>Ga0070728_10001325_pt1 | contig 38085 bp, 36 predicted proteins | sample tdDd471_FD_66723 | JGI IMG/M metagenome (GOLD analysis project Ga0070728, IMG submission 66723) | Marine sediment microbial communities from the Atlantic coast under amendment with organic carbon and nitrate - tdDd47.1 | ecosystem: Environmental > Aquatic > Marine > Coastal > Sediment | place... | reverse complement strand
TTCCCCGCCGACCGCCGCCCGGAATGGTCCGGCAAGGTCGCCGGCGCCAGCCACCGGCACGTATATCCGGAAGGCCATCGCCAGCACTCGATCGACCGGCAGCGGGCCCAGCTCGCGATCGCCGGCATCGCCGAGGTGCCGCTGCCGGACCTGTCGTTCCTCGACGGCGATCTCGCCGATTTCGGCCTGCCCGAACGGTTCGCGCTGCTGATCCCGGGCTCGTCGCCGGAGCGGCCCGTCAAGCGCTGGCCGATCGAGCGCTATGCCGAGCTGGCGGCGCGCCTGGCGGCGCAGGGCGCGACCCCGGCGGTGGTCGGCGGCGAGGCCGAGGCGGCGGCCGGGCGGGCGATCCGCGACCGCGTGCCGTCGGCACTCGACCTGACCGGGCGCACCGGCCTCGGCCAGCTCGCGGCGCTGGCCCGCCGGGCGGTCGTCGCGGTCGGCAACGACACCGGCCCGACCCATCTGGTGGCGCTGGCCGGATGCCCGACCGTGGCGCTGTTCTCGGCCGCCTCGGACCCCGCCAAGACCGCGCCGCGCGGGGCCGAGGTGCGGGAGCTGCATGCGTCGTCGCTGGCCGACCTGCCGGTCGACCGGGTGGCGGCGGCGGTCGACGACTTGGTCCGAACCAAAGGAGATGCGCCATGCTGAAGGTCTGGGGACGCCGCGACTCGTTCAACCTCCAGAAGGTGATGTGGCTGGTCGGCGAGCTCGGCCTGGAGCACGAGCACATCATGGCCGGCGGTTCGTACGGCGGGCTCGACGATCCGGCGTTCCGGGCGATGAACCCGCACGGCCGGGTGCCGGTGATCGACGACGACGGCGTGGTGGTCTGGGAATCCCACGCCATCCTGCGCTACCTGGCGGCGAAGTACGGCGCGCCGGCGTTCTGGGCCGGGGACCCGGCCGAGCGCTCGCAGGCCGACCGCTGGATCGACTGGTCGGCGACCACCCTGCAGCCGGACTTCCTGAACGGCGTGTTCTGGGGCTTCTACCGCACGCCCGAGGCCGCGCGCGACACCGCCGCGGTCGCCGCCAAGGTGGCGGCCTGCGCCCGCCACATGCAGCAGCTCGACCGGGCGCTCGCGGACCGGCCGTTCCTCGGCGGCGACCGCCTGGGCCTCGCCGACATCCCGGCCGGCACCAACCTGTTCCGGTACTACGGCGTCGACGTCGAGCGACCGTCGGTCCCGAACGTCGAGGCCTGGTACCGCCGCCTGCAGGAGCGCCCGGCCTATCGCGAGCACGTCATGCTGCCGTTCGACCACCTGTACGGCCGGCTGGCATACTGACCTCCGCCATTGGCAGGGAGGCCGGCATGTCGCACCGAACCATCGATCCGGAAACCGTCGTCGCCCTGGGGGTTCCGAACTACACCCACGCCGTCGCCAGCGAGGCGGCGACGCGCTGGCTCCATCTCTCCGGGCAGGTCGGGGTGGCGCCGGACGGCAGCACCGCCGACGGCGCCCTGGCGCAGTGCCGGCAGGCCCTGGCCAACGTCGCCGCCCTGCTGGCCGCCGACGGCATGACCGTCGACGACGTCGTGCACATGCGGATCTTCCTGCTGGACCGGGCCGACATCCCGGCGCTCAGGGAGGCCCGCGGCGCGTTCCTCGGCGACCGCCGGGTGGCCAGCACCCTGGTGCTGGTCTCGGGCCTGGTCGACCCGGCCTGGAAGGTCGAGATCGAGGTAGTCGCGGCGAGGTAGCGGCGGTGGGTCCCGGGTCGCGCTGCGCTCGCCCGGGATGAGGTGGATATGTCGCCCCCCGGAGCCCTCATCCCGGCCAAGCGAAGCGCGAGCCGGGACCCACGGCGCGACGGGCGCTCAGGTCTCGCCGAACAGGAAGGCCAGTAGCGCGAAGCGACGGCCGGAGCGCATCGCCATGACCTCGTGCAGCAGCGAGCACGAGAACACGATCGCCGATCCGGTCGGGGTCTTGTAGGCGGCCTCGGAGAACTCCGGGAACCGCAGCTCGGCGCCCTCGTACTCGTCGGCGTTCAGGTTCACGGTGACCGCGAACCGGCGGTGCGCCACGAACGGCAGGCTGTTGTCGCGGTGGCCGTGCTGCGAGCCGCCGCGGTAGCCCTCGTAGCAGGCGATGCGATAGCGCTCGTGCCGGGTGACCCGGTAGTTGAAGGCCTTCTGGATCTCCGGCATCAGCCGCGGCGCCAGCCGGCTGTCGATGAAGTTGTTGGTCTGCGGCGCACAGACCCAGTGGTCGATGCGGTCGTTGCGGCCATATTCCGGGATCCGCATCTTGCAGTCGGTGGTGCGGCCCTGGAGCTGGTTGTGGCCGGGCTCGACGAATTCCTGGCCCTGCATGGCGTAGATGCCGATCAGCTTGCGGCAGTCCTCCGGGCTCAGCACGTCCGGCACCACCAGCACCGGCGCGTGGATCGACGGCACGCCGGCCGCCTTGCGCTTCTCGGCCAGCGGGCGGACCCGCTCGAGCACGGCGGCGGCCGGATCGCCCTCGGCGCCGGCGTCCAGGCGCAGCAGCACGTGGCAGTTCGGCGCGATCGCCAGCACCGCCGCACCGTCGGCGCCCATCCCGGCCGGCACGCCCATCAGCCGGAACGCCGAGCCGTCCGGATCGGCCAGCACCGGGAACGGCGCCGAGGTGGCCCGATCGGCCTCGGCCGCCGGCAGCACCAGGTGGACATGGACCCGCAGCTCGTCGATGGCGTCGCGGGCCGCCGCGAAGGCGTCGACCACCGCGGCCGCCTGTGGCCGGGCGAGAGTGCCGGCGAACACCAGGACCTGGAAACGCCCGGCCTCCTCGTCGGCGAACGCGTCGAACGGCGCGCCCGAGCGGTGGCGCAGCGTCAGGCGCGGGGCGATGTCGCCGGTCTCGGGCCGTGCGGCGGCGGGCTGGATCTGGACGGTCACGCCGGCACCTCGTGGTTGGTGGCTCGGTGAGTGATAGCGCGCCCCCGTCGCGGCGCAAGCCTGCAATGCCGACGCCGCCCTTGCGAGGGCGGTCCCGGCGCGTTAAGTAACGCCGCGTCATGATAATTGCAGGCGAACCGATGCGCCGCTCGCGCGAGCTGACTAGCAGGCCGTCTCGGACGTTCTCCGTCTGAGGCGGCGCTCATTGCTGGGCCGGTGATCCCCGGCCCGACCGGTCCCTGTCAGTCAATCGCTTCGAGTCGAGACACGCCATGCCTGCCATTACGCTTCCCGACGGTTCCGTCCGTTCCTACGACAAGCCGGTGACGCCGGCCCAGGTCGCCGCCGACATCGGCCCCGGCCTGGCCAAGGCCGCGTTCGTCGCCAAGGTCGACGGCAAGTTCGTCGACCTGAACCTGACGATCGAGAACGACGCCCAGCTCGCGCTGGTCACCCGCAAGGACGAGGCGGCGCTCGAGCACATCCGCCACGACTGCGCCCACGTGCTGGCCGAGGCGGTGCTGGAGCTGTACCCGGAGACCCAGGTCACGATCGGGCCGTCGATCGAGAACGGCTTCTATTACGACTTCTTCCGCGAGCAGCCGTTCACCCCGGACGACCTGGTCGCGATCGAGAAGCGGATGCACGACATCGTCGACCGCGACGAGGCGATCACGCGCGAGGAATGGACGCGCGAAGAGGCGGTGCTGCACTACAAGAAGACCCACGAGCCGTTCAAGGTCGAACTGGCCGAGGCGATCCCCGAGGGCGAGATCATCAGCTTCTATCGCCAGGGCGAGTTCCTCGACCTGTGCCGCGGCCCGCACGGCCCGTCGACCAAGTCGGTCGGCCACGCCTTCAAGCTGATGAAGGTCGCCGGCGCCTACTGGCGCGGCGACAGCAGCAAGCCGATGCTGCAGCGGATCTACGGCACGGCCTTCGCCGAGCAGAAGCAGCTCGACGCCCACCTCCACATGCTGGAGGAGGCCGAGAAGCGCGACCACCGGCGGCTGGGCCGCGAGCTCGACCTGTTCCACATCCAGGAAGAGGCGGTCGGCTCGGTGTTCTGGCACCCCAAGGGCTGGACGCTGTACCGCGTCATCGAGAACTACATCCGCGGCCGCCTCGACGAGGCCGGCTATCGCGAGATCAAGACGCCGCAGCTGATCGACCGGGCGCTGTGGGAGGCGTCGGGCCACTGGGAGAAGTTCCGCGAGAACATGTTCACGGCCAACGCCGAGGACGATCGCGTGCTGGCCCTGAAGCCGATGAACTGCCCGGGCCACGTCCAGGTCTACAAGCAGGGCCTGAAGTCGTACCGCGACCTGCCGCTGCGTCTCGCCGAGTTCGGCTCGTGCCACCGCAACGAGCCGTCGGGCGCGCTGCATGGCATCATGCGGGTGCGCGCCTTCACCCAGGACGACGCCCACATCTTCTGCACCGAGGACCAGATCACGGACGAGAGCATCCGGTTCTGCGACCTGCTGAAGAGCATCTACAAGGATTTCGGCTTCGAGGAGATCCGCATCAAGTTCTCCGACCGACCCGCGGTGCGGGCCGGCGACGATGCGACGTGGGACCGGGCCGAGGGCGCGCTACGCGAGGCCTGCGACGCGGCCGGGCTGGAGACCACGCTGAACCCGGGCGAGGGCGCCTTCTACGGCCCGAAGCTGGAGTTCGTGCTGCGCGACGCCATCGGCCGCGACTGGCAGTGCGGCACCTTGCAGGTCGACTTCGTGCTGCCGGAGCGGCTGGACGCCGAGTATGTCGGCGAGGACGGCGCCCGCCACCGGCCGGTCATGCTGCACCGGGCGATCTTCGGCTCGATGGAGCGCTGGATCGGCATCCTGATCGAGCAGTACTCCGGCCGGTTCCCGCTGTGGCTGTCGCCGCTGCAGGTCGTCGTGGCCACGATTACCAACGACGCCGACGACTACGCGGCCGAGGTCGCCGCCGTCTGCAAGGCGGCCGGGTTGCGCGTGGCGATGGATCGGCGTAACGAGAAGATCAACTACAAGATCCGCGAGCATTCCGAGGCCAAGGTGCCGGCGATCCTGGTGGTCGGCGCGCGCGAGGCCGAGGGCCGCAGCGTCGCGCTGCGTCGGCTCGGCGGCCAGGCCCAGGAAGTGCTTGCGCTGGACGAAGCGGTTAATAGACTTCAATCTGAGGCTACTCCGCCGAGCGGACAGTCGTGACCATCAGAAGGAGATGACCCCATAGCTAGACCACCCTTCAACGCCGCGCCGCCCGCCAAGGACGGCCCGCGCGTCAACCGCGAGATCAACGTGCGCTCCGTGCGGTGCGTCGGCCCCGAGGGCGAGATGATCGGCGTGCTGAGCCTTCATGAGGCGTTGGCACGCGCCGAGGAGTACGGTCTCGACCTGGTCGAGGTGTCGCCGAACGCCGACCCGCCGGTCTGCAAGATCCTCGACTTCGGGAAGTTCAAGTACGAGGCCCAGAAGAAGAAGAACGAGGCCAAGAAGAAGCAGAAGGTCATCGAGGTCAAAGAGATCAAGATGCGCCCGAACATCGACGATCACGACTACCAGACCAAGATGCGCGCCGTGAACCGGTTCCTCGAGGACGGCGACAAGGTCAAGCTGACCATGCGCTTCCGGGGCCGCGAGATGGCGCACCAGGAGATCGGTCTCAACGTGCTGAAGCGCGTGCAGGACGAGCTGGCCGAGGTGGCCAAGGTCGAGTCCTACCCGAAGCTGGAAGGCCGCCAGATGATCATGGTGGTGGCCCCGCGCTGACGCGCCGATCCCGCTCTACCCGTTCGCAACGGCCCGGGGCATCCGCTCCGGGCCGTTTGTCGTTTGCCGTACGACCTCATCCCGGCCGGGCGCGCGGCAGCGCGATCGAGCCGGGACCCATTGGCCGAACGCGTAGGTCCCGGATCGCCGCTTCGCGCCGTCCGGGATGAGGGTTGAGGGGACGCGCGATCCGTCGGCTACCGATGACCGTCCGCTGGATCGGAGTTTGTGGTGCCGCTGTTCCCGGCCGGGACGGCGGACCAGGCAAACGCCAGGACTCCGCCGGCGGTCCAGAGCACGGAAAGCACGGGGACGACATCCAGGGCCGCGATGGAGCCGACGAAGTGAAAGGCTTCCCGGTGGCTCAGTTTCCATGGGTCGGCCGGATCGTGGACCGGCGGTCCGTCCCAGGCGGCCGCGGCGACCAGGGCACCCCAGACAACCGCGATGCCGATGACCCCGCAGGCGGCGTCGGCGAGCGGCGCCGACTGCGTCGCAGTGGGATCCACAACAGCCCTGCAATCATCGAAGAGACTCAGACCGAGCTCCACCAGACGAGCTGCGAGGAGCCGGCGATCACGGGGATCCTGGCCGACATGGCCGCCGGTCCGCCCGGCCGGTCGGCAGAACCACCAGCGCCCACGCGAGCCGACCTCGCATTGGGCGCATTCTCCTTCGCCCGAAGCCGGCCTAGTCCGCGTCCTTCTCCGCCGGCAGTTCGATGCCGGTCAGCTTCTGGAACACCTTGATGACCGCGGAGTCGTCCTGGCGTCCGAGGCCGGCCGCCGAGGCCGCCAGGAACTGCTGGTGCGCGGTGGCGGTCAGCGGCAGCGGGAAGGTGTGGCCCTTGCCGGTCTCCAGCACGATGCCGAGGTCCTTCACGAAGATGTCGACCGCGCTCTTCGGCGCGTAGTCGCCGTCGAGGATGTGCGGCACCCGGTTGTTGAACATCCAGGAGGCGCCGGCCGAGTTCGAGATCACCTCGAACAGGGTGTTCGGGTCGACCCCGGCGCGGATGCCGAGCGCCATCGCCTCGGCCGAGGCCGCGATGTGGACGCCGGCCAGCAGCTGGTTGATGGTCTTCACGGTCGATCCGGTGCCGTGCTTCGGGCCGAGCCGGTAGACCTTGCCGGCGATCGCGTCCAGCACGTCCTGGGACAGCAGGAACGCCTCGTCCGGCCCGGAGGCCATGATCGACAGGTTGCCGGATTCGGCCCCGACCACGCCGCCGGACACCGGGGCGTCGATCATGTGGATGTGGTGCTCGGACAGCAGGAACCCGGTCTCGACCGCGAAGCTGGCCGGCACCGTGGCGCTGGCGATCACCACCGAGCCCTCGTGCAGGGTGCCGGCGACGCCGGCCTCGCCGAACAGCACGGTGCGGACCTGGTCGGCGGTGGCGACCAGGACGATCACCACGTCGACCTCGCGGCCGAGGGCGGCCGGGCTGGAGGCGGCATGGCCGCCGGCTTCCTCGAGGGCCAGGATCGCGGCATCGCGGACGTCGAAGCCCCAGGTCTCGAAGCCGGCGCGGCACAGGGATCGCGCTACGCCGAGACCCATCGAGCCGAGGCCGATGACCCCGACGGTGGTTTTGGAAGCGGCCATGGTCGTCACTCCGATGCGTCGCGGGTCAGCCCATCAACTTGATGAACATACGCACGGACGTGATCGCGAGGAACAGGGCAAACGCACGGCGCAGCCAGATCCGCGGCAGGGCGTGCGCAAGCTTGGCCCCGACCGGCGCCATCAGCACCGACATCGGGAAGATCAGGAAGAAGCCGACCAGGTTGACGTAGCCGATCGACAGCGGCGGCACGTCGTCGACCGACAGGCCGGCGGCCATGAAGCCGATCGCGCCCGGCAGCCCGATCGCCAGGCCGAGCGCCGAGGCGGTGCCGACGGCGCGGTGGATCGGGAAGTTGAAGGCCGACAGCACCGGCACCGACAGGGTGCCGCCGCCGATCCCCATCATCACCGAGAAGGTGCCGATGACGAAGCCGAGCAGGCCGGACTTGAAGCGGTTGGTCGGCAGCGCGTCGGCGACCCGCAGGCCGTTCGGCGTCGCCATGTTGAGGGCGACCAGGGCGGCGACCACCGCGAACACGGCGGTCAGCACCGAGCCCTTCACGAAGCCGGAGATGCCGGCGCCGAGGATCGCGCCGAGGAACGCCGCCACCGCCCACACCTTCAGCAGCTCGATGTCGACCGAGCCGCGCTTGAAGTGCGCCCGCATCGAGGCGATCGAGGTCGGGATGATGGTGGCGAGCGAGGTGCCGACGGCGACGTGCATCGCCGACTGCGGCGCCAGGTCCAGCACGCCGAACAGGTAGAACAGCACCGGCACGATGACGATGCCGCCGCCGACGCCCAGCAGTCCCGCCAGGGTTCCGGCCACCCCGCCGGTGAACAGCAGGGCAACCACCTTCGGCAACAGGTCGATCAGGTCGACGTCATACGGCATCGCGACAGGTCCTTCGTGAATCGGTGCCCGTTCCTACCCTCACCGATGGCGATTTGGAAGCACACGCCGGCCGCAATGGTGTGGTGCAGTATGGCGAGCGATCCATGCGGCTGCCCATGCGGCGGCCAGGTTCGGGAGGAACGCCATGCCGACCTCGTTCGACCAGTTGTACGCCCGCGCCGCCGAACGCCACGGCGGAACGCAGGCCGTTGAAAGCCAGCTGCCGGTGCCGAAGTCGCGCGAGACCCTGGCGGCGATCCCGGACGACCGCTGGCTGTCCGAGATGACCCGGCGGGTGTTCCAGGCCGGCTTCAACTGGAGCGTCGTCGACACCAAGTGGCCCGGCTTCGAGGCGGCGTTCGACGGGTTCGACGTGCACCGCTGCGCGATGCTGAGCGACGACGACATCGACCGCCTGCTGTCGGACCCGCGGGTGGTGCGCAACGGTGCCAAGATCCGCTCGGTGCGGGAGAACGCGGCGTTCCTGCTCGATCTCGCCGGCGCCCACGGCTCGGCCGCCCGGGTGTTCGCCGACTGGCCGTCGGAGAACTTCGCCGGGCTGCTCGACCTGATGAAGGCGAAGGGCTCGCGGCTCGGCGGCCTGGCCGGTGCGCTGTCGATGCGCAGCCTGGGCAAGGATTCCTACCTGCTGTCCGGCGACGTGGTGGTGGCGCTCAAGCGCGAGGGCGTGATCGACGGCCCGCCGGGCTCGCGCCGGGCCATGCAGGCGATCCAGGCGGCGTTCAACGCCTGGATGATCGAGAGCGGCCGCGGCCTGTCGCAGATCAGCAAGGTGCTGGCGCTGAGCGTGGGCTGATGCCTCAGGCCAGCCCGCCGTTCACGTGGATCACCTGGCCGGTGACGTAGCCGGCGTCGCGCGACAGCAGGAAGCCGATCGCCGCCGCCACCTCGTCGGAGGTGCCCATCCGGCCCATCGGGATGCCGGCGGTCACCTGGGCCCGCAGCTCCGGCGTCACCGCGGCGTGGGTGCCCGGGTCCTTCTGGATGAAGCCGGGGGCCACCGCGTTGACGGTCACGCCGTCGGGGGCCAGCTCGAAGGCAAGCGCCCGGACGTGGCTCTCGAGCGCCGCCTTGGCGGCGGCGGTGGTGGCGAAGGTCATGACGCCGGGGCGGAACACGTGCGGGCCGAACGCGGAGACCGCGACCAGCCGGCCGGCCGGCGACGCTCTCAGGTGCGGGGCGGCGGCCTGGGCCAGCGCCACGAAGCTGCGCGCGATGCCGTCGTAGGCGGCCTCGACCTTGGCCAGGTCGGCCTGCAGCAGCGGCGTGCGGTCGGCCCAGCCGGCATTGGCCACGGCGCCGTCCAGCCCGCCGAGCGCCTCGGCGGCCCGGGCCACCAGGGCCGCCGGCAGGGCCGGGTCGGCGAGATCGCCGGTCGTGGTCTCGGCCCGGCCGCCGGCGGCGCGCACCGTCTCGGCGACGGCGGCGAGCCCGTCGGCGTTCCTGCGGGTGTGCAGCAGGACCCGCAGGCCGGGCCCGGCGAGCCGGCGGACCAGGGCGGCGCCGATGCCGCTGGCGGCACCGGTGACGAGCAGACGGAAGGAGAGCGTGTCGGTCATGCGGCGATCATCGCGGCGTCGTCGGGAAAGCGCCAGCGCGAGTTGCCGGGGGTGGAGCGGCGGGGTGGATTCCGGGGTCGTCCGCTACGCGACCGCTCCGGAATGACGACAGAGACTGGGACTGACCGGTGTCCGTTTTCATCCGTCATTCCGGAGCTGCGCAGCGGACTCCGGAATCCAGCTTCACGCCTCCGCCAGCGGCTCCCAGGCGGAGCCGCGGTAGCCGGCGTTGAACAGGTCGGGGTGCAGGATCTCGGCCAGGATCTCGACCGAGCTGACCAGCCGCGGGCCCGGCCGGTTGAAATAGGCGTTGCCGTCGACCGCCCAGACCTTGCCGTCCCTGACCGGCCGGCTTTTCGCCATGGTCGGGCGCTCGATGAACGCCCGGCCCTCGGCCATGGTGCGGGCCAGGTCGAAGCCGCACGGCATCAGCACCATCGCGTCGGCGCCGGCCTCGGCGATCTTGCCGAGCGTCGTCGGCACCGCGTGGTCGCCGCTCTCGGCCAGCACCGGCCGGCCGCCCGCCGCGGTCACCAGGTCCGGCACCCAGTTGCCGGCGATCATCGGCGGGTCGAGCCATTCCACGCAGGCGACCCGCGCCCGCTCGCGCTCGCCGCTCAGGCGCTCCGAGATGATCCCGACCCGTTCGCGCGCATGCTCCGACAGCTCGCGCCCGGCCCAGCCGAGGTCGAGGGCGTCGCCGACCGTCGCAAAGCTGTCCCACACCTCGGCGAGCGTCGCCGGGGCGAGCGAGACCACGGTCGGCGCCGTCCCGATCCACTCGGCGAGCGCGGCTGCCAGGTCCTGCTCGGTGACCGCGCAGGCCTCGCACTGGTGCTGGGTGAAGATGATGTCGGGGCGGACGGCGCGCAGGCGCTCGGCGTCGACCTCGAACACCGACAGCGCCTTGCCGATCAGCTTGGCGACGTCGCGATGGATGGCGCGCGACGGCTTGGCCGGGTCGATGCGGGCGCCGGTCAGGACCGGCGTCGCCTCGACTTCCGGAGGGAAGTCGCATTCGTGGCTGCGCCCGACCAGCCGGCCCGCCATGCCGAGGGCCGCGACGATCTCGGTCGCGCTCGGCAGCAGCGACACGATCCGGGGTGCGTTCTCGGTCATCGCCGGCTCCCCGGAATCGTGTCTGCCGGCCTCACGATGCCTGCATCCCGGCGGCCTGCTCGCGGCGCTCGCGGTAGATGAGCCAGAGGTTGCGGATGTAGATGAACAGCCCGGTTCCCTGGCCGAGGATGAACACCGGGTCCTGCCGCCACAGCGCGTACACGAACAGCGTGGCGCCGCCGGCCAGCGAGAAGTACCAGAACGCGATCGGGATCACGCTCTTGCGGCTGATCTCGCTCTTCAGCCACTGGACCAGGAAGCGCATGGTGAACATGGCCTGTCCGGCGAAGCCGACGACCAGCATGATCGCCTCCTCGACCGACAGGTTGCGGAACATCTCCACGGTCGCTCACTCCACTTCGTGGACGTCGAGGCCGCGCGGGGCGCGGCGAATCAGCCATATCACGCCGATCAGGTCGGGGATACCGACCAGGGCCCGGCCGAGGTTGTTGTACTTCGACCGGCCGCTCTCGCGCGCCCGGTGATTCACCGGCACCACCTCGACGCTCGCACCCTCGCGCTGGGCGAGAGCCGGAAGATAGCGATGCATGTGGTCGAAATACGGCAGGCGCAGGAACAGCGAGCGCTCGTACAGCTTCAGCGAGCAGCCGGTGTCCGGGTTGTCGTCACCGAGCAGGGCGCGGCGGATGGCGTTGGCGAACACCGAAGCCCGGCGCTTGGCCCAGCTGTCGCGGCGGTTCACCCGGTGGCCGGTCACCATCACGCGGCTGCGGCCGGCGGCGTCGGCGTCCTGCCAGACCTTCAGCAGCTTCGGGATGTCGGCCGGGTCGTTCTGGCGGTCGCCGTCGAGGGTGGCGATCAGCCGGCCGTGGGCCGCCGTCACGCCGCTGCGCAGCCCGGCGCTCTGGCCGGCCCGATGCGAGTGCCGGACGACCCGCAGCTCCGGCGCCTCGGCCCGCAGCGACGCCAGGATCTCCGGCGTGCGGTCGGTCGAGCCGTCGTCGACGTAGACGATCTCGTACGGGCACACCGGCCCCAGCGCCGCCCGGATCTCGGCGACCAGCGGGGCGACGTTGTCTTGCTCGTTCAGGACCGGGACGACGACCGACAGCAGGGGCGTGCTGTGCAATGTCGGCGGAGTCTCGGCCGGCGAATGCTGGCGGTCCGGCACGGGGCGTCGGCTCGTCGTTGGGAATCGCGGCCCCTGATACCGCCGGGAGGGGCGGGAGTTCAAGGAAGAAGGGACGCGGGTCCCCCGCCGACGCTACGCCGACCGCACCTCGGCGAGGAAGCTCCGGACCGCGCCCCGCAGATTCTCGGCCTGCCGGGCCAGCTCGTCCGAGGCCTGGCTGACGTTGCCGGACGCCTGCGCGGTCTCGCGGGCCGACTCGCCGACATTGGCGAGGTTGCCCGACACCGCGTCGGTTCCGGCCGCGGCATCCTGCGCGCTGCGGCTGATCTCCGTGGTGGTCGCGGTCTGCTCCTCGATCGCGGCGGCGATGGCGGTGGTGGTGCCGTCGATGTCCTCGACGTCGCTGGCGATGGTCCGGGTCACGGTGACCGCCTGGTCGGTGCACTCCTTGACCGCCGCGAGCTGGGCGGTGATCCGGTCGGTCATGGTCCGGGTCTGGGTGGCCAGCGCCTTGACCTCGCTGGCGACCACCGCGAAGCCCTTGCCGGCGTCGCCGGCCCGGGCTGCCTCGATCGTCGCGTTCAGCGCCAACAGGTTGGTCTGCTCCGCCACTTCTGAGATCGAGACGACGATCTCGTCGATCTGGGCGACTGCCCGCAGCAGCTCGTCCATCTGGTTCCCGGCGTTGCGGGTGCCGACCGCGGTGGCGCGCAGCCGGTCGGCGTTCGCGGCGACTTGGCTGTTGACCTCGCGGATCGCGGCGGACAGCTCCTCGGCGGCGGTCGCGACGGTCTGCACGTTGCCGGCGGCCAGTCCGGCGCCGTCGACCGCGGCCCCGGTCTGCGCCGTGGTCTCCTCGATCGCCGCCGAAAGCTGCCGGGCGATCGCCTGCAGCTCGGTCGCGGCCGAGCCGACGGTGTCGACGATGCCGCCGACCTGGCTCTCGAACCGGTCGGCGAGCTCCAGGGTGGCGCGGCGCTTTTCCTGCTCGGCCCGCTGTTCGGCCTCGCGGCGCTCGGCCTCCAGCCGCTCCTTCTCGATGGCGTTGTCCTTGAACACCTGCACCGCGTCGGCCATCTCGGCGATCTCGTCGCGCCGCTTCGGAGACGGGACCTCGACCGACGTGTCGCCGCCCGCGAGCCGGCGCATGATCCCGGTGATGGTCTTGATCGGGCGCACGATCGACCGGTTCATGACCCAGGCCATCGCCAGGGCGAGGCCGAGGGCCGCGAGGCCGATCGTCACGGATATGACGAACGCGTTCCGCAGGGCCGCGTCCTGGGCGCTGCGGTCGAAGCCGATGGCGGCGACGCCGATCGTCCGGCCGCCGAAATCCTCGATCGGCGTCAGGATCGCGGCGTGCGGGACGCCCTGGATCTCCAGTCGCGGCACGATCGTCGGCTCCGTGATCCGGGCGGCGGCCGTCAGCGTCTGCGGGTCGAGCGCGACGTCGCCGGGGAAGGTGGTGGCGAAGGTTTCGACCTTGCCGCCGTCGATCAGGTAGAGCGCGGCCGGCGAGCCCGAGCGGCTGCTGAAGCGGTCGAAGAAGGCCTGACCGAAGGACAGGCCGAACTCCACCGAGCCGACCTGCTTGCCGTCGTGCCGGACCGGCACCACGCCGCGCATGCCGAGGCCGGCGACGCCCTGCTCAAGCCCCGAGATCGGCTTGCCCTTGGCATTCACCTCGACCACCGTCAGCCGGAACCCGGACAGGTCGTCGCCGAACTTCTCCGGCTTGTGCACGCGCAGGAACGAGATGGCGGGCGCCAGATGGAACTGGAACTGCTCGACGTCCTGGTCCGCCGCCAACTCCTTGTACTGGGGCACCACCAGGGCGGCGAGCCGGTCGCGGTCCCGGGCCGCCATGGCTTCCTGGACCGCGGTGTTGGCGGCGACGCTCGAAGCCATCGCGCGGGCCCGCTTCGCCTCGGCGGCGATCGCGTCGGTCAGTTGGACGCGCAGCCCGGCCAGCTCCCGCCGGAACGCCTGGTCGCTCAGCCCGGTGGCGACCCACAGGTTGGCGGCGGTCGTGACCGCGACCGCGAGCAGGGCGCTGACGGCCAGTGCCAGCGCCAGGCGAAGGCCGATTCCGGCCGATCCGAAAGTCCTCATGAGTCGACTCACCGCGATCGATGGGTAATTGTGCGGTGCAATAACTCAGAACTTCTTTCGCTATTGTTAACGACCAACAGACTTACGCAAATGAGAGAAGGCTAATTCTCGGATAAACGTATCGCGTGTTTTGGCGAGGCCGTCGGCTCGCGCCGCGGTGCATTGTCCGCGGCGACGTCAGGAGGCTGGCTCAACCGCTCAGCGCCGCCTTATGCGCCGTGACCATGTCCGCCATGCTGTCGAACCTGAAGTCGTAACGCGGCATGTCGCCCGGGTTCATGGTCGCCCCGAAGCCCTCCTTGTCGTGGCGCCGGTAGATCCAGCACGAGGCCAGGGCGTGCCGGTTCGCCGGCCCATGATCGTGGAACATGCTCTCGGCGGTGTGCAGGATGTCGGCCTTGCCGATGCCGAGGGTCTGCAGCTTCGCCAGCATGTAGTCGAAGTTCCGGTCCGACGGCTTGTACGAGCCGACGTCCTCGGCCGTGTAGACCGCGTCGAAGGCGACCTGGAGCCGGGCGTTGCTGGCCGCGAAGCTCTCGTTGTCGACGTTCGACAGGATCACCAGCTTGTAGTGCCGCTTGAGATACCTCAGGGCCTCGGCCGAGTCCGGGAACGCCGGCCAGTCCCTGACAGAGCGGCCGTAGGCGACGCACTCGTCCCAGTCGACCGGTACGCCCCACTCCTCGGCCAGCCGGCGGTACACGGTGGCCAGCAGGTCCTGGTAGCGCCTGGCCGGGGTCTGCGCCTGCTGGGAGGACTCGTGGCGGGCGTGCGCCTCGAGGATCTGGTCGCGCGTGAGGGCGCGCCCGACTTTCGCGGTCAGCGGCTTCAGCCCCGCGACCATGCCGCTCTCCCAGTCGATCAGGGTGCCGTAGCAGTCGAAGGTCAGGGCCTTGAAGTCGGTCAGTTTCATGATGCCGGGTCCTGGCTCGTCGAGAGGTGGACGAGTGTCGCGCGGTGACGGCCGGACGGCAAATCCCCTGTCGCTCGATTTTGGCCCTGGGCTGTCCTTAGCCCGAGGGCAGGGGCATGGCCATAGCCGGCGCGGGTTCAGAAGATAATTCCGATGGAATATTTTTCCTATTACCCTATGATCCAGCCCGTCGAACACAGCCGGAGGGTCAGGCATGACCAGTCTGTCGGCTCCCGTTGGCCGCGGAGCCCCAAACAATCCCGGGGACGTCACGATCGTCCAGACCGTGCTGGGTCGTGTTCCGGGACCCGGCGCGCCGTTCTGGCGCCGGATGCCCGATGGTCGCGCCTCGGCCGAGTTGAAGACGGCGATTGGAAATTTCCAAGAGTCCCACGGACTGCCGGTGACGAGGCGACTCGATCCGTCGGGGGCCGCGGTCGCCACGCTCGACCGCCTGCTGCCGGCCGCGTGGCGCGGTCTCCGCGCGCTTGACGGGACCGACGTCGTCTACGCCACCACCGCCGCCGCCGGGACCGCCATCGCGGCCGCCCGATTGCTCGAGGAACGAACGCTGCTGCCCCGTCCGGTTGCCGCCGGGCTGTCGGCACTGGCGCGGGAGGTGCTCCGGGCTCACGGTCTGGTGCTCGAGGCGGACGGCCATGCGCTGGACGGCGAGGGCCGGCTGGTCCAGCGGCTTCGCCCGTCGGGGGTGCGCTGGCTCTCGGGTGACGGTCGTCTGGTCCCCACGATGCCATCGGAGGCGGCGACACCGGTCGTCGATCGGCTGCGCCGCCATTCGACGGGCGGCGACCTCGAATGGGTGGCCGGTACGCTGCCCGCCGTCATGGCGCGCGCCCTGCCGCCCCACCGCGTTGCCGGAAGCGCCGAACCGACGGGGCCGTCATCGACGGCGGGGACTCTCGCAGTACGCACCCGCAGGCGGCTCCGCGTTCTGGTGGGACGGCCGCACCAGGTTGATTACGCGCGATTCTCGCGCTACGGCCTGCGACCGACCGGCGACCCGGTGGCTGACCAGATGGTCGACGCGGCGCTGGCCGCTCAGGATACGGGAACCGCCTTTGCCGACGATCTGGACTTCGTCGTCGGAGCGCTGCAGGGCGCGTTCCCCGAGCAGGCGGGGGTCCTGTCCCGGCTCCGCGCCGGGGAAACGCCCGGCGACCTCGAGACCGCGCTGCATCTGCTCGAATCCGCCCTGGCGTCCTTCGGTCGTACCTTGATCACGGACCACCATGCTCGCGAGGAGTATCTCCGGCGGATCGCTCGGAAATCCCGGGAGTATCGGGAACTCGTGGCCAGCGGAGCGCGCAGCGCCAGGGAGGTGGCGGAGGAGGCGCACAGGATCCGGAACGACACCCTCGTCGAGATCCGGCGGATGTCGACGGCACTCGGCCGGAACATAGCGCAGCGCATGAAGCCCGAGGGGCGTGACTTCGCGGGCCTCGTGCGAAAGTACACGCTCGAGAGGGTCGGGCGCAGTGTCCCGATCGAGAGCCTCGCGGCGGCCGATCAGAGGGCGATCTACGAGACCATCATCGCGAAGGCCGGGCAGGACAGCGTCAAGGTCACCGAGACGGTGCGGGCGTACAGCCGGGTCGGCCGAGGGCTGGTCGTCCTCTCGATCGCGCTGGCCGCATACTCCGTCTACACGAGCGACGATCCGGCGCGACAGGCGGTCCGGGAGGCGGCCGTGATCGGCGGCGGGGCGGCCGCCGGGGCGATGGCCGGCGCGGCCGTCGGGGTTCTCGCCGGCCCGGGCGCGCCGGTCGCGGTCGGCATCGGCATGTTCGTCGGTGCCGTCCTCGGCGGCCTCGGCGTCGATCTGACGCTCGACGAGCTCGGCTTCTAGACGATGCCTGACACGGAAGGCGGGAGATCGACCATGCCGTCCAGACTTCGACCGACCGATCGGATCAGCCTGCTGCCCGCCGGGGAGGACGACTCGATCGTAGCGATCGACGGAGCCGCGGCGGAATCTTCCGAGATCGCAGGCCGGCCGAGGATCGAGCACGCGTTCGAGTACGACGGCGGCCTCGGGCTGGTGACCCGGGACATCGAGTTCTACGGATACCAGGTCATGGCGATGTTCTTCGATCGCCAGGGGCGGTACGTTGACCGCTTCCTGATCTCGGATTGGCTGAGTCCACTTATCCTAGTGTCCTACGGCCGCGGGGTGATCGTCGTCGACAGTGGGCTCGTGAGAACGCGCCTGACCGTCGGCGAGGATGCGCCGGGGTGGCGCCATCTGCTCGGTGACTTGGTTGCAAGGTGGCACCTCTTCTTTGCCGGTTTCGCGGGCCCCTGGATGGTTGGCGCCTGGATGTCTCTCGGGCCGGGCCATCCGGCGCTTGCCCGCTCCTGGCGGGCACCCGTTGCGGCCTGGCAGCCCGCCATCGATGCGACTGAGGCGGAGTGGCGGAACGATACCCCCGCGGAGGACGACCGAAGGGCCATCGAGGCTCTGCCTCCGATGCTGGCCGCCATCGTGGCCCGCGTCGGGGCGAAGCAGCGCGCGATCAGGTGGTGGGAGGCGCGAAACCCGTGCGAGCGGTTCCGCCGCTTTCGCCCGCGCAATCCTCAAGCCGACCCGGCGGGGTCGTGACGCGCGCCACGTTGACGCCGCAGCCGCCGCACCCTATCCGGTGACGCAGGGAGGATACGCATGGACCTGCGCCTGGAGAACGTCAGCCACCGCTATGACGCGCTGGAGGTGCTGGACGGCGTCGACCTGACCGCGCGCGACGGCGAGATCCTGGCGATCATCGGGCCGTCGGGCTGCGGCAAGTCGACCCTGCTGCAGATCGCCGGCGGGCTGATAAGACCGACTTCCGGCCGGGTGACCGCGGCCGGCGCCGCGCCGGCCGGCTGCCTGAACCCGATCACCTACGTGTTCCAGGACTTCGCGCTGCTGCCGTGGCGGACGGTCGCCGGCAACGTCGCGCTGGCACTGGAGCACCAGCCGCTTTCGCGCGGCGAGCGGGGCGAGCGCGTCGCGGCGGCGCTGGCCCGGCTCGGCCTCGCCGAGTTCGCCGACGCCCTGCCGCGCCAGCTCTCGGGCGGCATGCGCCAGCGGGTCGGGATCGCCCGCGCCCTGGTGGTCGATCCGGCGGTGCTGCTGCTGGACGAGCCGATGTCGGCGCTCGACGCCCAGACCCGCGAGCTGCTGATCGACGACTTCCTCGGCGTCTGGCTGCAGAACCGCACCACCGCGCTGTACGTCACCCACAACCTCGCCGAGGCGCTGCGGCTGGCCGACCGGGTGGCGGTGTTCTCGCGCCGCCCCGGCCGGCTCGCCGAGCTGGTCGAGGTGCCGGTGCCGCAGGCCGAGCGCGCCGGCGAGGCGGCGCGGCTGGAGATCGCCCGCATCCAGGACCGGCTGTGGGACCTGATCCGCACCGAGGCGAGCGCCGCCGACCGGGAGATGGCCGATGCCTGAGGACGGGATGAATGCCGCCTCGCGCCGCCCCGTGCCGTTCCGCGGCGGCGGCTTCGTGGTGCGGCCGCAGCGGATCGTCGGGGCGGTCGGGCTGGTCGCCCTGGTGGCGCTGTGGCAGCTCGGCTCCAGCCGCGGCTGGATCAGCCCGCTGATGGCGCCGGCGCCGTCGGAGGTGATCGCCGCCCTGGCCGTGATCGCGAAGGACGGCACGCTGGCCACCCACCTGACGGCCTCGCTCGGCCGCATCGGTGCCGGCTGGGCGCTCGGTACCCTGGCCGGGCTGGCGCTCGGCCTCGCCATGGGGATCTTCTCGCTGGCCCGCGCCGTCGGCCTGCCGGTGGTGTCGGCGCTGTTCCCGATCCCGAAGATCGCCCTGCTGCCGCTGCTGATCCTGTGGTTCGGCATCGGCGAGCCGTCGAAGGTCGCGACCATCGCGCTCGGAACCTTCTTCCCGACCGTGATCGCCACCTTCAGCGGGGTCGACGGGGTGCCGCGCTCGCTGATCCGCATGGCCCAGTCGTTCGGGGTGCCGCCGGCCCGGATCGTGTGGAGCATCGTGCTGCCGGGGGCGCTGCCGGGCATCCTGGCCGGCTTCCGGATCACCGCCTCGATCGCCCTGATCCTGGTGGTGGCGGCCGAGATGATCGGGGCCGAGTTCGGCATCGGCGCGTTCATCCTGCAGGCCGGCAACCTGATGCGCACCGACCAGCTGCTGGCCGGCGTGGTGGTGCTGTCGGCCCTCGGCCTGCTGGTGGCCGGTGCGCTGTCCTGGGCCGAGCGGGTGCTGCTGCGCTGGCGGTAGCGCACGCGCCCGTGATCGCCGGTCCGTAGCCGCCGTCCTGGCAGCGGCATTGCGGAGGTCTCATATCCTGGACCGACAGGGGAGGCTGCGCATGTCCGACGGACCCTTCATTCCCGGCAACCGGGCCAGGCTGGTGGAGCGCAAGACGGCGTGGGCGCGCGAGCGGCGCGCGCCGGCCGGCCGCACCGGCGTCCCCGACGCCCGGCGCCTGCCGCCCGGCCAGCACCGGGTGCGCGACTGGCCCGTCCTCGATCTCGGCACCCATCCCAACCTCAACCCGAAGGACTGGCGGTTGTCGGTCGAGGGAATGGTGGCGACGCCGACCGTCTACTCGCTGACGGACCTGGCGGCGATCCCGCCCTTCGAGGTGACCGCCGACATCCACTGCGTGACCGCGTGGTCGCGGCTGGACAACCGCTGGCGCGGCGTCGCCACCCGCGACCTGATCGCCGAGGTCCGGCCCCACGACGAGGCCCGGTTCGTCATCGTGAAGGGCTATGACGGCTACACCACCAACCTGTCGGTCGACTGGCTGTACGAGGCGGATTCGCTGATCGCCACCCATTGGGAGGGCAAGCCGCTGACCCGCGAGCACGGCGGGCCGGTGCGGCTGGTGGTGCCCGCGCTATACTTCTGGAAGAGTGCCAAGTGGATCCGGTCGATCCGGTTCGTCGCCCGCGACGTAAAGGGTTTCTGGGAGGCGCGCGGCTACCACGACGTCGGTGACCCTTGGAAGGAACAGCGCTATGGGTAGAGCACTGCGGGCGCTCCTGGCGACCGCGTTGACGCTGCTGGGAGTCTGGACCATGACCGCGAGAGACGCCGCGGCCGAGACGGCCTGGGACTTCACTTTCACCTCGATCGACGGCGAGGCGATGCCGCTGTCGGCGTACCGGGGCAAGGCGCTGCTGGTGGTGAATACCGCCTCGCGCTGCGGCTTCACTCCGCAGTACGAGGGGCTGCAGGCGCTGTGGGAGCGGTACCGCGAGCGCGGGCTTGTGGTGATCGGCGTGCCGTCCAACGATTTCGGGGGCCAGGAGCCGGGCAGCGCCGAGCAGATCAAGAGCTTCTGCCAGACCACCTTCGCGGTCGACTTCCCGATGACCGACAAGAACCAGGTGATCGGCGACGACGCCCACCCGTTCTATCGCTGGGCGGCAGCCACGCTCGGTGCCGGTGCGGCCCCGCGCTGGAACTTCCATAAATTCCTGGTCGCCCCGGACGGCACGCTGGCCGCGGCCATCCCGACCCGGGCCGAGCCGACGTCGGAGCCGGTTATCGCTGCCGTGGAGAAGGTGCTCCCTCGATGAGATGTCTTGGTGCCGCACTTGCGGCCCTGCTGCTGCTGACCGGCCCTGCGTCGGCGATGGCGCCCGCGCCGTCGAGCGAGGAACCGTCCGATTCGGCGAAGAAGTCGGACTACGACAAGGCGATGGATCTCATCGACGACGAGCGCTACGCCGAGGCGGCGGAGTTGCTCAAGGCGGTGGTGAAGCAGCATCCGAGGAATGCCGACGCGTGGAGCCAGCTCGGCTTCGCCTCGCGCAAGTCCGGCAACTGGAAGGAGGGCGAGGGGTACTACGCCAAGGCGTTGGCGATCGAGCCGGATCACCAGGAGGCGATGGAGTACCTGGGCGAGCTCTACCTGGAGACTGGCCGTCCGGAAAAGGCGGCCGCCCTGCTCGCGAAGCTGGTGAAGCTGTGCCCCGACGGCTGCGAGGCGCGCTCCGAGCTGGAAGAGGCGATCGAGGAACACGCCCGGGCGAAGAAGTAGCGGCTCCTCGGATCTCGGCCGGCAGCCGCCGTTAACTAAACCGCTCATTAACGAACATCTCCGTATCATCCGCAATTGTCGGGTTCCGGCCCGACGGTTACCGCCTCCTGGATCACCCGACGTTGCGAACCCGACCGCGGCTACGCCGACCGGAGACTTGTCATGCGAATCAAGCTGGGCGCCAAGCTCACCCTGTCGAACGCCGTCCTGCTGCTGCTGCTGGTGCTCGCTACCGGCGGGATGATCTTCGGCGCCGACCTGCAGCGGCGCGAAGTGGCGAAGGCAAACAACAGTGCCGATTTCGCGGCGGGGACGGCTCTCGATCTGGTAGCGATCGTCAAGCGCCTGAACATCGACGTGATTCAGATCCAGCAGTGGCTGACCGATATCTCGGCGACCCGGGGGCTGGATGGCCTGAACGACGGCTTCGACAAGGCGGCTGAGGCCCGCGCCAGTGCGGAGGCGAACCTCAAGGCTGCCGAGCAACTGGCTCGCACAGCCGGAGAAGACGAACTGCTGGTCGAGTTCGCCAAGGTCGGCAAGGCCCTGGCGCCCTATTACATGGGCGGCATGGCGATGGCCAAGGCCTATGTCGAGGGTGGTCCCGAGGCCGGCAACAAGATGATGGCCGGCTTCGATGCCCAGGCGGAAGCGATGTCCGAGGCTCTCGATCGAGCGGTCGCCCACGTCGACGAACTGGCGGCCGCGGCCCGGGAAAACATGCGCGCGGACCTGTCCGAGGCTGCGGAAGTCGCCTCGATCTTCGAGTATGGCGCCATCGTTCTGGCGATCGCCGGCGTCGTCGTGTCGTTGTCGGTGATCCTGTTCATGCACCGGCACGTGGTGCGGCCGCTCGGCGCCATGACCACTGTGCTGACGCGGATCGGCGAAGGCGATATCGAGGTGACGGTGGCCGATGCCGGGCGGCGGTCCGACGAGATCGCCGACATGGCGCGGGCGCTGGCGATCCTGCGCGACCGTACAGCCCAGAACATCCAGTTGCAGGCGGCCCAACGCGAGGCCGAGGCCGAGGCCGAGCGCGAGCGCCGCGAGGCGCTCGTCAGCATGGCCGAGACCGTCGAGCGGGAATCCCGCCGGGCGGTCGATCAGGTCGCCAGCGAGTCGAAGCTGATGGACGAGACCGCGGAGGGCATGGAGGGCTCGGCCACCCAGGTCAGCGGCGACGCCCAGAACGTGGCTGCGGCGGCCGAGCAGGCGCTGGCCAATGCCCAGGCGGTGGCCAGCGCGACCGAGCAGCTCACGGCCTCGATCCAGGAGATCAGCGGCCAGATCGCCAACGCAATGCAGGCGAGCCGGCAGGCGGTCGACAGCGGCGAGCGCACCCGCGAGACCATCGACAGCCTCAGCACCGTGGTCGCGCAGATCGGCGACGTTGCCAACCTGATCCGGGACATCGCCGCCCGCACCAACCTGCTGGCCCTGAACGCGACGATCGAGGCCGCCCGAGCGGGCGAAGCGGGCAAGGGCTTCGCCGTGGTGGCCGAGGAAGTGAAGAACCTGGCAAACCAGACCACCAACTCGACCGAGGAGATCAGCCGCAAGATCGAGGAGATCCAGTCGGTGACCGCCGAGGCCGTCGAGGCGGTGGCGCAGATCGGCACGGCGATCCGCAACGTCGACGAGATCTCGACCACGATCGCGTCGGCGATGGAGGAGCAGTCTGCGGCCACCCAGGACATCGCGCGAAGCGTGTCGGAGACCGCGGACGCGGCCAACGAGGTGGCGCGGCGGATCGCCGACGTGTCCAACGAGGCCCGCAGTACAGGCGAGCGGGCGACGCTGATGCGCGGTGTCGCCGGCCGGGTCGCATCCGGCGTCGCGGAGCTTCGCCAGACCATCATTCGCGTGGTGCGGACCTCGACCGACGACGTCGACCGCCGTCGGTCCGAGCGCTACGAGCTGTCGGCGCCCGGTAGGATTTCCCATGGCGGCCGGAGCGTCGACGTGGTCGTCGTCAACCTGTCGGGCGGCGGCGCGTTGCTGTCGGGCATCGAGCTGCCGGGCGGCGACACCGGCGAGCTGACGACCGCGATGCTGCCCAAGCCGCTTCGGTTCCGGGTCGTCGACTCGGAGGACGGTCACACCAGCGTCGGCTTCGGGCTCGGCGAGGACGAGAAGGCGGCATTGATCAAGCATCTGGAGGCTGTCGCCAAGGGGCGCCGCGCGGCCTGATCCGGTCTCAGGCCGCGCGCACCCGCTCGCGCCAGGCCAGGACCACCGCGCCGGCGACGATCAGGGCGGCGCCCAGGACCGACAGCGCGGTCGGCAGGTCGCCGAACACGGCGGCGTCGTAGACCGACGCGAAGATCAGCGTGGCGTAGAAGAACGGCATCACGAAACTGGCGTCGGCCCGCTTCAGCGCCTGGATGAACAGCGCCTGCACCGTCACCATCACCATGCCGACGGCGACCAGCATCGGCCACTGCGCCGGCGACGGCCAGACCCAGACCGTCGCCGCCGCGGCCAGCGAGATGGTCGCGCCGATCGAGTTGTTGATGAACAGGATGCGGATCGGCGGCTCGCCGGCCTTGGTCGAGCCGCCGGCCAGCATCTTCACCACCACCACCTCGAACGCCATGAACACGGCGGCCGCCAGCGCCACCAGCGAGTAGGGCTGGAACGCCGCCAGACCGGGCCGGATCAGCACCACCGCGCCCAGCAGGGCGGTCGCCGCCGCCCCCCAGCGCCACGGCCCGATGCGCTCGCCCAGCATCGGGATCGCCAGCACCATCGCGATCATCGGGTTGAGGAAGCTGATCGCGGTGGCGTCGGCCAGCGGCAGCACGGCGGCGGCGGCGAACATCCCGCTGACCCCGGCCCAGCCGCAGAACGACCGGGCGGCGTGCAGCTTCCAAGCCGCGCCCTTGAAGCTCGGCCGCATCCAGGCGACGAACGGCAGCAGGGTCAGCCAGGCGAACGCGAACCGCCCGCCGCTGACCATGAACGGCGGCAGCGGCTCGCCCCCGACCCCGCGGCCGAGCGCCTTGGCCAGCAGCGTCGTGACCGCCACCAGGGCGGCGGCGGTCAGCATCAGCAGGGCGGCGGCGGTAGGCGAGGCGGGAGTCGTCAGGCCGGGCTCTGCCGGCGCGGCCGCCGTCCCGGACTCAGATCGCACCCTTGGCCTTCTCCGCGGCGATGTCCTCGGCGCTCATGCCAAGCACCTCGCCGAGGATCTCGTCGGTGTGCTGGCCGAGCAGCGGCGGCGCGCGGCGGTACTCGACCGGGGTGCCGGAGAACTTCACCGGGTTGGCGATCAGCGGCACGGTGCCGTCGCCGGCCAGCGGGTGCTCCACCTCGATCCGCATGCCGCGCGCTTTGACCTGCGGGTCCTCGAACACCCGGTCGATGGTGTTCACCGGCCCGCCCGGCACGCCGGCCGCCTCCAGCTCGGCCACCCACTCGTCGGTGGTCCTGGTCTTCATGTACTCGGCGACCCGCGGCGTCAGCTCGTCGCGGTTGACGATGCGCAGCGGGTTGGTGGCGAAGCGCGGGTCGTTCTTCAGGTCGTCGGCGCCGGCCAGGTCGCACCAGCGCCGGAACTGGCCGTCGTTGCCGCAGGCCAGGATCAGGTGGCCGTCGGCGGTCGGGAACACCTGGTACGGCACGATGTTCGGGTGGGCGTTGCCGAGCGGCTTCGGCACGTTGCCGGACACCAGGTAGTTGGTGCCCTCGTTGATCAGCCAGGCGACCTGGGTGTCGAGCAGGCAGCAGTCGACGTGCTGGCCCTCGCCGGTGCGGTCGCGGTGGCGCAGCGCCGCCAGGATCGAGGTGGCGGCGTACATGCCGGTCATCACGTCGGTGATGCCGACCCCGACCTTGACCGGCTCGACGCCCGGCGTGCCGGTGATGCTCATGATCCCGCCCATGCCCTGGGCCAGGAAGTCGTAGCCGGCACGCTTGGCGTACGGGCCGGTCTGGCCGAAGCCGGTGACCGAGCAATATACCAGCCGCGGGAACTCCTCCCGGAGCTGCTCGTAGCCGAGACCGAGCTTGGCGAGCGAGCCGACCTTGAAGTTCTCGACCAGCACGTCGCACTGGGCCAGGAGCTTCTTGGCCAGCGCGACGCCCTCGGGCTTCGACAGGTCCAGGGTGATCGAACGCTTGTTGCGGTTGGCGCACAGGTAGTAGGCGCTCTCCGACGTGTCCTCGCCGTCCTCGCCCTTCACGTAGGGCGGGCCCCAGCGCCGGGTGTCGTCGCCCTCGCCCGGGCGCTCGATCTTGATCACGTCGGCGCCGAGATCGCCCAGCAGCTGGGTGCAGGTCGGGCCGGCCAGGATCCGGGTCAGGTCGAAGATGCGCACGCCGTCTAGCGGCAGGGGAGCGGGCATGGGCGGGGTCCTCGGAGAGCTTCGGCAGGCCCTTCGCGGCCCCGCGCTCCGCGCGGCGCACCTCAGGGCGACAGGGGCTTCTTGTCTATCGCCCCGGGGGGCTTGACGCAACGTGCCGGAACGCGGCGGTACCGGGTCTACAGGCTCCGCGTCAGCGGGTTCATCGCGGCCATGCTCGGCGCCGTCTCCTGCACCGACGGCAGCGCCTCGTAGGCGGCCAGCCAGGTGGCCAGCGCCGGATAGGCACTGCGCCAGTCCGGCACCAGCCCGTAGAAGTCGACCATGCCGAGGGCGGCCACCAGGGCCAGGTCGGCATAGGTGATCGGCGGCTCGGCCGGCGGCGCCGGGATGGTGCGCTCGATGTACTCGAACGCCCGGATCGCCCGCTGCTCCTCGACCTCCAGGATGAACGGCGACTGCTCGTCGGCGGCGCGCCGCTTCTCGCGCGACCAGTTGGTGATGCCTTCCAGGAAGCCGCTCATCAGGCTCTCGCGGGCGTGCGCCTGCCAGTCGCTGGCCGACGGCAGCGACGGCGGGTTGCTGCTGCGCTGGTCGAGATAGCCGCAGATCAGCCGGGACTCGCCGAGCACCAGGTCGCCGTCGACCAGCAGCGGGATCTTGCCGAGCGGGCCGTGCTGCAGCGACGGGCTGTCCGGCGTGCGCAGCGGCACCCGCACCAGCTCGAGTTCGTCCGCCAGCCCGCCCTCGATGGCGACGATCCGGCAGATCCGGGCATAGGGGGAATTGGGGGTGTAGTACAGCTTCATCGGCGTGACCTCCCGTGACGCCGCACGGTAGCCGGTCGCGCCCGGATCGTCATCCGGTCACGAAGCGCCGGCCACGAAGCGCCGGCCACGAAGCGCCGGTCACGGCCGCACGGCGCTCAGAATCATCTGGCCGGCGGTCATCCAGTGAAGATCGACCTCGGCGAAGCCGGCGTCGCGCAGCCAGTCCAGGTGCTCGGCGACGGTCGAGGGCTTGTCGATGGGATCCAGCGTCTCGTGGCGGAAATGGTTCCAGTCGGCGCGCCGGAACGCCTCGAAACCGCCGAGATCGCCGTCGAGCGACAGGGCGCGGCCCTTGACCTCCTGGTCCCACAGGTCGGCTGCGATCGCCGAGCCGGCGGCGCTGGTCGGCTGGATCACGTCGGCCAGCACGAACACCCCGCCGGGGGCGAGCGCGGCGTGCAGGTCGGCGAACAGGGCCCGCTTGCCGGGGCCGTCCAGGTGGTGGACCGCGAGCGAGGAGACGGCCGCGCGCAGCGGCGCCTCGAACCGCCGCCAGTCGCGATCGGCGATGTCGATCTTTCGGGTGACCAGGCGGTCGGCGCCGGCGATGGACCGGGCGGCCCGCTCCCGGGTGGCCGCGAGCATGCTGTCGGAGCCGTCGTAGGCGAGCACCCGGCCGGCCGGCAGATGCTCCAGCAGCGCGGCGGTCAGCAGCCCCTCGCCGCAGCAGATCTCCAGCACGTCGCCGGTTGCCGCGGTGGCGCCGACCCGGTCGACGATCAGCGCGGTCTGGCGCTCGCGTTGCGGCACCGCGTAGCGCGACAGGTCGCGATAGGTGGCGCTCTCGGACTCGGTCCAGCGGTGGTCGGGATCGGACATGGACGGGACCCTAGCGCCTCGGCCGGGCCCCGTCACCAGGGGAGGTCGACTGCGGTCAGGCCGCCGCGGCGACCCGGCGCTCGATACCGGCGCGCCAGGCGAAGCCGATGCGCGCACCGGTCCAGATCGCGGCCAGCGCGATCATCGACGGGTAGGCCAGGGTGGCGACGCCGCTCAGGCCCTGGCCGACCGCGCAGCCGAGCGCCAGCACGCCGCCGACGCCCATGGCGACGCCGCCGAGCCCGGCCCGCGCCATCTGGGCCGGGTTGTCGAAGCCCTCCAGGCGCAGGCTGCGTGTGGCGGCGGCCTGCAGGAAGGCACCGGCCAGCACGCCGGCGAACAGCACGATGCCGAAGTTGGCGGCCACCCCGGTCGAGATCATCGCGTACATCAGGGAGTCGGCGCTCGGCTGGGTGAAGCGCAGGGACTCGACGGCGACCGGGTCGAACGCCTCGGCCGACACCCAGGTGGTGGCGGCGAAGCCGGCGGCCACCAGCAGGCCGACGGCGCTGCCGGCCACGAGCGGCAGGACGCGGCGGCCGGACTCGTGGAACGCCAGCGACAGCCCGAGGACCAGGGCGACGGCGCCGAGCCCCAGCGCGACCGCCTCGACCGGCAGCCCGAGACCGGTCGCCAGCAGGTCCGGGATGCTGGGAGCCTCGCTGCCTGGTACCCGGGTGCCGTCGGCGAAGCCGGCGCGGCCCTGGGCCAGCATGCCGCGGATCGCGGCGTAGCCGACCACCGACACCACCAGCAGCGTGAACACCGAGCGCAGGTTGCCGCGCACCGACAGTACCGTCAGCCGGCTGATGCAGCCGCCGGCGAAGGTCATGCCGACGCCGAACAGCAGCCCGCCGACCACCAGCCCGCCGAGCGAGAAGTCGGCCTGCAGGTACGGCGTCCCGGAGACGTCGATCAGCCCGTGGGCGATACCGGCCTGGGTCGCGGCGATCGCCACCGCGGTGGCGGCGATCCACTGGGCCAGCTTCGGCCGCTCGCCGCCCGGCCAATCGCCGCCGGGCCGCGTGGTCTCGGCGACCGCGGCCCGGAAGCAGAAGCCCGACCACTGGGCCAGCGCGCCGAACGCCAGGCCGAGCAGGCCGCCGAACAGCAGCAGGAAGTCCTCGGGCTCCCAGCCTTCGAAGATGCCGACCGCCAGTGCGTCCATGATCGCCTCCGCCACCGTATCCAAGTTGCGTGTTCGGATTGACGGAATGTTCGATATAACGAACACAATGGACGGTCAAGAGAACTTCGAGGCTTGCCGCGTCGCCGAAACCGGCCTCACCGACTGACACGGGTTGCCTGGAAACTGATGGATTAATATATTAGATAGTCGTTCCGGTCCGCGGATCCGGGCCGGGGACACCGACAGAGAAATACTGGAGCGGGAATGCCGGAGGACAGCGCGAAGACCGAGACCATGAAGCGGTGGTCCTTCGATCGCAAGCGCCCGCTGGTCGACCAAGTGTACGACGATCTGCGCCGCCGCATCCTGTCGTTCGAGCTGGCGCCCGACGTCAGCCTGTCGCGCCAGGAGCTGTCCGAGCACTACGGCGTCAGCCAGACCCCGCTGCGCGACGCCATCGGCAAGCTCGAGCGCGACGGGCTGGTGGAGATCTATCCGCAGTCCAAGACCCTGGTGACCCGCATCGACGTCGGCCAGGTGCGCGAGACCCAGTTCATGCGCACCGCCTTCGAGGTCGAGATCGTCGGCATGCTGGCCGCCGACCCGGACAAGGCTAAGGTCGGCCCGGCCGCGGAAACGGTCGAGCGCATGCAGTGGATGCTCGAGCGCGACCCGGAACGAGATCCGGAGTTCGACGAGTTCAACCGGCTCGACAAGGCGTTCCATCGCTGCCTCTACGCCGCCGCCGACAAGCTCGGCCTGTGCGAGGTGGTGGAGTCGCGCAGCGGCCAGCTCGACCGCATCCGCCGGCTGCACCTGCAACTGCGCGAGGAGAGCAAGTCGGCCCAGGTGGTGGCGGACCATGCCCGGATCGTCGCCGCGATCCGCGCCTCCGACGTGGAGACCGCCCGCGCCGCCATGCGCGTCCACCTTTCGGGCACGTTGAGCCGGCTCGACGTGCTGCGCGAGAGTTTTCCCGGCTACTTCGCCTGATACCGTCGGCGCCGGGGCCTCACATCAGCAGGTTCGGCAGGAACAGCACGATCTGCGGGACCAGCGCCATCGCCGCGATCAGCGCCACCATGGCGGCGACGTAGGGCCACGACCAGCGCACGAACTCGCCGAAGTCGCAGCGCAGGATGCCGCACACCGTGTACATGATCACCCCGACCGGCGGCGTGTTGCCGCCGACCGACACCAGGATGATCATCACCACGCCCATGTGCACCGGGTCGAAGCCGACATGCACCAGGGCCGGCAGCACCAGCGGCGTGACCAGCAGCACGTTGACGGTCGCCTCCATCACCGTGCCGGCGACGAACACGATCGCCAGCACCGTGAACAGGGTGACGTAGCGGTCGCCCGGCAGGCCGGCGAGGAAACCGGTGATCGCGCTCGGCGCCTGCTCGACGGTCAGCGCGTGGCCGAGCACCGCGGCCATGACGATGATCAGCATCACCATGCCGATGTCGAAGATCGAGTCGCGCATCGCCTCGATCAGCCTGGCCCAGGTCAGCTCGCGATAGGCCAGCACGCCGACCGCCAGGGCGTAGACCACGACGACCGCGCCGGCCTCGGTGGCGGTGAACAGGCCGAACCGGAACCCGACCAGCAGCAGGATCGGGAAGATCAACGCCCAGATGCAGTCCACGAAGCTGGTCGCCAGCTCCCGGAGGCTCGGCTTCTCGGCCAGCTCGGGCCGGTAGCCCATGCGCCGCGCCACCACCGAGGTCACCGCCATCAGCACCGCGGTCATCAGGATTCCCGGTACCACGCCGCCGAGCAGCAGCCGGCCGATCGACACCTCGCTGATGAAGCCGAACAGGATCAGCCCGATGCTGGGCGGGATGGTGGCGGTGATCACCGACGAGAACGCGATCACCGAGGCGGTGAAGCCGCGGGCGTAGCCGCGCTTCTCCATCGCCGGGCCGAGCAGGCGCGACTCCATCGCCGCGTCGGCGACCGCCGAGCCGGAGATGCCGCCCATCAGCGCGCTCAGCACGATCGACACCTGGGCCAGGCCGCCGATCATCCAGCCGGTTAGCAGCCGGGCGAAGGTCAGCAGCCGGTCGGTGATGCCGGTGGCGTTCATCAGGTTGCCGGCCAGGATGAAGAACGGCACCGCCAGCAGCGGGAACGACTGGGTGGCGCCGTACATCCGCTGCATGGCGACGGTCAGCGGCATGTAGTCGCCGACCAGGAACACCGGCACGGTCGACAGGCCGAGGGCGAAGGCGACCGGGACCCCGATCGCCAGGAACAGGAAGAACAGCGAGGCGACGACGGTCAGCATCACATCACGTCCCGGGCTTCGGCCTCGGCGTCGGGCAGGCCGCGCAGGTGGCGGATCACCTGCTCGATCACGGTGACGATCATCAGGGCGTAGGCCACCGGCAGGGCGGCGACCGCCCAGGACGACGGAACCCCGGTCATCGGCAGCGGCCGGAAGTCCGACAGCCGGGCCAGCAGCCAGCCGTAGTACACCAGCGCGACCAGCAGCACCGCGACGGTCAGCTTGATGGCCAGCTCCAGCAGGAACCGCGCGGTCGGGGGCAGCAGCCTGACCAGCACGTCGATCCTGAAATGCCCGGCGCGCTGCAGGGTCAGATCGGCCGCCAGCATGGCCAGCCACACGAACAGCGCCTGGGCGGCCTCGTCCGACCAGATCACCGGGTGGCCGGAGTAGCGGCCGACCGTGCCGACCAGGACGATGGCGACGACCGCCGCGAGCAGGGCGATGGCGGCGATCATCTCGGCGCGCCGCAGCAGGACCAGCGCGTGCCTCAGCAGTCTGGACGTCAAGGTAACCCTCCCCGGGTCGTGCGCCGGCCGTGCCCCGATCGGGTTCGGGGCACGGCCGGTGGTCTAAGCGTCTCGAGGGCGGCGGGAATGCCGCCCTGCCGGTCAGTTCTTCAGGGTCTCGCGGACGGTGGCGACCAGCTGGGTCAGCTTCATCTTCTCCCAGACCGGCTTCACGGCCTCGCGGAACGGCGCCACGTCGATCTCGTGGACCTTCACGCCGGTCTTCTCGATGTCGGCGAAGATCTTGCCGGCACCGTCGACGTTGGCCTTCAGCGCCGTGGCGCCCCAGCGCTTGGATTCCTCGCTGACGATCGCGCGCAGGTCGGCGGGCAGCGACTGCAGCCAGGCGTCGGACACCAGCATTCCGCTCATCAGGTAGATGTGGCTGGTCAGCGTGATGTCGGTGATCACCTCGTACAGCTTGGCGCCCCAGATGGCGGCCGGCTGGGCCTCGGCGCCGTCGATCACACCGGTCTGCAGCGACGGATAGACCTCGGCCCAGGGCAGCGGGGTGGCGACCGCGCCCATGGCGCCGATGGTCTCGACCCACAGCGGCTGGCCGATGGTGCGTACCCGCACGCCCTTCAGGTCGGCCGGTGTGCTGATCGGCTTCTTGGTCAGCATGTGGCGGGCGCCCTGGTACCAGTTGAACGACAGCAGGGTCAGGCCGCTCTTGTTCTTCAGCTGCTCGTTCCAGCCGGCGAAGGTGTCGGATTCCACGAACTTCGCGAGCTCGTCGACCGAGTTGAAGGCGTAGGGCGCGACCAGCACGTTGAACTCGGGCACGAACACCGAGACCCGCGAGGCCTCGACGAAGGTGCCGACATTCGCCCCGGCGGCGGCCTGGTCCATCATGTCCTGGGTGTCGCCGAGCTGCGAGCTCGGGAACAGCTGGACCTCGACCTTGCCGCTGGTGCGTTCGGCGACCGCCTTCTTGAAGCCTTCCGCCGCGATCTGCAGCGGGTCGGTCGGGGCCAGCACCGAACCGAGCTTGAGGGTGTAGTCGGCGGCGGATGCAGCGGCGGGCAGGCCGGCGGCGAACGGAACGGCGGCGAGCAGCGCGGCGCCGAGCGCCAGCGACAGGCGTGACTTCATGATTTCCTCCCTGGGTGACGACGTGTCTGTCGGTCGTGCGCGGGCCGGATGGGTTCCGATCGTTCTCGCACACTAATATATTAGAGCATCAGGTGAGCGGGCGCGTCAACGTGGCCTTCGCTCTACTCACGTTATCGGAGATGTCGGAGCGGCCGGTGGGTCCCGGCTCAGTCGCACTGGCGTGCGCCCGTCCGGGATGGGGTCAGGAAGGTGACGTGCTCCTTCTCCATGACGTCATCCCGGACCAGGGCGCCGCAGGCGCAACGGATCCGGGATCCACGAAGCGACGAGGGCCCTCAGATCCGGCCGTCGTAGCTCTTGGACTCGTGGGACTCGGTGGGGACTCGGTGACAGTGCACCCGACTTGCGACGGGTTTGGGTCTCTCCGGCAGATCCGAAGGCTATGGCGCAGAGCCGAGCGCTCGGAGATAAATGCCCTGTCACCGAGATACCGCTATCACCGAGATACCGCCGAGATACCAATGGCCGTGCTGCCGATCTCCGGAACCTCAGCGGTGGCCGGATCTGTCGACGAGAGCGTCCACCAGCTCCTCGATCTCGTCTTCGGAATTGTAGTAATGGGGAGAAGCGCGAAGCGCGCCTTCGCGAAATCCGATGTGAATACCCCGGTCCTGCAGGCGGGCGACGGTTTCCGGATTGGCCACCGCCGGATGATGGAAGCTCAATATCCCTGACCGGGTGCCGGCCTCCATCGGGCTTCGAACTTCGAACCCGTGCCGTTGAACCGATTCGGCGAGCCGGTCGTTCAAGCCCAGAATTCTCTCCTCGATCCGTTCAATCGTGAAGGCCTCGATCTCCTCGATACGCTGCGCCAGTCCGAATATTCCAGCCGCGTTCTCGGTGCCGGGCTCGAAGCGGGTGGCGTCGTCGGGAAGATCTATCTCGCGGTTGAAGGCGAAGGGATCGTTGACGCTCAGCCAGCCGAGTTGCGTGACGCGGGTTCTGGCGAACATCTCGTCGGACAAGGCCATGAACCCGATGCCCAAGGGACCCAGCATCCATTTGTGGGCACTGACCACAAGGGCATCGACCCTCAGCGCCTCGACATCGATCGGGACCGCGCCAACGCTCTGTGTTCCGTCGACCACAAGCAATGCGCCGTGGGCGTGGGCCACTTCGGCAATTGCCGCAAGGTCTGCCTTGAATCCATTGAAATATTGAACATGGCTGAGTGCGACCACTCTTGTTCGTCCATCGATCGCACGGCTCAGCCCTTCCGGCGTGACGCGGCCGTCGACGAGCTTCAAACGGCGGAGCTCGACGCCCCGATCCGCGAGGTTGAGCCACGCCAGGTAGTTCGACGGGAACTCCATCTCGGGCACGATGACATTGTCGCCGTCGCGCCAATCCTGGCCGTTGGCCAGGAGCGATATCCCGTGTGAGGTATTCTGGATGAATGCGACACGTGCCGCGCGCGCGCCCACCAGGCGCGCGGCGGCCTCGCGGCATTCCCTGTAGACCGGCTCGTAGCGCTTCGTCGCGGTTTCATTGTGGATCGCGTGGATTTCGGTCTGCCGATGAATCGCTTCCTGAACCCCACGCGAGATTGGTCCGGTCGCGGCGTGATTGAGATAGTTCACGCGATCCGAGATCGGAAAGCCGCGGCGTAGATCCGCGAGGGATGTGGGCCCAACTCGGTCAAGACCGCTCAATCGGCATCTCCTCCCGGGGTAACCGCCAGATCGACCCTCGACCGGCGCGGTCGGCCCGGCATATGCGAGTCATAGCCCGCACACCCCGTTCCGCCAACCGGCGCCCTCGCTCGATCCGGCCTCGACGAGGCGGCGCTGTGTTCAGATCCGTCCGTCGTAGGCCTTGCGGTCGATTCGGCAGGCGCAGAGCGTGAAGGTGTCGGCGGTCAGGCCGTCGCGGATGGCGGCGGCCAGGGTGTCGCGGTCCTCGCAGACCACGCCGCGGCCGCCGAGCTTCTCGGCGATGCCGGCGAAGTCGGTCTCGGCGAAGTCGACCCCGGCGTTGGCGTAGGTCATCGAACGCTGCTTCAGCTCGATAAGCGCCAGCGAGGCGTCGACGAACACCACCACGATCACCGGCAGCCTCGTATCGCGCAGGGTCACCAGCTCGCCGAGGATCATCTCGAGGCCGGCGTCGCCGGTGAACGCCACGACCGCCCGCTCGGGTGCGGCGATCTTGGCGCCGGTCGCCAGCGGCAGCGCGCAGCCCATGGTGCACAGCCCGGTCGACTGCAGCACCGCGTGCGGCACCAGGCTCTCCCATACCTGGCTGGCCAGGATGCGGTGGGCGCCGCTGTCGATGGTGATCACCGCGTCGCGCGGCACCGACTGCCGGACCGTGGTGACGATCGCCGCCGGTCCCCAGGCCTCGTTCTGGCCGTAGGCGCCGGCAAGCGCCTCGCGCGCCTTCGCCGGCTCGCCGCCCGGCCAGCGCACGGCCTTCGGCGCGACGCCGTCGCCGATCACCGTCAGCGAGCCGCCGACGTCGCCGACGAAGCTGATCGAGGACTGGTGCATGTAGTGGGTGTTCGGCGCGGCCGAGACCTCGATGACCCGTTGGTTGCCGGCGTCCCAGACGTTGCGCCAGCCGACCCGCATCTCGATCGGGTCGTAGCCGGCCAGGATGATCAGGTCGGCGGTCTTCAGGAGGGGGAGGATCTGGCGATCGGCGACCGGCGACAGGCCGGCGCCGCCGAGCGACAGCGGCGAATCGTCCGGCACGATGCCCTTGGCCTTGTAGGTGGCGACCGTGGGAATGCCGAACTTCTCGGCGAAGGCGCGCACCGCGGCCTCGCCGCCCTGGCTCAGCACGTCGAGCCCGACCACCATCACCGGCTTCTCGGCCCCGGCCAGCCAGTCGCGGGCGGTGTCGAGCGCTGCCCCCGCCGCCGGCACCCCGGCGAGGCCGGGCGAGCGCCGGGTCGGCAGGGCCGGCACCGGCACCTCGGCCGCCGCGACCGAGATCGGCAGGTCGAGATGGACCGGGCCGGGACGCGGATCGAGGGCGATCGCGACCGCCTTGTCGGCCTGGGCGTCGACCGCGCCGGCGGTGACGCGGAAGCTGGCCTTCACCACCGGGCGGAACACTCGGCCGTGGTCGAAGACCTGGTGGTTGTAGGTGACCGCCTCGTCCTCGTCGACGCAGCCGGTCACGACGATCAGCGGCACCCGGTCCTGCTCGGCGTTGGCGGCGACGTTCACGGCGTTGGCGGCGCCCGGGCCGACGGTGGCGACCAGGATCCCGGGCGCCCCGGTCATGTGGTAGACGCCCTCGGCCATGAAGCCGGCGGCGTTCTCGTGCTTGGCCAGCACGAAGCGGATGCCGGCCTTCTCCAGCGCGTCGACGAAGGTCAGGACCTCGCCGCCGGGAATCCCGAACGCCCAGCGGCAGCCGGCGTCGTACAGCCGGCGGGCCAGCAGGTCGGCGGCCCTGACCGTCTCCACCTCGGCCGTCCCGGTCATTCGGCGGCCTGCGTCCGGCTGGTGGCGGCCTGGCCGAGCTTGGCGTAACCGTCGCGGGTCTGCGGCAGCTTGCTGCCCAGCAGGCGCGAGGCGACGACGGTGCGCAGGATCTGCGCGGTGCCGCCGCCGATGGTGAACATGCGGGCGTCGCGCTGGATGCGCTCCATCGGCCAGTTGCGGGAATAGCCGCGGGCGCCGTGGATCTGCAGGCCGTCGGTGGTGACCTTCAGCGCCATCTCGGAGGCGAAGATCTTGGCCTGGGCTGCGGCCAGGCTGTCCGGGAACGGATTGCCGCCCTTGCCGGCGGTCGCTGCGGCCCGCCAGATCAGGGCGCGCGCCGCCTCGATCTGCACGCTCATGTCGGCCAGCATCCACTGCAGGCCCTGGAACTCGGCGATCGGCCGGCCGAACTGCTCGCGCTCCTTGGAGAAGGCGAGGGCCCGGCGATAGCTGCCCTCGGCCAGGCCGAGCGCCACGGTGCCGGCACCGACGCGCTGCGAGTTGTAGGCGTTCATCAGGTCGGCGAAGCCGCGCTTCAGCCCGCTCGGCGGCATCACCAGGCGGTCGGCCGGCAGCTCCAGGTCCTCGAAGATCACCTCGGTCTCGGGGATGCCGCGCAGGCCCATGGTCGGCTCGCGGGTGCCGATCACCAGGCCCTTGTCCTCGTCGCGGAACGCCAGGAACCCGCCGATGCCGAGCTCGGTGCCGGTCTCGTCGAACACCCGGGCGAAGATCAGGTGCAGGCGCGATACGCCGCCGCCGGTGATCCAGTGCTTCTTGCCGTTCAGCACGTATTTGTCGCCGCGCCGGTCGGCCCGCGTCGTCATCTCGGTGGCGGCCGAGCCGGCCTCCGGCTCGGTGATGCAGATCGCCGGCTTGTCGCCCGACAGCACGTACTCGGCGGCTCGCTTCTTCTGGGCCTCGGTGCCGTACTGCATGACCGCGGAGATCGCGCCCATGTTGCCCTCGACCGCGATCCGGCCGGTGACGCCGCACTGCGCCGCCATCTCCTCGATCACCAGGGTGACGTCGAGGAAGGAATGGCCCGGGCCGCCGTACTCCTTCGGCACCGTCATGCCCATGAAGCCGGCCTCGGTCAGCGCCTTCACGTTGTCCCAGGGATAGGTCTCGGTGCGGTCGACCTCGGCGGCGCGCGGCGCGATCGCCTGCTCGGCCAGCTCGCGGGCCTTGGCGCGCAGCGCTTCCTGCTCGGCGGTCAGGGCGAAACTCATGGTGTTTTCCTTTCCGCGGCCGGGTCGGAAGGCGGGCGGCCGCTCACGAGACTGTGAGGTTCAGGGTGCGGATCGGGGCCACTTAAGGCAAGCGAATTAACTTGAAGTCTATCTTCAGGTTTCGTGATGCTAAGCCATGAACCTCCGGCACCTGGAAACCCTGCTGGCGATCGCCGAAACCGGCAGCTTCGCGGCTGCTGCCGACCGGGTCGGCGTCACCCAGTCGGCGGTGTCGATGCAGATGCGGGCGCTGGAGGAGGCGCTGGGGGCTTCGCTGTTCGACCGGGCGCGCCGCCCGCCGGCGCTGAACGACCTCGGGCGGGGACTGTTGCCGCTTGCCCGAGACGTGGTGCGGGCGGCGGAGGACCTGACGGCGGCGGCGGCCGGCGCGACCCTGCGCGGTCGGCTGCGGTTCGGGGTGATCCCGACGGCGGCGATCGGCCTGGTGCCGGATGCCCTGATCCGGCTGGCGGCCCGGGCGCCCGACCTGCAGATCCGCGTCGAGTCCGGGCTCTCGATCGATCTGGCCCGGCGGGTGTCGCAGGGTGTGCTGGACGCCGCGCTGGTCACCGAAACCGCCCGGCTGGAACGCGGGCTGGTGGTGCGCCCGGTGCTGGAGGAGCCGCTGCTGGTGGTGGCGCCGCGCTCGGCCGCCGGTCCGCCGGCCCGGACCCTTCTGCGCCGGCTGCCGTTCGTGCGCTTCAACCGCCGCACCGGGGTCGGCCGGGTGATCGACGCGGCGCTGCGGCGCGACCGGATCGCCGTCACCGAGACCATGGAGCTCGACTCGATCGAGGCGATCCTGGCGATGGTCGGGCGCGGACTCGGCGTCGCGGTGGCACCGGCCGGCTCGGTGGTCGGCCCGGTCGCCGAGACGGTGCACGCCTTGCCGTTCGGCGATCCGCCGGTGCTGCGCAGGGTCGGCCTGCTGGAGCGCGAGCGGCCGGCCGGCGGCGATCCCAACCCGGTGACGGTCGCGCTGCTCGACGTGCTGCGCGCCTCGGTGACGCCGCCGGCGGTGGCGGTCGGAGATTGACTCGACTCGCGGCGCGCGAGGCCCCACATATTCGCGATGCGAACGCCGGTCTTCGAAGCCGGCCCGGCACCGCTGGGACGGGATTGCCTGGGAGACGATGCCGTCGGCCTTCTGGCCGGGTATTGGTTCCGGCTGGCGGATGCCGCCGGCGGCGTTCCCTTGCGGTCGTCGTTCGATCCGGCCAGGGTGGTCGCATTGCTGCCGCGCCTGGTGATCGCCGAGCACCTCGGCGGGCACGAGTTCCGGTACCGCCTGCTCGGTACCGAGGTCGACAGCTTCACCAAGGGCCGCTACACCGGCAAGCGAAGCTCGGAAATCCAGGGCCATGGACCCGGCAACCGGATCCACGACGTGTTCGTGGCGACGCTGGAGAGCGGCCGGCCCTATGCCATGGCCATGCCGTATGTCGGCAGCAGCCGGTTC
>Ga0070728_10001320_pt1 | contig 38162 bp, 37 predicted proteins | sample tdDd471_FD_66723 | JGI IMG/M metagenome (GOLD analysis project Ga0070728, IMG submission 66723) | Marine sediment microbial communities from the Atlantic coast under amendment with organic carbon and nitrate - tdDd47.1 | ecosystem: Environmental > Aquatic > Marine > Coastal > Sediment | place... | reverse complement strand
CGATCGGCGTCGGCCCCTACGCCGGCAAGGCCGACGAGGTGTTCGCCGACTGGCGCGGCAAGATCGACGCCATCGCTGCGCTGCCGAACGTGGTGGTCAAGCTCGGCGGGGTGAACATGAAGGTGAACGGCTACGGCTGGGAGAACCGGCCGAAGGCGCCGTCCGGCCAGGAGCTCGCCGACGCCACCCGGCGCTGGTACGAGTACGCCATCGAGCGCTTCGGCCCGGACCGCTGCATGTTCGAGTCGAACTTCCCGGTCGACAAGCTGACCTGCAGCTACACGGTGGTGTGGAACAGCTTCAAGATCCTGTCCAAGGGCTACTCGGCGAGCGAGCGGGCGGCGATGTTCCACGACACCGCGGCGCGGGTATACCGCCTCTGACGCCCGTCACTTCGTGGGTCCCGGATGCGTCCCGCCTCCGGCGGATCGCTCCGGGATGACGTCAGGGAGGGGACGGACAGGAATGCGCCTTCCCCCTCTTTTGACGTCATCTCGGCCGCAGGGGCGCAGCCCCGGAGAGCCGGGAACCACCCACCGCCTCGGCGGCGGGCGTCAGCCCCGCGTCTCCCCCAGGAACTCCACCAGCAGCCCCGAGACCTTGTCGGCCTGCTCCTGCTGCACCCAGTGGCCGGCGCCGTCGAGCACGTGCACGCCGCGCAGGTCGGTCATGGCGCCGTTCTGCATGCGCTCGAAATCGCCCGGCTTCTGGTAGATGCCCCAGTCGCTGGCGCCGGCGATGAAGGCCGACGGCACGTCGATGGTGCGGCCGGCGAAGGTCTTCAGCTCGCGTCCCCAATGGCCGCCGGTGACCACCCGGTACCACTGCAGCCCGCCCTGGAAGCCGATCCGGCCGTACTCGTCGGCGTACACCGCCAGTGCCTCGTCCGGCAGCCAGCGGCAGGCTGCGATCGCCTCGGCCGACGGCATCTCCGGGCGCACCGTCGCCGGCATGTCCTCCTCGAGGTCCATGACGTAGTAGGTCGGCAGCCTGGCGATCTCGTCGGCCCGCCAGGCCGCCAGCCGATGCGGCCGGTTGGCGGTCCAGTCGGCGCTCTTCATGTGGAAGTAGGCGCGCAGGAAGGCGTGGATGCCCTCCGGGCAGTTCCGCATGTCGGCGTCGGCCGGGCGGGTCGAGTAGTACCACTGATAATGCTTGCGCGGCCGCGCCAGGGCGGCGAGGTCGCGGGTCAGGTCCGGGTTCGACAGCCCGGCCGCCGTGCCCGGCGCCGCCTCCGGGTCCGGCAGCAGCGGCGGGGTGCCGCCGAACGGCGCGCTCATGATCACCACCGAGCGGAACACGTCCGGGCGCACCAGGGCGCAGGCGGCGGCCACCGGCGAGCCGTAGTCGTGGCCGACCACCGCGGCCTCCCGGTACCCGAGTGCCGCCACCAGCCCGACGATGTCGCGCACCAGGTTCAGCATGAAGAACGGCGCGAGATCGTCGTCGTAGTCGGCCTCCCATCCGGTGGTCCGGCCGTAGCCGCGCTGGTCCGGCGCCACCACGTGCCAACCGGCGGCGGCCAGGGCCGGGATCACGTAGCGCCAGGAGTAGGCGATCTCCGGGAAGCCGTGCAGCAGCAGGACCAGCGGCCGGTCTCCGGATTCGTGGCCGGCCTCCAGCACATGCATCGACAGGCCGTTGCCGTTGTCGACGAAGCGCGCGCGCACGCCCGCCGGCAGCAGTTCGGGCGACAGGGGACCGGTTGCGGGCATGCGTTCCTCCTCGGGTGCGCGTTTTCCGGCGAGCCTAGCGCCGGCACGATTCCGGTGACAGTCCCTCCTGGCTCCCCTCCCCTGGCAGCCGGCACGGTTTCGCGCTATCCACGGGGAAGGCCGGAACTCTTCCGGCAAAGGGGGAAGCGATGAAGGTCCTGATTGCCGGCGGCTGCGGGTTCATCGGCCTCGCGACCGCGGAGCGTTATCTGACCGACGGCACCGACGTCGTGCTGTTCGACCGCAACGACCTGAACCCGGTGGCGCGGCGTGCCTTCGACGCCCTGCCCGGGCGCTGCACCATGGTGATCGGCGACATCCGCAAGGAGGAGCCGATCCGCCGGGCGATCGCCGATCACGAGGTCGATGCGGTGTTCTACGGCGCCGCCGTCACCTCCGGGCCGGACCGCGAGCGCGACGCGCCCGAATCCGTGATCGAGGTCAACCTGATCGGCCTCGCCCAGGCGCTGAAGGGGGCCCACAAGGCCGGGGTCAAACGGCTGATCAACATCTCGTCCGGCTCGGCCTACGGCACCGGCGCGTTCGGCGACACCGGCTGGGACGGGCCGCTCGACGAGTACGGCACCCGCGAGGAGCCGTTCAAGATCTACGGCATGACCAAGTTCGGCTCCGAGCGGCTGGTCCGGCGCTATGCCGAGCTGACCGGACTGGACGCGGTGTCGGTGCGGCTGTCGACGATCTACGGCGCCTGGGAGATCGACTCCGGCGCCCGCGACACCCTGTCGGCGCCGATGCAGGCGACCCTGCTGGCCCGGGCCGGCAAGCCGGCGGTGTTCGCCCGCGAGGACCGGCTCGACTGGACCTACTCGCGGCACGTCGCCGGCGCCCTGCAGGCGCTGATGGCGGCCCCGAAGGACCGGCTGAAGAGCGACATCTTCAACGTCACCTCGGCCAGGCAGGTCAGCGTCATGCAGATGTGCGCCGCCCTGAAGCGGCGCTTCCCGGCCTTCGAGTACCGGCTGGCCGGCCCCGGCGAGACCCCGACCGTCGACCTGTACGGCGACAAGGACCGGCAGCCGATGAAGCCCGACCGGCTGGCCGACGAAGCCGGCCACCGGCTGCCCGACGACCTGGACGACACCATGAAGGACTTCATCGGCTGGTTGGACGCGCATGGCGACTTCTGGCCCACGGCCTGAGGCCCCGCCCGCAGCCGCTGCGCCGGCCGACCCCGGCTATCGCGCCGCCGGCTTCGCGCTGGCGTTCGCATCGTCGATCGGCCTCGGGCTCGCCGTCGCGGTCGCCCGCATCGCCTTCGAGGGCGGCACCGACGGCCAGTCGGTGGCGACCGTCCGGGCCTGGTTCGTGGTGCTGCTGGTCGGGCTGTGGTGCACGGCCTCGGGCCGCGGGCTGCGGGTCGACCGCCGGACCTGGCTGCACTGCCTCGGGCTCGGCACCCTGCTCGGCTACATGTTCTTCGGCAACATCGGGGCGGTGAAGTTCATCCCGGTCGGGGTGGCGGCCCTGCTGTTCTTCGTCTACCCGCCGCTGGTGGCGGTGTTCACCGCGACCCTCGACCGGCGCTGGCCCGGGCTGCTGCGGATCACCGCCTTCCTGATCGCGTTCGGCGGGCTCGCGGTGATGCTCGGCGTCGGCTTCGACCGCCTCGACCCGATCGGCGTGGCGCTCGGCCTCGGCGCCGGTGTCGCCGCCGGCGTTCAGATCACCTGGACCAGCCGGGTCATGAAGGGCCGCGACCCGCTGGTGGTGATGTTCCACATGGCGCTGACCGCCGCCGTGGTGCTCAGCGTCGCGGTGCCGTCGATCACCGGCGTCACGCTGCCGGTGACCACCCTCGGCTGGATCGGCAGCGGTGCGGTGATCCTGCTGCAGGGCTGCTCGATCCCGCTGTACTTCGCCTCGATCCCGCGGATCGGCGCCGAGACCAGCGCGATCATCAACAACCTGCAGCCGGTGACCTCGATCGCCGCCGCCTTCATGCTGTTCGGCGAGGCCATGACCGCGTCGCAGTTCGCCGGCGGCGCCATGGTGATCGGCGGGATTTTGCTGCTGCAGCTCGCGGGCCGGCGGCGGTAGCGAGCCGCCCGGCGCCCGCTGTCAAATTTCGGCCCTCTTCCTCCCATAGTCAGTGTCGAACCCTGCTCTCCCGGCAGCATGCTCGCCGGACAGCGACTGAGGGACCTGACATGACCGCGTTCGAGAAGCTCCGCGAGAAGATGCTCGCGGACCCTGCGGCGGAGGCCGAGTACGATCGCCTTCGCCCGATCTACGAAGTCGTCGGCGCGCTGATCGACGCACGACACGAAGCCGGGCTGACCCAGGTCCAGCTGGCGGAGCGAATGGGCACCCGGCAGTCGGTGATCGCGCGCCTCGAGACCGCCCGCCGGCTGCCGAGCCTGGATCTGGTCACGCGCTATGCCGCCGCCACGGGCAAGCGCGTCGAGCTGGTCCGGGCCAACTGACCCGGTTCCTGGCAACGCGTCTCCTGGCAACGCGTCCGGATCAGCTCCCGATCTCTGCCCCTTCGTCGACCGCCTCCACGGTCAGCCGACTGGCCGCCGTCAGCGCCGACCAGTCGGCCGCCGCCGCCATCACCACCGGGCAGTCCCTGCCGTACAGCTCGCGCCCGACCAGGGCGCCGAGGGTGACGATGGCGTCGCGGGTCAGCATCACGATGGCGGCCGGCGCGGTGCCGGCGCGGATCGCCTCGGCCAGCACGGACGAGCCCGAGCTGGAGCCGCGGCCGCGCTCCATCACCACCACCTTGCCGGTCAGGACCGCGCCGCACTGCGGGTGCCAGCGGTCGATGATCGCGCCGGTCGCGGCGTCGAGCCCGCCCCAGAAGCTGAGCGGCTCGGCCATCACGAACACCTCGCCTTCGGCGGAGCCGGGAACCAGGGTGACCGCTTTCACGACCGCACCACCTTGCCGGCCCGCGCCGACGCCACGCAGTCGGCCAGCGACCCGAACGCGATCTCGATATCCAGGTTGCCGGGCGCGTAGTACGCCATCTTGCCGGAGTTGGTCATCACCGCCCCGCTGAGGTCCCGCATGATCGCCGTCAGGTAGGTACAGGTGTCGAGCACCACGGTGACGCCGGCGGCGTTCAGCCGCTCCTCCCAGCCGCGGGCCCGGACCTGCTGCATCACCTCGCGGCCGGTGTTGACGTACATGTCGACGGCCGGTCGCGGCCCGTCGAGCAGCTGCATCAGCCGCTCGAACTCGGCGAACGAGAAATGCGGGGTGCCGAGGCTGACCGCCGAAAGGGTCGTACCGTCCGGCACCGTCGACAGCTTGCGTACCGTCTCGCGCAGGTCGTCGGCGGTCAGCCGGATCGTCTCCTCCGGTCGACCGCCCTGCAGCGCCGCCTCCAGGGTCGGCGCCTCGGGCGTCAGGCCGACGGCGTGGAACAGCGCGACCGATCCGGCCGACGCGCCGACCGCGCCCAGCGCCTTCAGGTCGTCCTCGGTGGTGGTCGCCGGCAGCCCGACGATGGCGGCGATCCGGTCGCCGCAGCGCCGGCCGATCACATGGCCGACCGCGACGCAGGCCGGGCCGGCATCGTCCCATTCCGGCGGCAGGCCCTCGACCTCGACCACGACAGTGGCCCGGCGGTTCTCGGTCAGGTGCAGGCCGTAATACGGTACCCGGCCGGTAACCGCGCAGCACAGGTCGATGAAGTCGCCGTAGCGCTCGGTCCGGGCCCCGATCACCGAGTTGGCGAACACGATGGCGTTGGACTCGGCCCAGCCGATCTGGGCCCCGAAGCGCGGGCGGTGGATGGTCTGGTAGGGCGCGCAGGTGAAGCTCGGGATGCAGCCCATCTCCTCGTGTGCCCGCATCAGCCGGGCACCGGCCGAGCCGAGCCCGGGATCGCCGATGAACAGCTCCGGGTGGATCAGGTCGACCGAGCCGACGTTCAAGGTGGTCGGCACCCGCACCCGGCCGCCCAGCGCCAGCAGGTGCTCGACAAAGTCCAGGCTGGCCTGGCCGTGGTACAGGCAGCCGTCGATATGGGCGCACTCGGCGTCGACCAGAGACGACGCCTCGACGGCCTCGGCGAACCGGACCATCAGGTTCATGGCGAAGCGCGCGGCCTCGCCCTCGGCCCCGGCGAGCATCGCCCGGTCGCGGTCGGACAGCTCAACGATCATTCGGCATCCCCCCCGAACGGGTGCCAGCCCTCGCGATCCTCGATCTCCAGCACCCACAGGTCCGGATCGATGCGGCGCTCGCGCTCGATGAGGGCGTCGGCCTCGGCCTCCGGCACCGGGTCGTCGCCGGTCGCACGCCGCCAGAACGTGACCTCGCGCTCGTAGTCGCGGGTCGGGGCCAGCACCGTGCAACCGACGTCGGGTCCCCTGTTCACTTTCACGTATACCGCGCCGGCGTCCGGATCGCCGCGGCGCGCCACGGTCGCGGCGATGCCGCGCATGGAGGCGCGGCGGATCGCCGACTGCACGATTATCTGCGCCTTGAGGCGCGCCTCCGTCATGGTCCCGCTCCAGCGCCGGAAAAGCCTTTCCCACCGCGCGTTCCACGCTGGGAACGGGCCACGGTTTGCCCTAGATTAACCGTTAAACCGCCCGGGTGGCGGAGAAACCAAGAGCTTCTGAACGGGGACCATCATGAGCAAGCGAGTCCTGGGCACCGCCCTCGCGCTGTCGCTGTTCGCGACCGCCGGCATCGCCTCCGCCGCCGACATCAACCCGGCCGTCGTGTTCGACATGGGCGGCAAGTTCGACAAGAGCTTCAACGAGGGCGTCTACAACGGCGTCGAGAAGTTCTCGAAGGAGACCGGCATCAAGTACCGGGAATTCGAGGTCACCAACGAGACCCAGCGCGAGCAGGCGATCGCCCGCATGGCCAGCCGCGGCGCCGACCCGGTGCTCGGCGTCGGCTTCGCCCAGGCGCCGGCGATCGAGAAGGTCGCCAAGGAGCATCCGAAGACCCGGTTCGCGCTCATCGACGGCGTGGTCGAGTTGCCGAACGTGCGCTCGATCGTGTTCAAGGAGCAGGAGGGCTCGTTCCTGGTCGGCATCCTGGCGGCGATGGCCTCGAAGACCGGCAAGGTCGGCTTCGTCGGCGGCATGGACATCCCGCTGATCCGCCGGTTCGCCTGCGGCTACGTCCAGGGTGTCAAGCATGCCAACCCGAACGCCGAGGTGTTCCAGAACATGACCGGCACCACGCCGTCGGCCTGGAACGACCCGACCAAGGGCGGCGAGCTGGCCCGCAGCCAGTTCGACCGCGGCGCCGACGTTGTCTACGCGGCCGCCGGCGGCACCGGGATCGGCGTCTACCAGGCCGCCGCCGACAGCGGCAAGCTGGCGATCGGCGTCGACAGCAACCAGAACTACCTGCATCCGGGCACCATGCTGACCTCGATGCTGAAGCGGGTCGACGTGGCCGCCTACAAGGCGTTCATGGACGCCAAGAACGGCGAGTTCACCACCGGCTTCCAGGTGCTGGGCGTCGCCGAGGGCGGCATCGACTGGGCGCTCGACGAGTACAACAAGGCGCTGATCACCGACGCCATGAAGGCCGCGGTCGAGAAGGCCAAGGCCGGCATCGTCGACGGCTCGATCAAGGTGCACGACTACATGGCCGACAATTCCTGCCCGATGTGAGGTGAGCGGCGGACTGCCGATGACGCCTCGTGGCCCCATGGATCCCGGATCCGTTCCGCCGATGGCGGTCCGGTCCGGGATGACGGCAGCGGGGGGTGATGGCGTCCACCACCGCCCCCTTTCCTGTCGTCATTCCGGACTTGATCCGGAACCCACCCGCCGCATCGACGCATCCCAATGACGCACACTCCGCCGGCGATCGAGCTGATCGGGATCGACAAGCGGTTCGGCCCGGTGCACGCCAACAACGACGTGTCGCTGACCGTCGCCGCCGGGACCATCCACGGCATCGTCGGCGAGAACGGCGCCGGCAAGTCGACCCTGATGAGCATCCTGTACGGCTTCTACGAGGCCGACGCCGGCGAGATCAGGGTCGGCGGCCGGAAGGTCGCCATCCGCGACGCCTCGGACGCGATCGCCGCCGGCATCGGCATGGTGCACCAGCACTTCATGCTGGTCCCGACCTTCACGGTGCTGGAGAACGTGATGCTCGGGGCCGAGGGCTCGGCCCTGCTGGCCGAGGGCCGGGCGACCGCGCGGGCCGAGCTGGAGCGGCTGGAGCGCGACTACGCCCTGGAGGTCGAGGCCGACGCCCTGGTCGGCGAGCTGCCGGTCGGCCTGCAGCAACGGGTCGAGATCCTGAAGGCGCTGTACCGGGGGGCCCGCATCCTGATCCTGGACGAGCCGACCGGCGTGCTGACGCCGCAGGAGACCGACCGGCTGTTCGAGATCCTGCGCGCCCTCAAGGACGAGGGCGTCACCGTCATCCTGATCACCCACAAGCTGCGCGAGATCCTGGCGATCACCGACACCGTCTCGGTCATGCGGCGCGGCGAGATGGTCGCCCACCGGCCCACGTCCGAGACCAGCCGCGAGGAGCTGGCCGAGCTGATGGTCGGGCGCAAGGTGCTGTTCCAGGTCGACAAGGCGCCGGCGTCGGCCGGGGCGCCGGTCCTCGACGTCGCCGGGCTGCGGATCGTCGACGCCGACGGCGTGGCCCGGGTCGACGGCGTCGGCTTCGAGGTGGCTGCCGGCGAGATCGTCGGCATCGCCGGGGTGTCCGGCAACGGCCAGAGCGAGCTGCTGGAGGCGCTGGCCGGCATCCGCCGGATCGCCGACGGCCGCATCCGCATCGGCGAGTTGGAGATCACCCGCGACCGGCCGGCCGACCCGCGCACCGTGCGCGCCGCCGGCGTCGGCCACGTGCCCGAGGACCGCCATCGCATGGGCATGGTGCTGCCGTTCGAGGCCGCCGAGAGCGCCATCCTCGGCCGCCACGACAGCCCGGCCTACAACGGCCGCTGGCTGATGGACTACGACGCCGTGGTCGCCGACTGCGCCGCCAAGATGCAGGCCTTCGACGTGCGGCCGGCCGATCCGCACCTGCGCGGCTCGCTGTTCTCCGGCGGCAACCAGCAGAAGCTGGTGCTGGCGCGCGAACTGGACGGCGACCCGAGGCTGCTGCTGGTCGGCCAGCCGACCCGCGGCGTCGACATCGGCGCCATCGAGTTCATCCACAGGCAGCTGATCGCCATGCGCGATGCCGGGGCGGCGATCCTGCTGGTGTCGGTCGAGCTCGACGAGATCATGAGCCTGGCCGACCGCATCCTGGTGATGTGCGGCGGCCGCATCGTCGGCTGCATCGATGCTTCGGAGGCCGACGAGCGCACCCTCGGCCTGATGATGGCCAACGTGCCGCTGGACGAGATCCGGCAGCAGGAGATCCGGGCATGACCGCCGTTGCCGGACCCGAGCGCTTCGAGGAGCGCCGCCAGCCCGAGCCGTCGCGCCCCGACGACGTGCGCAACCCGTTCGAGCGCGACAAGGGCCGGGTGATCCATTCCGCGGCGTTCCGCCGGCTGCAGGGCAAGACCCAGGTGATGGGCACCAGCGAGGGCGACTTCCACCGCACCCGCCTGACCCACTCGATCGAGGTCGGGCAGATCGGCGAGGGCATCCTGCTGAAGCTGTCGCGCACGGTGACCGACCCGGCGGCCCGCGCCTGGCTGCCGGACCGCTCGCTGGTGCTGGCGACCTGCCACGCCCACGACCTCGGCCACCCGCCCTACGGCCATGACGGCGAGGTCGCGATCCACGGCAAGATGAAGGACGACGACGGCTTCGAGGGCAACGGCCAGACCCTCAGGGTCCTGACCCGGCTGGAGAAGTACCGGGCCAAGGGGGTCGGCCTGAACCCGACCCGCCGGCTGCTGCTGGCGGTGCTGAAGTACCCGGTGCCGTACTCGGCGGCGAGCGTCCACGTACCGCCCGGCGTCGACCGGCCGCCGAAGTGCTACATGGACACCGAGTGCGACACCGTCGACTGGATCCTGGAGCCGTTCGCCGACGACGACCGGGCCCGGTTCACCTCGATGGACGCCGACGGGCACGCGCTGTTCAAGTCGTTCGACTGCTCGATCATGGACTGCGCCGACGACATCGCCTACGCGGTCCACGACCTGGAGGACGCGATCGGCCGGCGCATGGTGATCCGCGACCAGTTCGAGGCGGCGCTGGACGCCGACGACGACGGGCTCGACTTCGACGCGCTGACCCGGCTCGGCCTGTCGATGGACCGCGCCACCCTGCAGCGCCTGCTATTCTCGGCCTACAGCCACGACCGCAAGCAGGCGATCGCCGCGCTGGTGAACTTCTTCGTCACCCACGTGACCCTGGTCGAGATCGAAGGGCTGGCGCACCCGCTGCTGCGCTGGAACGCCGCCCTGCCGCCGGAGGTCCGCTCGCTGTGCGACTTCCTGATGGACTTCACCCGGCGCCACGTGATCCGCACCGCCGAGGTGGTGCAGCTTCGTCGCAAGGGCCGCCGGCTGATCGCCGCGATGTTCGACGAGTTCCTGACCGCCCCCGAGGAGCTGATCCCGCGCTCGTTCTGGGACGGGCTGGACCCGAGCGAGAGCGTGCGCCGGCGGGTCTGCGACTACGTCGCCGGCATGACCGACGCCTACGCCGAGCGCGTGTGGCGCCGGCTGTTCGAACCGGGCTACGGGAACAGCACCGATGAGCTGTGAGGGGATGGGCTACAGCGGCATTCAGCCGGCCGCGTCGCCACGGGTCCCGGCTCTGCCATGGGTCCCGGCTCTGCACGGCTGCGCCGCTACGGCCGGGATGAGGGTCGGGAGGGGCATTCCCACCCTCCCTCATCCCGGCCGGACCCCGGACTTGATCCGGGGGGAGAGCCGGGACCCATCCGGCGGCTACACCACGGAGCCCCGTCCGTGAGCCGCGACCTGCCGCGCTGGATCGACGTCGGGCTGATCCCGGCGGTCAACATCCTGCTGGCCTTCCTGGTCGCCGGCGCGGTGGTGCTGATCGCCGGCGAGAACCCGCTCGACGCCCTGTCGGTGCTGGTCACCGGCGCCTTCGGCTACGACGAGGCGATCGGCTACACCCTGTACTACGCCACCAACCTGGTGTTCACCGGCCTGGCCGTCGCGGTGGCGTTCCATGCCGGACTGTTCAACATCGGCGGCGAGGGCCAGGCCTATATCGGCGGTCTCGGGGCCGGGCTGGTGGCGCTCAGCCTCGACGCCTGGGTGCCGGGCTGGGCGCTGATCCCGCTCGCGATCGCCGCCTCCGGCCTGTTCGGCGCCGCCTGGGCGTTCCTGCCGGGCTGGCTGCAGGCGCACCGCGGCAGCCACGTCGTCATCACCACCATCATGTTCAACTTCCTGGCCTCGGCCCTGATGGTGCACCTGATGGTCAACGTGCTGATCCAGCCGGGCCAGATGTCGCCGGAGAGCCGCGAGATCGCCGGCACCGCCTGGATGCCGTTCGTGCACGAGATGCTGGCCGCGGTCGGAATCACGGTCGCCCGCTCGCCGCTCAACCTGTCGATCGCCTGGGCCGGGCTGGCCTGCGTGTTCGTCTGGCTGCTGATCTACCGCACCCGCTGGGGCTACGCGATCCGTACGGTCGGCCACAACGAGGCGGCGGCGGTGTATGCCGGCATCGACCCGAAGCGGGTCGTGGTCGTCACCATGTGCATCTCCGGCGCGCTGGCCGGCTTCGTCGGGGTCAACGAGATCCTCGGGGTGCAGCACCGGCTGCTGCTGAACTTCACCGCCGGCTACGGCTTCACCGGCATCGCCGTCGCGCTGATGGGCCGGGCGCACCCGGTCGGCATCGTGCTGGCCAGCCTGCTGTTCGGCGCGCTGTACCAGGGCGGCACCGAGCTCGACTTCGAATTCGACAACATCACCCGCGACATGGTGGTGGTGATCCAGGGCCTGGTGATCCTGTTCTCCGGGGCGCTGGCCTACATGCTGAACCCGCTGGCGCTCAGGCTGTGGCGCCGGATGCAGCGGGAGGACGCGGCGTGAGCGAGGCCTGGCTGCTGGTCCTGCTGACTCTGGACGCCACCGTCCGGGTCGCCGCCCCGCTGATCCTGGCGTCGATGGCCGGGCTGTTCAGCGAGCGCTCCGGCGTCATCGACATCGGGCTCGAGGGCAAGATGCTGGCCGGCGCGTTCGCCGCCGCCGCCACCGCCGCGGTCACCGGCTCGGCCTGGGTCGGCCTGCTGGTGGCGGTGCTGGTGTCGTGCAGCCTCGCGCTGCTGCACGGTGTCGCCTGCATCACCTACCGCGGCAACCAGGTGGTCAGCGGCGTGGCGATCAACGTGATGGTGGCCGGGCTGACGGTGGTGCTGGGCATCGCCTGGTTCGACCAGGGCGGCCAGACCCCGGCGCTCGCCAACGCCGCCCGGTTCGCGCCGATCGAGCTGCCGTTCGCCGAGGCGCTGCGCGGCGTGCCGGTGCTCGGCAGCCTGTACTACGAGCTGATCAGCGGCCACAACGTCCTGGTCTACGCCGCCCTGGCGGCCGTGCCGGCGACCTGGTGGGTGGTGTTCCGCACCCGCTTCGGCCTGCGCCTGCGGGCGGTCGGCGAGACCCCGGCGGCGGTCGACACCGCCGGCATCTCGGTCGAGTGGCTGCGCTACCGGGCGGTGCTGGTCACCGGGGCGCTGTGCGGGGTCGCCGGCGCCTACCTCTCGACCGCGCAGTCGGCCGGGTTCGTGCGCGACATGACCGCCGGCAAGGGCTATATCGCGCTGGCCGCGCTGATCTTCGGGAAGTGGCGGCCGGTGCCGGCGTTCCTGGCCTGCCTGCTGTTCGGGTTCCTCGACGCGGCCGCGACCCGGCTGCAGGGGGTCGAGCTGCCCGGAATCGGCCAGGCGCCGGTGGCGCTGATCCAGGCGCTGCCCTACGCCCTGACGGTGATCCTGCTGGCCGGGTTCATCGGCAAGGCGATCGCCCCGAAGGCCATCGGCGTACCCTATGTGAAGGAGCGGTGATGTCGGAACTCCACGCCCTCGACGCTGCCGTCGACGCGATCCGCGCCCGGGCGCCGGGCGCCGCCCCGCGGGTCGGGATCGTGCTCGGCTCCGGGCTCGGTGCCGTCGCCGACGCCGTGACCGACGCTACCGACATCCGGTACGAGGACATCCCCGGGTTCCCGCGGCCGGGCGTCACCAGCCATGCCGGCCGGCTGCGGCTCGGCGGCCTCGGCGGCACCCCGGTGGCGGTGCTGCAGGGCCGCGCCCATGCCTACGAAGGGCATCCGCTGGCCGACGTCGTGCGCCCGGTCCGCACCCTGGCCCGGCTCGGCTGCGGCACGGTGGTGCTGACCAACGCCGCCGGCAGCCTGCATGCCTCGGTCGGCCCCGGCCGGCTGATGCTGGTGACCGACCACATCAACGGCACCGGGCTGAACCCGCTGGCCGGCCCGAACGAGGACGCCCTGGGGCCGCGGTTCTTCGACATGACCTCGGCCTACGACACCGCCCTGCAGGAACGCCTGCGCGACGCCGGCCATGCCGAGCGCATCGCGCTCGCCGAGGGCGTCTACTACTGGGTGCTCGGCCCCAGCTTCGAGACCCCGGCCGAGATCCGGGCGATGCGGATCGTCGGCGCCGACGCCGTCGGCATGTCGACCGTGCCCGAGACCATCGCGCTACGGCACATGGGCGTGCGGGTGGCCGCGGTCTCCGGCATCACCAACCTGGCGGCCGGCATGGTGCCGGGCTCGGCCCTCGACCACGCCGAGACCATGACCCAGGGCTCCGCCATGGCGGCCGACCTGTCGCGCCTGCTGAGCCGCTTCCTGTCGGGAGGGACCGATGAGTGCTGATCCCCTGAACGACGCCGCGGTCCGGGCGATCGCCTGCCTCGACCTGACCTCGCTGAACGACGACGACACCGACGCGGTGATCGAGGTGCTGTGCGCCCGTGCCGTCACCCCGGCCGGGCCGGTGGCCGCGGTCTGCGTCTACGCGCCGTTCGTGCCGCTGTGCCGCCGGCTGCTGGACGGCAGCGGCGTCAAGGTCTGCACGGTGGTCAACTTCCCGCACGGCCGCGAGGACGCCACGGCGGTCGCCGCCGAGACCCGGGCGGCAGTCGGCGACGGCGCCGACGAGATCGACGTGGTGCTGCCCTACCAGGCCTGGCTGACCGGGCGCCGGGCACCGGCGATCGCGGTGCTGGAGGCGGCCCGCGAGGCCGCCGGCGACCGCACCCTGAAGGTGATCCTGGAGACCGGCCGGCTGATGACGGCGGGTGCGATTCGCGGCGCCGCCGAGGCGGCGGTGGCGGCCGGCGCCGATTTCCTGAAGACCTCGACCGGCAAGACCCCGGTGGCGGCGACCCTGGAGTCCGCCCACATGCTGCTCGACACCGCGGCCGCAGCCGGCCGTCCGGTCGGCGTCAAGGTGGCGGGCGGCGTGCGCACCGCGGCCCAGGCCGCCGCCTACCTGCGGCTCGCCGACCGGATTCTCGGAACGACCGTCGGCCCGGACCGTTTCCGATTCGGCGCCAGCGGCCTGCTGGGCGCCCTGCTGGCGACGCTCGGCGACGGCTCGGCGGCACCGGCCGCGCGCGCCGCCTACTGAGGCGTTCCGTTCCGGGCGCCAATTCGGCATGCTTGGAACTGTCGGTCCGGTCGCTGCGTATGATTGAGGACGCCGTGGGACCGGCGGGCAGCCCGTTCATGGAGAGACAGACCGTGAAGCCCGTTAAGCATTGGACTCTCGACGATGTGCCGTGGGATTCGTTCGACCGCTCGAAGGTCGAGCCGGACCAGCTGGCGCTGGCCAAGGCCGCGGCGATGGTCGAGTACAACTCGGCCGACTACGTCACCTACCTGAAGAACGTGTTTCGCGACGACGACGCCTTCATCGAGGCGGCCGAGGAGTGGGGCCTAGAGGAGCGCCAGCACGGCCAAGCGCTCGGCAAGTGGTCGGCCCTCGCCGATCCGGCCTTCGAGTTCGAGCCCCGGTTCGCGGATTTCCGCAAGGGTTTCCGGCCCGACGTCGACGCCACCGAGTCGATCCGCGGCTCGCGCGCCGGCGAGCTGGTGGCCCGCTGCATGGTCGAGGTCGGCACCAGCTCGTACTACCGCGCGCTCGGCGACGCCACCAACGAGCCGGCGCTGAAGGCGATCTGCCGGTTCATCGCCGGCGACGAGCTGCGGCACTACAAGCTGTTCTACGACCACCTGAAGCGGTTCCTGGAGCAGGACCGGATCGGGACCCTGCAGCGCCTCAGGCTGGCGCTCGGCCGGATCATGGAGACCGAGGACGACGAGCTCGCCTACGCGTTCTACGCCGCCAACAACCTGGGCGAGCCCTACGACCGCGAGCGCAACACCAAGGCCTACATGCGGCGCGCCTACCAGTACTACCGCGACCCGCACATCGAGAAGGCGCTGGCGATGATCTTCAAGGCCTGCGGCCTGAAGCCCCACACCAAGCTGTTCCAGGCCACCAATTACGGCGCCAAGTGGCTGCTGGCGAAACGCCAGCGCGAACTGGCGCGGATGGCGGCATAGCCCCCGCGGGCGGACAGGCGTAGGTCCCGGATACGACCCGCCGTCGGCGGCCCGTTCCGGGATGAGGGCATATATGGTTCAACTCCCTCATCCCGGACGACCCTCGATCTGGTCGAGGGGAGATCCGGGACCTAGGGATAGATCCCCCCTCAGCCCTTCCCGCCGATCGGGATGCTGCGCGCCTTCGGGGCGGCCTTCGGGTTCTTCGGCACGGTGATGTGCAGCACGCCCTTGTCGACCGAGGCCGCGACCCTGTCCTCGTCGATGCCGTCCGGCAGCCGGAAGCTGCGCAGGAACCGGCCGTAGCGGCGCTCGGTGATCTTGGCCGCCGCATCGGTCTTCTCCTCGCGCTTCTCGCCCTTCAGGGTCAGCACCCCGTCCTCCAGGGTGACCTCGATGTCCTTCTCGGTCAGGCCCGGCAGCTCAGCGGTCACGGTGATCGCCTTGTCGTCCTCCTTGACGTCGACCTGCGGCACCAGGGCGACATCGCCGATCCGCAGGTCGGGCACGTTGAACGACGGCATCGGGAACAGCGAGCGGCCGCCGAAGAAACTGTCCATCACACGGTCCATCTCGCTGCGGAACGCCGAGAACGGGTCGAGCGACCGGGACGACGACGAAGCCGGGACCGGGGTCTTGTCTTGCTCAGCCATGATCCACCTCCTTGAAACTCGGAGCATAGAGATTGGGAGGACCGAAGGATGCGACCGCGGCCCCAAGTCGACATTGAGCCAAATCAACCACTCGGCGACCCCGGGGGCGCTGGCTTACAGTGGCGTGCGGCGATGCTAGCGTGCCCCCATATCTAGACCCGCCAGAGACAACCGACCGGACCGCGCCCGTGCCGAACCACGCCCCGCCGCCCCCGCTGCCCCAGGAGACAATCCGTGCCAAGCGCGACGGCGGCCGGCTGCCGGCCGAGGCCATCGCCGCGTTCGTCGCCGGCATCAGCGACGGCTCGATCACCGAGGGCCAGGCGGCGGCGTTCGCGATGGCGGTGTTCTTCCGCGGCCTGGACGCCGACGAGCGCGCCGCCCTGACCCGGGCGATGGCCGACAGCGGCCGGGTGCTGGCGTGGAACGACCTGCCCGGGCCGGTGCTGGACAAGCACTCGACCGGCGGCGTCGGCGACAAGGTCAGCCTGATGCTGGCGCCGATCGTCGCGGCCTGCGGCGGCTACGTACCGATGATCTCGGGCCGCGGCCTCGGCCACACCGGCGGCACCCTGGACAAGCTCGACTCGATCCCCGGCTACGACACCGCCCCCGACCTCGCGACCTTCGGGCGCGTGGTGCGTTCGGCCGGCTGCGCGGTGATCGGCCAGACCGACGACCTGGCGCCCGCCGACCGCAGGCTCTACGCGATCCGAGACGTGACCGCGACCGTCGAGTCGATCCCGCTGATCGTCGCCTCCATCCTGTCGAAGAAGCTGGCGGCCGGCCTGCAGGGCCTGGTGATGGACGTGAAGACCGGCAGCGGCGCGTTCATGGCCGCGCTGGACGACGCCCGCGACCTGGCCGACGCCATCGCCGAGACCGCCAACCGGGCCGGCCTGCCGACGGTCGCCCTGGTCACCGACATGAACCAGGTGCTGGGCCGGACCGCCGGCAACGCCCTGGAGGTGCGCGAGGCGATCGGCTTCCTGACCGGCGCGGCCCGCGACCGCCGGCTGCTGGAGGTCACCCTGGCGCTCGCCGGCGAGATGCTGGCGCTCGGCGGGCTGGCCGACGGTCCCGACGCCGGTCGGGCGATGGCCGAGGCCGCGCTCGCCGACGGTCGGGCGGCCGAGCGGTTCGCCGCCATGGTCGCCGAGCTCGGTGGACCGGCCGACCTGCTCGAGCGACCGGACGAGTATCTGCCGCGCGCTGCGGTCGTCCGTCCGGTGCACCCGGCGGAGCCGGGCATCGTCAGCGCCGTCGACACCCGCGCCCTCGGCGTGGCGGTCATCGAGCTCGGCGGCGGCCGGCGCCGGGCGGCCGACCCGATCGACCACGCGGTCGGGCTGGAGGCGGTCGCCGGGATCGGCGAGCCGGTCGACGTCGACCGGCCGATCGCCGTGGTGCACGCCGGTTCCGACGCCGACGCCGAGCGTGCCGCCGAGGCGGTCCGCCGGGCGGTCGCGGTTGGGCCCGATCCGGTCGCCACCGGCCCCGCGGTGATCGAGCGGCGCACCGGAGAGGCCCGATGAGCCGCGGCTTCCTGGTCGTCCTCGACTCCGTCGGCATCGGCGGCGCGCCCGACGCGGCCGGCTACGGCGACACCGGCGCCGACACCCTCGGCCACATCGCCGAAGCCTGCGCCGCCGGACGCGGCGACGGGCACGGCCGCACCGGGCCGCTCGCGATCCCGACCCTGGTGTCGCTCGGCCTCGGCGCCGCCCACCGGGCCGCCGCCGGCACCGAACCGCCCGGCCTGGAGGCCGAGGCCGCGCGGAACGGCGCCTGGGGCCACGCCGCCGAGACCTCGAAGGGCAAGGACACCCCGAGCGGGCACTGGGAACTGACCGGCGTGCCGGTCGCCTTCGACTGGACCTACTACCCGACCACCGTGCCGGCGTTCCCGGCAGAGTTCACGGCCGCGCTGATCCGCGAGGCCGGGCTGCCGGGCGTGCTCGGCGACTGCCACGCCAGCGGCACCGAGATCATCGCCCGGCTCGGCGAGGAGCACGTCCGCACCGGCAAGCCGATCCTGTACACCTCGGCCGACAGCGTGGTGCAGATCGCCGCCCACGAGCAGGCGTTCGGGCTGGAGCGGCTGTACGGGTTGTGCCGGATCGCCCGCCGGCTGATCCCCGACACCGTCGGCCGGGTGATCGCCCGGCCGTTCGTCGGCTCCGGTGCCGCCGATTTCACCCGCACCGGCAACCGCAAGGACCTGGCGGTGCCGCCGCCGGCACCGACCCTGCTGCAGCGCCATGCCGATGCCGGCGGCACGGTGATCTCGATCGGCAAGATCGGCGACATCTTCGCCCACCAGGGCACCGGCCGCGAGGTCAAGGCCAGCGGCCATCCAGCGCTGTACGACGCCCTGCTGGAGGCCGCCGACACCGCGCCCGACGGCGCGCTGGTGCTGGTGAACTTCGTCGACTTCGACAGCCTGTGGGGCCACCGCCGCGACGTCGCCGGCTATGCCGCCGAGCTGGAGGCGTTCGACCGCCGGCTGCCGGATTTCCTCGGCCGGCTGCGCGACGGCGACCTGGCGGTGCTGACCGCCGACCACGGCAACGACCCGACCTGGCCCGGCACCGACCACACCCGCGAGCAGGTGCCGGTGCTGCTGGCCGGCCCGGCCGCCCCGCGCGGCGACCTCGGCCAGCTCGCCTTCGCCGACGTCGGCGCCACCCTGGCCGACCACCTCGGCCTGCCGCCGGGACCGCACGGGGTCAGCCGGTTGGGGAGGGGCGGATGAGGGCATGCGATCGGTCCCGCTGTGGGTCCCGGATCGGGCTGCGCCCGTCCGGGATGAGGGTCTATTTCATCAATGTTTCTCCCTCATCCCGGCCGAAGCGGCGGAGCCGCGCAGAGCCGGGACCCATTGCGCAACGGGCCTCGTCGCCATGACAGCAATCCCCCGCTTCGCCGCCACTGCCGACGGCGCCCCCTCCCCCGCGATGCTGGAGACCTGGGCGCGCGACGGCGTGCTGGTGATCGAGAACGCGGTGCCGGCAGCCGACTGCGACGCCCTGATCGAGCGCTCGCGCGCCATCGTCGAGGCCTGGGACCCGGCCGAGGGGGCGGCGGTGTTCTCGACCACAGCACCGCGCCACGCTGCCGAGAGCTGGTTCCGGGAGTCCGGCGACAAGGTCCGGGTGTTCCTGGAGGACGGCGCCGTCGACGCGGACGGCAGGCTGGTCCGCCCGAAGCTGGCGGCGGTCAACAAGCTCGGCCACGCCATGCACGACCTGGACCCGGTGTTCGACCGGGTGTCGCGCCGGCCGCAGCTCGCGGCGCTGGCCCGCGGCCTCGGGCTCGCCGACCCGCTGCTGGTGCAGTCGATGGTGATCTGGAAGCCGCCGTCGATCGGCGGCGAGGTCAACTGCCACCAGGACGCCACGTTCCTGGTCACCGACCCGCCCAGCGTGGTCGGCTTCTGGGTCGCGCTGGAAGACGCCGACGCCACGAACGGCTGCCTGTACGCCGTCCCCGGCGGCCATCGCGGGCCGCTGCGCCGGCTGTTCCACGAGGTGGATGGCGAGCTGGTGACCGAGACCCTGGACCCGACGCCGTTCGACGAGGCGTCGGCGGTGCCGCTGCCGGCTCGCAAGGGCACGCTGGTGGTGCTGCACGGCAAGCTGCCGCACGGCAGCGCCCCCAATACCTCGGACCGCTCGCGCATGGCCTACACCCTGCACGCGGTCGACGGTGCGGCGCGCTGGCATCCCGGCAACTGGCTGCGGCGGCCGCCGGACCGGCCGTTCCGCGGCTTCGGACCACCCGTTTCGCAGCGGAGGGGCTGATCGCCATGGGCATGCTGCGCGACCTGGTGTTCCTCGCCTTCGTGCTGGGCGGCGCGCTGCTCGGATCGCAGATCCCGACCTTCGTCGACGCCTACGGCCAGCGCCTGGGCGGCGCCCTGGACGAGGCGCGTGCCACCCTCGACAGCTTCGAGCGGGCGGCCGCCGGCGCCGGCCTGACCTTCGACGACTACCGCCGGCGGCTGGCCGCCAGCGAGGACCTCGCGTTCCGCAAGACCGGCGAGGCGGTCGACCGGCTGGTCGACCGGGTGGCGGAGCTGACGGCGCTGCAGCAGGCGATGACCGAGGCAGGTCCCTGGAGCCGGCCCTGGGTGGTGGTGCGCTCGCACGACCGGGCGATCCTGGAACGGGCCTACGCCCAGTGGCGGCCGGGCCTCACCCTGGACGTACGCTGGGGCGCGGTCGGGCTGGTCCTCGGCTGGCTGCTGCACGCCGGCGGGACCGGCACCGCCCGGCTGATCGAGCGCGCCCGCCACCCGCAATGGCCGGGCTCGCGCCCGCGGCCCCGGGCACGATGATGTACGCACGATGAAGCAGGCACGATGAACGACCGGGAGCAGTGGCGGTCGCGCACCGGCTTCATCCTGGCGACCATCGGCTCGGCGGTCGGGATCGGCAACATCTGGCGGTTCGCCTACGTCGCCGGCGAGAACGGCGGCGGCGCCTTCCTGCTGATCTATCTCGCCTTCGTGGCGCTGATCGGCCTGCCGCTGGTGATCGGCGAGCTGTCGCTCGGCCGCCGCGCCCAGGGCGACGCGATTTCCGCGTTCACCGTCGCCGACCCGGAGCCGCGGCACGCCTGGCCGCTCGCCGGCTGGGTGGCGGTGATCGGCTGCACCGTGATCCTCAGCTACTACGCCGTGATCGCCGGCTGGGCGCTGAACTATGCCGTCGGCGCCGCCACCGGCACCCTGTGGGAAGTCGCCGCGAGCGGATATGGCGGCTACTTCAGGCAGTTCGTCGCCGGCTCGGTCGAGCCGGTCGTCGGGCAGGCGGCGATGCTGGCCGCCACCGTCGCGGTGGTGGCGAGCGGCGTGCAGGGCGGGATCGAGCGCCTGAACCGCTGGCTGATGCCGACCCTGGCGGTCATCGTCGTCGGCCTGGCGATCCACGCGGTCACGCTGCCCGGCGCCGGCGCCGGCCTGCGCTTCCTGTTCGCACCGGACTGGTCGGCATTCGCCGACGCGGACGTCTACGCCGCCGCTCTCGGACAGGCGTTCTTCTCGCTCGGGGTCGGCGCGGCGATCTTCGCGACCTACGGCAGCTACCTGCCGCGCACCATCGCCCTGCCGACCTCGGCGATCGCCATCGTGATCGGCGACACCCTGTTCGCGCTGGTCGCCGGACTGGCGATCTTCCCGGCGGTGTTCGCCTTCGGGGTCGACCCGAAGGCCGGGCCGGAGCTGGCGTTCATCACCCTGCCGCAGATCTTCCTGGCGATGCCGGGCGGCCGGGTGGTCGGGGCGCTGTTCTTCTTCCTGCTGGCCGCCGCGGCCCTGACCTCGATGCTGTCGATCCTGGAAGTGCCGGTGGCGGTCGCCATGCGGCGGCTGCGGCTGCGCCGGCGCACCGCGGCGCTGTGCACCGGTGCCCTGGTGTTCGCGCTCGGCCTGCCCTCGGCACTCGGCTTCGGGCTGCTGTCCGACATCCGGATCGGCCGCCACGGCATCCTGGACGCGATCGACGCCGTCGCCTCCGACCTGGTGCTGCCGTTCGGCGGGATGGCGATCGCGCTGTTCGTCGGCTGGCGGATCGAGCAGGGCCTGGCCCGACGCGAGGCCGATCTCGCCGGCACCCGCGTGGGCACGCTCTGGATCTGGCTGCTGCGGATCCCGGTGCCGCTGGCGATCGGGCTGATCCTGGTCCGCTCGGCGACCGGCTGAGCGGACCAGGCATCGCCGTCCGGTCAGCCCTTCCGCTTGGCCGCGGCGAACGCCGCCACGTCGGCGGTGAAGGCCGCGCGCAGCGCGCCGGAATCGGCGACGCCGGCCAGCAGCCGGTAGCCCTCGGCCGCCAGCTCGACCATGGTGTGGCCGGGCCGCGGGATGGTGCCGAGCGGCTTGCCGGCCGCCCGCACCCCGGCCTCGGCCTTGCGGATCTGGGCGTCGACCTCGGGCCGGCCGGGCTGGCCCATCAGGCCGATCGAGCCGGACAGGTCAGCGACCCCGATGAACACCAGGTCGACGCCGTCGACCGCGGCGATCTCCTGGGCCTGGGCAGCCGCCTTGTCGGATTCGATCTGCACGCAGATGAACAGCTGGTCGTTGGCCTTGGCGGCATAGTCCGGGTCGGCGCCGTAGCCGGAGGCCCGCACCGTCGGCGCCGAGTAGCCGCGGCGGCCGGCCGGCGGATAGCGGCAGGCGGCGACCACGGCGCGCGCCTGCTCGGCGGTCTCGACCATCGGCACCATGATCGCCTCGGCGCCGGCGTCCAGGATCCGCTTCAGGTAGTCGGGGTCCTGGCCCGGCGCCCGGACCATCACGGTGGCCTTGCCGGCCTGGGCGGCCCGCATGCTGTGCACGGTCTGCGGCAGCGAGGCCGGGCCGTGCTCGTTGTCCAGGATCAGGAAGTCGTAGCCGGCCAGGCTGGCGATCTCGGCGATCGACGGCTCGCCGAGCTGCAGCCAGACGCCGAGCGCCGGCTCGCCGGCGGCGATCACCGATTTCAGGTGGTTCGGGCGGAACATGGAAGGATCTCCTGCGGGTATCGCCGAAGCCAAGCACGCAGCCGGCCGGGCCGCAAGCGCCGGAACGGAATGTTCCCGTTGCCAAACCGGCGTCTCGTCCGGCCACAATCGCGGACCGCCACGACCGCCTGCCGAACGGAGGGATCAGATGACGGACGCCGACGCGACGCGGAACCGCAACACCACGGTCTACGAGCGGCTCGGGGTGCCGACCGTCATCAACGCCCACACCACCGCCACCCGGCTGTCCGGCGGGATCATGCGCCCCGAGGTGGCGGACGCCATGCGCGAGGCGACCCAGTGGACGGTCGACATGGCGACCCTGGAGGCGCGCGCCTCGGAGCTGATCGCCGGCCACACCGGGGCCGAGGCCGGCTACGTCACGTCGGGCGCGGCGGCGGCACTGCTGCTCGGGACCGCCGCCTGCGTCACCGGGCTCGACCCGGCGCGGATGAACCGGCTGCCCGACACCACAGGCATGAAGAACGAGGTGGTGGTGCCGCGCAGCCACCGGAACTTCTACGACCACGCGGTCCGGGCCGCCGGGGTGACCTTGGTCGAGGTCGGCCTGTCCGACCGGTTCGCCGGGGCCGGCGTGCGCGACACCGAGGCCTGGGAGATCGCCGCCGCCATCACCGACCGCACGGCCGCGGTGCTGTACGTCGCCGGGCCGGACGCCCGGCCGCCGCTGGCCGAAGTGGTGACCGTCGCCCACGCCGCCGGCGTGCCGGTGCTGGTCGACGCCGCCGCCCAGCTGCCGCCGGCCGCCAACCTGAGGCGCTTCGTCGCCGAGGGCGCCGACCTGGTGTGCTTCTCCGGCGGCAAGGCGATCGGCGGGCCGCAGGCCTCCGGCATCCTGTGCGGCCGGCGCGACCTGGTGATGGCGGCGGCGCTGCAGCACCTGGACCAGGACATCCTGTGGGAGCAGTGGAACCCGCCGCCGGCGCTGTTCGACAAGGGGCGCCTGCCGGGCCTGCCGCAGCACGGCATCGGCCGCCCGGCCAAGGTCGGCAAGGAGGCGATCGTCGGCCTGCTGACCGCCCTGGAGCTGTTCGTGGCCGAGGGCGACGACGCGCGAATCGCCCGCTGGACCGCGCAGATGGAGCGGCTCGCCGACGGCCTGCGCGGCATCCCGAACACCGCGGTGCGGATCGTCCGCGACCGCCGCAACGGCACCCCGACGGTCGAGCTCACCCTGGACGAGGCCGCGCTCGGCCTCGACGCCCTCGAGCTGGTCCGCCGGCTGCAGGACGGCCGGCCGTCGGTCGCCGCCAACCCGTCGCGGGTGCAGGACGGCATCGTGCTGTTCGGGCCCGTCGCCCTGCGGCCGGACGACGAGCGGACCATCGCCGAACGGGTGCGCGCGATCCTGCCCGCCGGCTAGTGCGCCGGGAAATCCGGGGAGGTATGATTTTGCCGATGCCTCGGAGTATCGGGCACCTCAGCGCAAGGTTCTGACAGCCCGATCGCCGCTGAGATTAACTCCCGTTGTTAACAGTTCATTTGGAAAACAGTGACGGTTTATTAGCTGTTTCTGGCTCATGATCCTGTCCAAAGATGACGTGTACTGGCGAAGGCCGGCCACGCCTCATGCTGGACTTACGACGACAGAACGTCGTGGCGAGGGACCGGCCGACGGTCCCGGAAAGGAAGTGGGTCATGAAGCGGATTCACGCAGGGATCGCCAGAACGGCGACGATGGCGGGGGTGCTGGCCCTGGTGCTGACGGCGCACGGAACCGTCCCGGCCAACGCCCAGACCGCCCAGTTGTGCATGCCGAAGGCCGAACTGCTGATGGACCAGCTCGGCAAGCAGTACGGCGAGGTGCTGACCGCGGCCGGGGTCGACGCCAACGGCAACTTCGTCCAGGTCTACAGCTCGGACGACAAGGGAACCTGGACCATCGCGGTCACGCTTCCCGGCGGCCCGACCTGCGTGATCTCGGCCGGCGAGGGCTGGGTGCGCGAGCAGACGGCGGAACTGCCGAAGCCCGGCCAGAACTCCTGACGGCGGGTCACCCGGCACTGATGTAGCCCTCGGCGCGGTCGCGCTCGACCGCCGCCGGGGATCGGTCCGCCGGGTCGCCGTAGCCGCCGCCGCCGGCGGTCTGCAGCCGCAGCACGTCGCCGCGCGCCACCTTCAGCCCGCCGACCTTGGACGGCAGCTCCTCGGACACCCCGGTGCCGGCGCGGGTGACGGTCAACCGCCCAGGCCGCCCGGCCTCGCCGCCGGCCAGCCCGTAGGGCGCGAACTTGAAGCGCTCCAGGTTGGCGGCGAACCGGCCCTCCGGCGCGTCGAGCCGGAACGCCCGAGCCAGGCCGAGGCCGCCGCGGGTGCGCCCGCGCCCGCCGGTGTCGGGAACCAGGCCGTACTCCACGAAGGTCAGCGGCAGGGTGTTCTCCAGCATCTCCACCGGTGCGTTGGCGATGTTGTGGAAGCCGCAGGAGAAGCCGCTGGCGCCGTCCTCCTCCGGGTGCGCGCCCCAGCCGCCGCATTCCAGGTCGAAATAGACCTGCCGGCGGCCGTCCTCCAGGAAGCAGTTCAGGGCGTAGGCGTAGCTGACCCCGTAGTAGGCCGCCGGCACCTGGCCCGGCATCGCCTCGGCGAACGCCCCCAGCACGGTGGTGACGATGCGGTGGCCGGTGGCCATGCGGTTGGCGACCGGGGCCGGCGAGCGGGCGTTGACCACCAGCCCCTCGGGCGCGGCCACCGTCACCGGGCGGTAGCAGCCGGCATTGGCGGGCACCTCGCTGCCGAGCGCCATCATGACGCCGCAGACCACGGCCGAGCGGGTCATGTTCAGGGTGCAGTTGACCGGCCCGACCGCCTGCGCGGCGGAGCCGAACAGGTCGATCAGCACCTCCTCGCCCTTCACCGTCAGCGCGACGTGGATGCGCAGCGGCCGGTCGCGCTCGATGCCGTCGTCGTCGACGAAGTCCTCGAACGCATAGGTGCCGTCGGGGATTTGGGCGATGGTGGCGCGCATGGCGGCTTCCGACTGCGCTTGGATGCGCTCGGCCGCGGCCGCCAGGGTGTCGGCACCGTAGCGCCGGCCGAGCCGCTGCAGGTTGGCGACACCGGTGTCGAGCGCCGCCAGCTGCGAGGCGAAGTCGCCGCCGACGTTGACCGGCTCGCGGCTGTTGCGCAGCAGCAGCTTGATCACCGCCTCGTTGCGCCGGCCAGCCTCGGCCAGCTTCAGCGGCGGGATCCGGAAGCCCTCCTGGTAGATCTCGGTGGCGGACGCGTCGTACGACCCGGCCGCCCCGCCGCCGACGTCCAGGTGGTGCACCAGGATGCCGGCGATGGCGATCAGCCGGCCGTCCAGGAACACCGGCTTGAAGGTCTGGATGTCCGGCAGGTGCTGGCCGCCGGCATAGGGATCGTTGGTGATGACGATGTCGCCCTCGTGCCACTCCTCCAGCGGGATGTGGCTGGCCAGAATCTCCTCCAGGCAGGCCGGCATCGAGTTCAGGTGCACCGGCATCGCCGCCGACTGGGCGGTGCTGCGGCCCTTGGCGTCGAAGATGCAGCAGGAATAATCGAGGATCTCGCGGACCACGGCGCTGCGGCTGGTGCGCCAGACCGTGACGCTCATCTCCTCGGCGGCCGCCACGAAGGCGTTGCGGATGATCTCCACCTGGATCGGGTTCAGCGCGTCCATGGTCAGAATTCCTCGCAGGTGGCGATCAGGGCGCCGGTCGGGTGGGCGGTCAGCCGCCAGCCGGGCGGCACCAGCAGGGTGGAATGCGGCTCCTCGACGATCGCCGGCCCGTCGACGGTGACGTCGGTGCCGATGGCGGCCCGCTCCCAGACCGCCGCCTCGTGCTCGCGGCCGGCGATCCGGATCCGCCGCTTGCCCTTCGGCGCGCCGCCGGACGCGGCGTCGAACGGCCGCTCGCCCGGCCGGGTCAGCCGGCCGGTCGCCGCCATCCGCACGGTGACGATCTCCGGGACGATGTGGCGCTCGGCATGGGCGTACTGGCGCTCGTGGGCGTCGTGGAACGCCGCCACCGCCGAATCCAGGCCGTCGACGCCGTCCAGAACAATCCCGATCTCGTAGGCCTGGCCCGGATAGCGCAGGTCCAGGGTCACCGGGAACGCCCGGTCGGCCTCGGCGATGCCGTCGCGCGCCAGCAGGTCCTCGGCCTCGGCCCGCAGCTCGGCCAGTGCGGTCTCCAGCACCGGAGCGGACGACGCGTCGGCCTTGAGCAGCCGCGAGCGCGCCAGGTCGTGGACCACGTCGCCGAACAGCATGCCCCAGGCGCTCAAGGTGCCGGGGTCGCGCGGGAACACCACCCGACCGGTTCCGATCTCGGCGGCGGTGTCGCAGGCGTGCAGGCCGCCGGCGCCGCCGAACGAGATCAGCGCGAAGTCCTTGGGGTCCAGCCCCTTCTCGAACAGGCTGAGCCGGATCGCCGCCGCCATGTGGGCGGTCGCCACCGCCACCACGCCCTCGCCCGCCGGCCCGGGATCAAGGCCGAGCGGCGCTGCCACCCGATCGGCCAGCGCCCGCTTCGCCCCATCCACGTCCAGATCCATCGCCCCGCCCAGGAAGTAGCCGGGGTCGATCCGGCCGAGCGCCACGTTGGCGTCGGTCACGGTCGGTTCCTCGCCGCCGCGCCGGTAGCACACCGGACCCGGCACCGCGCCGGCACTGCCTGGCCCGACCAGCAGCCGGCCGGTGCCGTCGACCTTGGCGATCGAGCCGCCGCCGGCGCCGATGGTGCGGATCTCGATCATCGGCAGCCGCACCGGCAGGCCGTCGACGTCGCCCTGGGTGACCAGCCGGATGGCCCCGTCGTGGACGATCGATACGTCGTAGGAGGTGCCGCCCATGTCGACCGCGACCAGGTTCGGCTCGGCCAGCTCGGCCGCCAGCACCTCGGCCGCCCTCGCACCACCGGACGGCCCCGACAGCAGCAGCCGGGCCGGCTGCTCGCCGGCGATCTCCGGCGTGGTGACCCCGCCGTTCGACTGCACGAGGTAGACCGGCGCCGCGATCCCGGCGTCAGCCAGCCGGGCCCGCAGCTTCGAGAGATAGGTCTTCACCACCGGCATCAACAGCGCGTTCAGCACCGTGGTCGAGGTCCGCTCGAACTCGCGGATCTCCGGGCTGACCTGATGGCTGCACGACACGAAGGCGTCGGGCAGCACGTGCTGCACGATCTCGGCGGCCCGCAGCTCGTGCGCCGGGTTGGCGTAGGCGTGCAGGAAGGCGATGGCGACGGCGGTCGCGCCGCTGGCCTTCACGCGCTCGGCGGCCGCGCGCACCGACGTCTCGTCCAGCGCGGTCTCGACCGAGCCGTCGGCACGGACCCGCTCGACCACCCCGAACCGGCGCGAGCGCGGCACCAGCAGGGCGCGCGGCTCGGCCCGGTTCGCATAGACCTGTTTGCGGACGTGACGGCCGATCTCCAGCACGTCGGTGAAGCCCGCCGTGGTGATCAGCGCACCGTCCGGCAGCCGGCGCTGCAGCACCGCGTTGGTGGCGATCGTGGTGCCGTGCAGGATCGCCCGCACGGTTTCCGGGCCGACGCCCAGCCGTTCGCAGGCCTCGCGGATCCCGGTGATCAGCCCCTCCGACGGATCGGCCGGCGTGGTCGGCACTTTGTGGGCATGGGCGATTCCGGTCGCCTCGTCGAGGATCTGCAGGTCGGTGAAGGTGCCGCCGATATCGACGGCGACGCGGAGCGAGGTCACGGGGCTGAAATCCTCGGGCGGGTGAGCGGGCGGCGGGCGCCGAGCGGCGTGCCGCCCCATGGGAACGGCGCACCGCACCACGCGTCAAGTGCCGAGCGTCGGCAGGTATCGCAGTGCCAGCCGGTTCGCTGCCAGTACGAGGGCCGTGCCGGCCAGGGTCGCGAGCATCCGGTCGACCAGAACACCGGGTGCCGTCGGCCCACCGGCGTCGAGGATCGCAATCACCAGCGGCGTCATCGCCGCCGAGTAGAGGAGGTAGTTGCCGGCGCTCGCCCACGGCCGGATGCCGGCCAGCAGCACGACACCGGCGACCACCGCCCAGCCCGGCGGATGCCACAGCAGCCAGGCACCGGCCGCCACGACCCCGAGCGCCGTACCGAGCGCGCGCTGGGTCAGCCTGACCGGATACCGCTCGACCGGCCGCTCGATCAGCAGCGCGACGGTCAGGCCGATCCAGCTCAGGTGATGGCCGGGCCACAGCCGGTCCAGCAGACCCGCGGCCGCCAGGCAGCCGGCAAGCCGCAGGGCATACTGCCAGCCGCCAGGATGCCGGAGCGTGTGCAGCCAGCGCCGCAGCAGCTGCCACCGTGACGGTCGTATCGCCGCCGGTTCCGGCCCCCCGTCCGTCGAGCGGGCCGACAGCGACCGGGACACGACGCCAACGACGAGGGCGACCACCGATGCCCAGACGGCGCCAGCCAGGATCAGGAGCGTCACGCCGGATCGACCGGGGTCGGTTCCCGGAAGCGCGGCGGCGATGATCAGGAACAGCACGAACCGTGTCGTCGCCGCGGCCAGCGGTCGGGAGATGCCGCCGACCAGAGCGGCCCCGCCGGCCAGCGCGACAAGCACCGCATCGGCCCAGCCCCCGTCGCGGGCGAGGACCGCCACGGTGATCGTCGCGGCAACGGCCGGTACCAGCCGGCCGAGTATGGCGCGGACCTGCGCCGCGGCCCCGTCGCCGACGGGAACGCCACCGATCATCAGGCCGCCGAGCGCCGCCGCCATGCCGGGACCGAGGTCACCGGCCACGGCCGCCAGGGCCGCTGGACCGCCGGTCCCGAGCATCGCACCGAGGACCGCGGCGCGGCCCGGGCCATCGGCACTGCCGGTCCACCGCAGCGCGGCGGCGAGATGCGTCCGTCCGCCGGACATGTCGTCTTCTCCTCTCGCCGGATTGACAGATGATACGCACTGCGTATTATATGCCTCATCGCAACACAAGAAACGATAACGGTTCTGCGAAATCTCTCGATGCCGTACCTCTGAGATACCGATACGCAATGCGTAGTGATACCTCGACCACTGGAACCCGAACCATGGACTCCGAAGCCGCGACCCTGATCGTCCGCGCCGTCCTGTCGCTGGGCCGCCGCCTGCGGACCGAGGGTCCCGAGGGATCGATCAGCCTCTCGGCCCTCTCGATCCTCGCGACCCTGTACCGGGTCGGGTCGGTCCCGGCGGTTCGGCTGGCCGCCGAGGAGCGGCTCCAGCCGCAGTCGCTGACCCGGCTGATCGCCGGCCTGGAGCGCGACGGGCTGATCGTCCGGACCCCGGGCGAGACCGACCGACGCGAGCTGACCATCCATCTGACCGCCCGCGGGCTCGAGACCCTGGCCGCCGACATTCGCGCGCGCCGGCACTGGCTGGAACGGGCGATGGCCGCGACTTTGACGGAGGACGAGAGCGCCACCCTGCTGCGGGCTTCCGAAGCCATGCTGAAACTCGCCGGCCAGAGTGCCGGCCCGACCCGTCGCGACGACGAATAGGAGGATCGAATGGGCGGCAAGCTCGCACTGCTCTCGCTCGGCATCCTGGTGACCTTCACCCTTGTCGAGCTGGCCTGGATCAAGCTGGTCCGGCACGGTGCCTACCCGTGGGCCGACGTCGCGGCGTCGATCGGCGTCAAGATCGGCCAGAAGCTGAGCCGGGTGGCGACCGCCGGCCTGACCGCGCCGGTGTTCTTCTGGGCCTGGGAGCACCGGGTGTGGTCGCTGCCGCTGACCGGAAGCCCGGGCGGCGCCGCGGCCCTGGCCGTGAACTGGGCGATAGCCTTCCTGATGCTCGAGTTCTTCTACTACTGGGCCCACCGGCTGCATCACGAGGTGCGGTGGATGTGGGCCGGGCATCGCGCCCACCACTCGGCCAACCAGCTCAACCTGCCGGCCGCGGTCCGGGTCTCCTGGACCGACCTGATCAGCGGCATGTGGCTGTTCTTCGTGCCGCTGGCCTGGCTCGGCGTGCACCCGATCGGCATCGTCGTGCTGCTGTTCCTCAACCTGACCTACCAGTTCTGGCTGCACACCGACCTGATCCCGAGGCTCGGCCCGTTGGAGCGGGTTCTGAACACGCCGTCGCACCACCGCGTGCACCACGCTTCGAACCCGCGCTACCTCGACACCAACTACGGCGGCACGCTGATCGTGTTCGACCGGCTGTTCGGAACCTTCTCCGAGGAGCGGGCGGACGAGCCCTGCCGCTACGGCCTGGTGAAGCCGGAGCTCAGCCGCAATCCGTTCGTCATCGTGTTCCGGGAGTACGCCGGGATCCTCGCCGACCTGCGCCGCGCCCGCTCGCCGCGCGAGGCCGCCGGCTACCTGTTCGGCCCGCCGGGCTGGAAACCCGACGGCTCGGGCGAGACCAGCCGGCGGATCCGAGCCCGGGCCAAAGCGGTTCCCGAGACCGCCTGACCCCCGCGACTGTCACCCAACCTTCGCTTCCGGTTCATCGAGGCGCCTCGTATCCTCCGGGGACCCGCGTGCTCCCCGGAGGATCCCATGCCGTCGCCGAAGGTCCTGGTCGTCGTGTTCGACGGCCTGCGGCTCGACCACGTCACCCCGAACCGCGCCCCGAACATCGCCGGCTTCGCGGCCGCCGGGGTGACCCTGCCGAACACCGCCTCGGCGTTCCCGAGCGAGACCCGGGTCCAGGTGTCGACGGTGATGACCGGGCATCCGCCGGCCGGCCACGGCATCATGGCGAACGCCTTCTACGACCGCCGGCTCGGCTTCGACTCGGCGATGGACACCTCCGACACCCCGCGCATGACCGCCGCCGAGAAGGTCTACGGCCGGCTGATCGGCGCCCACCACCTGACCGAGCTGCTGTGGGGCGCCGGCAAGCGGTTCGCCGCGGTCACCACCGGCAAGATCGGCAACGCCCGGCTGCTGTCCGGCCGCGCCGCCGAGCTCGGCCAGCCGGTGCTGTCGATCTGGGGCGAGGCCGCCTCGACCCCGGCCGCCGGCTACACCGAGGTCGCCCGCCGGTTCGGCACGCCGCCGGTGCAGGAGTTCCCGAACACCGCGGTCGCCGACTGGGCGGCCCGGGTGCTGCTCGAGCACACCCTGCCGGCGCAGCGGCCGGACGTGGCGGTGCTGTGGCTGAACGAGCCGGACCTGTCCTACCACTACCGCGGCACCACCAGCGCCGAGGCCGAAAGCGCGATCGGCGGGGTCGACGCCGCGTTCGGCCGGATCCTCGACTGGTGGCGGGCCGAGGGCCGGGCCCAGGGCTGGAACATCGCCGCCATGTCCGACCACGGCCACGTCACGGTCGAGGGCCAGATCGACGTGGCCGCCGCGCTGGCGAAGGCCGGACTGGCGGTCGGCAAGGCACTGGGGCCCGACGTCGACTACGCGCTGAAGCCCGGCTACTCGGCGCATGTGGCGGTGCGCGACCGCGACCCGGCGCGCATCGACCGGCTGGTGCGGGTGCTGCAAGACGCCGAGTGGTCGGGGCCGATCCTGGCCCGGGTTGCCGACCCGGAGGCGCTCGGCGTGCTGCCGCTGGCGGCCGCCAACGTCGACCACGGCCGGGCCGGCGACGTGCTGTTCACCTTGCGCGCCCGCGACGACGAGTCCGAGGGCGGGCTGCCCGGGGTGGCGCTGGCCGACAACCCGGACATCCCGGTCGGCGGCGGCATGCACGGCGGCTTCGCCCGGGCCGAGCTGAACCACTGCCTGTTCTGGGGCGGCGACCTGTTCCGCGGCGGCGCGACGGTCGAGACCCCGACCGCCCATGTCGACCTGGCGCCGACCATCCTGCGCGCCCTCGGCCTGCCGCCGCACCCGCTGATGCCGGGCCGGGCGCTGGAAGAGGCGTTCGCCGTCGGCGACGCCGCTCCGCCGGTCGAGGAGACCGCGCACCAGGCCGGCCGCGGCGGCTACGCCCAGACGCTGGTCACCGCGCGGGTCGCCGGCGCGAAGCGGCCGTACCTGCGCTGGGGCCTGCGGACGGGCTGACCGGGGCAGTCGCCCGTCGCTTGGTGGGTTCCGGGTCGCGCTGCGCTTGCCCGGAATGACGACAGAGAAAGAGTGCGGACCGCCTTCCTCCTTCTGTCGTCATTCCGGACCGGACCCTCGACTTGATCGAGGGGACGGAGCCGGAACCCACGGCGCGACGGGCGCCGCTCAGCCCCCCGCACTCCCCAGCATCCAGTCGCGGAACGCGACGAAGGCGGGCTCGGCGGCGCGGGCCGGGCGGTACACCAGGAACCAGCCCTTGCCCTTCGACACCGTCAGGTCGAACGGCGCCACCAGCCGACCGGCCGCCAGGTCGTCGTCGACATAGGGCCGGATGCCCATGGCCACGCCGACCCCGTCGACCGCCGCCTGCAGAGCCTGGCCGTAGACCTCGAACACCGGGCCGGCAGCCTCGGTCCCGGCCAGCCCGGCGGCCTGCAGCCAGCGCGGCCAGTCCTCCGGCGCATGCGCCACCCGCAGCAGCGACGCGGCGTCCAGGTCGGCCGGCCGGGACAGCGGGCGGGCGGTCGCCGGGCTGCACACCGGCAGCAGGTCGGCGGCGAACAGCGGCTCGGCCGTCAGCCCCGGCCAGGTGCCGTCGCCGAGCGCGATGCCGCAGCTCCAGTCCGGGTCGAACGGCACCGCCGCACCGCCGGTGGTGATCCGCACGTCGACCTCGGGCGCGTGCCGGCGGAAATCGGCCAGCCGCGGGATCAGCCAGCGGATCGCGAAGGTCGGCCCGACGCCGACGGTCAGTACCCGGCGCCGGCCGGTGGCGGTCACCTGGTCGGTCAGCAGCGCCAGTTCGTCGAGGATCCGGGTCAGCCCGGCCTGATAGGTCCGGCCGGCCGGCGTCAGGCTCAGCCGGTTGGCGCCGCGCTCGAACAGGGCGAGGCCGAGCCGGTCCTCCAGCAGCTTCACCATGCGGCTGACGGCGGCCGGCGAGACGTGCAGCTCCTCGGCCGCGCCGGCGAAGCTGCCGGCCCGGGCCGCCGCCTCGAACGCCCGCACCCCGTTCAGGAACGGCAACCGGCGCATTATACCCTCAGGAAAACTGATGCTGAGGCGAACATATCTCGATTTGCCAGCGTCCCTCAACAGGCGCAGAAGAAAGGGGAACATCGAGGAGGGCCAACGTGTCGCCGCTGCTGATCGCAGGCATCTGTGCCGTCATGGTCGGGACGTCCTTCCTGTCCGGCGTGTTCGGCATGGCCGGCGGGATGGTGCTGATCGGCGTGCTGCTGACCGTGCTGCCGGTGCAGACCGCGATGGCGCTGCACGCGGTCACCCAGATCGCGTCCAACCTGTGGCGGGCGATGCTGTGGTGGCGGCACGTGCGCTGGCGGCCGGTCGCGGCCTACCTGGTCGGCTGCGCCATCGCGCTGGCGGTCTGGACGATCTGGCTGTTCGTGCCGAGCAAGCCGCTGGCCCTGCTGTTCCTCGGCGTGACCCCGTTCCTGGCCCGGCTGATCCCGGAGGGACGGCGCCTCACGCCGCACAAGTTCCTGCACGGCGTGACCATCGGCGTCACCTGCATGAGCCTGCTGCTGCTGACCGGCGTGGCCGGGCCGCTGCTCGACCAGTACTTCCTGGGCGGCACCCTGGAGCGCCGGCAGATCATCGCCACCAAGAGCACGTGCCAGATCTTCGGCCACGGCGTGAAGCTGCTGTACTTCGGCGCCCTGATCGACAAGGTCGGTACCGTCGACCCGACCCTGGCCGGGCTGGCGATCGCCTCGGCGATGCTCGGCACCCTGCTGTCGAAGAAGGTGCTGGAAGCGATGAGCGACACCACCTACCGGCGCTGGGCCGGCCACATCATCACCGCGGTCAGCGGGTTCTACGTGGTCCAGGGCAGCTGGCTGCTGGCGATGGGGTGACCGTCAAACGCCCTCATCCCGGCCGTAGCGGCAGCGCCGTGGAGAGCCGGGACCCAGTAGGCGACGTATAGGTCCCGGCTCCGTCCCGCCGTCGGCGGACCGGTCCGGGATGAGGCGAGGAATGGAAGGAGACCCGCGATGACCGAGACCCACGAACCGCTGATCCTCGACCTGGTGGCCTGGGTGGCCGAGCGGCCGCGGCCCTATGCCGAGGTGATGGACGCCTGGCGCACCTCCTGCCCGCGCCTGCCGGTGTGGGAGGACGCGGTCGATCGCGGGCTGGTCCGCCGGGTCGCCCGGCAGGGCGCCGGCGCGATGGTCGAGGCGACTGCGGCCGGGCTGGCGATGCTGTGTGCCGCCGGTCGGCTGGCGCAGCCGGCGGTCAGCCGCCCGCCACGCCCTGCGTGTTGACGTAGACCGCGTACAGCGACTGGCTGGCGGCCATGAACAGGCGGTTGCGCTTGGCTCCGCCGAAGCAGACGTTGGCGCAGCGCTCCGGCAACCGGATCCGACCGATCGGCGTGCCGTCGGGCGCGAACACCATCACCCCGTCCAGCTCCTCGCTGCCCATCCCCCAGCCGCACCAGAGGTTGCCGTCGACGTCGCAGCGCATGCCGTCTGGCGTGCCGCCCGGACCGGCGTCGATCAGCGTCCGCTTGCCGGATATCGCCCGGCCGCCGTCGACCACGTCGTAGGCCAGGATCTTGCGATAGGGCTCGCCGCGCGACTCGACCAGGTAGAGCACGCTCTCGTCCGGCGAGAAGCACAGCCCGTTCGGGCCCAGCACGTCGTCGGCGAGCAGGGTCGCCTCGCCGGTTTCGCCGTCGATCCGGTACACCGCCGCCGGCGTCTCCGACTCCGCCTTGTTGCCCTCGTAGTTGCCGAGCAGGCCGAAATACGGGTCGGTGAACCAGATCGAGCCGTCCGACTTGACCACCACGTCGTTCGGCGAGTTCAGGCGCTTGCCCTGCCAGTTGTCCATCAGCACGGTGATCGAGCCGTCGTACTCGGTGCGGGTGACCCGGCGGCCGCCGTGCTCGCAGGTGACCAGCCGGCCCTGGCGGTCGCGGGTGTTTCCGTTCGGGAAGTCGGTGGAGTGCCGGTAGACGCTGACCGCGGCGGTCTCCTCCTCCCACTTCAGCATCCGGTTGTTCGGGATGTCGCTCCACAGCAGGTAGCGGCCGTCGCCGAACCACACGGGGCCCTCCGACCAGCGGCAGCCGGTGTGCAGCCGCTCGACCGCCGCGCTGAAGATCCGGTACTGGTCGAACCGCGGATCGAGGCTCTCGATCAGCGGGTCGGGATAGCGCGGATACGGGCGCCAGCCGGCGCTGGCGGGTGTGTCGGTGGTCATCGGCTCGGCCCCCCGGATGTGGCGACCCGGTCGAACGCCGGGTTTGGAGCGGCGAGCCTAGGCCGCAGCGGCGGCGCTGGGCAAGCCGACCGTCGAGAGTCTCCTTGCACACCCCCTCCGCTGGCTGTATATCCCCGCCTTCCTCTCGGACCACCGGGTCCCGGGAAGGAGCGCCGCGTCCGGGCCAAAAGGGCTGCCCGGCCGGTGCACTGTCGATCACGACAACCCAGGAGCGACGAAATGCCCAAGATGAAGACCAAGAGCAGCGTGAAGAAGCGCTTTCGGCTGACCGGCTCGGGCAAGGTCCGCGCCAACGTCGGCTACAAGCGTCACCAGCTCAGCTCGAAGAGCGTGAAGATGAAGCGCAAGGCCCGCGGGACGTTCATCCTGTCCGAGGCCGATGCGGGCATCGTCAAGCAGTTCATGCCGTATGGCGGCTGAGGGAGGCTGAGCAATGGCACGTGTGAAGCGCGGCACGACCGCCCACGCCAAGCATAAGAAGGTCATCGACAAGGCCGCCGGTTACTACGGCCGCCGCAAGAACGTGTTCCGGGTCGCCGTCCAGGCGGTCGAGAAGGCGCAGCAGTACGCCTACCGGGATCGCCGGGCCAAGAAGCGCGATTTCCGCGGTCTCTGGATCCAGCGCATCAACGCCGGTGTGCGGCAGTACGGCATCACGTACTCGGTGTTCATGAACGGCCTGAAGCTGGCCGGCATCGACCTCGACCGCAAGGTCCTCTCGGACCTGGCGATCCGCGAGCCGGAGGCCTTCAAGCAGATCGTCGACCAGGCGAAGGCGGCCCTGCCGGCCTGACGCCCGAAGACATCGACGAGCAGACGGGAACGGCCGGTCGCGAGACCGGCCGTTTCGCGTTCCGGCCCCCGCTTCGCGGCGATCCCCGGCTCCTCGGCTACAGCGTCTCGCTCGCCACCCGCAGGGTCAGGTGGTCGCTGGAGCGATACTGCTCGTGCTCGACCGACCGGCAGAGGTGGCGCAGCAGGCGCAGCGAGGCCTCGTCCGGCGCGAACGCGGCATCGTCGTGCAGCTGCGCCATGGCGTCGTCGATATGCGGGCCGTCCAGCGGGGCCGACGCGATGTCGAGCTCGGCGACCCCGTCGACCGCCCGCGCCACGACGCGCACCTTGCGCGCCCCTGCCGACTCGTCGGCTTCGCCCCGGTCGATCAGGTAGATCAGCGCCTCCTCGGCCGCCAGCTGCAGGCGCTCGACCGCCGGCCGGTCCCAGCCAAGCCGGGTCGAGAACTCCTGCAGGTAGGCGTGCACCTTCGGCACGGCCGACGGTCCCAGCGCGGCCGTCACGCCGCCGCGCGCCCGGCTGCGCAGCCCGATCAGGGTGGTCAGCACGATCGCGCACAGGCCGCCCGAGGTCATGCCGTTGTCGACGATGGCGCGCAGCCATTGCGGCAGCTGGTCGTGGAACAGCGCCTGGTCCTGGAAGCCGATCCCGAGCCAGAACGACAGGCCGACCGCCAGGCCGGTCTCGTAGGTCAGCCCGGCCTCGGCCACCAGCTTGACGCCGTGGATGAACAGCAGGGTCAGCAGCACCACGATGTAGGCGCCGGCCACCGCGTCCGGCACCGACAGCAGCGCCGCCGCCAGCTTCGGCGAGAACGCCAGGACGAACAGGATGGCGCCGCCCCAGACCCCGACCCGGCGCGCCGCCACGCCGGTGATGTCGATCACCGCGATGCTGGTCGAGTAGGTGGTGTTCGGCAGGGTCCCGGCGAGGCCCGACAGCAGGTTGCCGAGCCCGTCGGCGTAGACCGCGCCCTGCACGACCCGGAAGTCGATCGGCCGCCGGCGCCGCCACGACACCCGCTGCACCGCGATGGCGTCGCCGTAGGTCTCGACCGCGCCGATCACGGTGACCAGCACGAACGGCACCAGCAGCAGCCAGAAGCCGGTCCCGAACCGCAGGTCGAGCCCCGGCCAGTCGCCGGTCGGCAGACCGATCCAGGCGGCCTCGGCCAGCCGGTCGGTCGCCACGATCCCGAAGCCGGCGGCGACCGCGACCCCGATGGCGATGCCGATCAGCGGCGCCCACAGCCGCAGCCGGGCGTTGCCGAACAGCGCCAGCAGCACGATGGCGGCCAGGGTCGCGGCGGCAGTGATCGGCCCGGCCGCCGCCGGTGCCGAGGGATCCGGCGGCGGCCGCGAGATCATCCCGAAGGCGATCGGCATGACCGTCACGGCGATCAGCATGACCACCGTGCCGCCGACCGCCGGGGTGATGATCCGGCGCAGCGCGGCCAGCCGGTAGGCGAGCCCGAACTGCACCAGCGAGGACGCGACCACCAGGGTGCCGAGCAGCGCCAGCCCGCCGTCCTGCACCGCCGCGATGCCGACCGCGATGAACGCGCCGGACGTTCCCATGAACAGGATGTGGCCGGAGCCCAGCACCCCGATCCGCGTGGCCTGCACGACGGTGACCAGGCCGCTGATCGCCATGGCCGAGAACACCACCCAGGTCGAATCGGCGTCGCCCAGGCCGGCGGCGCGCAGCACGATCAGCGGGGTCAGCACCACGCCGGCCAGGATCAGCGCCACGGTCTGGAACCCGAGGGCCGCCGCCAGCGCCGGCGGCGGCGCCTCGTCGGGCTCGAAACGAAGCGTCTCTGCGGTCTCGGTCTGCTGCGAG
>Ga0070728_10001311_pt1 | contig 38479 bp, 28 predicted proteins | sample tdDd471_FD_66723 | JGI IMG/M metagenome (GOLD analysis project Ga0070728, IMG submission 66723) | Marine sediment microbial communities from the Atlantic coast under amendment with organic carbon and nitrate - tdDd47.1 | ecosystem: Environmental > Aquatic > Marine > Coastal > Sediment | place... | reverse complement strand
GGAAATGTTCAGGAAATTTATGGAGCGCACAGGTGGCCTGGATGCCGAATTCAGTTTTCCATTGCTCTGGCATCTAACTAAAAGTTGGGTGAGTTCGTACCATGTTGAGCAAATTGACGGGCAGGAGCGGATGGACTATTTTCTTCATCACCTGATCTTTGATTATGCTGGTGAGAATCACCCCATTCGAGGTTATTTTTGCGACAATACCCTGCCCGAAGATTTACCTCTTTGGCGATGGGGGTCACTTGCTTCTTCCTCAGTTCAGAAATCCGGGATGGATGAAGAGGGAAAATTTGCTGTCAATCTTTCTGCCGGGGTTGAAAATTATACCGATACAGTACTCTTCCTGGTAGGTGGGTGTGAAACCTTTGTAGGCATTGATTTTCAATTGATGAATATGACTCTTTTCAAACATGCTACGATGGAGGTCATCCCTGATGCTGGACACTATATGTTTAATGATAAGCCCAATTTTTGTAATGAGGTGGTGAGGAAGTATTTTGCAGAAGGAAAGCGCAAATGATAAGTTTTGAATATTGATTTTGCTTGGAACAAACTACTGCTAATGTTGATTGTAACTTTTAAAATAAAGACAGGTGCGATTTTCAGCCGTGGAAATGTCCGATAGGACTTTCCGCAAGGTTGAAAGACGAAACTGTCGGTGGTGGTGGAAAGATAAGCATTGGCTTAGTTAGTGTTGTAGCCAGTTCTGTATTTTTTAAAAAAAATAAAATTTGATTTCGCTGATTGTGCCGGTGGTGAATTATAAAGATTAAATGGACTGTGGGTTGGTTGGTTACAAAACCTATCTTTGTTGAAGAAAATAATTAAACATGGAATTTCAATTGAAAGGGCAGGAGTTTATCCCACTGATGCAGCTTCTTAAATTCACCGGTCTTGCAGATTCAGGCGCCGATGCCAAATACCACATCGATGCCGGGGAAGTATTGGTGAACGGTCATCAGGAACTGCGCAGGAGAAACAAATTAAGGGCTGGTGATAAGGTTGAGTTTAACGGAGAGACCATTTTCATTAAAACTTAAGTCAATTACAAAGATTCCAACCGTTGTGAACCCAGGACTTGGAAACTCCCAACGCTAAACGCTAAACTCCAAACGCTAAACTCCAAACGTTCCCCTAAACACGCTCCTCAACCCATTTCCTTGCATTAACGAAGGCTTCCAGCCAGGGGGTCATTTCGTCATCTTTGCGTTCATCGGGGTAATGGGCCCACTGCCAGGGTAGGATTGCCCTTTCGAGGTGAGGCATCATCGCAAGGTGCCGGCCATCATTTGAAACAATACCTGCCGCACTGAATGGCGAACCATTGGGATTGCCAGGATACTGATCATAAGAAAACTTCACTGGAACATGATAAGCTGCTTCATCCATAGGAAAATCAAACCTGCCCTCACCATGTGCTACCCAAATGCCGAGCCTTGATCCGGAGAGAGATTTCAACATCACCGAATCATTCATTTCAATTTCAACATTTACAAATCCCGATTCAAATTTACCTGAAGCATTATGCAACATTTTTGGATGGTTTTCATGATCAGGATAAATCAGGCCCAACTCGGTCATTACCTGGCATCCGTTACAAATACCAAGGCTTAAAGTATCTTCGCGGGAAAAGAAATTATCCAAGGCTTTTTTCGCTTTTTCGTTATAAAGGAACGCTCCTGCCCAACCTTTACCGGAACCTAAAACATCAGAATTGGAAAAACCTCCAACAAATACTATGAGATTGATATCTTCGAGTGTTTCGCGGCCAGTGATCAGGTCAGTCATGTGTACGTCTTTCACATCGAAACCGGCAAGGTACATGCTCCATGCCATTTCACGATCGCCATTCACTCCTTTTTCACGGATGATGGCAGCACGGACTCCGCTTGGGTTCCTGCGTTTTGGATCAATGCCGAATTGTGAAAAATTACCACTGAACTCAGCCATGTACCTGAATTTTAATGACTGGTTCTTATAATTTTCAAAACGATCAAGCGCCAGTTCAGGTTGAGTTTGCTTTTTTTCGAAAAGATAGGAGGTTTTAAACCATAATTCACGCATTGCATCGATGTTAAATTCGCTTGTATGCGAATAGTGCCTCACAGACAACTTGCGTTCCTTAACGGGATTTCCAATTACACGGGCATCAACGCCTTGTCCCATCAACCGTTCAGCTACATTATGTTCCTTTTTAGCCTGAATAACCACTGCAGGTTTTTCGCTAAACAACAAGCGGATGATGTCGTTTTCATAAAAATCATTCAGGTCGATGCTTAACCCACCTTCAAGGTTCGCGAAATTCATTTCCAGCAAGGCGGTAATCATTCCTCCTGAAGAAACATCATGACCGGATAAAATCAGCCCGTCATTGATCAAATCCTGAATAGCATCAAATGTATTTTTAAAATATTTCGGATCGGGAACATTTGGTGTTTTGGAGCCCAGGCTATTCAATACCTGCGAAAAGCTGCTTCCACCCAATTCGAAACCGGCTTTTGAAAATGAAATATAAATGATTTCAGTATCATGTTCCTGAATCAACACGGGCTTCACCACTTTATTGATATCAGAAACTTCTCCTGCAGTAGAAATAATCACAGTTCCCGGGGCGAACACTTTTTCTCCATCGGGGTATTTTTGGGTCATCGAAAGTGAATCTTTTCCGGTTGGGATATTTATACCCAGTTGTATAGCAAAGTTACTGATGGCTTCCACAGCTTTGTAAAGGCGTGCATTTTCTCCTTCGTTTCTTGCCGGCCACATCCAGTTTGCAGAAAGGGAAACACCCTTTAGTCCCTGATCGATGGGTGCCCAAACAAGGTTTGTAAGGGCCTCAGCTATTGAAAGTACAGATCCTTTTTCCGAATCAATGAGCCCGGCAACCGGGGCATGTCCAATGGAAGTGGCAATACCTTTTTCCCCCTGGTAATCGATGGCAACCACACCCAGGTTATTGAGCGGAAGCTGGATTTCGCCAGCACATTGCTGCATCGCGATCTTTCCGGTTACTGATCGGTCTACCTTATTGGTGAGCCAGTCTTTGCATGCCACAGCTTCAATCTGTAAAACCGATTCAACATATGATTCCAATTTCCGTGGATCGTATTTCAATTCTTCGAATCCAGCCTCAGTGGTTTTGTCTTCGAGCAGTGTTTTGGGTGGTTTTCCAAAAAAGTCGGTCAGGTCGAGATCAATGGGGTGAACATTAGAATTTTGTTTGTGGAAAGTGAACTTGTGGTCACCCGTAGTTTCTCCAACCTGGTAAAAGGGTGCCCTTTCCCGTTCCGAAACATGTTTCATTAAAGCCACATCTTTCTTTTTCATCACCAGCCCCATCCTCTCCTGCGACTCATTCCCAATAATTTCTTTGTCCGAAAGGGTAGGGTCACCAACCGGGAGTTCCTCCATATTGATTACCGCACCGGTTTCTTCAACCAGTTCTGAAAGACAATTTAAATGGCCTCCGGCACCATGATCGTGAATGGAAACGATTGGATTTTCACCAGCTTCAAGCATCGCACGAATAGCATTATATGCCCTTTTTTGCATTTCAGGGTTTGAGCGCTGCACGGCGTTAAGTTCAATTTTATTTGCAAACTGTCCGGTGGCCACTGATGATACAGCTCCACCACCCATACCAATGCGATAGTTGTCGCCACCCATTACTATTACAGCATCTCCTTTCTCAGGCCGATCCTTTTGTGCGCCTTCTTTTTTACCAAACCCTACTCCACCGGCCAACATGATCACCTTGTCGTAACCAAATTTTTTATTTTTTTCGGCATGTTCAAAAGTAAGCAGGCTTCCACAGATTAGTGGTTGGCCAAACTTATTTCCAAAATCACTTGCACCATTGGAGGCTTTTATCAGGATGTCAAGTGGAGTTTGATACAACCAAAGGCGTTCTTTAAAATTCGATTCCCATTTTCTGGAATCATCCAGGCGTGGGTAAGAGGTCATATAAACAGCAGTACCAGCCAGCGGAACACTTCCTTTTCCGCCGGCCATTCGGTCGCGAATTTCTCCACCCGAACCTGTGGCGGCACCATTGAAAGGTTCAACTGTTGTTGGAAAATTGTGGGTTTCAGCCTTTAAAGAAATAATCGAATTGAAATCTGTTACATTGAAAAAAGCTGAGGTATCCTGCCGCAAAGGGGCAAACTGTTCTACTTCCGGGCCGTCAACAAAGGCCACATTATCTTTATATGCCGAAATAATTTTGTTAGGGTTTTCCTTTGATGTAAGCTTGATCATAGAAAACAGTGACTCTGGCATTTCTTTGCCATCAATAATAAAATTACCATTGAAGATTTTGTGCCGGCAGTGTTCCGAATTTACCTGGGCAAACCCATACACTTCCCCATCTGTTAACTTTCGGCCCAGCCTTTGACTCAACTCATTTAAATATTCAACTTCTTCATTACTCAGGGCAGTACCTTCCTTTTGATTATAATCGGCGATGTCATCAACGAAAAATATTGGATCGGGTTGTTTTTCGATGGTAAAAATATTCTGTCCAATGCCATGATACAGTGCCGAAAGCATCGGGTCATAGTCTGCATCAGCTTCTGCTACCGAATAAAATTCTTCAATTCTGAGGATACCCTCAATGCCCATATTTTGGGTTATCTCAACAGCATTGGTGCTCCAGGGTGTGATCATCTCCTTTCTTGGGCCAATAAAATTGCCAGCCATATTTTGCTCTTCATTCAATTGGGCACCACCAAAGAGCCAGTTCAGTTTTTCAAGGTCCTGATGTGATAATGCTGATTTTGCTTCCAGTACAAAAATCAGCGAATCGTTGCGAAAGAAGTGAATCATTTTCAATGCTTTAAATTAATGTTTGAATCAGGCAACAAAAGTAGGAAATGAAAATGGTTTTAAAGGCAAAGATTTATTCACACGGGGCAATGAGTTATCAAATCAAAATATACCATTCCAGAAATATAGGAATAACTCATAATTGATTTGTGAGATTATTTTTTGTAGAGGCAAAGACAACTTTTGGGTTGCCGAGCGTCCTGCATATAATGCTACAAAAAATGGTTAGAAATAAAAAAGGGAAGCTGATTTCATCAACTTCCCTCATTATTGTCGGAGTGAGAAGACTCGAACTTCCGGCCTCTTGACCCCCAGTCAAGCGCGCTACCAACTGCGCCACACCCCGATACCTGCTTTTCTTAAAACAGGGCTGCAAAATTAAAACATTTAATGATACGAAAAAGAATTGATGTTTATTTTTAAATTTTTAGGATCATCTTCGATATTCCGACAAGGGCTTCGTCGGATTGGAGCGACAAAACAAAGGTCATCTCATTATAGAGGTGACTTTTTCTATTTGATGCACATTTTTTCTTTGGAGATCCTTTATTTAACCCAGTAAATAAAAATTACAATTGCAAAAATCAGCGGATACATTATTCTGAATGTCATGTCTAATTTATGTGCAAATTTTAGTTTGCCTTTTAGGGCATAGGTTGTACTTATTAATGCTTCTACGTAGGCAAAAAATACCAATACAAGAGAAGTAAAAACAAAATGATCCATATGGGTTAAATATGAAACTGGTGGTAGGAAATTCTCTAATCTCAAAAGAAATGCAATTAGGGTTAATATTGAAGTGCCCGAAACACCAATTTGAGCTCCAACCTGGGAGGGGTCAATCCAGAAAACTGCCCATGAAAGAAAGAGTATAACCATTAATGGGGCCAGAACTTTCCACCAATAATAATGGATATACCGGGTGGCTTGAAATGAATAATCCAATTTTGGCCTTATAATTTCCTCAGAACTATCATTAAATAAACTGGCTTTGACATCTGTATTTTTTGCTCCAATGGGAACGATGTCCCAACCTGAAATTGAGTATTTATCGGCATTTCCTGCAGTTTCAAACACCAGCTCAACTTCATCAGGTGTAAACCCAAATGCCATCAGTGAAACGGGTAATGTTTGTATGTCGAACGGAAAATCTTTGAAGTCTAATGGGCTGCTGAGTGTTGCATAGTACCGCTGCTTGTATTCAACAATTCCATCACTATTAACACTCACTTTTTCCTGAAACCTGGTTTGAACATCGCGTAAATTAAATATTTGCACATTAGGATTCCAAATAGAATTAAGGGGAATTAATGCTTCAGAGCCTGGCAGTCTTGGATCATTCCATTTTAATCTGATTATCATATCAAGGGTAAAACTTTGCCCTTTATTATCAATATCTTCAATATCAATGATAAAATAGCTTACCCATACTTTGGTTGCCCCCTCATTTACGTTTGGTCGCGATATCGGAAAATCAAGTGCTTGCGCATTTGAAATGCCGACAATAAATAGAAAAAAGAAAGTGAAGATTCTTCTCATATTATTATTGATTGTTTTTTATCGAACCACATATGTTGTATGCGATATATATAGTTTGAAATCTGCTCCATAGCATGTAGTCAATCCACTATTTAAGTCAGCTTTAATCACAGCCACAAATATTTTCGAGTAAGCTAATTGGTATTACCTTGATTCAATCCAGGATTCAGAGGAATGGTAAAATTAAATTGACTCCCTTTTCCAAATTCACTTTCAACCCATATAGCGCCCCCGTGTTTTTCTACAAATTCCTTACAAAGGATTAAGCCCAGGCCGGTTCCTTCTTCGTTGGCTGTGCCAGGGCTGGATAAATTGCAGTCAATTCTGAAAAGTTTGTCAATATGTTCAGGCTCTATTCCTACACCAGAATCAGATATGATAAAAATAACATCCTTTTCATTATTTTTGATTTCAATTTTTACTGTTCCTGATGGATGACTGAATTTTATAGCATTGTTAACTAAATTACGTAAAACACTTTTAATCATTTCTCTGTCTGCCACAATATTATCATGATAATGTATATCTGTTTGAAGGTTGATGTTTTTTGCATTAGCCACTGGATCACACAATAATTTTACTTCGATAACTAAATCTGAAGGTGTTACCATTGCAGGAATTGGATTTAACCTCCCTGTTTGTAAGCGCGACCATTCCAATAAATTTTCTAACAATGCATGAGCCTGGTTGGATGTCTTATACATAACCTGAGCAATTTCTAAAACTTCTTCGGGCGGGTATTCCGCATGATTCTTTATTAATAAATCATTAAAAATAAGTAAGCTGTGAAACGGATTTTTTAAATCGTGAGCCAGAATGGATAAAAACTTATCTTTTGTTTTATTGCTTTCTTTCAATTCGGCTTCGCTCTTTTCCAGTTCTCTGGTCCGTTCTTCAACTTTCTGCTCAAGTTCTAGTTTAAAATTTTCTAATTTCTCATATGACTCTTTAAGTTCCAGAACGGTATGTGCCAAAATCTCCTGTTCACTTATTTTAACAAATTTTGATTTTCGAAAAGACTCTTTCTCAAGGATTCCGTAAATTTCGGTTATAAAATTGTGTATGGGTTTGGAAATACTTCTAGAAATAATAGCCGAAATTAATATACTTAAAAGCAAAAGTACGAATGATATCGCAAATAACATTGCCGTACTGTCTTGTCTTGTTTTTATTGTATTCTGATAAAGTTCATTGGCTTTGTTTTGTGCAAAATCAGTTAATACTTTTGTTTTTTCGAAAACCAACTTTACATGAACCGCCCCTTTCCCTTTTGTAATTTTTGCTGCTTCCAAATAATTTCCGGCCTTTGTAAGTTCAATTACCTCATTTCTTATTATTGTCCAATCCCTGCATGTGTTATATGCGTCATTTACGATACTTTTATTTCCCAGGAACCTGTCATAAACAACTTCAAATGCCACCCAGATCAAACTGTCATAATGATTTACCAGCTGAATGGAATGCCTTAATTGTTCTGGGTTTTCAGACAATACTAGGTCTTTCATTGACCTGTGTATTGCATTGATGTTTACATTAATATCCCTAACTGAATTACTTACAACAAGTGGGTGCTCATAAATCAACTCTGTATCAGAGCTGATACTTCGAATTTGTAGTATTGCAAGAGATACAAATATAAAACTAAAGAATATCAATATTGAAAACCCTATTGTTACGCGTGTTTGAAATTTTAATTTTTCCATTAATATTTACGTTGGACTGTTGCTAACGATTAGCAACTACTATATATAGTCGTTATTTATAAAATGTTTTGATAGTCATGGCTCAAAATAAACACCCAATTATTTATCAAAATGAATAAAAAGTATTCATTCGACAAGAGGTGATTTGTTTGATTGCGTGGTAAAGATAAAATTATTTTTATGTTGAGAGATTAGCGGGTTTGAGTTGGGACTGATTTTACATAGCGCTTAAGTTTATATGTTAAAAAAATTTAGCATTAGTTTATTTACAATATCTTTGGAAAAGCTTGATGTCTTACATTACAGCTTATTACAGCAAAATGAAAACCAAAACTAAAATGAAACTCTCTAAAAGTGCGGCGTCAGCACGATAATCACTGACAAAAATTCAAATGAAAAAATTTACTGCCAGCGCAAGCAGAATCACATTCTTGATTGTTTTTGCACTAATTTTCGAAATGTGTTTTTTTAATCTCAATGCTCAAACCGTCATTCAAATAGATGAGGTTTACAATTTTACCCAGGCACCTTCGAGCACGGTGGATTACCAGATTGATTTACTTCAGGCCGGTGAGTTTACCATTCACATCAACGATTGGATTTCGACTTTAAACTGGGGAATGGATTACGACAGGTTGTACATCTATAACAGTGATGGTGACCCGATTGCCAGAAATGACTTTTCTACGGTAGAAGACCCGTTTTTATTTCACATGTTTACTGATAACCAGGGCCTTGTTTTCAGGGTTGGGCAAGCTGGTACATATACTATTGCAGTGCATTCCGGCCAACATCAAACAAGTACCTGGGGAAATGCAACGGTACAGAATTATGAAATGTCGGTAACAGCATTATATTGTAACGATAATTATGAAATTAACGATGATATTTCTTCGGCAACACCCATAGGCATTGGTTCTACAATTACAGCGTATCAATGGAAGCAAATCAACACCTCAGAAATTTGGGGCGATGAAGACTGGTACATGGTTCAGATTGATTCTCCGGGTATATTGAGAATAGAGTTGGTTGAGTGGATTGCAATTTACAATTGGAGTTCCGATTACGACAGGCTATTTGTGTACAATGGTGATGGAACATCCATTGGCTTTGCAGATGGTAATGAATTCTACAGTTGGATGATGGGTGGTGGAACAGTAGAAGAACCTTTTGTCATCGAAATGAATCTAACCCATGCAGGGGCTTATTATTTAAGATTTCATGCCGGATTTGCTACAAGTACAACACCCTATCAACTCACTACTTATTTTACACCAGTAGATGATCCCTTTGAGCCAAACGATGATTTTGCAAATGCAAAACCGATCCCTACTTCTGATGTATGGTACCAGGCCTATGAATGGCGTTCACTGGACAGCACGATGAATGTAGCAGGCGATGAAGAATATTTTTCCTTTGTAGCTGCAGGTGAGGGAGAGTATTCTCTTACCCTGGATGGCTGGATTCCAATTTATAATTGGGGTGTAGATTATGATAGATTATTTATTTATGATGCTGATGAAAACCCTGTAGGTGAAAGTCCCTTAGCATGGATGATGGGAACAGACCCGATTACTTTTACTGTTCCCGCCGAAGGAATGTATTATATACAGTTGCATTGCGGAGGGACATATTCTATGGACGGCTATCAGTTCAAGCTTTCAGGTTCGTTTTATGGAATTTGGGATGAAGATAAATCAGCTCTTCAATTTCAGATTTACCCAAACCCGGCATCCGATATTGTAAATTTAAAAATTGCTGATGATATACATGAAGACCTGACAATAAAAATTTATGATGTTGTTGGTGAATTAATACAATCTGAATTCCTGAAACAAAACACCCATCAAATCGATGTTCGACATTTGAGTGACGGTATTTACTTTGTTGAACTCGAATCAAAAGATTGGTCGGGAAAACAAAAATTAATCATTCAAAGGTAAACGGGGCAGTGATTGAAAACTGAGAAACCGCTGGATAAGTCTCTGGTTTTAAGCTCATGGTTCCAACGATAAGAGCAAGATTTTTCTTTCGAAATACAGAGCTTGCTCAAAAACATGTCAATCTTTTTCGACTATTATCAGAAGTTGTGCATTTACCAGGTAAACTTAAGTTCTGTGATCTTTGTTTACAGGTAAATCAGTGTATACAACTAACTTTTCTTAAAAACCTTGAGGTAATGCACCTGGAGGTCGTTTACTTTTAAAGCAATAAAATAGTAGCCATTGGGCAAGTTTGAATCAACTTTCCATGTGGCAGTGTATTTTTCAGAACTTAAAAATTTCTCTTCCAGTTTGGCAACTGTACGGCCATTCAAATCATATACAAATAGACTTATGTTGGCATCGCGAAAAACACCATAGTTTATTTCTACCTGGTTTGAGAATGGATTAGGACTGGCTGAATAGATCATCCCTTTTTCCGAATGCAGATCATTGGTGCCCACTATTCCTTCGCCATCGATTACAATATCCCACGTGCCTTCAAATTTTCCTTCATAATTCTGAAAGAGCGGGATGATGCGGTGTGTAGCATCAAACACACCACTTCTTATCGAGGCTGCCGGATCGGTAGGGATATATTCGTCACCTTCAAAATAAAGCTGTGTGGTTAAGGTGTCAAATCCCGGAGGTGTAATTTTAATATGAATATGCGAAGGGCGGAAGTTGCCTCCATTTGGATAATGTCCGGGTAAAATCGTTTCGAAAACAAAAAATCCCTGGTTATTTGAATAGGTGATTCCACGAAGATTGAAGCCGGTATTGTCGTATTGCCCGGCATCGTTTGCATGCCAAACATCGATAACTGTATTTTGAATGAGTTCCGAACAATCCAGGTTCCGCACCTGTCCACTCAGGATAAGCCGCTCGCCAGGTTCATTTTCCCCGGCCAGCACATTGTTAATCATCACCGGTGGGTTGGGCGTGTAGAACGGGCCTTCGCCATAATAATCGAGAGTAGTTATATTACATTCAAGTGGTGATTTGATTCCGGGATTACTATGCGCAATAGCAGGAAGTAGCCCCACAGATGCTGAGGCCAGGGACAAATTTTTAAGAAATTGCCGGCGTGTATTATTGTTGGTTTTCATGGTAGTAAATGTTAATTTTAGTACTATGAAGAAACATAAATGCTGGGAGAAAGTTCATTACAGATTCTCGCCCATTACCAACTTCGCATTATTTATCACTACTTTTGTGATTGCACATATTGAGAGGGTAAATAGATTTGAAAGACAAAAATTACTGTTTGAACTTAATTGTACTGCTTTTAATGGCGATAGCTTGTCTTAATTCGCATGCACAAAAACCAACTCTTGAAATAAGCTTCACAGCCATCGATGATACCGTCTACCAATCATTCGACAGCATTATAATTAACAACCTTACACAAGAATGTGACACGATTCTTTATTATCCTGACACTGTCCTCATTTTGGATTATATTTCCTCAGTCAATGAAAGTAAAAGATCGAAGGATGGCAATTTTATACTATCTCAAAACTCTCCTAATCCATTCGATGAAAAGACTTCATTTAACCTGGTTCTGCTGGATGGGGATAAAATTACAATCAGGGTATCAGATCTGTTGGGTAGACAAATTGGATATTTTAAGGGCAATTTCCAACCGGGCCGGCATGATTTTACATTTTATCCCGGAAGCGAAAAGTATTATTTGTTATCAGTAACAGTCAACCGTGCTACAAAATCCATTAAAATGTTCCATACAGGAAGCGGGCCATCCTCATCTTGCCGGATAATTTATGAAGGAGCCGAATCAATATCAAATCCATTAAAATTTTTCAAATCAACAAACACCTTTGTTTTTAATCCTGGAGATGAATTGCTCTATGTAGGTTATTCAAATTCTGTAGAATCAGCGACAGTTGATTCGCCAACCAGCAGTCAATTAATTACCTTTCAATTTGCCACAAATATTCGCTGTCCTGGCACCCAATTCATAAACTATGAAGGACAAATTTACAATACCATCCAGGTAAGAAGCCAGTGCTGGCTGCACGAAAACCTGAATTTTGAAACCCGGAATAGCTGGTGCTTTAATAATAACCCTGATCATTGCGATACATATGGCAGAATGTATTTATGGGATGCAGCTATTACAGCTTGTCCTGAGGGCTGGCATTTACCCACTGACAATGAATGGAAAATACTCGAAGGTGTCGCCGACAGCCAACATGGCATTCTTGATCCGGTATGGAATCAATCAGGCGGATGGCGTGGTTATGATGTTTCAACTAATTTGAAATCTAAATCCGGTTGGAATCCCAGTAGCGGCAATGGTTTGGATTTATACGGTTTTACATCATACCCCGGTGGTTACCGTTTTACCAGCGGATGGTTTATCGGGAGGACAAGCGAGCAGGGTTATTGGTGTTCAACAGAATCTGATGAAGCATTGGCCTGGCACCGGTTTACAGCCTTTAATTTTGATGGAATCTTTCGCTTTCCTTTTGATAAGAATTTTGGGTTTTATGTAAGGTGTGTTAAGGATTAACAGTGAAGTGTGATTTGTGAGAAGTGAACAGATTTGAGTTCAGTGTTCTACATTCAGCATTCAACATTGGATATTCGATGTTCTTCTCTTCCCGGCTAGTACTGACATGCTGTCCATGCAACGCCATATTGTGTTAAATACGCGGATAACATTTTCGCATCAGGGGAGGAAGGTATTTGTCGCACACCTTTTTTTTGAATTCTCACTATTTTTTAGTATTTTGCAAAACTACATTTCTTGAATGTTTAATATTGTTCAAATATTACAGTAATTAAATTAATTCATCACCTTAAATCAATACAAAAAATGAAAAAACTTTTACTTCTAATCCTGACTTCTGCGTGTATAGCAGGGTACGCGCAAACCGATACAATCTCTAATAACATTTATCAGTATGGTGGTAATCTAGGTATTGGAACCAGTTACCCACTTGCTCCTTTGGATATTATCGGGGATGAGTCAATGAATGACGTACTTTCTATTAAAAATAATAATTACGCCAGATATGCCGCCTATTCATTTTCCGACATATGGTATGAAAATTCTGTTTTTGCAGGTTTTAGGGCAAGGGGAAGCATCAATGAGCCACAAAACATAGGTGCTCAAGATAGAATTACCGGCCTCTATGGTTGCATGTATATTGATGGAGAATATCATACATATTCTGCGGTTGAAATGTTTGCCGGCAATTTCATCTCAAATGAAAGTGCACCAGCGTACATAATCTTTGGAACAACACCAAATGGTAGCCTACAACGTGTTGAACGAATGCGGATCGCTCCTGATGGAAATATTGGCATCGGAACAAATGATCCTGATTATTCGTTGGATGTTGCGGGCGATATAAATTTCAGTGGTAATCTTTATCAAAACGGATTACTGTTTTCTGGTGGTACCAATGGCTGGATTGTTAATGGAAATGACATGTATAGTTCAGTAAGTGGAAATGTAAGCATTGGAACAGAATTTCCGGAGCATAAATTCGAGGTATTTGATAATAATTCACATTTACTATTCAATGAAGGCTACTCTCCAACCTGGCAAAGCCACAGGGCAGGTTTAGGGATCGGGTATATAGGTGATGGTCATGCTTGTTTGTTTATCGATGGTGTGGATGGAGATTTTTCCGGAATGGATTATGCATCTTTAATTCAGTTTAACGACTTGAGTTTGGAACTAAGCAACAGAAGCAACAGCCAGATTAATTTTGGTGTTGGTGGAGATTATTTCAGCCAGGAACACATTAAAATGTCAATTCTTCATACTGGTAATGTGGGCATCGGAACCACTGAACCCGCTGCAAAACTCCAGATTGCTGATGGCGATATTTTCATCAGTGACATTGATCGGGGGATTTTAATGAAATCACCCGATGGCCAATGCTGGAGAGGCACATTGGATAATATGGGCATATTAAATTTTGAACCGATTAATTGCCCTGAAATTTATGTTAGTAAGGACGAACTCAATAATCCTGGCATCAATTATACCATCTTCCCAAATCCTTCAGACGGCAAAGTTGTCCTAAGTATCAATAATCCTCCGTCGGGGAAACTGAGGTATACCATTTTTAATTCTGTAGGGCAAGTTGTGGGAAATGGGAAAGTCAAATCGAATAATCAGGAAATTGATATTTCCGGATTCCAAGCGGGCATATATGTTTTAACAGTCAATGATAAATCCGGGGTCGAAATAATTTCAGAAAAAATAATCAAGCAATAAACACAGAATTTTTAATAAGGACACCAATTTTTATTAAAATGGCGGGCATTTTATCCGCATCAGCTGTATTTTTCGAATGATGAATATCGAATCATCAAGTTTTTTTATGATAGAACAAGCAACTGAAATGTGTTCAGCTATTGAAGGTTTTATATTTCAACATTCAGCATTCAAAATTGGATATTCGATATTCTTCTCTTCCCGGTTGGTAAACACATGTTGTCCGCATCAGTATAAACACCAAAAAAAGCAGTTTCTAATCAATGGCTATGGACTATTCATGATTCAATGAATCGATTAAATTGAGCTTGTGGATTTTTATGATGAAAACCAAAATTGCAAGCATCGTAAAAGCTACTGTAATCAAAAAGGTTTGCGCAAAAACCAAAGGCCCTATGTCTGTTCTGTACTGAAAATTATTGAGCCAGTTGTTCATTACAAAATGTGTTATTGGAATAGCCATAATATTTGAAATTGTAACAATCCACAGTTGCCCTTTGCCTAACAAATTAAAAGTGTCTGTAAACTTTGCGCCAAATAATTTCCTGATGCTAACTTCCCGGGTTTTTTTCTTAACCGTAAACAGGAACAGTCCGAAAAGGCCCAGTAATGCAATCATAAAAGTGATGACGGAATAGGCCTGGAAACTGTTCTTTAAATTCAATTCTGCTTTGTACAATTCGTTTATTCGTTGGTCTAAGAATAAGATATTACTATCAAAACCAAGGGAAATCTTTTTGCTTGTATGCTCAATAAATTCAATGGTTTCTATGATGTTTTCTGAATTGATTTTAATTTGAATCCTGTCCCCGTTATCACCGTGCTTTATTTCCAGGGGATTAATTACCATGGGTTGAATTTGCTGATGCATCGAACTAAAGTGAAAATCACGGACAACGCCGATAATGTTTCTTCCATTAAACTTTTTACCGATAGGGTTTTTTAAATTGAAAGCCCTGCAGGCTTCCTCGTTGATGATGCAACTGTTGCTAAAGTCAGAGGCAAGGTCCCATGAGAAATTCCTCCCCTCCCGCAACTCTATATGATATAAATTAATGTAATCAGGGTCTGCGGAAAAGATATTGCATAGCTTCGCAAAATCATTGCATTCCAAAATGGATTTGCAAAAACCGCCTCCCAACATCCCATCAGAATAAGAAATAGATCTAACATTCGGGTTTTTTAGCAGCATGGTTTTAAATACCTCTTTTTTTTTCAAAAGTATTTCGTCCAGGCTGAAGTATACCAGGTTTTCACAATTGAACCCAAGATCCTTTTCGGAGATATAGTTCAATTGGCGCTTGATGATGAAAGCGGAATTGAGGAAAATTGCCACTATGATGAGCTGAAAGATAAGCAACACTTTTCGCTGCAGTCCTCGGGAGTTTAACAATGATTCTTTTTTTAAGGCTTTCAAAACATTGATTTTAGAAAGGATCAGGCCAGGAATCAACCCACTTATAAAACCAATAATTACTATGCCGCCAAAATACCAGATATACAAACTTGCGCGCCTGGACGAAAGGGAGATGGATATATTTAGCAAACTGCTGATTTCCGGAAGAAATAGTTCCATTACAAGTATTGCAATTATAAATGAAACAAGTACTGCCGCCGATGCTTCAAAAATGAATTGTTTAATAATCTGATTCTGTGTTGCTCCGGAAACTTTTCGTATGGCAATTTCTTTAGCTCGGACTCCTGCCATTATGGTGGAAAGATTGATGTGATTAATAATTACGGTCAACAATATTAAAACGGAAATAGATAAGTACAATAATACAGTTTGCTGGTTTCCATGCATGCAGCCATCGTATTTGTTGTTTTCATAATCAAAATAAACATCCTTTAGTTGTTGTAGCTCCAATGGGAAAATTTCATCCCCAGTTCCCATCCTAAAATCACCAATGATCGTATTTATTTTTTGGCGTGTTTCGTTGATGTTTGCATGTTCTGACAGACAGACATAGGTTAGCATTGACCAGGTGCTACAACCAAGCGCTTCATCAATATCGTTACGCTTTAATGATTCAATAGAAATGAATGCGTTGGCCTGAATGTGTGAATTGTGAGGGATGTCTTCCATTAACCCGGTGATAGTATAAACCGTTCCATCTTTATCCCGGATAGTTTCACCAATTGGGAAACAGATTCCAAATAATTTGTTTGCCGTGCTTTGGTTTATAATAATTGAATTGGGCTCTTTTAAAACCCCCTCAGCTTCACCCGACAATAGCTTGAACGAAAAAATATTAAAAATTTCGGGGTCAGTATAATAGGTGTTTTCAATATGCACCTCATGCTCCTCTGTAATACTGGTCAATTCATTTGCGATAAACCTGACAACACCGGTAATTTCAGGAATTTGATTCCTCAGTTTATCGGCGAAGCACGGTGGCGTCACTCCATAGCCTCCCGATTGTAATCGATAAATATTTTCAGAGTTTTTGTGAAATTTGTCGAAACTTAGCTCCTGGTATACAAAAGTTAAAATTACAGTTAAAATCAGGAACCCTGTAATAAATCCAAACAGGTTGATGAAATAAAAAAAAAGGTTCTTTTTTAAGCTTATTAAAATTGTTTTTATAGCATGCTGAATCATAGTCTCATTGATTAGTCCACTTCATCAGGATCAAATAAACAGTTCTGATCATACACCTGGATAGTGCGATAAGTGGAAATGAATAAAAATGAAAAATTTAAGATGGATCGGTTTATGATAAACCGTCGGAATTATTACATGATGTGGAAATGATCTTCTTTAGCTGCGGAGGAAATTATTTTTTGCCTGAAGGATACTTGTTTTAATGGCTTTAAGTCGATGGTGTATTTCAGGTAAATCTTTTGGGCTGCTTCGTCCAATAAATTTTTTCGAGTGGCCTCAAAATATTTTGCTGTTATTAATTGGCAAACATGTGGCCCGAAGAAAAGCCTAATCTGGCTTAAGTTTATTTCAGGAATTACGCATTCGATATTATAGTTGATGGCCTGCCAAGTTGCACCCTCCACGTTCGCTTGCTCATTGTCATCCTGTGCAAGGGAAATCATCAGCACAGTCACGACAATGAAAAATGCATACATCATTACCGCTCTCATGGAAGCAAAGGTATTTAATTTCTTATTAATGTGAGCAACTGTCTGGACAGTTTTTCTTCCATCGCTACAATATTCCATTACTCCAATACTCAATCAATCTCTTTACTCATTCTATCATTTATACATTCTCGCATTCTCTCATTTCATCACTCCAATCCACCTCTTTTTTAAAAAAATGTTAATATGCTTTAACGCTCAAAGTTATCTCTTATCTTTGCGCCCAATTTTCAGATACATATTCTAAGTCATTATCAATGAGCAAAAAAAGTGAAGGTGTAGTTTCCCAGGTCATCGGACCTGTAGTTGACGTTACATTCGAGCAGGGCGAATCACTTCCCAATATTCACGACGCGCTGGAGGTTACCAAATCCGACGGCCATACCATTACCCTTGAAGCACAACAGGATATCGGCGAAAACACCGTTCGAACTGTGGCTATGGACTCCACCGATGGAATCCGCAGAGGCATGAAAGTGTTGAATACCGGGGGTCCTATTTCGATGCCGGTAGGTGAAGATATAAAAGGAAGGCTTTTTAATGTGATCGGCGAGCCGATTGACGGATTGAAAGCTGTTCCGAAAACCCAATCCTATTCGATACACCGTGAACCCCCGAAATTTGAAAACCTGACCACCTCCAAGGAGGTTTTGTTTACAGGTATCAAAGTTATCGACCTTATCGAACCTTATTCCAAAGGAGGAAAGATTGGTTTGTTTGGTGGCGCTGGTGTTGGAAAAACGGTAATCATCATGGAACTGATTAACAACATCGCCAAGTCCTATTCCGGACTTTCGGTATTTGGAGGTGTTGGTGAGCGTACCCGTGAAGGAAATGATCTTTTGCGTGAGATGATCGAATCAGGCGTTATCAAGTACGGCAAGGAGTTCCTCGATGATATGGAAAAAGGCGGATGGGATCTTTCAAAAGTGAATTATGAAGAGCTGGAACAATCACAAGCCACCCTGGTTTTTGGTCAGATGAACGAACCTCCCGGAGCACGTGCCCGTGTTGCACTTTCGGGTTTAACACTGGCTGAATATTTCCGTGACGGTGATGAAAAAACCGGCGGACGCGATATCCTTTTCTTTATCGATAATATTTTCCGTTTTACACAGGCAGGTTCTGAAGTGTCAGCACTCCTTGGACGTATGCCAAGTGCTGTGGGTTACCAGCCAACACTGGCCACTGAGATGGGTTTTATGCAGGAGCGAATCACCTCAACCAAACGTGGATCGATTACATCAGTTCAGGCTATTTATGTTCCTGCTGATGACCTTACCGACCCGGCGCCTGCTACAACTTTTGCCCACCTTGATGCTACTACGGTACTGAACCGTAAAATTGCCGAGTTGGGTATTTATCCTGCGGTTGACCCGCTGGATTCAACATCAAGGATACTTTCACCAGATGTTGTGGGCGACGAGCATTACGATACAGCTCAACGTGTGAAACTTATTTTACAACGATACAAAGACCTTCAGGATATTATTGCTATTTTGGGTATGGATGAACTTTCGGAAGAAGACAAGCAGGTGGTTCACCGTGCACGTAGGGTGCAGCGTTTCCTTTCGCAGCCCTTCCATGTTGCCGAACAATTTACAGGCATCCCCGGAACTATCGTTTCCATCGAAGATACCATCAAAGGTTTCAATATGATTATGGACGGTGAAGTGGACGAATATCCCGAAGCTGCTTTTAACCTGGTAGGTACCATCGAAGAAGCAATCGAAAAAGGCAAGAAGATGCTTGCTGAAAGTGAAGAATAAACCAACCGGAAAGCAAAAGTACAGACAAATGAAAATTCAAATCATTACACCGGACACGACATTGTTCGAGGGAGAGGCCGAACTGGTGCAGCTTCCCGGACTGGATGGTTCGTTTGAGTTATTGAAAAATCACGCTCCTTTGATTTCGGCCCTTAAAAAAGGCTCGGTGAAAATCAAGACCCAGGATGACAAGGAGCAGTTTTTTGAGATCAGGGGTGGAGTGATTGAGGTGATCAAGAATAAAGTTTTGATTTTAGCTGAGTAAGATAATTTCAGCAAGACAAAATTGCACATGAGTAAAAACAAACTTAAAAGATCAGGCATTATCAGGAACGGGCTTCTCCTTGCGGGAATTCTCGCTATCCTGATTACACAGGTGTTGGCCTCTGATCACGGAAAGCAGAAACCAAAAGACAAACATGGCGAAAGCTGGGAAGAAGAGGTGATGGAGGAGGAATTCAAGGCCGGCGAAATGATCATTGAGCACATCATTGATGCCCACGAGTGGCACATCCTGAGTTATGGAGATTTCCACCTTACAATCCCGCTACCTATTATTCTTTACCACGATGGCCAAATCCATGCTTTTATGTCAAGCAAATTCCATCACGGACACGACCATTACAAGGGTTTTGGCCTTGCACAGGAAAATGATGAAAAAGGCCATGTTGTCAGGGTGTTGCATGATAGGTTTCTGGATGATCAAGTTATTGTTCATGATGCTGATCAGGAACTTCCTCTTGATTTTTCAATTACAAAAAATGTTGCAGCTATTTTCATGAGTCTGATTTTCATGAGCTGGCTTTTTATTTATATTGCCCGGATGTACCGCAAACGTGAAGGTGAAGCCCCAAAAGGCGTTCAGTCATTTTTGGAGCCACTCATCCTCTTTATCCGTGATGACATTGCGAAGCCCTCGATTGGCGAGAAAAGATACATGAAGTACATGCCTTATCTGCTGACACTTTTCTTTTTCATCTTTTTCAACAACCTGTTTGGCCTCATCCCGTTTTTCCCGGGTGGAGCAAATGTTACAGGTAATATTGCCGTAACTATGGTTCTGGCATTGTTCACTTTTGTGATCACTACAATCAGTGCAAACAAAAATTATTGGGTACATATTATAAACACACCGGGTGTTCCATGGTGGCTGAAATTTCCGGTCCCATTGATGCCGGTTGTAGAATTAATCGGAGTTGTAACGAAACCTTTTGTTCTGATGGTTCGTCTCTTTGCTAACATAACAGCGGGGCACATTATCGTTCTGGGTTTTATTAGTTTGATATTTATTTTCGGTCAGTTGAATGCAGGCCTTGGGTTCGGTGTTTCCATCGTTTCTGTTGCCTTTGCAATATTTATGAATTTCCTTGAACTGTTGGTTGCCTTTATCCAGGCTTATGTGTTTACATTATTGTCGGCACTTTATGTTGGAATGGCAACGGAGGAGAGTCATTAGAAGGCAGAGTATAGATATTCGAGGGTTAATAACGATTAACCTGATTTGAGTTTTGAATTTTTGGATTTTGAGTTTTAATATAAATTTATCATTATCATGGAATTATTAACAGTATTATTACAGGTTGCAGCCGATTTGGCACCTTATGCAAAATTAGGTGCTGGTATCGGAGCAGGTGTTGCAGCAATTGGAGCTGGTATCGGTATTGGCCAGATTGGTCGTGGTGCCGTTGAGTCGATTGCACGTCAGCCGGAAGCAGTTGGTGATATTCGTTCGAATATGATCGTTGCGGCCGCACTTATCGAAGGTGTTGCATTCTTCGCCATCGTTGTGTGTTTGCTTATTGTTTTCCTGTAAAAAGAACAAAACCCTCAAGCCCCAACGGTTGGTTGGGGCAAGGGGTTTTCTAAATTAGAAACATCGAAATTATAATACTATGGAACTAGTTAATCCCGGAATTGGATTGATATTTTGGATGACCCTTGCTTTTGGCATCGTTCTGTGGTTGCTGGGCAAATATGCATGGAAACCCATCATGAAATCTTTACATGAGCGTGAGGATTCGATTGATAAGGCTCTGCACCAGGCCGACCAGGCACGCAAGGAAATGGAAGACCTGAAGATCAGCAATGAAGAATTATTGAAAGAAGCCAAGGAAGAACGCGATGGCATCATGAAGCAGGCACGTGAGATCAAGGATAAACTGATCGAAGATGCTCGGGTGAAGGCAAATGTTGAAGCCGGTCGTATCGTAGAAAGCGCCAAGGAATCCATCGAAAACGAAAAGATGGCAGCCATGGTTGATTTGAAAAATCAGATTGCTGAGTTATCGATTGAAATTGCCGAGAAATTGCTTGAGCATGAACTCAGCGACAAGAAAAGGCAGAAAGACTATGTTGAACAGTTGATCAAAGAAGCCAAACTCAACTAACAAATTTTAACAATGGATGTAACCATTATTTCGCAACGGTATGCACAGGCACTCTTCGATCTTGCCCAGGAAATGAAAATTCTGGACAGAATCAATAAAGATATGTTGTTGGTGAAATCTGTTGTTATTGAAAATCCTGAATTTAAGAGATTACTGGCCAGCCCCATAATCCCGCCAGGTAAAAAATCACAAATTATCAAAGGGATATTCGAAAAACATCTTGACAAGCTTTCATTTCGTTTTTTACAACTCGTGGTAAAAAAGGAGCGGGAGATTTATCTTCAGTTTATCGCTGAAAACTTTACGTCGTTGTACAAGAAGTTTAAAAATATTGCTACAGTAAATTTGATAACGGCCCAGCCTATTGATGAAAAGATCAGGAAGGATATAATTAAATTACTGGTGGACACAACACATAAAGAAATTGAGCTGCTCGAGGATGTCGATGAACAATTGATCGGTGGTTTTGTGCTCAGTCTTGAAGACACAAAATACGATGCAAGCCTACGTAAAAAGATCAGCAGGCTGCAGAAAGCGTTTGAGAGTAATTTGTATATAAAAGGTTATTAGGGAAGAAGCAGATAATGTAGACAGATTGCTTCGCTTCGCTCGCAATTAGCCCATTAATATGAAAGACTTTGCGAGGAGCGAAGCGACGTGGCAAACTGATTTTAAAGTGTAGCCGCTTAATTAGAAGACAAGAGACATTAAAATACAAAACAAGAATTAAGATATGTCACAGATCAAACCGGCAGAAGTATCGGAAATTTTACGTCAGGAATTGGCAGGATTTAAAACAGCCTCTCAACTTGAAGAGACTGGTTCGGTGTTGCAGATTGGCGATGGTATTGCAAGGATTTATGGCCTTACCAACGCTGAATCAGGAGAATTGGTTGAATTTGAAAAAGGCAACCTGATGGGAATCGTACTGAACCTGGAGCAGGACAACGTTGGAGTTGTGTTGCTGGGAGAAATTCACGATATCAAAGAGGGCGACCTTGTAAAACGTACCGGCCGCATTGCTTCAATTAATGTTGGCAAAGGGATGCTGGGCAGGGTGGTTAACCCACTTGGCCAACCCATCGACGGCAAGGGAGAGATCAAAGGCGAAACCTGGGAAATGCCTTTGGAGCGTAAAGCTCCGGGTGTTATTTTCCGTCAGCCAGTAAATGAGCCCTTACAAACCGGTATCAAAGCCATCGATGCCATGATCCCCATCGGACGTGGTCAGCGTGAGTTGATTATTGGTGACAGGCAGACCGGTAAAACCGCCATTGCCATCGATACCATTATCAACCAGAAAGAATTTTACGATAAAGGTGAGCCTGTATATTGTATCTATGTAGCAACCGGTCAAAAAGGTTCTACGGTAGCCAACATTGTGAAAACCCTCGAAGATAACGGAGCTTTACCTTATACTGTTGTAATTTCTGCAACAGCTTCCGACCCTGCAGCTATGCAGTTTTACTCACCATTTGCAGGTGCATCAATTGGCGAATTTTTCAGGGATACAGGTAATCCGGCTCTGGTAATTTTTGATGACCTGTCGAAGCAGGCTGTTGCGTATCGTGAGGTGTCTCTATTGCTCAGAAGGCCTCCCGGACGTGAAGCATATCCTGGTGATGTATTTTATCTTCACTCAAGATTGCTCGAACGTGCAGCCAAAGTGATTAATTCTGATGCAATTGCAGCCCAGATGAATGACCTGCCAGATAGTCTCAAACCCATGGTTAAAGGTGGTGGATCACTTACTGCCCTTCCTATTATCGAAACACAGGCAGGAGACGTTTCGGCATATATTCCTACAAACGTAATTTCTATTACCGACGGACAGATATTCCTGGAGTCGAACCTGTTCAACTCTGGTATTCGCCCGGCGATTAATGTTGGTATTTCGGTTTCGAGGGTTGGGGGTAATGCGCAGATCAAATCGATGAAGAAAGTTGCTGGTACGTTGAAACTTGACCAGGCACAGTTCCGCGAACTGGAAGCATTTGCCAAATTTGGCTCCGACCTGGATGCCGCAACCATGGCTGTTCTCGACAAAGGACGCCGCAATGTTGAAATCCTGAAGCAAGCCCAGTATTCACCTATGAAAGTTGAGGAGCAGGTTGCCATTATTTTCTGTGGTACCAAAGGTTTGATTAGAAAGGTTCCTGTAGACCGGGTACATGATTTTGAAGTAGAATACCTGCATTTCCTTGAGGTGCATCATGCCGATTTATTGAAAAACCTACAGGCCGGTAAACTGCTCGAAGAAGATATTAAAACCATGGAAAAAGTGGCCAGGGATATTTCAGCCAAATACGAAAAATAAGAGAAGAAGGTAGATGGTAGAGGATGGAAGATAGAATGGGAAGAAAATCAAAAGCCAAAAGTTAAAAATATAGGGTTTAAGTTATAGGGGAAATAGGGTTTATAAGGGAACAAGTTGAATTATGATGGATAGTGAGGAGAATTTTAAATATTTGCAACGCTTTACCCAAAATACGATACACTAAACGCATTACGCAAAACACTAAACGCTTAACGCAAAAATGGCAAACTTAAAAGAAGTAAGAGTACGGATTGACTCGGTTAACTCGACGCAACAGATAACCAGCGCGATGAAAATGGTGTCGGCATCGAAGTTGAGGAAGGCTCAAAATGCTATTCTTACTATGCGCCCTTACGCTGCGAAACTCACCGAGATTATGCAGAATATTTCGGCTAATCTGGATGGGTCTGTAGAAAGTGATTACACCCAAACCCGTGAAAACGAACGTGTTCTTATTATCGGGGTGGCATCAAATCGTGGACTTTGCGGACCTTTTAATGCCAATGTTGGGAAAGCCATCATTAAGCGTATTGACGAAACTTATTCCTTACAATATAAGTCAGGGAATGTAGAAATTTTTACCATTGGGAAAAAACTCTTTGACTTTTTAAAAGCCAGAAAATTTAAAGTAGATCATCGCAAGGATGAATTGCTGGATCATCTATCATTTAATGAGACCTTGCCTGTTGCCGAAGAATTGATGAAGGATTTTGTTGAGAGAAAATACGACCGCATCGAGATTATTTACAACCAATTTAAAAATGCAGCTGTTCAAATTCTGCAAACTGAAGAATTCCTTCCTGTTGGCCAAAAAGAAGAACAACAACCAGAACTATCTGCATTAAAAGTTGATTTTATTTTTGAACCATCAAAAGAGGAGATCGTAACGGAGTTGATCCCAAAATCGCTGAAAATTCAATTCTACAAGGCTCTACTCGATTCGGTAGCTTCTGAACATGGTGCACGTATGACAGCCATGCACAAGGCTACCGACAACGCTCAGGAAATGCTCAAGGAGTTGAAGCTCTCGTACAACAAAGCCCGCCAGGCTGCCATTACCAACGAAATTCTTGAGATCGTAAGTGGTGCCGAGGCATTGAACGGGTAATTTTCGAATTGCTTTTAAAATATTCAAGCCCTCAGAGTGCATAGCTGCTCTGAGGGTTTTTTAATTTCCAAGGCAACTCAAAGTCGCTAAGGAAATCAGTTTTCTTTCTCCTGAATGATTTTCGATTTGAAATAATCTGTAGTTTTATGGTTTCAAGAAAGAAGAAAACTTAAAACAGAAATGACAATCACCCCCGACGATCCCACAAAAATAGCTTCAAGATACATAAACAGCACCAACAGACATGTTTTCCTGACTGGAAAAGCCGGTACAGGTAAAACAACCTTTTTGAAGCAGATCGCCAAAACAAGTCATAAAAATCTGGTCATTGCTGCACCTACAGGAATTGCTGCACTGAACGCAGGTGGTGTTACCTTGCATTCATTGCTTCAACTGCCCTTTGGTAGTTTCATTCCTTCGGAGAGCTTTTTCAATAACCAAACCATCACTGATCAGGTACACACCCCGTCATCGCTGGTTAAAAAAGTGCGTTTCAATAAGTCCAAAATGAATATGCTGCGCGAAATGGAATTGCTCATCATAGATGAAGTGAGTATGTTACGTGCTGATTTGCTGGATGCAATTGATGTTGTGTTGCGCAGGGTTAGATTTCAGAAAGATCAGCCTTTTGGTGGTGTGCAGATCCTTTTTATTGGTGACTTGCTTCAATTGCCCCCGGTAATTAAGGATTCAGAGTGGAAATTTCTCTCGTCCCATTATCATTCAGCATTCTTTTTCGAAGCAAAAGCACTGCAAAATAATGAGCCAGTTTATATTGAATTGATGGAGGTTTACCGTCAATCTGATCCAAAATTCGTTTCCATCCTCAATCATTTTCGGGACAATACGCCCAACTCCGAAGATTTGGAAATCCTAAATAAACAGTGTAAAAAGCAAGGTGAAGTAAAAAGCACGGATGGGACTATTTTTCTTACAACACACAATCGCAAAGCAGATGAAAAAAACAGCACTACTTTAAACCAACTGCCTGGAAAATCCTGTTATTTTGATGCAGAAATCGAAGGTGATTTTTCCGAATATATCTATCCGGTTGAGTATACTCTTGAACTGAAGAAAGAGGCCCAGGTGATGTTTATTAAAAATGACTATTCGGGTGAGCACAGGTATTTCAATGGAAAGATCGGTACAGTAAAAGAACTTTCAACCGAAAAGATCACCGTACATTTTGATGATGGTTCACCACCAACGACTGTTGAAAAATATGTGTGGGAAAACAAACGGTTTACCCTCAACAATGAAACAAACGAAATTGAAGAAAAGATCATAGGGGAGTTTTCGCATTATCCCATAAAACTCGCATGGGCAATTACGGTGCACAAAAGCCAGGGATTGACATTTCAAAAGGCAATGCTCGACCTGGCCGATGCCTTTGCACCCGGGCAGGTTTATGTAGCACTCTCACGACTCACTTCCATAAATGGGCTGGCTCTTTCGTCTCCATTGAGAGTCACAAATTTGAAGACAAACGAGGTAGTCGTTGCTTATGCAAAGAATCAGCAGGGATCCATGGCTCTGAATGAAAAACTCAAATCGGCTTCCAGGGATTTTTTGGTTGCCGAAACAATCAATGCCTTCGATTTTGAAAATCTGTCGAAACAACTTTATTTTCATATTCAGAGCTATGACAAGGATGAGAGAAAATCGGCCAAACAAAAATACATGCCATGGGCCGAGGAGTTGGCTGGCAGTGTAAAAGAGCCTAAGGATGTAGCCGAAAAGTTTCAGATGCAGATTAAAAGGATTTTGGGAAGTCCGGACCCAGCAAACCTAATTACTCTGCAAGCAAGAATTCAAGCTGCTAAGGGCTATTTTGAACCCTTGTTAAAAGATTTTTCAAAACGAGTTTTCGGACATAGCCTTCTGGTAGGTGAAGAAAAAGGGGTTAAAAAATACCTAACAGAATTGATCGATCTTGAAAGGTTGTTTTTCAAACAACTGCATAGTATTTATAAAGCTGAAGCACTGGTAAAATCAACCATCGAGAATACCGAACTACTGGCTGATGAAATGCAAAAATCGGAGTTGTACACTGATCGCCTGATGGTAACCAGGGAATACCAAATGAATGATAAATCCCCCAGGAAAAGAGTGAAGGCTAAAAAGGAAAAGAAAATCCCTACCAAAGAAATAACCCTGAAAATGTACCGGGAGGGTAGGAGTATACCTGAAATTGCCAAAGAACGCTCATTGGCCGTTTCCACCATCGAAAGCCATTTTATTCCTTTGATAAAGTCGGGTGAAGTGAAGGTTAGTGAAGTGGTTGATAAGTTAAAGATTGCGGCGATAGTAGAAGCCACCGCAAAATATGATACAGCTTATGCCGGATCCCTGAAAGGGAAATTGGGAAAAGATTATTCTTATGGTGAAATCCGGATGGTGTTGGCAAGTCTTGATGAACAAGAGGAGAAGCCGGAGAAATAAATTTTAACCTTATTATCAAGATTTACTAAGTAGTTTTTGCTATTAAAACATAGTATTTCCGTTCGCTGAAAATTCAGGGATTTGCTGCATTGCATCCCAATGCTCTACTATTTTTCCATTTTCATCAAACCTGAAAAAATCCATCGTCACGTATTCGTCATTACCAGGCCAGGTTTGATGAGTATGCAGGGCTACCAGTTTATCTTCAGCAATGGCTCTAACAAATTCGATGCTTTTATCCGGGTGTTCCTTCGCCATTTTTTCGAAATAATCTATAAATGGCCCCGGACCATTACCTACCAATGGGTTGTGTTGGGTATATTCATTTCCAACAAATAATTCAACGGCTCTTCGGGGATTGCCATCATACGCCATTCTGTAAAATTCGATGGCGTTATTTTTATTCTTTTCTAATTTATGATTCATTGGTATTGTTTTTTATTTTGCTGCCAGCTTAATGGCAGAATAATTCATGGTCTTGTCCATTAGCCAATAACTTTCTCAATTAAGTCATCAAGTCCCATCTCCTCTTGTACGCCGGTTTCCATATTCTTTACTGAGAGTACCTTGTTTTCCATTTCATTCTTACCCACCATCACTACATAAGGAATATTCTTTTTGTTGGCGTAGATCATCTGCTTTTTCATTTTGGCGGCTTCGGGAAATAGCTCAGCATTGATGCCTGCTTTTCGGATTTGACCAAGAAGTTTCAAACAATACATTTCTTCTTCTTCACCAAAATTCACAAAGAAAACCTGGCTGGTTGCTTCGCCTGATTCAGGAAACAGGTTTAATTCCTGCATCACATCATAAATTCGGTCGGCGCCAAATGATACTCCAACTCCTGATATATCCTTCATCCCAAAAATACCAGTCAGGTCGTCGTATCGTCCACCGCCACAAATGCTGCCAATTTGTACATCTGCGGCCTTTACTTCGATAATGGCACCGGTATAATAATTTAAGCCGCGGGCCAGAGTCAGGTCTAGTTCAACAGATGATGATAACCCCAGATCGGAATTATGCGAAAAGATAAATTCAAGCTCTTCAATTCCTTTTTTACCGATTTCTGAATCTTTCAAAAGTTCACTCAGAACTTCAAACTTTTCGGCTTGTGTACCCTGCATTTTCAGGATGGGTTGCAATTTATTAATAGCTGTTTGAGAAACCTCGCGATCCAACAACTCAGTATTTACTTTTTCCAATCCTATTTTATCCAGTTTATCGATGGCAATCGTGATGTCGATCATCCTGTCGGCTTCACCAATCGTTTCTGCAATGCCAGCCAGTATCTTTCGGTTGTTGACCTTGATTTCCGCATTGATACCCAGCCTTGCAAAAACATCATCCACCATTTGGATCAGTTCCACTTCATTTAATAGAGAATTACTCCCAATCACATCCACATCGCATTGGTAGAATTCACGATAACGCCCTTTTTGTGGACGATCGGCACGCCATACCGGTTGGATTTGATAACGCTTAAACGGAAAACTGATCTCGTTGCGGTGTTGTACAACAAAACGGGCAAAGGGAACTGTAAGATCGTAACGCAAGCCCTTTTCAGAAACCTGCCCTGCAAATGTGCCTGAGTTTTTATTTTCAAATTCTTCATCTTTCACCTTGTTCAGGAAATCACCAGAATTTAAAATTCGGAATAGTAGCTTATCCCCTTCTTCGCCATATTTTCCAAGCAATGTAGAAAGGTTTTCCATGGCTGGTGTTTCAATTGGCAGGTAGCCATAAAGTTGAAATACCTTGCGGATGGTATCGAAAATAAAGTTACGTTTCACCATTTCTTCCGGTGAAAAATCCCTGGTTCCTTTTGGTATTGATGGTTTTTGTAATGCCATAGTATATTTTGACGTTTAGATTCTGTTATCTGTTATTTATTTTCCGGATTTCCCAGCCTGAACAACATCACATATCCAAAGATACCGGCAAGGACAGATCCTAATAAAATGGCCAGTTTGGCAATTTCTATATTGTATTGATCAGTTGCAAAGGCGAGGTTATCGATGAAAATGGCCATGGTAAAACCAATGCCTCCGAGAAAGCCAACACCGATAATATGTTTCCAGGAGACACCCTCTGGCAAAGAGGCAATTTTAAACTTTGTAGCTACCCAAGCGAAAAACGCAATACCTACCGGTTTTCCCAACACCATTCCGAACAACACACCGAGGGCTATGGGATTTCCAATATCACCCAGCAATGAGCTATTCATTACAATTCCTGCATTGGCAAAGGCAAACAAGGGGATTACAAAAAACGCAACCCATGAATGCATAGAATGCTCCAACCGCAACAAGGGGGAAACAGCGTGAGTGCAATTATCTTCAATGGTAAAAATAGCATTCACAAGTTTCTTCCCTTTTTTGGGATCCTCAGGGTCAATCTTTGTGTTATCTTTTAACTTGTCCAATACGGATTGATTGGAATCCACGCATTCTTCAACTGAATTTTTTGATCTGCCGGGAATAGCTATTGCAAGCATTACCCCTGCAACGGTGGCATGAATTCCGGATTTTAATACCGCAAGCCAGAGGAAAAATCCAAGAAACAGATATACTGATACCCTGAATATTTTTAAATAATTGAGGATTAGCAGAACACCAAAAATTGCCAGGGCGATAAGCATTGGGATCACTGCAATTTTTGAAGTGTAAAAAATCGCGATAACCAAAACTGCACCAACATCATCAACAATGGCAAGTGCTGTTAGGAACAACTTGAGAGCTGTTGGTACCCGCTTGCCAAGCAATGTTAACACACCAAGGGCAAAGGCGATATCGGTTGCCATGGGAATACCCCAGCCAGGCCAGCCTTCTCCAAAAAAATTAAAAATTTCGTAGAAGAAAGCAGGGATCAGCATCCCTCCCACAGCAGCAAATGCCGGCAATGCAGCTTTTTTAAATGTGGAAAGTTCGCCTGTTTGGGTCTCGCGTTTTATTTCGAGCCCTACCAATAAAAAGAAAACTGCCATCAGGCCATCGTTGATCCAGTGCAATACCGATTTGCTCACTTCAAATCCTTCGGTGCCAATGGTGAATTTTTTCTGGAAGAATGCAAAATACCCTTCCGAATAACTTGAATTGGAAAGGATCAGTGCCAGTACGGCAACGATGATCAGCATGATTCCGCTAAATGCTTCCATCTTGACAAACTTGTTCAGCGGGTTGACAATCTCGAACAACAATGGCCTCTTCCTGTAAAATTGAAGTGATTTTATGTCCATAACATTAACTTTTTACTTTAACACCCAACTGCAGTAAAAGTTTTTGAATATAATTTTCTACTTCAGGATCACCTTCAGCAGGTGCCCAGGAGGCAAAGTTCTTCGCTGTAAATGGTCGGTACGGGCCTTCCTTAATTTCATAAGCTACCGATCCGGGCTCCAGCGAAAGCAACATATGGAAAACCTTTTCAGGAATTTCTACTCCATACTTTCCTTCTTGACTATCCAAGATGGCATGATCGGTTATATTCCCGTTCTCATCAAATATGATAACAACAAAACGGCCCCGCAGCGCCAGGAAAATTTCGAACTTGTCAGGGTCCTCATGTTTGTGAGGCTGGATGTAAGTTCCGGGTTCCATGGCATTAAGCATGCGGTGAAGCGGATCCTCATGGTCGGGGTGAAAATTGTAATTCATCCGCCTTCTTTCAGCAACTTTGGCCCTGGCAGAAGTAATATCCAAAAATTTGTTATCGATCTTGATCATATGTTTCAATTTTGATGTGCAAAACTACCAAATTAAAGGATTTCTTTTTAGACGAGTATTAAGAACGTTAAAGAATCCAATTCACTTGCAAAATATACCGGAAACAATTCACCACTCACAATTTACTATTCACTGGCCCATACCTTCGCCAGAACTTGTATTTTGTGAATGAAGTGTAAGAAATGATGTTATTAAAGAAATGAAACCTCAAAAGGTAATGTGTGAGGAAATAGAGCAACCAGATGATCAACAAACCAATTCCCCAAATAATGATGTCCTCTATCCTGTTTGCCAGCCAGGAATGGGAGTTGATCTGAATAAAATCCAGCCCGTAAAACTTTCTTAAAACCCATGGTAAAAACAAACTGAATATAAGATACCAGGCAACAATGGAAAAAGTGTGCGAAGTTTGGATGGCACGTTCAGGGCAGTTGTTCATACACCGCATACAACTTTCGCAACTGAATGTCCAGTAAGGGCGGCCCTGAATCATTTTAATGGCCGTAACAGGACACTGCTTTTCACACTGCCTGCAACGGGTGCAGGCATTATCTGCATAAAAGGTTTTGGCTATGGCAAAACGGCCAATGATGTAATATCCAAAAGCAACAGGAAACAGTAGAACGTCGATGGGCAGGGAGAGTAATGCTTTATATTTGCTTCCACCGGTAAGGATTCGCTCAGCAAACTTTTTAGTGATTCTTTCATGCCGTTCAAACAAGGATTCGACTACTTTTTGTTTTAGCCCGGGGTGGAGCGAAATCCAGTTTGAAGGAAGGTCGAGAGGTTGCATGCCTCGTATTTTGTATCCTTTTACCATCAATACAATAGCAGCATAGAATTGGGCAAATCCACTCAGGCCGGGTAAAAACAGTTTCGATAGCTTCATGCCAGCCCTGGTATTCAGGATGAAAACATCTGTTTGTTTTATTCGTGGGAAATTCCAAATAAATTTCAACATAATGGGTGGCAGGTTAAAGCCATGTGTGGGTGCACAAAATCCAATAAGTGTTCTGCCTTCAAGTTTTGGAAATTCTATTTCCTGAAAACGGTCGATGTTGATTAGCTTTATGCTAACCTGCATATCTCCGGCAACCTCGGCAATCCATCTGGCTGCTTGCTTTGCATTGCCAGTCCCGGAGAAGTAATAGATCAGTATATGTTGATAATGAGATTCCATTGTTTTGCGCTTAAGCGGATAAAGTTAGGCATTGCATTCGAATACCTGCAAAACAAACCAATGGTTTTTTTCAATTCAATAATTGCAATATAAACCTACTGCCATTGCCCTTGTTAAAAATAACTAAAAGATTTTTCCCCATTTGGGAAATAACGCTCTCCATTTCAGATATAGACTTATTAATTTAATCCTCACTATAATGATGAGTTGTTATTTAAGGATTTTTGGGATATATCACAATGGTTAGTTTTCAATAGAATAGTTAGTATATGAGCCAATATAGTAAATAGTCAGATATTGAAAACAGTTAATCGGTGATGATGGTATTATTTTTGATTATGGTGAATAATTCTGGATTGACAGCTCTTATCATGTCCAGAATGAGACACTTAGCTTGTATTTAAGCCTTCAATAATTTATCTTTGAATGCTGGAACTATTAAAAAATGACTGTTTTTACAACTATTTATATTTTGAATAATAATAAACAAAAAATATTAAAACATGAAAAAGTTGATTTTTACTCTTTGCGCAGTTATGTTGTTTAGCCTTGTAGGTTATGGAGCAGATTATACATCAAATGGTTCTGGCAATTGGAGCAGTAGTGGTACCTGGACACCCAGTGGCACTCCAGATGAAGGTGATAATGTTACTATTCTTTCAGGACATACAATCACTCTTGACCAAGATGGAAAATCAGACGATCTCTTTATCAACTCCGGTGGTTCTTTAACTGGACAAAATAAAATTTCGATTTATGAAGAGATGGATATTTCCGGTTCTATGGACGTTGCAAATATTGAACTGTTTGGTTCACCGGCAAATATTGATGGAGTAGTAAATGTTAGCGATAAATTCCTTTCCGAAGGAACTGATGTTACTGGTTCTGGTGAAGTAACTGCCGATTCATATGATTTTAGTGGCGGAGCCCAAGTTTTTGGTTCAAACCCGTCTGGTGGTAATACTTATTATGGTTCAAATCACTGGACAGGAGGCACAAGCAATGTTTGGACCAATAGTAATAACTGGGCTAATGGAGTACCCACCATCACTGATGATGTTACCATCACCGTTGGAACCAATGATCCTATCATAAGTACATCAGTAACGACCGGTGCTTTGAATATTCGCTCCGGGGCAGTTCTAACTATTGGTGATGCAGGCCAATTGACTGTAAATGGTACTTTAACAAATAACAATGCGGGCAGTGATGGAGTAGTCATCAAATCAACTGTGGACGGAACCGGGTCACTCATTCACAGCACCAGCGGCATTGATGGAACTGTTGAACGCTATTTAACAAAAAGGGTATGGCATTACATTTCAACGCCAATTATCTACCCGGCTTCTACTTATTTTGATGACCTGAGCATGGGACTTACAGGCGGTGAAAATAACGACCAATTTTACAGATGGAATGAAGTACTGGATGGTTGGATTGATATTTTAAATGGTGCAGATGGCACTGGAACTGATCCGTTAATGGATGAGGAAGTATTTAACCTTGGGCAGGGTTATGCAGTCAACTATCAATTAGGTGATGGAACAAAAACCCTGAGTTTATCCGGTGAAATGAATGTAGCCAATAAAACTTTTGCAATTACAAGAAATACCAGTGCCACAACTTTTACCGGTGCCAACCTGGTGGGACATCCTTTTACAGCAACAGTTGCAATAAACACAGGTGCTGATGCCACCAATAACTTTCTAACCGACAATTCAGCTGCTTTGCTTGACTCGTATGAGTCGGTGTATTTATGGAGTGAGCAGCCAGGTTACATAGGTGACAGGGATGATTATGTAGCATTCAACAATGCCAGTGGAGCAACCTTTATTGAGCCAGGCCAGGGTTTTATGGTAATAGCAGCTTCAAATACTAATCTGACATTCAATGCAAATACACGTAAACATGGCAGTGCCGCTTTCTATAAAGATTCAGATGATGTTTCCAGGTTTGAACTCAGGGTTATTAATCCTGAAGAAGCAACAAATACAACCATGATCGCTTTTATACCGGGTATGACCAATGGCCTGGATCCTTCATATGATGGTGGAAAGCTTTTTGGAAATCCTGATCTTGGCCTGTATACAAAACTGGTAGAGGACAATGGTACAGAATTCGCTATACAGGCTTTACCTCCAAGCAATGATGAAACTACAGTACAGATCGGTCTAAAGACTGAATTAATCGGACAGTATACATTTCAGCCTAAAAACATAGAGAATTTTGGTGAAGAGGCTTCAATAATCCTTGAAGACAAACAAACCGGGGCTATGATTGATTTTTCAGATCCGTCGGCCAGCTATACTTTTAATTTAGATAGCCAGGGTGATTTTGATGACAGGTTTGAACTTCATTTTAAATCGGTAGTTGGAATTAACGACCCCAATGTACAGAATGAAAACATCAACACCTATGTAAGTAACAGCACACTTTATGTTGAAGACGAAGGTGCCGGAAAGGGCATTGTAAGTATTTTTAATATGATGGGACAGCAGGTTTTGATGGAAAGCTATAACGGTGAGTATAACACTATTGAGCTTAACAATATATCTACAGGCCAATACATCATCAAAGTAGCTTCCGATGGCAGTGTTGCCAGCACCAAGGTACATATCGAGTAGCCAATAGTCCTCAGTCTGTAACACAAAAAATTAATTATAAGATGCAAAACATAAAAAAATATACCCCCCGAATTGTTTTCACTCTTTTGCTCAGTGGAATGCTGTTTGTTGCTAATCCAGTTATAGCTGACAGTCCGCCACCGCCACCAGCACATGGTCAAACAGGAAACGAAGTTCCCGGAGGCGGAGCATCCATTGGTGGTGGCCTGTTGATCCTTACTGCTTTGGCACTTGGCTATGCTGCAAAGAAATATTATGATTACAAAATAAAGCCCTCAATGCAAGAGTAATCTTCCCGAATTCAGGGGTTTAAAATTTTTTGGGTAAGCACGGACTGATTTTGATTGATCCGTGCTTTTTATTTTTGGTGAATTTCCACAGAAACTTCAACATAATGGAAGCTAAGTTGAAGCCATGGTTTGATGAACAAAATCCAATCGTTGTTTGACCTGGCTGTATACGGAATTTGATTTCACCAATACTATCAATATTGATGAGTTGTGCATTTACTCCTTTTTGTTTGACGAATTCGGTAATTCATTTGGCTGTTGGTTTTGCATTGTCGGGCCTGAGAGTGACAGATCAATAATTTTTAAATTAAACACATTCCATGGAAACCATACATATCTACATTCCTGACATCGTTAAAAGAATTAAAATCCATTCCAAATATGAGAAAAGGCCCTCTCTATGTTGGAGTAAAAGCTTAATTTATTCCAATTCCAAATATTTATAAATCTACATATAATCACTTTGTATTTCTATCCCTCAGCATGGTTTTCAGTAGGGTACAGTTACCTGATAAATATCAATGGAAAATAAAGTGTTAGAAAATTGAAAATATTTTTTGGTGGTATATTATTTGCATTAATGATATCTCAATTTTTAAGACTGGCATAACAACATCAATGTGAGCGCTTTACATTTGCAAACCGGCATTTTATTTACTATATTTGCACATTCATTCAATCGTTCAAAAGAGATTTCATAATAAAGTTGAAAAATAAAATACACACACAAAACAGTCATAAAATGAAAAAGTTGATTTTTACTTTTGTAGCAGTTCTATTTCTAAACTCACTTGGAATAGCACAAATTTACTCTAATGGTACTGGGGGAGGTGATTGGGATAATGGTGCCACCTGGGAAGATGGAGTTGCTCCTGTTGATGGTGATGTTGTCATTATTCTTGATGGAGATGTTGTGGATGGACCTAATACTATCATAAAACCACATGAATTATACGTTAATGATGGTGGCACTTTGGACATGAATGATCAACAGATTCTAAGTGCTAATAATGACGTCGTGATAGAGATTGCTGGAACGTTAACAAATGTTAATAAAATTAAGTTCAAGGACCAACTTAATTCAACAGTAACCGTTAAAAGTACTGGCACTATAAGCTCAAATACTCAAAATCTAGAGGCCCATTACATTTATATTAATGATGGTGGAAGCATAGTTGGGGTAAAACATATCCACGTGTTTGATGAGTTTATTGTTGAAGGAACTGTAAGCGCTAAACAAATCCATGTAAAGGAAACTGGTGTTACTATCGAAGTAAAAAGCACTGGTAGTCTTTCTTTAAGTGAAAAGTTTGACGACAAAGATAAAACAGGTTTAACTTTTACAGTTGATGGAGAACTTGATGTAACCGGAGAGCTTGATTTATCTGAATCAACCACTGGTATAACAGGAACAGGTTCGGTAACTGCAGGATCGTACGATCTTGGACCTGGAGCTGAAATTTTTGGTAATAGCAGCCCCGTTGGTGGAACAACCTATTATGGCTCAAACCATTGGACAGGAGATACCGATAGTGATTGGACATTACCTGCCAATTGGGCCACTGGGGTTCCTGCTAGCACAGATGACGTTACTATTACAGATGGTGCTAACGACCCTATAATTAGCACCGCTATAATTGTCAAAGATCTTGTCATTTATTCCGGGGCAACTTTAACTGTTGACCCAACAGGTCAATTCACTGCAACAGGAACAGTAACAAATAATACCGGCGTCACTGGTATAGTACTCAAATCAACCGATGCAGGAACCGGTTCACTTATTTATTCCACTTCAAGTGTTGGTGGAACAATTGAGCGCTATTTAACAAAAAGGGTATGGCATTACATTTCAACACCAATTTTGTACTCGGCTTCTACTTATTTTGATGACCTGAATATGGGATTAACTGGAGGGGAAAATAACGATCAATTTTACAGATGGAATGAAGTTCTGGATGGTTGGATTGATATTTTAAATGGTGCGGATGGAACAGGAAATGATCCATTGATGGATGAGGAAGTATTTAACCTCGGGCAGGGATATGCAGTTAATTATCAATTAGGCGATGGAGCGAAAACCCTGAGTTTATCCGGTAAAATGAATGTAGCCAATAAAACCTTTGCAATTACAAGAAATACAAGCGCCACAACTTTTACCGGGGCAAATTTAGTAGGTAACCCATTTACAGCAACAGTTGCAATAAACACAGGTGCTGATGCCACAAATAACTTTCTAAGCGACAATTCCGCTGCCTTGCTTGATGATTATGAATCTGTTTATTTGTGGAATGAGCAGGCGGGTTACATTGGTGACAGGGATGACTATGTAGCATTCAACAATGCCAGTGGAGCAACCTTTATTGAGCCAGGCCAGGGTTTTATGGTAATAGCAGCTTCAAATACCAACCTTTCATTCAATGCCGACACGCGTAAACATGGAACAGCAACATTTTATAAAAATTCCGGCGATGATGCTTCAAGGTTTGAACTCAGGGTTGTTAACCCGGAGGAAGAAACAAACACAACCCTGATTGCCTTTATTCCCGGCATGACTAATGGACTGGATCCTTCATATGATGGAGGAAAGCTTTTCGGAAACCCAAACCTTGGCCTGTACACAAAACTGGTAGAGGACAATGGAACAGAATTCGCTATTCAAGCATTGCCTCCAAGTAATGAAGAGACTACAGTAAAGGTTGGCCTCAAGGCAGAGATTATTGGGCAGTATACTTTTAAGCCAAAAACCATCGAAAACTTTCCTGATGATGCCTCAATTATCCTTGAAGACAAACAAACCGGGTCGATGATTGATTTTTCAGATCCATCGGCCAGCTATACTTTTAATTTAGATAGCCAGGGTGATGTTGATGACAGGTTTGAGCTTCATTTTAAATCGGTAGTTGGAATTAACGATCCCATCGCTCAAAATGAAAACATCAACACCTATGTAAGTAACAACACACTTTATGTTGAAGACGAAGGTGCCGGAAAGGGCATTGTAAGTATTTTTAATATGATGGGACAGCAGGTGCTACAAGAAAGCTATAGCCTCGATTACAACACCATTGAGCTGAGCAATATTCCTACAGGTCACTACATCGTAAGGGTAGCTTCCGATGGCAGCGTTGCCAGCACCAAGGTACATATCAGGTAGTCAATAGTCCTCAGTCTGTATTACAAAAAATTAATTATAAGATGCAAAACATAAAAAAATATACCCCCCGAATTGTTTTCA
>Ga0070728_10001310_pt1 | contig 38508 bp, 31 predicted proteins | sample tdDd471_FD_66723 | JGI IMG/M metagenome (GOLD analysis project Ga0070728, IMG submission 66723) | Marine sediment microbial communities from the Atlantic coast under amendment with organic carbon and nitrate - tdDd47.1 | ecosystem: Environmental > Aquatic > Marine > Coastal > Sediment | place... | reverse complement strand
GGCAAGCGCCGCCGCTCAACCGTCCCACAAGTCCCGATAGGCGGCGAACATGGTTTCCTGGTCGTAGGCCGCGCGCGCCCGCGCCCGGTTGGCCGCGCCCAGTTCCCGCCGCAAGTCGGGATCGTCGGCGAGACGGGCGAGCGCCGCGCCCAGGCCCGCCTCGTCGCCCGCCGGCGCGATCAGGGGCCGGTTCTCGGCGGCGAGGATGGGGGCGGTATCGCCGACGGCGAGCGCCGCGACCGGCAGGCTCGCCGCCATCGCCTGGAGCAGGCTGTTGGGCATCTGCTCGGTATCCGACGACATGGCGAAGACGTCCATCAGGCCGAGCACCGTCTCGGGCCGCTCCACATGGCCGGCGAACAGAACCGCCCCGGCGATCCCGAGCTCGGCGGCGAGGGCTTCCAACAGGCCCCGTTCCGCCCCGTCGCCGACGATCAGCAGCCGGGCGCCGGTCGGCGCCAGCGGCGCGAAGGCGCGCAGCAGGCGGGAGAGATTCTTCTCGGCGCGCAGCGGCGCCAGCGTCCCGATCCAGACCCGGCCGGGTGCCCGTGCATAACCAGGCACCGCCGCCGGGTCGGCGGGGCCGCCATACAGATCGCAATCGACGCCGTTGGCGATATAGCGGATGCGGCCGGGGTCGATCCGCCAGACTTGGGCGGCGAGGTCGGCCAGGGTGCGCGACGGCACCACCAGACAGCGGCTGCGGGCCAGCGCCAGGCGGCGGAACAGGACCCGGCGGGGAATCTGGCGGGTCGCCTCCTCGGGGCCGAAGCCGCTTTCGCAATGGATATGCGGAGAGACCGGCGCCAGGCGGTTGGCCATCGCCCATTCGGTCGCGCCCCAATTGTAGGTGATCAGCAGATCGGGCGCGGTCGCCCGCAGGACCCGACGGATGGACCGCAGCCGCCCGACCAGCCCGCCGGTTTCCGGCGGCGCCCGCAGAAGCTCGACCGCTGCTTCCGGCGCCAGGCGGGACTGGGCGCCGGTCTCGCCGCTCAACGAGACGATCCGGTGCCGGTACCGCCCGCCCCAGCGATTGACGATGGTCGCGATGCGGATCGGCACGCCGCCCCGCTCGAAGGAGGGGAACACATGCAACAACCGCCGGCCGGGCGCGGCCGGCGCCTTTCCGTCCTTGGTCGCCGCTTCTTTCGTCACATGCCGTTCCCGCCGCTGGCCGGCCCCGTCGCCGGCGCGCCATCATAGGGAGCGCCGCCGCCCCGATCCACCGCGCGGCGCGCGGCGCGCGCGTTGTCGTCGCCGCGCCGCCGTGAGATAGTCGCGGCCACCCGCAGGAACCGCACTGGCCGATGCTGAACCCCAAGGACTGGATCCCCGCCGCCCCGCCCGACGGCATGCCGCCGCTTCTGGTCGTGGTCGTCGATACCGAGGAGGACTTCGACTGGGACCTGCCCCATGACCGCGCCAGCGTCTCGGTCGATTCGATCCGCCATCAGACCCGCGCCCACCGGATTTTCGAGCGCTACGGGGTGCGCCCGACCTATATGATCGATTACGCCGTCGCCGCGCAGGACGCCGGTATCGGCCCCCTGCGCGAGCTGGCCGATTCGGGGGCCTGCGAAATCGGCGCCCATCTGCATCCCTGGGTCAATCCGCCCCATAGCGAAACGGTCACGGCGCGCAATTCCTTTCCCGGCAACCTGCCCGCCGATCTGGAACGCGACAAGCTCGCCCGGCTGACCGAGACCATCGCCGAGAATTTCGGCCGCCGGCCGACCGCCTACAAGGCGGGGCGCTACGGGGTCGGCCCGGCGACGACCGAAACGCTGGCGGCGCTCGGCTACGAGATCGACGCCAGCGTCGTGCCGCGAACCGATCTCTCGGACATCCACGGTCCCGATTTCCGGGCCTGCGGCGCCGACCCCTACTGGTTCGGCCCCGAAGGCCGGCTGCTGGAGGTGCCGTTGAGCGTCGGCTTCGCCGGCCTTGTCGCCGGCGCCGGGCCGGGCCTGTACGGGCGCTTGACGCGGGGGCCGGCGCGGCGCCTGCGCCTGGCCGGGATCGCCGCCCGCCTGCGCCTGATCGAGCGCATCACCCTGACGCCCGAGGGCGTCGATCATGTCGAACACCGGCGGCTGACCCGGGCAATGCTGGCGCGCGGCCAGCGGGTGTTCAGCTTCACCTATCACAGCCCGTCGCTGGAACCGGGCAATACGCCCTATGTCCGCGACGCGGCCGAGCTGGGCGTGTTTCTCGATCGCTTCGACCGGTATTTCGACTATTTCCTGGGCGAGGTCGGCGGCCGGGTCGCGACGCTGCGCGAACTGCGCGATTTGCTGGCGGCCGGTCGGCCGGCCGGCGATCCCGGCACCGCGAATTCGTAGGCGCCGAGATCGACCGGCCCGGCGCGGCGGCGCGGCGCGCTGGCCGCCCGATGGACATACTGCCGGTCCGCGGCCAGCCGCGCGCCGCCGGCGACGCCTAGGAGAATGCCCGCGTCGATCGCCGGCGAGCCGGGCGCCAGGCGGTAGTCGAACCCGGCCCGATCCCGGAATCCCGGATCGTCGCCGACCCAGTTGTGGGACGCCTGGTCGGCGCGCACGCCCAGCGTCTGGACCCCGACGGCGACATTGTTGTGCACCCGGACCGTGACCGGCTTGCCCAGGACCTGCAGGAACTTGCCGCCGGGCCGGTCGTTGACGAAGCTGTTATTGATCACGAACAGCGCGCCCGTGTCGAAGCGAGACCCTTCCGCCGCATAGGAAATCGCCGACGAATTGTCGGTGCGGCGTCCCTGATGCAGCAGGTTCCCGATCAGGATGGCGGTGCCGCCGTTGGAGAAATCGACGAGATAGCTGGAATTGCCCGTCGTCTCGTCCATGATCCGGTTGTAAAGGATGCGGTTGGTCCGCGCCCGGGTCTTCACGTTATGGCCGATCCGCGCATGGTGCATGTAGCTGTGGCGCAGGGTGAAGCTGCGCGCCTTCCCGACATAGATGTTGTGGGAATAGCCGTCGCCATGGCCGTTGCGGGCGAATTCCGAATATTCGACCAGAATGTCGCTTTCCGGGTCGTGGCCGGTGAGGATGCCGTTCTCGTTGTCGTGGAAATAGGAATGGCGGACGGTCAGGCCGCGGCCTTCGAACCGGATTCCGGCGCCGTTCCGGTCATAGACGCGGGTCCCGGAGAATTCGATCCTCTCGACGGTCACCTCGTCGCCGGTGATGACCCAGATGCCCTTCTCCCGCGCCGCCTGGCCATCGGCCGCCAGATGGGCCCGGCCGCCGACCCCGCGCAGGGTCAGCCGGTTCTGGCGCCAGACGGCCACGTCGCGCTCGTACAGGCCGGCGTCGATCTCGACCGTATCGCCGTCCTGGGCGATGGCGGCGACCTGCGAGGGAACCGTATAGAAGCGGCCGGGACCGACCCGATAGAGCCGGGGCTTGGTCACCCTGGTGCCGGAAAGAAAATCCGGCTTCTCGGGCAGGGCCGAGGTCGGCGCGGCCGGCAACCGACGGGAATTTTCGGGCAGGGGCGGAAGCTGCGCCGCCGCCGGCGCCGCGACCAGAAACAGCCCCACCGCCAACGCCGCCCGGCGCGCGGCGCGCGGCCGCCCGCGACCGTCGGCGGTTCGCGCGGGCCTAGCCGCCGAGCTGGCGTTGCAGGGCCTGGGCATCCTCGATGCCCTTGAACGGCTTGCCCAGCCCGAGAAGCTTGTCCAGCGTTCGCTTGGCCTCCTTGGTCTTCCCGGCCTTGTGCTGGGCGACCGCCAGGTGATAGCGGATCTCCATCTGGTTAGGGGCCCGGCTGCTCGCCTTGGCCAGCAGGTCCAGGGCCCGGGCCGTGTCGCCGGTCTGGACGAGGATCCAGCCGAGGGTGTCCATCACCGCCGGCGATTGCGGCGCCAGCTCCAGGGCCTTCTCCGCGGTGTCGACGGCGCGCGGGTCGTTGCGCTGCTGATAGAGCCAAGCCAGGTTGTTGAGCAGGACCGGATTGCCTGGCTCGCCGGCGATCAAGGCCTCGGTATCGCGAATCGCCTCGTCGTAGCGCCCAAGCGAAAGATAGGCGTTGGCGAGCACATGGCGCGGCGCCCGGTCGTCGGGGTTGGCCGCGGTCCATTCCTTGAGACCGTCGATCCCGGCATCGGTCCGCCCGGCCCGCCGCCGGGCGTTGAACAGGCGCACGGCGAGGGCGCCGCTCGCCCGCTTGTCGATCGCCGCCAGATAGGCCTCTTCCGCCTCGTCGAATCGCTCGGCCCGCATCAGCACGTCGCCGGCCAGCATGTCGCCGGCGGGCGAGTCGGGCTGCAATTCGCGCAGGGCCTCGGTCCGTTTCAATGCCTCGTCGAAGCGCTTCTCGCGCGATTCCAGCTCGATCAGCGCGACGTGGGCCGGCCCGTAATCGGGCTGCAACTCGATGGCCGCGCGCAACTCCTCGCGGGCGGCGATCGTGTCCTTGGCGGCGATATGCGCGTTGGCGAGCAAGCCGAGCGCCCGCCCCGATTTCGGCGCCAGGCTCTTCAGGCGCCGGAAGGTGGCGACGGCGTTCAACGGCTCGCCGGCCGCGAGCTGCGACTGGCCGAGCGCTTCGAGAACCGCCAGGTTGTCTGGGTTCGCCTGCTCCATTTCGCGGGCCAGCAACAGGGCCTTGTTTGCCTCGCGATTGCGGATATGCAAATTGACCAGCCGCAGACGCGGCGCGACGGCCTTGGGGTTGGCCGCCGCCGCCCGTTCCAGCCATTCCACCGCCTCCGCCGGCTTCTCTTCGCGCGCCGACAGGTTGGCGAGCTGCATCATGGCGCCGACATGCTTGTCGTTCTTGGCGACGATCCCCTCGTAGCGGGTCCGCGCCGCATCCGGCTTGTTCTCGCGCATATCGAGCTGCGCCAGGTTCATCATCGCCGGGTAGAAATCGGCCTTGATCTCGAGGGCTCGCTCGAAGCTCTCCCGCGCCGCCGTCAAATCGCCCCGCCCCAGATGCGACGCGCCGACCAGGTTGGCGGCGACCGGATTGTCGGGCACGGCTTTTTCCAGCCCCTGGGCGGCCTTCAGCGCGGCGTCGAAATCGCCCTTGCGCAAATGGACCAGGGACAACAGAACCCCGGCCTGGCGCGCGTCCTTGTCCAGGTCGAGAGCGGTTTCCAGGCTTCCGACCGCCTGGCCGGAATCGCCGCGGGCCAGATAGCCGAGGGCGAGCTGGGTGCGCAGGGAGGCAAGGTCCGGCGCCGCTTCGGCAGCGCGCTCGAACAAGGCGGTCCCCTCTTCATACTTGCGAAGCTGCATTTTGGCGCTGCCCAGAAGCGCCAGCACCTGGGCGTCTTTCGGCGCCGTCTCCAAGGCCGGCTCGAGGATCTCGACCGCACGCTGCGCCTCGCGGCCGCGAACCAGCGTCGCGCCCAGAAGCTTGCGCGCCCGCAGGTTTCCGGGCACCGCCTCCACATAGCGGGTGAGATGATCGGTCGCCTGGTTGAGCTCGTTCTGCGCGTAGGCGATGGCACCGCGCAGGAAGAGCGTCGGCATATGCTCGTCCAGCGCCGGGCCGGCCTGTTCGAGCAGCGCCTTGGCGGCGTCGAAATCGCGCTTGCGGGTCTTGATCAGGGCGCTCAAATAGCTGGCGAGCGGATGGGTCGCCACTTGCTCGAACACCCGTTGAAGGTGGGTATCGGCCTCTTCGTCCTTGTTGAGATCGATCAGCGACGCCGCGCGACCGAGCAGGGCCGGGACACTCGTCGGGCGAATTTCCAGCGCCTTGGTGAATTGCGCGTCGGCGCCTTCCAGGTCACGGGCCAGACGCCGCAGCTCGCCCTTGAGGATCAGCGCCTCGGGCATTTTCGGATCCAGCCCCAGGGCCCGATCGGCCGAGACCTCGGCCTCCGTCGTCTTGCCCCGATTGACGAGAACCTGCGCCATGCCGATATGGGCCCGCACATTCTCCGGGTCCGCCGCCACCGCCTTTTCGATCTCGGCCTCGGCGGCGTCGATGTCGCGCTTCCCGAGATACGCTTCGCCGCGCGCCAGCAAGACCGCGGACCGGGAATCCGCCGGCACGTCCTCGACCCGAATCTGCTCCAGAACCTCGTCGACCTTGCCCTGCAACAGATAGGCGCGGGCCAGCAGCACCGCGACGTCGCCCCGGCTCGCCCCCCGCTTCAGCGCCGCCTTCAGCTCCTTCTCCGCCGAGGGGCCGTTGCCGACCCGCAAATAGACCTCGCCCAGCAAGCGTCGCGCCGCGACATTGTCCGGGTCGGCCTTGAGGGCGTTCTTCAATTGGATGATGGCGGCGCGGACGTCGCCCTTGCCCAGATAGCTGCGCGCGTCCTCGTAGAAGGTTTTCGATTCGCCCGCGTCTCCCTTCGCCGCGAGGGTTGCGGTCGGGACGGACAGCGTCGCGGCCGCGGCGAAAAGGGCGCCCGCGAAAGCGATGATCCTCATCGCAGGATAAATCCGGTCCATTCGTTCCTCCGCATTGGTTCGGCCCCCAGGCCCGGTTTCCCGGACCCGGCGGGAGACGCGCTCAGGGCATTTTGATGCCATGATGACGCATCAGATCATATAGGGTGGGTCGGCTGACCCCCAACAGTTTCGCCGCCTTCGAGACGTTGCCGTCCGATTGCGACAGGGCGCGCGGAATTTCGCGCCGCTCGGCGACCTCGCGCGCCTCCTTCAAGCTGAGCACCCGGTCGTCGTCCTCGCCCGAAACCAGATCGAGATCGGACGCGGCGATCCGCGTGCCCTCGGCCATGATCACCGCGCGCTTCATCCGATTTTCCAACTCCCGCACATTGCCGGGCCAATCATGGTTGGACAGGGCGGCCAGCGCGTCGCTGCGGAACCCCTTGACCGACCGGCCGAGCTCCTCGTTGAAGGCGCCCATGAAATTATGGGCGAGCAAGACCGCGTCGCCCTCGCGTTCGCGCAAGGGCGGAATGCGGATGACCAGCTCGCACAAGCGGTAATAGAGGTCTTCGCGGAACAAGTCCTGGGCGATCAGCTGGTCGAGGTCCTGATGGGTCGCGCAGACCACCCGCACATCGACGGAAATCGGCTGGCGGCCGCCGACCCGTTCGATCACCCGCTCCTGGAGGAAACGCAGAAGCTTGACCTGCAAGGCAAGCGGCAGGTCGCCGACTTCGTCCAGGAACAGGGTGCCGCCGGCGGCGACCTCGATCTTGCCCTTGACCTGCTTGTGGGCGCCGGTGAAGGCGCCCTTCTCATGGCCGAACAGCTCGCTCTCGATGAGATTTTCCGGGATCGCCGCGCAGTTGATGGCGGCGAAGGTCTTGCCGGCGCGGGGCCCGAGTTCGTGCAGAGCGCGGGCCAGTAACTCCTTGCCGGTACCACTCTCGCCGAGCAGCATGACGCTGACATTGGCCGGCGCCACCTTCTCGATCATGGCGCAGACCTTCAGCATCTCCGGATCGGCGGTGATCAGCCCGTCGAGCGGCGAATGGCCGCGCCCGCTCATGAGGTCGCGGTTCTCACGTTCCAGCTCGCGCAGGCGGTAGGCGCGGTCGATGATCAGGCTGAGAACATCGACGTCGATCGGCTTCTGGTAGAAATCATAGGCGCCGAGCTGGACGGCCCGCAAGGCGTGCTCGCGGTCTTCGTTCCCGGTCACGACGATGACCTTGGCGTCGGAATCGAGGGCCAGAATTTCCTCCAACGTGGCCAGCCCCTCGCTGGCGCCGTCGGGATCGGGGGGCAATCCGAAATCGAGGGTCACGACGGCCGGCGCCTCGGCCTCGAACTTGGCGAGCGCGCTTTCGCGGTCTCCGGCGACGATGGTGTCGTAATTCTCGAAGCTCCAGCGGAGCTGGCGTTGCAGGCCGCTGTCGTCCTCGACGACGAGGAGCTTGGGTTTGGCCTTGGTTTTGGTTTTGGCCTTGCTCATCTTGCCCCCACTGTCATCCCCCGGTCCGGCGTGGAACCGGTCGACACGCCAAGCCCGCCGACGAGAACCGGTAAGGTGATCCGCATGTTCGTGCCTTCTCCCGGCGTGCTGATGACGTCGAAGCGACCGTCCAGCTCGCGCACATATTCGCGGCTCTCGTAAACGCCGATCCCATAGCCGCCCTTCTTGGTGCTGTCGAACGGCACGAAAAGACGGTCGCGGATGAACGCCGCATCCATGCCGTCGCCGTCGTCCTCGATCTCGATCACCGCGGTATCGGTCTCGCAAAACAGCCGGACCTCGACACGGCCGTCGGCGTCGGCCGCGTCGATGGCGTTCTGAACGAGATGCGCGAACACCGCCTCGACGCGCTCCTCCTCGGCGAGAACGATCACCGACCGTTCCTCGCAATGGAAGGTGGGCGCCGGCCGTGCCGATTCCTTTTCGGCAACCAGTTTGTCGAGGAGAGGCACGAGGTCGACCGAGGATGCCTTTTTCGAGTCGGTTCCCTTTTGATGCAAGCGTACCAGCAGTTGGTTCATCTTATGAACCGATTCCTTAATGGTTTCCAACATGTCCTCGCGGAAATCCGGATTGTGGATATGCCGGTCCGCGTTCTGAACCATCAGGGAAAGCTGGCTGGCCAAATTCTTGATGTCGTGCATGACGAAGGCGAAGCGCCGGTTGAACGCCTCGAACTGGCGCGCCTCGGTCAGCGCCCGCGCGGTCTCCATTTCGGCGAGGTAGCTCGCCGCCTGGCTCGCGATCAGCCGGAGGAGGTCGAAATCCTCCCAATTCAGCGTCTTCGGCGCCCGCGGCCGGCCGAGGAGCAAAACCCCGAGAAGCCGCTCGTGATGGACCAGGGGCAACAGCATCCAGGGTCGCGGCTGCGCGAACAGCCAGTCGGGCAAGCGGACGCCGCGCTCACGCTCCACCGCCTCCTTGCCGGCGTCCAGCAGGATCGGCTCCGGCGTCCACTCCAGATAGCGCGCCAAGCCGGGCTCGACGGCGGCGACATCCTCGGACTGCGGCATGTTCCAGTTCGCCGCCGGCGCGAAACGGTCGGGCTCGCGATAGAGCCAGATCGCGCCTTCCGGGCTTTCGAAAATGTCGGCGATGGCCTGGATGACGCGCACCCGCAGGGTTTCGGTCCCGCGGGTCGAGGACAGGGTGCCGATGAAGCGCTGCCATTCCTCGCGATAGTCGTACTTGTAATTGAAGAAATGCTTGTTGAGCGTGATCTTGAGCCAGGCCCGAAAGCGGCCCGAAAACAGCACCAGGATGAGCAGCGTCAAGGCCGCGAACAGGAAGACCACCTGCAAGAGCGGCCCCCAGCTTCCCCCGAATTCGCGTAGATAGAACCCCGCCGCCGCCATCAACAGGCAATAGGCGCCGGCGAGAACCAGCGCCGAGGTGTGAAAGACCACCCGCCGGGACACGAAAACGTCGAGCGACCAATGGGGGTTGCGCGCCGCCGACACGGCGATCAACGGCACGACGACGGCGTTGACGACGCCGCGCGCCTCGACCAGGGCGGCGTTCACCCGCGTGAAGAGCAGGGCCTCTGAATAGATGAAGAAGTCATAGGCCATCACGCCGCCGAGGGCGAAGCAGAGGAACTTGATCTGCCAACGCAGATCCTTCGGCGTGTTGCGGAACAGGTTCTCGACCAGGGCGAGGCCGACGATGGCGAGCAGCAGATGCCCGAAGATGCCGAGCTCCAGCCGCTGCCCGGCCAGCAGGCCGAGGAGTACCTGGCCGGGGAAGAGATGGCAGGCGGCGGTCAGCAGCGCCAGCAGGGCGACCAGGAGCGGTCCCGGCGTCAGCAAGGCGGAGATGCCGGGACGCTGCCCGTTCAAGGGCAGGACGCTCCACAGAAAGGCGAGCCAGGCCGTCGTGCGCACGACCTCCAGGACGCCGACCACCGGGGTGATCTCGCCATCCGACCACATGTCGTAGGCGCCGGCGAAGGCCCACAGGGTCGCCCCGGCGCAGGCGAGAAGCAGAAGGCTGCCGACGAACTCGCGCCGCCAACTGATCGCGAGAATCAGGCCGAGGACGAGAAAGGCGATCCCCGCCAACCCGCTGCTGATCGTACCGATCGGAATATCGAACATCGCTTGCCTCGCTGCCCGACCTGTCGCCTTGGCGTGCGCCCCCTATAGCACAGATCCCGCGCGCGATTCCCCTAAGCCCCGGCCGATATCGATGACGAAAGGGAGGTCAGCGAACGCCGTGCGGCCACAGGACGACCCGCGCCGTTTGGATCAGAACGATGACGTCGAGGAAGATACTGTAGTTCTTGATGTAATAGAGATCGTACTGGAATTTCTGCCGGGCGTCCTCGACCGACGCGCCATAGGGATAGTGCAGTTGGGCCCAGCCGCTGATCCCCGGCTTCACCCGGTGACGCTCGTTGTAATAGGCGATTTCCTGTCCCAATTGCTCGACGAAGAAGGGCCGCTCGGGGCGCGGCCCGATGAAGCTCATATCGCCGCGCAGAACGTTGAAGATCTGCGGCAATTCGTCGATCCGCGTCTTGCGGATGAAGCGGCCGATCCGGGTGACGCGATCGTCGCCGCTTTGCGCCCATTGGGGCACGCCGTCCTTTTCCGCGTCGGTCCGCATGCTGCGGAACTTCAACAGCATGAAGGTCTTGCCGTTCAACCCGACCCGTTCCTGGCGATAGAGGATGGGGCCGGGGCTGTCCGCGCGCACCAGGATGGCCGCGAGGACCTGGATCGGCAGGGTGAGCGACAGGAGAAGCAGGCTGGACGACAGGTCGAAGACCCGCTTGACGGCCGCCTGGACGCGACCGCCGACGAAGCCGTCGGAGAAGATCAGCCAACTCGGGGTCAGGGTCGCGAGATCGACCCGCCCGGTCTCCCGCTCCCAGAAAGTCGCATAGTCGGTCACCGCGATGCCGGCCAGGCGGCAGGCAAGCAAGGCGTCCACCGGCAGATGCCCGCGCCGCTCGGCGATGGCGACGACGATCTCCTCCACCCGGCGGGCCCGCGCGGTTTCGAACAGGACGCGCTTTTCCGACAGGGTGCGGTCGGGATCGATCGCCGCGGTTTCATCGCTAAATGGGATATAGCCGACGCACAGAAAGCTCGGCGCCTTCGAGTGGCGCTCCAACGCCTCGATCTGGGCCGCCCGCTCGCCCGCGCCGAGCACCAGCACCCGCCGCTTGAGCGCATCCAGGTCGGCGACACGCAGGAACAGGAACCGGGCAAGAAGGATCCCGACGATCGAGGCCACGAAGGCAACGGCGAAGACGCTTCGCCAAATCGACAGCGGCGGATAAATATAGAAAACAACGGAAAGAGCGAAGAACCCGAATATAAAACTGAATATGGTACGAACGAAAGTCGTTTCCAAATTCTTGAAATGCTCTTTCTGGTACAGGCCCAGGGAAAACATGACGACGAAGACAACACCGACATAGACCCCGATCTCCGGCAGGAAGCGAAAGAGATCGACCTCCTCGCCGGTGACCTCGGCCCACCGGAACAGGAGCCCCGCATAGACCGCCAGGAACAGGACGACGGCTTCGATCCCAGCGAGAACGAGCAGCGACCCCGGCACATATCGTCGGAAAATGCGAACCATGAAGCGTCGTCGGCGCTATTGTTTATTCTCTTGCCGGGCTGGGGCGTTCGACGACAACCGCCGCGACACCGCGTTCCCCCCACCCGGCGGGCGAAGGACGGCCTTATACATCATTCCGGACCGTTCCGCACCCGGGCGGCGGCGACAATCGACTGTCGGCAGGCTTTACAGTTCCCCGCGGCTCGGCAGACGGAGAATGGTTAACCCCCTGAAATGCCTAAAGATCATGAAACTGGCATGGCCCTTGCATGGTCTGGGGCGCAAGCGCGTTTAGGTATGATGACGAAGCGCAGATCGGGTCGGAGCGACAGAATGACGAAATTGGGCATCCTTCACGCAACCCGCGTATCGGCGGCGCTGATCGTCGCCGGCGTCATGGCGTTCACGGCCAAGCCGGCCCACGCGTTGCTCGAGTTCGACATCTCCGACGGCGTGACGACAACCGCGTTCGCCGAGGGCGGCGCCCTGGACGAATCGCTCGACCCCGGGCGGATCGAATTCAACGACAGCATCGGCGTCTTTAACATCGTCCTCGCCACCGGTCTGTCGAAGCCGATCGTCGGCGACGAGACCGAGGCGGTTGTCGACCTGCTCAGCCTGTCGCTGTCCAGCACCGCCGGCGGCAGCTTGACGATCAAGATGACCGACACCGACTTCACCCAGGCCCCCTATATGGGCTTCATGACCACCAATATCGGCGGCACCTCGACCGGGTCGGTCAATATCAAGACCTATATCGACTCGACGAATACGGCCTTCGGCACCGAGACCCTGCTCGCCGACCTCGACGTCGCTGACTTTTCCAGCACCGGAATCGCCGCCTTCGCCGGCCATGAATCGGGCTGGATCAACACCGGCACGCCCTATTCGCTGACCATGATCGTGACGGTCACCCATGACAATGCCGGCGATCTGACCTCCTTCGACGCCGAGCTCAGGGTTCTGCCCGAACCGGCGGCGCTGGCCCTGTTCGGCATCGGCCTGACCGGCCTCGGCCTCGTCTCGCGGCGGCGCGGCGCCCGCCGTTAGGCGCGCGCCCGCTTTCCGGATCGACCCGCCTTCCGGTCCGCCCGTCTTCCGGTCCGGCGGCGCTCGCCGGCGGTTACCGGGTCTTACCGCTTTTTAGACCAGGTCTCTCCGCATTCTAGAAATGCAGCCCGACCGAACCCGGCGGCGGCCGCTACGTCGCCGCCGCGCCGCGCGTCCCCGCCTCCGCCGCCAGGAGGTCGACGATATCGCCCATCATCGCGGTCAGATCGTAATCCTTGGGCGTGTAGACCCGAGCGCAACCGGCGTCGCGCAGCGCCGCCTCGTCGCGCGGCGGGATGATGCCGCCGACGACGACGGGGACCCGGTCCAGCCCGGCCTCCTTCATCCGCGCCAGCACGTCGCCGACCAGCTCCAGATGCGATCCCGAAAGGATCGACAGGCCGACCAGATGCACCCCTTCCTCCAGCGCCGCGTTGACGATCTGGGCCGGGGTCAGGCGGATGCCCTCATAGACGACCTCCATGCCGGCGTCGCGGGCATGAACCGCGACCTGCTCGGCGCCGTTGGAATGGCCGTCGAGGCCCGGCTTGCCGACCAGGAGCTTGACCCGCCGGCCGAGATCGCCGGAGACGGCGTCGACCCGCGCGCGCAGAGCGGCCAGACGTTCCGCGTCGACGCCGGCGGCCACCTTGCCGACGCCGGTCGGCGCCCGGTACTCGCCGAACGCCTCGCGCAACGCGCCGGCCCATTCGCCGGTGGTCACGCCGGCATGGGCGCAGGCGATCGACGGCTCCATGATGTTGCGCCCGTCGCCGGCGGCGGCGCGCAGATCGGCCAGCGCCGCCTCGGCCTTCGCAGAATCGCGTGCCGCGCGCCAAGCCTCCAGGCTCGCGATCTGTTCGGCCTCGACCGCCGGGTCGACGCTGAGGAAGGCGGTCTCGCCGTCGGCGGTCAAGGGCGACGGCGCGCTTTCGGTGAACATATTGACACCGACGACGGGCTGTTCGCCGGTCTCGATGGCCGCCATCCGCCGCGCCGCCGATTCGACCAGCTTCTGTTTCATATAGCTGCTTTCGACCCCGGCCACGGCGCCGCCCATCTCCTCGATCCGAGCGAGCTCGGCGCGGGCTTCTTCCTTCAGCGCCGCGACCTTCTCGGCGATGACATGGGATCCGTCGAAGATATCCTCGAATTCCAGCAGATCGGTCTCATGGGCCACGATCTGCTGCATCCGCAGGCTCCATTGCTGGTCCCAGGGCCGGGGCAGGCCGAGCGCCTCGTTCCAGGTCGGCACCTGGACCGAGCGGGCGCGCGCCTTCTTGGACAGAACCACCGACAGCATCTCCAGAAGGATGCGGTAGACGTTGTTCTCCGGCTGCTGCTCGGTCAGCCCCAGCGAGTTCACCTGCATGCCGTAGCGGAAGCGGCGCAGCTTGGCGTCCTCGACCCCGTAGCGTTCGCGGGTGATCTCGTCCCACAGCTCGGTGAAGGCGCGGACCTTGCAGATTTCGGTGACGAAGCGGATCCCGGCATTGAGGAAGAAGCTGATGCGTCCCACAACGCGCGCGAAATCGGCCTCGGGCACCTGGCCCGAGTCGCGCACCCCGTCCAGGATGGCGATCGCGTTGGCGAGGGCGAAGGACAGTTCCTGCACCGGCGTCGCGCCCGCCTCCTGCAAATGGTAAGAGCAGACATTGACCGGGTTCCATTTCGGCACCTCCCGGTAGCACCAGGCGATGACGTCGGTGGTCAGCCGCAGGCTGGGACCGGGCGGGAAGACGTAGGTGCCGCGCGACAGATACTCCTTGATGATGTCGTTCTGGGTGGTCCCCGCCAGATCGGCCCGGGTCGCGCCCTGCTCCTCGGCCACAGCCACATAGAGGGCCAGCAGCCAGGGCGCGGTGGCGTTGATCGTCATCGAGGTGTTCATCCGGGCGAGCGGAATCCCGTCGAACAGGGCCCGCATGTCGCCGATATGGCCGATGGGCACGCCGACCTTGCCGACCTCGCCGCGGGCGAAGACATGGTCCGAATCGAAGCCGGTCTGGGTCGGCAGGTCGAAGGCGACCGACAGGCCGGTCTGGCCGCGCTCCAGATTGGTCCGGTACAGCTCGTTGGACTTCTTCGCCGTCGAATGGCCCGAATAGGTTCGGATCATCCAGGGCCGGTCGCGCCCGCCGGCGCCCGGCCCGGCATCGCCGCGCGCCCCGCTCATCGGCCGGCCTCCGTGACGTCTCGGCGGCGGGTTGGTCGGCGGTCTTTCATCAAAGGCTGGGTATGCATCCTGCAAGAATCATGATTTTTCGGTGTCGGAGACGAAACAATATCACATCCGTACCGGCCGCGCGGGCAGCAAAAATACTTGCAACCGGCGGCGAAAGCGGCGAAGACGGGCACCCTCCGACCCGCCCTGCCGGCTGCTAGATTTGGAATCGAGGGACAAGAGGACACCAAGGTATGAGCGCCCCCGCTGAAGCGACCGATCTCTCCCCCCGAGGAGAGCGAAAAGACCTCTACGAAATCGGCGAAATTCCGCCGCTCGGCCATGTGCCCGCGCAGATGTATGCCTGGGCTATCCGCCGCGAGCGCCATGGCGAGCCGGAGAAGGCGATGCAGGTGGAGGTCGTGCCGGTCCCCGAGATCGACCCCCACGAGGTCCTGGTCATGGTGATGGCCGCCGGCGTCAACTACAACGGCGTCTGGGCGGCGCTGGGCACGCCGGTCTCGGTGTTCGACGTGCACGGCCAGGATATTCACATCGCCGGGTCCGACGCTTCCGGGATCGTCTGGGCCGTGGGCAGCAAGGTGACCCGCTTCAAGGTCGGCGACGAGGTGGTGGTCCACTGCAACCAGGACGACGGCGACGACGAGGAATGCAACGGCGGCGATCCGATGTTCAGCCCCACCCAGCGCATCTGGGGCTACGAGACGCCGGACGGCTCCTTCGCCCAGTTCTGCAAGGTTCAGGCCCAGCAATTGATGCCGCGGCCCCTGCATCTGACCTGGGAGGACAGCAGCTGCTACGTGCTGACGCTGGCCACCGCCTATCGGATGCTGTTCGGCCACCGCCCGCATATCCTGCGGCCCGGCGACAACGTCCTGATCTGGGGCGCCGCCGGCGGCCTCGGCTCCATGGCGATCCAACTCGTCGCGACGGCGGGCGCCAACGCCATCGGCGTGATTTCCGACGACAGCAAGCGGGATTTCGTCCTCTCGCTGGGCGCCAAGGGGGTGATCAACCGCAACGACTTCGATTGCTGGGGCCAATTGCCGCCGGTGACCGACGTCGAGGCCCAGGCCGAATACATGAAGAAGGTCCGGCCCTTCGGCAAGGCCATCTGGGACATCACCGGCAAGGGCAACGATGTCGATTTCGTGTTCGAGCATCCCGGCGAGGCGACCTTCCCGGTCTCCTGCTTCGTGGTCAAGCGCGGCGGCATGGTCGTGATCTGCGCCGGCACCACCGGCTACAACCTGACCCTGGACGCCCGCTTCCTATGGATGCGCCAAAAGCGCGTCCAGGGCAGCCATTTCGCCAATCTGAAGCAGGCGAGCCAGGCCAACCGCCTGGTGATCGAGCGCCGCATCGACCCCTGCATGTCCGAGGTTTTCTCCTGGGACGACATCCCGCGCGCCCACACCAAGATGTGGCGCAACGAGCACAAGCCGGGGAACATGGCGGTGCTGGTCCAGGCGAAGCGCCCGGGCATGCGCAGCCTGGACGACGCGATCGAAGGATAAGACCCGCCGCGCGGGCGCGCCGCCGGCCGCGCGGCGCGACGGACCGAACGAAGGAGATAGGAATGAGCAACCCCGCGCCGGCCGCGCCGGTGATCGAGGATCTGAACGCGCTGTGCGCCGAGGCGCTGGTCGCCGCCGAGAAGCTGGCCGACGCCGCGCAGCGAGCGGTGGCCGAGCGGATCGCCACCGACGGCGCCATCGACGCCGCCAAGATCGACGCCAACCAGTTCGCGGTTCACGGCTATGCCTGGCTCGCGACCTATGTGGAATCCCTGCGCCAGATGCGCGACTGGGCCGCGCGGCTGGACGGGGCCGGCCGGCTGCGCGATTTCGAGCGCCTGATCCTGCAAGCCGCCTTCGGCGAGTATCTGAACCAGATCGGCGGCGGCATCGCCATGAGCCAGGTCGAGATCCTGCGCCCCGCCGACATGGGCGTCGGCGCCGCCGACATCGACGCCTTCTGGACGCCGGCGGTCCGCCGCCTGGCGGCCGAGGGCTTCACCGACGCGGTGCGCGCGGCGATCGCCGGCCATATCGCGAACAGCCTCGAATCGGGCGATTTCGGCGATGGCGGGCTGGACGACGACTCCCTGATCATGGTCCGCGACCAGTTCCACCGCTTCGTCGAGGAGCAGGTCGCCCCCAACGCCCATGACTGGCATCTGAAGAACAACCTCATCCCCATCGAGGTCGTCCGCCAGATGGCCGAGCTCGGCGTCTTCGGCCTCACCATCCCCGAGGAGAATGGCGGCCTGGGCATGAACAAGACGGCGATGTGCGTCGTCACCGAGGAGCTGTCGCGCGGCTATATCGGCGTCGGCTCGCTGGGGACGCGCTCCGAGATCGCCGGCGAGCTGGTCCGCCTGTACGGCACCGACGATCAGAAGGCGCGCCTGCTGCCCAAGCTCGCCGCCGGCGAGATCCTGCCGACCGCCGTCTTCACCGAGCCCAACACCGGCTCCGACCTCGCCTCGCTGCGCACCCGCGCCGAGAAGACGACCAACGCCGCCGGCGAGGAGGTCTACCGGGTGACCGGCAACAAGACCTGGATCACCCATGCCTCGCGCACCGACATCATGACCCTGCTGGTGCGCACCGACCCGAACCAGCCGGGCTACAAGGGCCTGTCGATGCTGCTGGCCGAGAAGCCGCGCGGCACCGAGCCCGACGACCTGTTCCCGGCCGAAGGCATGACCGGCACCGAGATCGAGGTGCTGGGCTATCGCGGCATGAAGGAATACGAGCTCGCCTTCGACGGGTTCGAGGTGCCGGCGACCAGCCTGCTGGGCGAGACCGAGGGCCAGGGCTTCAAGCAGCTCATGTCGACCTTTGAATCGGCCCGCATCCAGACCGCCGCGCGCGCCGTCGGCGTCGCCCAATGCGCCCTCGAGCTGGGCCTCGCCTACGCCAAGGAGCGGCTCCAGTTCGGCCGCCCGATCTTCGACTTCCCGCGGGTTTCGGGCAAGCTCGCCTGGATGGCGGTCGAGACCATGATCGCCCGCCAGCTCACCTATTTCTCGGCCCGCGAGAAGGATTCGGACCGCCGCTGCGACATCGAGGCCGGCATGGCCAAGCTGCTCGCCGCGCGCATCGCCTGGGCCAACGCCGACAACGCCCTCCAGGTCCATGGCGGCAACGGCTACGCCTTCGAATATCCGATCAGCCGGGTGCTGTGCGACGCGCGGATCCTCAACATCTTCGAGGGCGCGGCCGAGATCCAGGCCCAGGTCATCGCTCGCGGCCTGCTCGCCCGGCGCAACTGACCCGCGCCGGCGCGCCAACGCCGGGACGCGTCAGTAGGGCGCGTCGCCGGCGATGGTCGTGCGGTACATCAGCCGCCGGTTGCCCGGCGCGTCATGGTCCAGGTCCTGGGGCGCGTAATGCAGGACGCAGCGATTGTCCCAGAAGATCAGATCGTCGACCCGCCAGTGATGGCGGTAGGTCAGGGTCGGATGGGTCGCATGCCGGTTCAACAGGCCGAGCAGGACCGCGCTTTCCTCGGCCGACAGCCCCTCGATCCGCGAGGTGATGCCCTCGCTGACATAGAGCGCCTTGCGGCCGGTCTCGGGATGGGTGCGGACGATCGGATGCATGACCGGCGGCGTCTTCGCCTCGTCCTCGGCGGTGCGATTGGGATGGCGGGCGCGATAGGCGGCGGTGGTGTTCAGATTGTGCTCGGCGCGCCGCCCCTCGACCATCTTCTTCAAGGGCTCGGGCAGGGTCTCGTAGGCCTTGTACATGTTGGCGAACATCGTCGTGCCCCCGGCCCGCGGCGCCGCCTTGCAATACAGCAGCGAGCCCATCGCCGGCTCGGCCATGAAGGACTGGTCCGAATGCCAGACCCGCCCGGTGCCGAGCGTCGGCGAGGGGCTGCCGTCGGGCTGGCGCTCGTTGGTCAGCACCCAGACCTCCGGATGGTCGGGATGCAGCTCGCGGGCCAGCGCCGGATAATGCGGCAGCTCGCCGAACCGGCGCGAGAAGGCGATCTGCTGTTCGTGGGTCAGGTCTTGGTCGCGGAACAGGATCACGCAATTCTCGACCAGCGCCTGGCGGATGGCGGCGATGGTCGCGTCGTCCGGTTCCGCCGCGATGTCGACTCCAAGAATCTCCGCCCCGACCGCATGGGACAAGGGCCGCGTTTCGATGGGCATGACGTCCTCCCCTACTTGCCCGGCTTACGCCTTTACGGCTTGGTTGCGGGGCCTATCCTAGCACAAGAGCATGCCGGCGCCGGAACCGCGTTCGTCCGACAGCCGGCGACCGGGGCCTTGGGGCTAGGCGCGGCGCCCGGATCGGCCTATATCGGTCCCATGGACGGCTTGGCGGACATATTTCCCTGGCTGATCGGCGCGCTGCTCGCCGCGACCCTGGCGGTTCTGTTCGCCGGGCTGGTCTCGATGTTCCGGGGCGGGACCTTCAACCGGCGCAACGCGAACAAGCTGATGCGCTGGCGGGTCGGGCTTCAGGCGCTGGCGGTCTGCCTGCTGGTGGTCTTCGTCCTCTTCCTGCGCGCCTAGCCGGTCCAAGCCATGGTCAAACTCACGCGCATCTATACCGGCGGCGGCGATCGGGGCCAGACCTCGCTCACCGGTGGCGCCCGGGTCGCCAAGCACGACCCGCGGGTCGCCGCCTACGGCACGGTCGACGAAGCCAACGCGGTCATCGGCGTCGCCCGGCTGCATGTCGAGGGCGAGGCCGACGCGATCCTGGCCCGCGTCCAGCACGACCTGTTCGATCTGGGCGCCGATCTCAGCACCCGCGCCGACCCGGCCCCCGGCGAGGGCAGCGCGCTCAGGATCGTCGAGGGCCAGGCGCGGCGGCTGGAAGCCGAGATAGACGCGGTCAATGCCGGGCTGGCGGACCTGACCTCCTTCGTGCTGCCCGGCGGCAGCCCGGCGGGGGCCCATCTGCATCTGGCGCGCACGGTGGTGCGCCGCGCCGAGCGCGAAATGACCGAGCTGGCCGAAAACGAGCCCGTCAACCCGCACGCCATCACCTATGTCAACCGCCTGTCGGACCTGTTGTTCGTCCTCGCCCGGCAGGCCAATGGCGGCGGCGCGGCGGATGTGCTGTGGCGTCCCGGCGACAACCGCTGAACCCCCGAAAACAAGGGATTTGAACGGGTTGGGCGGCGTTGACTCGCGGCCGGGGCGGGCCTATTGTGCGACCGCCAAATTCGGACGGGCACCGCGGTTGGGAGGCGGCGGCGGCCTGTAAGAAAACGAAACCGACCCTTCCAATTTTCTCAGCGGGAAATCGATGAAAGTTCTTGTGCCGGTCAAGCGCGTCATCGACGCAAACGTGAAGGTTCGCGTCAAAGCGGACAAAACGGGCGTCGAGACCACCAACGTCAAGATGGCGATGAACCCCTTTTGCGAGATCGCGGTCGAAGAAGCGATCCGCTTGAAGGAAGCGGGCGTCGTCGAGGAAATCGTCGCCGTGTCCATCGGCGTCCAGCAATGCCAGGAAACGATCCGCACCGCGCTCGCCATGGGCGCCGATCGCGGCATCCATGTGGTGACGGACGCGGAGGTGCAGCCGCTGGCGGTCGCCAAGACCCTGAAGGCGGTGATCGAGAAGGAGAACCCGGGCATCGTCGTCATGGGCAAGCAGGCCATCGACGACGACAGCAACCAGACCGGCCAGATGCTGGCCGCGCTGATGGGCTGGCCCCAGGCGACCTTCGCCTCCAAGATCGAGGTCGCCGGCGACAAGGCCTCGGCCACGGTCACCCGCGAGATCGACGGCGGGCTCGAGACCGACAAGGTCAACCTGCCGGCGGTGGTCACCGCCGACTTGCGCCTGAACGAGCCGCGCTACGCGTCGCTGCCCAACATCATGAAGGCCAAGAAGAAGCCGATCGACCCGACCACGCCCGAGGAGCTGGGCGTCGACATCGCCCCGCGGCTGGAAATCCTGTCGGTCGAGGAACCGGCGGAGCGCCAGGCCGGCATCAAGGTCGAGACGGTCGAGGAGCTGGTTGGCAAGCTGAAGAACGAGGCGGGAGTTATCTGATGAGCGTCCTGGTCCTAGCCGAACACGACAACGCCGTCGTCAAGTCGGCGACCCTGAACACGGTCACGGCGGCGAGCCGACTGGGCGACGACGTCCATGTGCTGATCGCCGGCGCCGGCTGCGGCGCGGCCGCCGAGGCGGCGGCCAAGATCCAAGGCGTCGCCAAGGTCCTGGTCTGCGACAACCCGCTGTACGAGAACCAGCTGGTCGAGCCGCTGGCGGCCCTGATCCAGGGGCTGGCGTCGAACTACACCCACATCCTGGCGCCCGCCACCACCACCGGCAAGAGCACCATGCCGCGCGTCGCCGCGCTGCTGGACGTCGCCCAGATCTCCGATCTGATGGGGGTCCAGTCCGCCGATACGTTCCAGCGGCCGGTCTATGCCGGCAACGCCATCGCCACGGTCAAGTCGAACGACGCGATCAAGGTCTTCACCGTGCGCGGCCCGTCCTTCCCGAAGGCCGAGGCCGAAGGCGGCTCGGCGGCGGTCGAGAATATCGACGCGGCCGCGGATCCGGGCCTGTCCAGCTTCGTCGGCCGCGAGGAAAGCGTCTCCGAACGCCCCGAGCTGACCTCGGCGCGAGTAATCATCTCGGGCGGGCGCGGCATGCAGAGCGGCGACAATTTCGCGATGCTGGAGGAGGTCGCCGACAAGCTCGGCGCCGCCGTCGGCGCGTCGCGCGCGGCCGTCGACGCCGGCTTCGTGTCCAACGAGTTCCAGGTCGGCCAAACCGGCAAGATCGTCGCCCCCGAGCTGTATATCGCGGTCGGCATCTCCGGTGCCATCCAGCATCTGGCCGGCATGAAGGACAGCAAGGTGATCGTCGCCATCAACAAGGACGAAGAAGCGCCGATCTTCCAAGTCGCCGATTACGGCGTCGTCGGCGACCTGTTCAAGCTGGTGCCCGAACTGTCGAGCGAACTGGACAAGCAGCTGGAAAAGCCGTAAGCCGCGTAGCAGCGTAGCTTTGCGTTACGGCGCCAAAAACGGCGGATCCGAATGATCGAAAAGGTCGGCATTATCGGGGCCGGGCAGATGGGCCATGGAATCGCCCATGTCTGCGCCCTGGCCGGCTGCGAGGTTCGCCTGCTGGATGTCGGTCAGGAGCGGCTCGACCGCGCCCTGACCGACATCGAGCGCAATATGAGCCGCCAGGTCTCGGCCGGACGCATCGGCGACGATGAAAAGACGGCGGCGCTGGGGCGCATCCAGACCGGCCTCGACTACAAGATGTTCGCCGATTGCGACCTGGTGATCGAGGCGGCGGCCGAGGTCGAATCGGTCAAGCGCGACATCCTCGAGAAGATCTCGGGCATCCTGGGGCCCAAGGCGCTGCTCGCCACCAACACCTCGTCGATCTCGGTGACCCGCCTGGCGGCGGCGTCGGACCGGCCCGAGCGGTTCATGGGCATGCATTTCATGAACCCGGCGCCGATGATGGAACTGGTCGAGCTGATCCGCGCGATCACCACCAGCAACGAGACCTTCGAGGAAATCCGCGTCTTCACCCAACGGCTGGGCAAGGTACCGGCCAGCGCCGAGGATTTCCCCGCCTTCATCGTCAACCGTATCCTGCTGCCGATGATCAACGAGGCCGTCTACACCCTGTATGAGGGGGTCGGTACGGTCGAGGCGATCGACACCGCCATGCGCCTCGGCGCCCACCACCCGATGGGGCCGCTGGAACTCGCCGACTTCATCGGCCTGGACGTCTGTCTGGCGGTGATGCAGGTCTTGTATGACGGCCTGGCCGATTCGAAATACCGGCCCTGCCCGCTGCTGGTGAAGTATGTCGAGGCCGGCTGGCTGGGACGCAAGACCGGCCGCGGCTTCTACGATTACTCGGGCGACGCCCCTGTTCCCACCCGATAGGGCCGGCGCCACCCGATAGGGCTGGTCCCACCCGCAAAATCCGGCGCGTCGCCGCGCCCACGGCCGGCGGTCGCCGGTCAGCCCCCGTCGATATATTTTCGGATCAGGGCCACCGCGTCCGCCGAATCCCATTCCAGCGGCGCTTCCAGGCGGCCGATCTCGCGGCCCGAGGCGTCGACCAGGATCGAGGTCGGCAGCCGCTGCACCGACAGCTTTCGGTAGGCGGCGCTCTTGGGGTCCAGATAGATGGCCAGGTTCTCCAGGCCATGCTTGTCGAAGAAGGGCGACACCTTCGCCAGGCCGCCGCGATCCAGCGAGACCGCCACGACCTCGAACCTGTCCGAGCCCAGCTTCCCCTGTAGCCGGTCCAGGGCCGGCATCTCGCGCACGCAGGGCCCGCACCAGGTCGCCCACAGATTGATCAGGATGACCCGGTCCCGAAAGGCGTCCAGGCCGATATCGGCGCCGTCGGCGTCGGCGAACTGGATATCCGGCATTGGCCGGGGCGGCCGCGCCAGGGTAAAGTCGCCCAGCGGCCCCGCCGGACTGTAGGTATCGCCGGTGCCGCGAACGACAACCAACGCCTCCGCCTGTCGCGGCCCGCCGGACCATTCGAAGGCCGCGACCGCGAGGCCGAGCACGACAAACGCCAGGATGATGACGATGCCGGTCCGTTTCATGGCCCTACCCTATCATGGCGCCCCTCCCGCCGCGAGCGGCGGCCGGTCCGCGCCATGAGCGGCGAGGGCGGCGCGAGCCGTATCTGGGGCGGCCGGTTCGCCGGCGGTCCGGACGCGGTCATGGAGCGCATCAACGCCTCCATCGATTTCGACAAGCGGCTCTATGCCCAGGATATCGACGCTTCCCGCGCCCATTGCCGGATGCTGGTCGCGCAAGGAATCCTGTCTTCCCCAGATGGGGACGCGATCGCCGAAGGTCTAGAGAAGATCCGGGCCGAGATCGACGCCGGCGAGTTCGACTTCAAGGCGTCGCTGGAAGACATCCATATGAATATCGAGGCCCGCCTGGCCGAGCTGATCGGCGACGCCGCCGGCCGGCTGCATACGGCCCGCTCGCGCAACGACCAGGTCGCCACCGACCTGCGGCTTTGGGTTCGCGACGCGCTGGACCGGCTGGAATCGGGCCTCGCCGACCTGCAGGGCGCGCTGCTGGACCAGGCCGAGCGCCATGCCGACACGATCATGCCCGGCATGACCCACCTTCAGGCGGCCCAGCCGGTCACCTTCGGCCATCACCTGCTCGCCTATGTCGAGATGATCGGCCGCGACCGGTCGCGGGCCCGGGATTGCCGGGCGCGGCTGAACGAATCGCCCCTGGGCGCGGCGGCGCTGGCCGGCACCGCCTTCCCCATCGACCGCGAGGCGACCGCGCGGGCGCTGGGGTTCGACCGGCCGATGGCAAACAGTCTGGACGCGGTGTCGGACCGGGATTTCGCCCTCGAATTCCTGGCCGTCGCCGCCATCGCCGCGACCCATCTGAGCCGCCTGGCCGAGGAGATCGTGCTCTGGACCAGCGCCCAGTTCGGCTTCGTCGCCCTGTCCGACGCCTTCTCGACCGGCAGCTCGATCATGCCCCAGAAGCGCAACCCGGACGCCGCCGAGCTGATCCGCGGCAAGGCCGGCCGGGTCGTCGGGGCGCTGAACGCGCTTCTGGTGGTGATGAAGGGGCTGCCGCTGGCCTACGGCAAGGACATGCAGGAGGACAAGGAGCCGGTCTTCGACGCCGAGGCGACGCTGGCGCTTTGCGTCGCCGCGACGACCGGGATGATCGCCGACATGACCGTCGACCGCGACGCCATGCGGGCCGCCGCCGGCGCCGGCCACGCGACCGCGACCGACCTCGCCGACTGGCTGGTGCGGACCCTGGACATGCCGTTCCGCGACGCCCATCACGTCACCGGGCGGATCGTGCGCCTGGCGGACGAGGCCGGCTGCGCCCTGGACGCTTTGCCCCTGGAGGCGATGCGCGCGGTCGAGCCGCGCATCACCGAGGACGTGTTCGCCGTCCTCGGCGTCGAAAACTCGGTCGCCAGCCGCACCAGCCAGGGCGGCACGGCGCCGGACAATGTGCGCCGGGCCGTCGCCGCGGCGCGGGAGCGCTATCTGTGATCACATCCGCGTTACGGGCCTTGCGCGGGCCGGGCTTCCGGGTCCTATCTTTGATGATGATACTCGCCCTCGCCACGGCGCTGGCGGCCTGCGGCAAGAAGGGGCCGCCGGAGCCGCCGGCGGGCGAGGAAACCAGTTATCCCAGGACCTATCCGAGCCGATGAACCATTTCGAGTACAGGAACGGCGAGCTCCATGCCGAGGCGGTGGCGCTGACGCGCATCGCCGAGGCGGTCGGCACGCCGTTCTACTGCTATTCGACGGCGACCCTGGAGCGCCACTACCGGCGCTTCGCCGGCGCCTTCGCCGGCTTGGACGCGCTGGTCTGCTACGCGCTGAAGGCCAATTCGAACCTGGCGGTCGTGCGGACGCTGGGCGATCTGGGCGCCGGCGCCGACGTGGTCTCGGAAGGCGAGCTGCGCCGCGCCCTGGCCGCCGGCGTTCCGGCGGCGCGCTGCGTCTTCTCCGGCGTCGGCAAGACCGCGGCCGAGATGGCCTTCGCCCTGGAGGCCGGGATCCTGCAATTCAACGTCGAATCCGAGCCCGAGCTGGACCTGCTGGCCAGGATCGCCGCCGATCGCGGCCAGCGCGCGCCGGTCGCCATCCGGGTCAACCCGGACGTCGCCGCCGACACCCACCACAAGATCGCGACCGGCCGCCGCGAGGACAAGTTCGGCATCGATTGGGACCGCGTCCGGCCGCTCTACGCCCATGCCGCGTCGCTGCCGGGGATCGAGATCGCCGGTCTCGCCGTCCATATCGGCTCGCAGCTTCTGGACCTGGCGCCCTTCCGCGACGCCTTCCGCCGGGTCGCCGGGCTGGTGCGGGACCTGCGCGCCGACGGCCACGCCATTCGCCGGCTGGACCTGGGCGGCGGGCTGGGCGTGCCCTATGACGGCGAGGAGCCGCCGACGCCCGAGGCCTACGCCGCCCTGGTCGGCGAGACGACCGAGGGTCTGGACTGCCAGATCGTCCTGGAGCCCGGCCGCGTGCTGACCGGCAATGCCGGGGTGCTGGTGACCCGCGTTCTGTACGTCAAGCAAGGCGCCGAGCGCCGCTTCGCCATCGTCGACGCGGCGATGAACGATCTGCTCCGTCCCAGCCTCTATCACGCCCATCACGCGATCGCGCCGGTGCGCGCGCCGGCGGACGGGGCGCCCGGCGAGGAGATCGACATCGTCGGACCGATCTGCGAGACCGGCGATACCTTCGCCACCCGCCGGCCGATGCCGCCGCTGGCCACCGGCGACCTGATCGTTCTGCGCACCGCCGGCGCCTACGGCGCGACGATGGCCTCGGAATATAATTCGCGGCCCCTGATCGCCGAAGTCCTGGTCAAGGACGACGCCTTCGCCATCGTGCGGCCGCGCCCGACCTATGACGAGATGCTGGCCCGCGACCGGCTGCCGCCCTGGATGGCGGCGGCGCCGCCGACACGCTCGCGGGGCGCGGCGTGACCGGCCCGGCTTCGACCACCGGCGGCGTGCCGGAGCCGGATAGCGCGCGCGACATGCCGCCCGACCTGCCTTCGGCCCTGCGCCGGCGGCGGGCGCTGGCCCGCGCCGCCCTGTGGTGGCAGCGCGCCTGGCCCGCCCTGTGGCCGGCGCTGGCGGTCCTGATCGGGTTCGCCATCCTCGCCCTGGTCGATGTCCTGCCGGCCCTGCCCGGCTGGCTCCATCTGGGGACGCTCGCCCTCTTCGCCTCCGGTTTCCTGGTCGCGCTTTATCGGAGCGCCGGGGCCTTGCGCGCGCCCGGCGCCGCGGCGGCCGACCGCTATCTGGAAGGGGGCGACGATACCGCCCATCGGCCGCTGGCGGCCCTCGCCGACCGCCGCGCCGACCGGGAAAACCCCGCCGGCGCGGCCCTGTGGCGGGCTCATCGCCGGCGCATGCTGGCGCGTGCCGCGCGCCTGCGCCCGCGCCTGCCCGCCGCCGGTCTCGCCCGACGCGACCCCTGGGGGCTGCGCGCGGCGCTGGCCGCGCTTCTGGTGATCGCCGCGAGCGCCGCCGGCAACGAGGCCCCGGCGCGTTTCCTCCGCGCCGTCGCGCCGAGCCTGGGCGGGGCCGGCGCCGCTGTCGCCTTCGACGTCTGGGTCACGCCGCCGGCCTATACGGGTCGGGCGCCGCTGTTCCTCCGCCACCAGGCGGCCGACGCGCCCATCGAGCTGCCCCGCGACAGCCTTCTCACGGCACGGCTGACCGGGGGCCGGGGCGGCGCCGTCCTGACCCTGGACGCGGCGCGCTTCGACCTGACCGCCGAGGCCGGCGGCCTGCAACGGATCGAGACGCCGATCACGGGCGGATCGCGCCTCGCCCTCCGCCAGGACGGCCGCGAGCTGGCCGCCTGGCCGATCGCCGTCCTTCCCGACCTGGCGCCCGAGACCTCCCTGACCGAGCCTCCGGCGGACACCGGCCGGGGCGTTCTCCGCCTCGACTACGCGGCCGCCGACGATTACGGCGTGACCGCGCTTACCGCGCATATCCGCCGCGTCGGCGACGCCGCGGCTGCCGGAGACGCGACCGCCGGAGACGCAAACACGGGGGGCGCGACCGACGCGGGCGCGATCATCGCCCTCGACCTGATCGGCGCCGACGGCGGCGCCCAATCCCTCGCCCGACGCGGCTTTCACGACCTGTCGCCCCATCCCTGGGCCGGCCTGGAGGTCGAGATCCGCCTGCACGCCACCGACGCCGCCGGCCAGACGGGACAGAGCGCGGTCCATCGCTTCACCCTGCCCGAGCGCCGCTTCCACCATCCGGTAGCCCGGGCGATCGTCGAGCAGCGCAAGCGGCTGAGCCAGGCGCCGGACGCGCGGCGCAAGGTGGCTGCCGCCCTGTGGGGCCTTGCCGCCCTGCCCCAGCTTTTCGGCGAGGACCTGGTCGTCTATCTGGCCCTGCGCACGGCGACATCGCGGCTGCTGCGCGACAAGACCGGGGCCGAGATCGCGCCCGTTCAGGGCCTGCTCTGGGATACGGCCCTCCGCCTGGAGGACGGCGAGCTTTCGATCGCCGAGCGCGAGCTGCGCGAGCTGCGCCGCCAATTGCGCGAGGCGATCGAGCGCGGCGCCCCGGAGGCCGAGATCGCGCGCCTGATGGACGAGATCCGCCGCGCCCTGGACCGGTATCTGGAGGCCCTCGCGCGGGCGCCCGAGCCCGCGACGCCGGAACGCATGGCGCCCCTGCCGCCGTCGGCCCTCGACAACATGGTCAGCCGCGACGATCTGCAACGCTTCCTGGACCGGATGCAGGACGCGATGCGCGGCGGCGCGCGCGATTCGGCGATGGAGATGCTGCGCCGCCTGGACAATATGCTGGAGAATCTGCGGGCGATGCCGCGCGGCATGACGCAGCGGCGCAACGCCGCGCGCATGGACCAGATGATGCGCCAGATGGAGGACCTCGCCCAACAGCAGCAAAGGTTGCTGGACCAGACCTTCCGCCAGTCGCGCGGGGGCGAGAGCGAGACCGGCTGGCTGCGCGACAGCCAGGACGCGCTGCGCCGCCAGCTCGGCCGGCTGATGCAGATGCTGGGCGAACGCTTTGGCGACATTCCCCAGGCCCTGGGTCAAGCCGAACAGGCCATGCGCGGCGCGGTCGAGGCGCTGGGCCAGGGCCAACCCGGCGCCGCGCTGCCGTCCCAGGGCAAGGCGCTGGAGCAGCTACGCCAGGGCGTCGGCCAGGCGATGCGCCAAATGACCGGCGAGGACGGCCCGGGCGGGTTCGGCGACGCGGACGAGCTGGCCGACGACGAGCTGAATATCCGCGACCCCTTGGGACGGAACCGCCAAGGCGACGGCGCGGCGTTCGGCGGCCGGGTCGATGTCCCCGACGAATCGGCGCTGGCGCGGTCGCGGCGCATCCTGGAAGAGCTGCGCCGGCGCGCCGCCGACCCCTGGCGGCGACCCCTGGAACGCGACTATATCGAGCGATTGCTGGACCGTTTCTGAGCGCCCGGCCCGTCGGGATGCGACGATATCGGGCCGTCAGGCGGACCGCGGCAGGTCGGCGGCCAGCGCCTTGTCCACCGCCGCGCAGATGCTCTTCAGGGTGAAGGGCTTCGAGATGATGTTGTGGGCCAGGGCATCCAAATTATGCGCCCGCTGGCGTTCGTGGGAATAGCCGCTCATCAGGAGGATGCGCGTCGCCGGGAAATCCTTGGTCACCTTGAGGGCGAGGGCGATGCCGTCCATCCCCGGCATGACGATGTCGGACACCAGAAGATCGAACGTCTCCTCGTTCAGTGCCGCCAGCGCCGCGAGGCCGTCCTCCTCCGTGCGCACCGCATGGCCGGAATGGATCAAGGCCCGGGTAACGAACGCCGCCACGCCTTGATCGTCGTCGGCAATCAGAATCCGCGCCATTCCATCCCTCGTTTCCCGGCCTCCGCCGTGCGGGCCCTTTCCTTCTTTTTACCAGCAATCCGCGTGCCAGCCGGAAAGTGCCTCGATACCAAACGCTTAGCCCCCGCCGGGGGAAATTCGGCCCATGTTCGGCCCGGCAAATTTAGACCATCGGGCAAAATCTGCCTACCGCGGCGCCCGCCCGTCGCCTATCGGTCGGGGACGAACTCGATCTTCAGGTCGCGGGCCGTGGCCGGCGGGTTCTTGTAGCGGGTCGCGAAGGCGACCGTTTCGCCGGGAACCAGCCGCGCCGCCGTCGCCGCGAACTCCCACGCGCCGACCACCTTGCCGGCCTCGCCGGTCAGCGAGGCCCGCATCAGGGGCACGTCCAGCACCGATTCGGTCACGTTGGCCAACTGGCCGCGCAGGATCAGCACCTGGCCATCCGCGCCCGCCTCGCGCGCGAACCCGACATCGCGGAACTCGATCCCGTGACCGACCGGCAGCACCGGCATGCCCAACGCCGCGTAGAGGCGCGCCGCCGGCGGCCAGGCGGCGACCACGGGCTCGCGGGCAACCAGCCCGGCGACGACCAGTCCGGCGACGACCAGGATCAGGAGCGACCAGCCCAGCAGGTTCGGACGCCGCGGCACCGGACGCGGAAAAGCCGGCAGGTTCGAGCCCTCGGGGATCTCCCGTGGCGCTTCCGGCGCCCGGACGACATCCGGTTCGACGCGCAGCTTGGCGCCCGCCTGGGCCCAGGCATGGCCGCATTTGGCGCAGCGGACGCGCCGCCCGTCCGACCCGATCTGGACCGGATCGATCAGATAGCGCGTCGCGCAGGCGGGACAGGTGATGATCATCGCGGACCCGTGGCGGTCGGTCGTTGCCGGCGTTCTGTCGTTCTTGGCGTCGCGGCGCCGATACGGCCGGGAACGAATTCGGATGGGGCGCGTGCGAGGAGCCCCTCGAACCCGGCGCAAACCGTTCTAGGCCGGCATGTATAGGGCGCGGGCCGGGGCAAGGCAAGGACGCGGAACTGGACGCGGCGCCATGGCCCGTGCCAATCTTCGCGCGCCAAGGGACGCGCCGGAGAGGCGCGTTCGGGCGCCGGCGGCCGGCAGGGGCGGCCTGCGCCGCTCGGCTTTCGCGAACTGGAACGCGTCATGGTCCGATTCGAGAATGTCGGCATGCGCTACGGGACCGGTCCCGAGGTGCTGCGCGACGTGTCCTTCACCGTCGCCCCGGGCGCGTTCGCGTTCCTGACCGGCCCCAGCGGCGCCGGAAAATCCTCGCTTCTGCGGCTCATGTATCTGGCCCAGCGGCCGTCGCGCGGGCTGATCTCGCTGTTCGGCACCGACATCGCGACGGCGCCCCGCCACAGCCTGCCCGCCCTGCGCCGGCGGATCGGTGTCGTCTTTCAGGATTTCCGGCTGCTGGACCATCTGTCGGCGCTGGACAATGTCGCCCTGCCGCTGCGCATCGCCGGCGCCAGGGAAAGCGAGGTCCGCAGCCATGTCGTCGACCTGCTGCGCTGGGTCGGGCTGGGCGACCAGATCGACGCCCGCCCGGCGACCCTGTCCGGCGGGCAGAAGCAGCGGGTCGCCATCGCCCGCGCGGTGATCGCCAAGCCGGCGCTGCTGCTGGCCGACGAACCGACCGGCAATGTCGACGACGCCATCGCCCTGCGCCTGCTCTACCTGTTCGAGACCCTGAACAAGATGGGCACCACGGTCGTCATCGCCACCCACAGCGACGGGCTGGTCCGACGGTTCCGGCATTCGGTGATCCGCATCCGCGACGGCGAGACGGTCTTCGAGCCGGCGGGCCACGCCGACGTGGCCGGCTGAGCGTCCGGGAGCGCCCGCGCATGTTCGGTCGAGAGATTCTGGGCAACAAGGCCGGCCTGCCCCTGCGCGACGATTCCGCCGGCCGCTTCCTGCCCTGGTTCGTCGCCCTCATGGTCTATCTGGCGGCCCTGGCGCTGGCCGGCGCCCTGATCGCCGCCGAGGCCGGGCGCGACTGGCGCCAGGCCCTGACCGGCGCCTTGACCGTCGAATTGCCGCCGGCGCCGGCCGGCGCGCCGAAAGCGGCGGCGGAGGTCGAGCGGCTGCTGGAAAGCCTGCGCGCCGCGCCCGGCGTCGCCGCCGCCGAGTTGGTCGGCCCCGACCGGATGCGGGCGCTCCTGGCGCCCTGGCTGGGCGCCGACGCGGCGGTCGAGGACCTGCCCTTGCCGCGCCTGATCGAGGTCGCGCTGGCGGCGGGCGCGGCGCCCGATCTGGACCTGCTGCGCCGACAGATCGCCGACATCGCGCCGGAGGCCCGCCTGGACGATCACGGCGCCTGGCTGGGAGCGCTGCTGCGGACCGCCCGGGGGATCGAAATCCTCGCCCTGATCCTCGTCGCCGTGGCCGGGGCGGCGGCGATCTGGACCGTGGTCTTCACCACCCGCACCCGGCTGGAAACCCATCGCGCCTCGATCGAGCTCCTGCACCTGATCGGCGCCCAGGACAGCTACATCGCCCGCCAATTCCAGTTCCAGGCGCTGCTCGTCGGCCTTGCCGGCGGGATCGGCGGCCTGCTGCCGGCGGCGCTGACCGTGCTCCTTCTCGGCGCCGTCACCGGCGGGGCCGATTTCGGGTTGTTGCCCGAGGTCGCGCTGACCTGGCAAGGCTGGGCCGCGCTTGCCTGCCTGGCCCCGGCGGCGGCCCTGGTCGCCATGGCGACCGCCCGACTGGTCGTGCTGCGGACCTTGGGGAAGCTGCCGTGAGCGGCATCGGCGCCACACCCCGCCGGCGGCGATGGCCGCGGCGCCTGGCGGGGATGGTCGCGGCGGGGATCGCCGCCTGGGGGCTGGGGCTGGTCTGGTTCGCCGGCGCGATCCCCGGCCGGGTCGCCGACCCGGACACCCCGACCGACGCCATCGTCGTGCTGACCGGCGGCAGCGAAAGGCTGGCCGCCGGCCTCGACCTGCTGGCCGCCGGACGGGCGCGGAAACTGTTCGTTTCCGGCGTCTATCGCGGGGTCGAGGTAGCCGAGCTCCTGCGCCTGTCGCGCCAGGCCCCGGAACGGCTGCGCTGTTGCATCACCCTCGGCTACACGGCCGGCGACACCGAGGGCAACGCCCGCGAGACGGCGGCCTGGATGGCGGCGGAAGGCTACACCTCGCTGCGTCTCGTGACCGCCAACTACCATCTGCGCCGCAGCCTGTTGGAATTCGCCCGCGCCATGCCGCGGGCGACGGTGATCGCCCATCCCGTCTTTCCCCCCGGCTTCAAGCGCGAGGACTGGTGGCGGTGGCCGGGCACGGCGCGGCTGCTGGCGGTCGAATACAACAAATATCTGGCGGCGCTGGCCCGCGGCCTGATCGCCGGCCCGACGCGGCCATGACCACGGCACGGCCATGACCACGGACGCGGCCAAGAACACCGGCGCGCCGGGACCCGCCGAGGACGCCGGCGCGGGGCCGGTCCTGCGGTCCCTCGCCTTCAACATCGCCTTCTATGGCTGGACGGTCCTGCTGCTGATCGTCGGCCTTCCCCTGTTGCTGCTGCCGCCGGTGGTCGCGACCCGGTTCGTCGTCTTCTGGATCGACGGCTCGTTTTGGCTGCTGCGCGTCCTGTGCCGGCTCGATTATCGGATCGAGGGATGGGAGAACCTGCCCGCCGGCCCGGTCCTGGTCGCCGCCAAGCACCAATCCATGTGGGACACCATGGTCCTGTTCGCGCGTCTGCGCCGGCCGGTCTATGTGGTCAAGCGCGAGCTGGGCTGGATTCCGATCTTCGGCTGGTTCCTGCGCCAGCAGGGCATGATCCTGATCGACCGCCGCGCCGGGGCCAGCGCCATGCGCCGGCTGCTGGACGGCGCCGCCGCGACGGTCGCCGCCGGGCGGGCGGTCATCATCTTCCCCGAGGGCACCCGCACACCGCCGGGCAGCAGCCACCCCTACCGGGCCGGGATCGCCGGGCTGTACGAGCGCCTCGCCGTCCCCGTGGTCCCGGTGGCGCTGAATTCGGGCCTCTATTGGGGACGCCGCGCCTTCCTCAAGCGGCCGGGCACCATCCGCCTCGCCTTCCTGCCGCCGATCCCGCCGGGGCTCTCGCGCCGCGACTTCCTCGCCCGCCTCGCCGCCGATATCGAGGACGAGAGCCTGCGCCTGTACGCGGAAGGGCGCGCCGACGAGAAAGACCCGCCGGCGGCGTCGGCGTGACCGGCGCCGCCGCGTCGGGCGCGAATTTCTGTGGATAAGTTGGTGGACGGCCCCCGCCGTTTGCCGTGATACCGGGGACGAAACGAGATTTTCGCGGTCCCTCAAGGGCTTGGCGGGACCGCGGCCTGTGGAAACATAACAAGAACATATTCTTGACCCGCCCGCCGGCGGATCATAGACTCCCAGCCTCGACCCGGTATTCGCAAGGATTACGGGGCGTTCATCGAATATTTACCATGACCGGGCCATAAGCGGTCCGCATGGAGAAGCTGCCATGTCGTCCATCGCCTCCATTTCCCAACGGATCTGGGATATGAAGTACCGGCTGAAACGGGCCGACGGCGCGCCTGTGGACAAGACCCTCGAGGATAGCTGGCGCCGGGTGGCGCAAAGCGTCGCCGCGCCGGAGGCCGACCCCGCGCGTTGGGAAGCGCGCTTCCTCGACGCCATGCGCGATTTCCGCTTCCTGCCCGCCGGGCGCATCCTGGCCGGCGCCGGCACCGAGCGCAACGTGACCCTGTTCAACTGCTTCGTCATGGGGACGATCCCCGACGACATGGGCGGGATTTTCGAAAGCCTGAAGGAAGCGGCGCTGACGATGCAGCAGGGCGGCGGCATCGGCTACGATTTCTCGACCCTGCGGCCCAAGGGCGCGCCGGTCCACGGCGTCGGCGCCGACGCATCGGGGCCGCTCAGCTTCATGGATGTCTGGGACGCCATGTGCCGCACCATCATGAGCGCCGGCGCCCGGCGCGGCGCGATGATGGCGACCCTGCGCTGCGACCATCCCGACATCGAGTCCTTCATCGAGGCCAAGCAGACGCCGGGCCGGCTGCGCATGTTCAACCTGTCGGTGCTGGTCAGCGACGCCTTCATGCGGGCGGTCGCCGACGACGATGCCTGGGAACTGCGCTTCGACGGCACGACCCATAAGAGCCTGCCGGCGCGCGACCTGTGGAACAAGATCATGCGCGCCACCTACGCCTATGCCGAACCGGGCGTGATCTTCATCGACCGGATCAACCGCCGCAACAATCTCGGCTATTGCGAGACCATCTCGGCGACCAATCCCTGCGGCGAGCAGCCGCTGCCGCCCTATGGCGCCTGTCTGCTGGGAGCGGTCAATCTGGCGGCGCTGGTCCGCGACCCGTTCGAGGCGACGGCGCGGCTGGATGTCGACGCCCTGGAGGACCTGGTCGCCGATTCGGTGCGCCTGCTGGACAATGTGATCGAGGTCTCGAAATACCCGCTGCCCCAGCAGGCCCACGAGGCCCGCGCCAAGCGCCGCATCGGCCTCGGCATCACCGGGCTGGCCGACGCGCTGATCATGTGCCGGACCCGCTATGGCAGCGACGCCGCGGTGGCGCTGACCGAGGACTGGATGGCGACGATCCGGCGCGCCGCCTATCGCGCCTCGGCCCGGCTGGCGGCGGAGAAGGGACCGTTCCCCCTGTTCGACGCGGACAAGTATCTGGCCGGGGAAAGCGTCGCCGAGCTGGACGACGAGACCCGGGCCCTGATCGCCCGCCACGGCATGCGCAACGCGCTGGTCACCACGGTCGCACCGACCGGGACCACATCGCTGCTGGCCGACAATGTGTCGTCGGGACTGGAGCCCGTCTTCAGCTACCGCTATTCGCGCAACATCCTGATGCCCGACGGCACCAGCCGGGAGGAAGAGGTCGCCGACTACGCCTATCGCCTGTTCCGCCGCCTGAAGGGCGAGGACACGCCGCTGCCCGACTATTTCGTCGACGCCCAGACCCTGACCCCGCGCCAGCATCTGGTCATGCAGGCGGCGGTGCAGAAATATGTCGACGCCTCGATCTCGAAGACCATCAACCTGCCCGAGGACATCCCCTTCGACGCCTTCAAGGACGTCTATGCCGAGGCCTACGCCCTGGGCTGCAAGGGCTGCACCACCTACCGGCCGAACAGCGTGACCGGCGCCGTGCTGGCGGCCCCGTCCGAGGCCAAGGACGCGCCGACCCAGACCGAGCTGCCGCTGGGCGTCCCCGCCGCCGCCACCCCGGCCCAGGACGTTTACGAAGCCGGCGGCATCGTCTACATGACCCAGCCGCTGAACCGGCCCGAGGAGTTGCAAGGCGCGACCTACAAGGTCCGTTGGCCGGACAGCGACCACGCCCTCTACATCACCATCAATGACGTGGTCCAGGACGGCCGGCGCCGGCCCTTCGAGATATTCATGAACTCGAAGAACATGGAGCATTACGCCTGGACCGTGGCCCTGACCCGCATGATCAGCGCCGTCTTCCGGCGCGGCGGCGACGTGTCCTTCGTCGTCGAGGAGCTGAAGGCGGTGTTCGACCCGCGCGGCGGCCAATGGATGCAGGGCCGCTACGTGCCCTCGCTGCTGGCCGCCATCGGCCAGGTGATCGAGCGCCATCTGATCGATATCGGCTTCCTGCCCTCGCCGGCGGCGGAGGACGACGCGGCGGCCGAGAAGCGCCAGGCGCTGGCCGCCGGCGGCGCGGCCGGCGATCCCGGCCGGGCGGGACCGTCCTGCCCGAAATGCGGGGTTCCCGGCCTGATCCGCCAGGAAGGCTGCGACCTGTGTACCGCCTGCGGCTATTCGAAATGCGCGTAAGCGCCGGTCGAAATGCGCGTAAGCGCCGGTTGGCCGTTTCCGACGTCCCGATAGCGCGCTAGCCCCGGGCCAGCTCCTCGACCCGTTCCAGCAGGCGGTGGAGCGGCCCGTCGGCGATGCCCAGCGCCTCCAGATGGCGGACCGTGTTCTCCAGATAGGCGCGGTTGGGACCGCGCTTGCCGGCGCTGAACGCGATCTGGCGCGCCGCCGTCTCTTCCTCCAGGCGCCCGGCATATTGCGGGTGGGCGCGATCGACGACGAAGGCATGCGCCGTCACCGGCCCGCCCGCGGTCAGCACCCGCACCCGGCGGTCGTGATAGACCCGTTCGGTCATCTCGCGCGCGTACAGATAATCCATCACCGCTTGCGCCTTGGCGGCGGCGACCCGGAAGACCATCCCCCGGCAACTGCCGCCCCGATCCAGCCCCAGAACCAGGCCGGGATGGGACGGGGTGCCCCGGTAATTGAACGAGCGGATGCAAAAGGCCCGATGATAGCCGCGCAAGAGACCGGGGCGCGCCTCGACGAAGTCGAAGCCCGGGTCCCACATCAGCGAGCCATAGGCGAACACCCAGATATCGGTCATTGGGGGCGGAAGATGGAGGTTGGCGGCGGATCAGCCGCGGGCGAGGAAGCCGGCGAGCGCCGCGTTGAAGGCGTCGGCCTGCTCGATGTTCGACAGATGGGCGGCATGATCCAGCAGGACGAGCTCGGCACCCGGAATGGCGTCGCGGATCGCCTCGGCGGCGGCCGGCGGCGTCGTCTCGTCCCGGTCGCCGACGATGCAAAGCGTCGGCGCCGCGATCGCCTTCAATCGGGACGTGGCGTCCAGCCCGGCGATCGCCCGGCAGGCACCGACATAGCCGTCGACCGGCGTGCGCAGGATCAGATCGCGGATCCGCGCCACCTCGTCGGGGCGGGTCTTATGGAAAGCCGGCGTGAACCAGCGCGCCAGGGTCGGCGCCGCCAGGGCCGCCAGCCCGTCCTTCTCGGCGACGCGGACCCGCTCCGCCCACATCTCGGGGTCGGGCATCTCGCTCGCCGTGTCGCACAGGACCAGCCGGTCCAGCCGCTCCGGATGGGCCAAGGCGAACAGCTGGCCGATCATGCCGCCCATCGAGAGGCCGACGAAATGGACCCGCTCGACCCCCAGCGCCTGCAACAGCCCATGGACATCGGCGACCAGGACCTCCGGACCGTAGGGGGCGAGGGTGACCTCGCTGCCGCCATGGCCGCGAATGTCGTAGCGCAGGACGCGGTAGTCGCCGGCGAAGGCGGCGGCCTGGGCGTCCCACATCTCCAGCCCGGAGGCCAGGCTGTGGCTGAACAGGATCACCGGCGCGTCCGCCGGCCCGTCGAAGCGGTAGCGGATGCCGATGCCGTTGGCGATGATGCGGTCGCTGCTTGCCGGCATGGTCACGGTTGGGACGCCCGCCTCCTTTCCCGTCGATCCGTCGTTTGACACCCGTCCCCGCGCCCGATAAGAGCGGGACCGCCTATACAATCACCGGACGAGGCTTCTGCCAACCATCGCCGATGCGCAAGCGCCTGTACATCCTCGTCACCGCCGCCCTGGTCCTTCTGGGCGCCCTCTATACCGGCCTCTGGTGGTGGGCGGCCGGCGCCTTGCGCGACCGGGTCGAGGCGCTGGCGGCCGCGCGCACCGAGACCGGCCTGCCGACGCGTTTCCAGACCCTCGCGATCGGCGGGTTTCCCGTCACCCTTCGGGCCCGGATCGACGGCGCCGAGGCGGCCCTCGACGGCCCCCTCGCCGGCCTGACATGGCGGGGCGCGAGGCTGGTCGCGGCCGTCCGCCCCTGGGCGCCCCGCCGGGTCGAGCTGCGCCTGGACGGCCGCCAGGAAATCACGGGACCGGACGGCCCCGTGCTGACGGCGAGCGGCCGCAGCCTGGCCGCCGATCTGCGGCTGGACGGAGCCGGCCGCGCGGCGCGCATCGACGCCCGCCTGCGCGACCTTCTCCTGACGCCCGCGACCGGCGCGGCGCTGGCGGTCGCGGCGGCCGACATCACCTATCGCGCCGACGGCGAGACGGACGAGCCAGGCCCGGCCCTCGCCCTCGACGCCGCCGATATACGCCTGCCGGCTGCCGCCGGCGGCGCGCTGGGGCGCCATGTGGCGCGGCTGATCGTCGACGGCCGGCTGGCGGGCGACCTTCCCGCCGATAGCAGCGCGGCGGCGCTGGCCGCCTGGCGCGATTCCGGCGGCACCCTGGAGATCACCCATGCCGAGGCGCGCTGGGGCCCCTTGCATATGGCGGCGACCGGGACCCTGGCCCTGGACGCCGAGATGCGCCCCTTGGCCGCCTTCGCCGCGCGGATCGTCAATTACGAGGCCGCCCTCGACCTGTTCGCCGCCGAGGGCGTGTTGGCGCCGCGCGAGGCGGCGATCGCCAAGACCGTCTTCGCCCTGGTCGCCCGGCGCCCGGCCGACGGCGGCCCCGCGTCGCTGGAGGCGGCGCTGACGATCCAGGACGGGCGGCTCAGCGTCGGTCCGGTGCCCTTGTTCGACGTTCCGCCGCTGAACCTGCCGAACTGACGGCGGGAGTCAGGCCTGCTTGGCCTCGATGACGCTGCGCCGGATGGCGCGGGTGCGGCGGAAGGTCTCTTCCAGCTTGTCGCC
>Ga0070728_10001309_pt1 | contig 38537 bp, 34 predicted proteins | sample tdDd471_FD_66723 | JGI IMG/M metagenome (GOLD analysis project Ga0070728, IMG submission 66723) | Marine sediment microbial communities from the Atlantic coast under amendment with organic carbon and nitrate - tdDd47.1 | ecosystem: Environmental > Aquatic > Marine > Coastal > Sediment | place... | reverse complement strand
AAATTTGGATAAAGTTTATGAGTTTATTGATTTGGGAGGAATTAATCATTTATCATTATTGGGATGGTCAGTATCTGATGATACTATATTACATATGGAAGTAGCTAATGCTATGCTCGATAATTATGATAATATAGATATGCTATGCCAATCACTTGCCAAAAGATTTATATCATCTCTTGACAATTTTGAAAAAGAAGGATTGAAAAAAAGAAATCCGGGGAAAATAACTATTAAAAATTTTAAAAGACTACGAAATGGTTCCCCTTGGAATAAAATGCCATATAATAGAAAATATGGTGGCTCAGGTGCCGCGATGAGAAATTTGTGTATTGGACTTGTATTTAATAAATTAAAAGATAGGGATAAATTAATACAGACAGCTATAGAAACATCTAGGATTAGTCATAATTCTGCTGTTGGTATTATGGGAGGTATTACATCTGCATTGTTTACATCTTTAGCTATACAGGATATAGGTATTGAAAGATGGCCATTCATACTTATTGATATTATTAACAATAAAATTATTGATAATTACATTAAAGATAGTGGGCGAGATTATGAGGAATATAGTAAAGATTCTCATGACTTTATTAAAAAATGGCAAAGATATTTACTTAATAAATTTGATAAAGATGGGAATATTATTAAAACTAGAGCATCATTAAACCTTTATTTTAGAAGTGATTATTATTATGATAATTTTGGATTTAAGGATGGGGAGTATTTTCCTGGCTCCGGTGGTGATGATTCTGTTATTATAGCATATGATGCCCTTATTGATTCCGGAAAATCTTGGGAAAAATTAGTCTTTTATTCTATGTTGCATAAAGGTGATACTGATACAACTGGATGTATCGCTGCCGGATGGTATGGCGCTATGAAAGGGTTTAAAGATGTCCCTAAACAGATATTAGATCATGTAGAATTTAAAGAGGAACTCGTTAATATAGGAAAAAAGTTGTACAAATTTTATTGAATAATTATTTACAAATTTTATTGAATAATTATTTATAAATAATTATTTATAAAATTCCATTGAATAATCAGACAAGAATATGTGTGGCCATAGGGATTATATGTGATTATTAACAAATTTTACTAGATTATCGGATGTGCGTTCGTCTGCACTGTTAACTTGGAATGGTATTTCAGAACCATCATTTAAGTATAATATGACCATAGGGTAACCATCTACGCCTTTTTGTTTGCATGTTACCTCATCACCTCCTTCACACCTGATGGATGTTACTTTAACATTTTTTATATTTTTCCCAGCATATGCAACAAATTTTTCCCATTCAGGAAGGAACATTTTAGAATATCCGCACCACATAGCATAATATAGGACTATTTCGTGTGGAATGTCTTTTGTGTCTGACTTTGCATTATCAAATGTATCAATTTCTGTGCCTGTGTTAGAAGTTGATGTATTATGATTAAATAATATATATAGGAATACAAGAAATATAATCAATATAGTAATAATTATAATAGGTGTAAGATTAATATTGCCTAATCGTATGTTGAACATTTTATAATGTTATTTTAGAAAAAATATATAGGATTTTTAGGATGTAATATTTATATTTAATATTGTGTTATTTTTTTTCTATTAAATAATATATATAGAAAATGTCTTCATCTTTTGTTAAAGGAAAAACAGACCATTTAGGTGATTTTTTTGGTGACAATGACGAACGTCGTAGTCAAGGTTTAATTTTGTTTAAAATTGCAACTTATCCACCAAAAGATGCTACAATTATTACAGATCTTCAAAACAATAAATTTCAATTAGAAAATATTGCAAAAAATATAGGTGTATATCACAGAAAAAATAAAAATAGTGCATCATTTAAAATTTCAATGAAAAGTTTAAAAACAAAATATCCAACAGATATAATTTCAAACTATATAAAAGAAGATGGAACAGTTGATAATAGCAGTTTTATGGCTATCTTAAATGCAATTGGTAATAATATTTATTTTGGAGATAAATATTATAATGCATATACCACTAATAATATCCAATATCAAAATGTAACACTTGATTTTAATTTAAGTAAAATGTACCATAAAATTACTCAAAATCAAGCAGGTTTATTAGATGATATGACATTAAGAGATGTTGCTAATGCTGATGTTGCTGATGATCCTTTTGCTCAACCAAACATTGATAATTTATATGATGGTGCTAATCAATTTGTTGTACAAAATGGAAAATATGGAAAAACTGTTGGCCAAAATAATGATTTTCAAGAATGGGATTACAAACGCATGGGCACTTATTCTCCTATCGGGGAAAAAGAATGTTTCGGTACAAATCTTAAATTTGGTACTGGATCAGAATGTAGAGATGCTATTGAACAATGTTTAATTAATGGAGATGTATCACAATGTTTTGAAAAAATTAAAAATGCTAACGCAGTCGGTAAAATAGAAAAACTTCATCCTGTAAATGCTATGCAATTTTTAGAATTATTTGGATTTCAAGTAGGTAACCAAAACGGTAAAGTTATGAATGTAACAACTTGGTTAAACAAATTTGCAAAAAATAAATTAACAGCTAATCAAATTAAGCACTTAAGAGATAATAATATCCTTGACTTTTTCAAGCATTTAGTAGCTTATGTTAATTATCATAATATTGGCAATACCATACAAAATGTAGGCAAAAATTATGCACCAGCTGGTGCAAATAACGTAGGTTCAGATGATTTAGACAAATTAAAACTTAAAAAATATGTTAAACCAGATACCAATAATTCAGCATATGATGCAACAATCTTATCAAGAAATATGCCATTTAATGCATTATATACATCTAATCAATTCGGATCTTATAAAAATTTTGGAACTGTATTTGGAATGGTTGGTGGTGGAGAAAATAACTTTCGTGATGGAAGTATTATGCCATTTACAAATGGATCAATCGGAAGTATTACACAAGAAGGTGGTAATAGATATGTCATCAGAGCTCCAGCTCAAGGATTAAACAGATTTAATGGTGCTAAATTAGTTGAAAATATTATTAATGGTCAAATAGCATCACTTAGAGCAAAAAATAAATCTCTTGATAATGATAGTAAAAGAAAAATCACTGATTGGATCAGTAAATTAAAAACATATGAAGAAAAATTATTGAAATATATCCAAATTTTACAAAAAGCAAATCAAGTATATCTTAACGATAACAACAGAGAATCTGTAAATATTGATAAACTTGAAAATATCGTAGCAAATTATAAACATTTACAACAAAAACATCTTAATATATATCAAGTTATTACTGATATCTATGCTCAAATTGCTAAATTAAATGCATCAGATAATAACAACAATAACCAATATTCTGATCCAATGTTCAGACCTATTGAAATCTAATTTTAACAAAAAAAACAATATTTTATTAATATCTATTAAATAGATGTGGTTATGACCAACCTATTTAATTTATCCTATCATTACTAAATACAAGCCCACTTACACCATTAACTATCCTTAATATGTTATATACACTACAATATATCCTCAATTTTGCAGTATTATTAAAATTAATATCTGTATTAACTATAATCCTTAATTTTACATTATCTATCTTACTTAAATTAGCAGCACATGATGGCTGATGCTTTTCAGGATGTAAGGAAAAAGAGTATATGTTAACCCCTTCAGGTGGATTATGTGAATGATGTTGATATGGTTGTATATGGTTAAAATAATCAGAATCCCTAAGACTGAGTCTTTCTTGGCCATTAAATAATATAGTCTCCTGTTCAATAATATTTTTTCCCAATAATTTATTATCCTTATCCCTTACCAAAGAGTCTGTATAATTAAATATATCATTTACTCTTGCATTTTGTGCCAATGATAACTGTGTAACCCAGTATAACTCTTTACATGGTTGAGTAAATCCCATTTTAAATGACTGATTAATCCCATCTACCGTCTTTTCTCCATTATACAATATTTGCTCTATTAGATATTCATGACTAGATTGATAAAATTTAACTCTTTCATCATTATCTAAATATATATATTCTACCAACAAGAATGCATCTCGTATGATAAGATTACTAGTCCTTAAACTTCTGTTTCTATGACTCCTCTCAACTGAGTTTATCCTTGGCATCGCAGAAAATCCAGTTGAAAGTCCTCTTATTAAATATTTTGAATTAACTATATTATTATTTTCATCCCTTAATATATTACCAGAATTAGGATCTCTTGGATATAATATATCATCCTGCTGATCTTCTGTCTGAATATTATCAGGATTAGTTTCTGTTAATGATAAAAATCCCTTATCCGATAATCTCCATAAATATAACCTCCTATCAACTATGTCAAAATAAATAAATCTACCTAATGATACTTCCCCATCAACATTTTGCTCTATAAACTCAAAAGGTTCAAAGTTAACAAAATCATTATCTACATTTATATAATGTGTTGGTGTTATGATATGGCAGTTATTAAGGTCATTTAATTCAACATTTATTTTTATATGATTATAATCAAGACTTATTACTGGCAAAGCTAATCCCGGAAACCTATTAAACCAAAATCTTAATGGAATAAATAATTTATATGACTTTTTCCCATTTGTAAATTCTGTTAATTCCTTTACATCACCTAATATAGTATCCAAATTTTTGCTACATGGGATAGTTAAATCATGCCATATATTCATCCAATCACCATATTGCCTATCTATTAATTCTGATCCTATCTCTATCTCTACATTCTTTATTAATGCATATCCTATCCTCCTCACCCATGCAAATTTTGTTATCTGGTCTATCTCATTATTTTCATTTTTAAATTTTGGTATTTTGGGCAATACAGCAACCATATATATTTTTGAAATTAAATCACCACTCCTCGATAATACACAACTAACCCTTTTGCCAAAATCTGGCTTGTCAATAAATGGTTGTGGTATTACCTCTGTTGAAAAATTAGTGTGTCTCCTGTAAACCAATTTAAAAAATGTTATCTGTGGATTCTTTGTCAAAAATATGTCAGATATACCATATGCAACTATCTGGATTAACCCTCCACTCATATATTATACTATAATGATATAATTATAATATAAAATAAACATAAATAAAGAAAAGAAATACATGCCAATCAGCACATATATGAAATTATAAAAGTTAAGTAGAAAAGTAAATAGAAAATAGAAAATAGAAAAGTAAATAGAAAATAGATAATTATGAAATAGAACAGAAATTTAACAATTATTTTTTGCATTGAAATCACAATAGTTTCTTTCCCAATATGACAAAGAAACTGCATTATCATCAAATTTACCTGCATTATTAAGTGAAGTTGTTGGATCTACATAATTTCCGTTTATAAGATTATGTTCTAAAACATTATTAATTTTGGTAGTAAGTTGATTTTCGTTAATACATGGTGGGGCTTGCCCTTTGTTGTAATTAATTCTTTCCAAGATTGAATCATTATCCAACCAATCGTCATCACTATTACTATCATCGTTACTATAAATTTTATATCTTCGATCCATAACTACTTTTATAAGAAAATTATCAACATCATCATCATCATTACTATCACCATCATCATTACCGTCATCAACATCATCATCATTATCAACATCATCATCAACATCATCAATATCAACATCATCATCATCATTATCAACATCATCATCAACATCATCAACATCATCATCATTATCAACAATAACACCTTTTACAAAATCAACAACAGGATTTACATACTCTGGAACTACTGTGAATGTCAAGTTATTATTATAGACATCAGGTGATCTAGAAACCTTTTCTAACATTTCTTGGTACAACTTTTGTAGATCAATATCTTCATTGATAAATTTTGAAATTTCGTCGACATCTTTATCAAGATTTTTTGCTTCTTCTATGTCTTCTTTAACTTTTTTTATAGTTATTCCTTTTTTTTCTTTATCAGATAAAGGGGATATTGAAAGTTTAAGGTCGGGGTTTATTTTTTCTGGAACTTGTAGCATATGTTGTGCCTTTTTAAATTGTTTGAGAAGTTCTGTTTTAGTGATTATATTACCATTTTCATCAATCTCAAATGGTTCTATATATTTTCCATTATCATTACTGGTGTTAATTTTTTCTTCATTGGTATTATTACCTGTAATATAATTGCAAATTGCTGTAAACATCTTATTTACTTTTACAAGATTTTTTTATAATACATACCAAAAATAAAGGGCCTATTTAAGTCTCATATTTTCAATTTTTTTTAATATTGATATGCCACTCCAGCCATACCACTAATTACCCTTAATACTGAATATGATAGGCAATATATAGGTAATCGTATACTTTTGCCATTTTTAAGCTCTTGGATAGCATCATCACTAAATACAATATCAAATGTAATATAGTCCAATTTACTTAAATTGGCCGCTCCAGATGGCTGTGTATAGTTTTCAGGGACTAATGAGAAGCAATAATTATAGATACCTATTCCAGGGTTAGAACTATGCCTTTCATAAGGTACTATATCATTATAATATCTGGCATCCTTATACTGCTCTCTGGTCCTGTCATTAAACCTTATCCGTAAGCTTTTTATCAAATCACCATCACCAGTAGCAAAATTAGACCCGTAATTATGATACTTTCTCTCTTGATTCTCCATAGAACCATTTATAAAGTCTCTAAGCTGAGCCATCCAGAATATCTCTATAGTAGGAGATTTGAAATATATCCTAGTACTATATATCATATCATCATCCAGACTATCATATTTTACCTCTATATCACCATTATACTGTAACTTATCCATTAAATATTCATTGGTTGTTGTAACTATAGATTCCCTTTCATCATTCTCAATATATATGTATTCACATAACATATGAGACTGTAACTTTGTCATTTTAACAAACCGAGTAAAAGGATCATAGTAGCAAACATCATTAAATTTCCTTAATTTTACTTTTAATTTAACTTCAGTATGTTGTAAGGCAACAAGTGGCAATGATGCAGCGATTTTCCTGCAAAATGTAAATTGTAGTGGTATCATAAGTTTGCACCTTCTCTTCCTTTCTGTGTTAAAATCATACAATTCAGGAACATTACCTATTAACATATCATGCCCCCTTTCTTTTTCCTTGACTTGAACAAGTTGATGATACACATGCAACATTTCACCATACCATACATCTATTAACTGATCCCCCACATATAATTTTATAAAGTCAATAAGATAATACCCTATCTCTCTAATCCATGCAAAATTAGCATTTTGCCCTCCTTGTAAACTATTCTCAAGGACTATAATAAGTGCCTCTAATTCTTCTATCTGTGTCTCCCTATCTGACTTTTGTGTATTTAGATAATTAATCATATTTTGATTAGTTTCAGAAACAGAATCACCAATAAGTGAAGGAAAATCCTTAAAAAATGATGAATTAATAACAACATCAATCATATAAGAATAAACATCATCTTCATCAGCAAAACCATTATATTTAGTATCTATAGTAGTCAATATATTATATAATGATTCTGCTGTTATAAATCCAAATAATTCGTCATATTTAGCAATCTCCTCATCTGTTACAAATTTTTTATCAGGAAGCCATAAACTATTCCATAATCTAAATTTATTAGGATCAGCACTTAATGTGAAAGGATTAGGAGATACACTTATAAACTGCAAAAATATCTGCTTAACAGACAATATTACATCCATAGCATTATCATGTGGGTCTGTAGGATCATAATTAGGTGAATTTGGATCTTCAAATCCATTAGTTATCAATATAACAGGATCTATAGATGTATCATGGTTAATATGAAAATAAATATCATTTTGCAACTCTATCCTATCCCTTATAAAATGTAATTCTCTTAAAAATTGTGCAAAATAAAATTCAGGTTTAGGTACTACCAGATTTTTCATAGTCAATAAACCAAAATTAAGGTCATAATGGTCCAATTGTTGTAAAAATACTGTCAACTTATTTGCCAAATAATTATTAATATTAGGTATATTTGCTTGAAAATTATTCAATGTTGATTCAAAATAATACTCTATCTGAGTTGGATTATCCAAATCAACATTAAAATATGTTTCTGTAATATCTTCAAGATACATTAATAATTCGGCTCCTAATTCATCTTCATATATAGTCCTATTCAACAAATTATTATCATATAATGTATTATAATTTTCAACAACATTGCCCATAATTAAGTTCCATAAAGATGATGCTGCATCAGAAAAAAATAATGATTTTGTATTTATTCTAATATCACTTCTCATATTATAATCAAAGTTAGAATATGTTGTAAAAGTTGGAAGTTCATCTTCTGGCATATTAAAATAACCTAAAACAATCTCTAATATAGGTTTAATATCACCTATATAACTATCATAACCTAATAGCCCAAAATTATTCAAGACTCTCTGATATCTACGTATAACATACTGAGGAAGTATATAATTAATTCCATTTATTTCAAGAAATGCATTCTGCCTAATAATACTAGTCATCAATACATCACCATTAGGTCCAACTATATTACGAAAACTATTCATCGCATCAATAGATACAAAATCATCATCTATACATATCTTAGGTAATAGTTGAGATATAATACCATTTCTTTGTGATCTTAATATAGGCATAAGATTATCAATTATATTCTGAATATCATTTGCTCTATCATTATCCCCGTTATCAACAGCTTTTTGCTTTTCATCAATTAGAACCTTATTCATAGCCTCTGGTATATCCTGTGCAGATATAATAGGAATATAATTAAGAAAATATATATTGAAGAATCTATTTGGTATAGTACCATTGGGATCCCCAGTAATAGCCTCAATACATATATCAGCATCACCTATATCAGTCCTTGCCCACAATTCCAATGTATTAAAATAATTTACAAATTTATTATCTCTATATGTTGCCCTATTATCAATATGAAAATTATTGACATATCCTTGAACAAGATCACTCATGGGATGATATAAATTATCTGGTTCATTAGGCAATTGATCAATAGTAAAATCATTACTAAAATTATCATTCAAGTTAGGATTATTACTTCCTAATAGAGATATATTTGTCCACCTAAGACCTGTATTGAAAGTTGACCCATTAACAGTAAATAATCTATAAAACATAAATTTAGAGTCATCTATTAAGGAATTATATACATTATTCAATAGTAGTATATTTTTTTGTAAATCAAACCTTATAGTATCGATAATTATATCTTTTATTCTTTGCACATCAAAATTTGAATTAATAATAGCTGTATCAGTATTAAGTGTGGCATTAAATATCTTATATGCATCAATATGTATATATGGTTCACCTCCATATACATTATTTACACCAGTCCGAAATACTGTATTACTAGATAATTGGGTTGTTCCTTGTGTAACATTATAATTAGCAGTATCAACATTAAAAATAAAAAATAAATTTTCATCATTAAATGATAAAGGGTCAAATACAGGAACTGATGCACCTGTTCCAAATTCAACAAATTTATCAAATAATAACCTTTGCAATGTGATAGCATTCGCTAAAGGCAATGGATCTGATAATGTATCAGCTAAATGTGAAACAAAGAATTTATATTCTATATTATATCTATCAAACTGAAATAAAGTGTCTAATACATCATCATAATATTTACTAACATCAGTTTCACTATTACCAGTTCTAGCTATCCATTGTTCAGGAGATAAAGGTCCGTCAAGTATATCCAACATTCCATCTATAGCACTAATCTCTCTGTTCAATTCAACTATCTCTTCATCAATTAATTCAATTACCTCTATATACTCATCTTCCCCAAATATAGTATTATTTGGTCTATTAGTTTCCCATATTATCCCATTATTCTTTAATAACTCTTTAACCTCTCCCACAGTTAAAAATCTATATACTATATTAATATCAGGAAGATATATAACTAAATATAATTTATGTAACAAATCCCCTAATCTTTTTATTTTAATTGTCGCCTCTTTACCAAAATCAATAGCATTTCGAAACTGTATATCATATTCTGCTCGAGAAAAATTAGTATGTCTCCTATATATTATTTTAAACATAGTTACTTGTGGTTCTCTTGTTAAAAAAACATCATTACTTCCTTTTGCAACTAATTGCAGTAAACCACCAGTCATATATTGTATTATATTAACTAATAAGTTATAAATTTATAAACTAATTACATATACATAATATGTATAAATTACACAGGATAGGTAAATGGTATAATACAGATTATAAGGAGCAAGTAGAAATGCTGATTAATCCATCTATAAGAACAAATAATTCAATATATGGAATAATAACACCTCATGCAGGTTATTCATATTCTGGAAAAGTTATAGGTGACACATATAGTCATATAAATTGGCAAAAATACAACAAAATATTATTATTATGTACATTACATAAATCAAATAGTATGTTAATATTACCAGAATTTAATAATATTATGGGAAAAATATCAGTTAATACCGATATCATACAAGATCTAAGTCAATATACAGATTATTTTGTTAAAAATGATTCTAAATTCACAGAAGAACATTCATTTGATCTACAACTACCATTCATATTAACATATGCAAAACCAGAAACAACAATTGTACCTATACTAGTAGGAAATTCACCATATATGGACAATATAGCTGATATACTAACAAATTATATTGATAATAATACTCTTATTATCGTCACATCAGATTTCACTCACGCTGGTCCCAGATATGGAAATAACATAGGCCCTTTTGACATAATTAAAAAAAAAGATGCAGAAGATATAACAGCGATAATAAATAACGATATGGACGGCTTTAAAGGTATAACTGTGTGTGGAAAACATGCTATAAGATTATTTATGATCCTTAGAAAAAAATTAAATAGAGATGATAGTGCAAAATTGGTATCTTATGATAATTCAGGTATTAATAAAGAAAATATAGTAACTTATGCAGGAATTATATTTACAGATAAAAAAGGTGGTAATTTGTACAATATATGGGAAATGGCTGATAAAAAACTAGAAAATATTCCCAGACAAACATTAATAATATTAGATAAGGTTACTAATAATATTGGCAGTAGTGATAGTGTAAATGATATGTACAGACAAATAAGAAAAAATATTATAATGGATAGTATTGATATCACTAAAAAAGGTATATTTATAACATTCGAGGAAGATTATAAATTACAAGGATGTATAGGCACTTTTTACCCATCTGCACAGAAGAGTAGCAAAAATATGATAGAATTGGCAATGTATTATACATTACAAACAGTATTTAATGATAACAGGTTTCCTAATAATTCTTTGAAGGATAAGAGTAATTACAAGGATTTATATAGTGGAAAAAGGTACAATTTCAAGATAACTCTTCTTGATAATAATTTTAAGATTGATAGTGATAATTTTTTTGATATATATATTCCTTGTAAACATGGTATAATATTAAGACTATCTGGAAGATCAGCTACATTTTTGCCCAATGTTATGTTGGAACAGAAATGGATTGATAACTGTGATTATATTACTGATAAAAAAAGATTTGAAAATAAAGTATTTGGTAGTTTAATAAGAAAAATGGGTCTTAAGAATGTTAATTGGAAGGATGGTGATTTATATTTATATGAAGGAACAGAAATAAATGAATCATAGTTAATATGCTAATTATGGTATATTTTTAATATTTTTCCATCAAGTTCATGGGCTATTATGTATTTTCCGTATGGAAATGTCCATTGTAGTCTATTTATCTTGCCTTCAAGTTCTTTAGAATAAATTGTAAATGTATTCAATTCTTCAATAGATTTGCAATTATCATATGATACATCACTTATAATCGGTGTATCATAGTTTAGTAGTTCAAGTAGATCATCATATGAAATGTTAGGATTGTTGTCGATACTATCAATAATATCTCTATATTGTTTATTTCCATATATTTGATTGACAATAAAAGCCATTATGGTTATATTGTTGATATGGTTATATTGTTGATATGGTTATATTGTTGATATGGTTATATTATGTGTTTGTAATATATCTTATTTCAATTTTATCCATAAGTGAATGCTAATCCAGCCATACCAGATATTATTCTTAATATATTAGTATTTCTTACATATATTTTCAGATTGATGGGATCTATAGTCCCATCATCTAATATTAATCCTTCATCAAATTCAACTTTAAGTGTAACTCTTGCTAATTGATTAAAATTAGCAGTACCAGATGGTTGACTTTCTTCAGGAAATAATGAAAAAGAGTACATATTAATCCCATCTGACGGAGATGCGTTATGATGTTGTAATGGTTGAGCATAATTAAAATAATTTCCATCTAACCTTGGTACTCGTATATAGCTATGGAAATCTATTTGTGAATATTTGATGGGATTACCTATATTATTATCTGTCAGACTGTAATTATCCCATCGTAATTTTGTGTAGCCATCAATATTTTCTGTATATTTTATTTTTTGTGCAACCCATATTATTTCCTTTACGGGATGATTGAAATTGTTAAGAACACATTGAAAATTTTGCTGGTTAATATCTTCTATCTCTAACACTTGAACTTGATCAATTAAATATTCATGACTTGATTGTGCAAAACGCTTCCTTTCATGACTATCTAAATATATATAATCTACAAACATTGATGCACTAATATCTATACCTGATTGCTCAGATAATTCACTTAAAAATAATCCTTCATCTATGTTGGGTATTTTAATTAATTTATTATTTTCCACATAACTAACTTCTTCAATCTTTCTGAATTTAACTTCAAACATAACATCATGATATTCAAGTGCAACTAGAGGTATAGCTAGTCCACTATATCGATTAAACCAGAATTGAAGTGGTATTTTAAGTTTATACTCTGGCTTTTTGTCTCTATTAAATCCTTTCAATATTTCAACATTTCCTATTAATTTATTATATGCATCTTGTGTGTCTCTATCACCACTTAATTCATACCATATATTTAACCAATCACCAAATTGCCTATCTATTTTTTGCCCTCCTATATTTAATTCAATATCATCAATTATTGCATGTCCTATTTTATCGACCCATGCAAATTTTATATTTTCATTTGAATTATCTTCAAGTAATAATCGTGTATCTCTTTCTATCTCAAAATAATATTTTTGTGTTTTGATAGATCTATCTATTCCTATAGTCATAGCTTTAAAAATAATATTTTTATCATCACCCCCTGTAAAATTTGAGATTATACTTTGCATACTTATCTCCTCATATAAAAATGGAGCTTCACTATCAGAAGATAATAGATTTAAAAAATTTTCAATAATCATCTGATTACCTTGTTCATTAAATGTATCATTTACTTCCTGTATTATTCTTTCTGATCCTGATGTATTTTGTGCTAGAAATATATCAAGAGCTCTTATATATGCACTTCTATTAATACTCATAAAATCAGTAACTTTAATATAATTATCTTGTGCCTCTTCTAATGCTAATTGGAGATCATTAGATGCATCGAACCTTTGTATATCTATTTCTGGTAATATAATTTCAAGATAAACATCTTTTATCACATCACCTATTTTTGGTATTATTATACTGCTTTTTTTGCCAAATCCTACTGGATCATTAAATGGAATATTTATTGATTCCATAGAAAAGTTAGTATGCCGTCTATAAATAGTTTTAAAAAAAGTAATTTCAGGGACACCTGTTAAATATAGATCTTGACTACCGTATGAGACTATCTGTGTTAATCCACCTGGCATTATTATTATATAACTATCAATAAAAAAAATGACTGTAAAAATACATACAATATGTATATATATCGTATATATACATATATTTGCTTATAAAAGTGTGATAAAGGCAAACATTATTATAAAAACAATGATAGCAATTAATATAATATGTGCAATATTATATTTAGGATTTTGGACAATAACTTCTGCTGTAGGTGCTGGTTCAGGTTCTGTATCTTTTTCTGATACATTTATTACAGTTACTGGATCAGTATAATAAGGATCCCAATAATTATAATATGGATACCCATAATAATATGGCCAATATCCATATCCATATCTACGTCCATATCTACGCCCATATCTACTTCCATGTCTATAACCACCTGATCGCCTACCACCACCTGATCGCCTACCACCACCTGATCGCCTACCACCACCTGATCGCCTACCACCACCTGATCGCCTGCCACCACCTGATCGCCTGCCACCACCTGATCGCCTACCACCACCTGATCGGCCACCTTTAAATAATTCTAATCTTGGAATATTACAACTTGAACAACTCATATATTAGCAAATGTTATATATAATATCAAGATAATAATTATGATAATGAATATATCAGTACTATTATAACTACCATTATAAAAATGTTCAGTATATTCTGTGTCAGGCACATATTTATGTGTATGATGATTAATATCTGATATAGAAAAATAATAATCAGGATAATAATGATTATTGTGATAGTATATTTTTTTGAAAAATCTGGTATTATATGGATTCTTTTTGTAATACTTGTTCATATATATATTATAATCATGGAAAAAATAGAAATCTAAAATAATATTATAAATGGCTAATATAAAAATTACGCATAAAAATAAGGAGTATGGTTTGATTGATATTAGTTATAAAAATATAAGATTGCCAGTAATAATGGATTGGAAAGATTATACAAAAATATATGATATGAATAAAATATGGAAATGTAATAAATATGGAAATATATATTGTACACATGTGATAGATGGTATGAATAAGGATGTTTATATGCATGATGTAATTATGCATATGAAGGATCTAGATGAAGGGAATATTGCGAATGATGCAAAAATATTACATATTAATAGATTGGGTATAGATAATAGAAGAGAAAATCTTATTTATGATACTAAAAAGAAATTAATAGGAAAAAATACAAAAAAGAAGAAAAGGACAGTAAAATTACCACCTGATAGTGGTATAGATGTGGATGATATCCCAACATATGTGTGGTATATGCGCCCAGATAGTTCACATGGGGATAGATTTGTTGTTAGTATAGGAGATATTAAATGGAAGACGACAAGTTCAAGAAGATATGATTTAAACTATAAATTAGATCTTGCAAAAGATTATTTAAAAAAATTAAAAGCAACTAGACCAGATTTATTTGATACTTATTCAATGAATGGTGATTACAACAAAAAAGGAAAATATCTTGTAAATTCATTTTATGATATAATTCATAAAGGTGGATATGATCATATCAAAAGATATGATCATAAAAATTATACTGAAAAACTTTTATATTAACTTATTGATCGAATATCTGTTGGTGATTGAAGAACTTCTGCTTCTAATGTTTTGATAGCTTCAGTACGTCCTATGGATCTCCTTTCTAAATGTGAATCCAGAGCATTATTATCTGTTAATAATTTAGCGGCCCGTTCAGCATGAATGTTAATATACATATTATTATATAATGGAAATTTTATAATTCCAACAAATAGGATAACTATATTAAACACAAAATATAATAAAAATAGTCGCTTTTTGAATATATAATACATATAATATGATAATAAGGTCCTAATTATAGATATTATAATTAGTTGTGTTTTGTCTCTGATAACACATAATTTTGTAAATATTGTCATAGGTGGCAATATTAAATGATATATGTAGAAATTATAATTTGTACATATATTATTCATATAGTATATAGGTAATGTATATAATAATTATACTAGCATCTAAATGACAATTCACTGGTATAAGCTATTCCGAAAGTACCAGAACTAGACTGAAATACTGTATTATCAACAACAACTCCTTGTGTAGGAGATCCATCACCTTTAATATTTACAGGTACTCCGATAGTAAATGATTCTCCATCAAATACATGTCCGCCACATATAGTTACATTTACATTAGAAGGTCCAGTAGCTCCTGTAGCAGCTATACCCAATAATTCATCAGTGCCATAATCATATGGTCTTATTGCGTTAGATCCTTGATCTATATCATACATTGTCAACATATCATCACCATTATATCCAGATAGTCCTATAGTAGATGTTAAATATATCAAACTATCACGACTAAAATCTTCTATAGCAGCTCTTGTTCCCCATGTAATAGCAAAAGGAGATCCTCCAGCAACTGTGCCATGGACAACTTTATCCATAGTATTTTCAATATATGTAGCAATAATATTAGTAGAATCTATAGCACTCATAAGTACTTCTCCTGACGGATTAGTTCCTGGAAGTTGTGTATTGGTTGTTTCAGCTGTTATAACTAGACCAGATACACTAAAAGTAGCATATCTTCCTATATTATTACCCAATGCAAATAATGTAGATGATATGAATACAGGATCAGTTACATTATTTGATCCTGTAAATGATACAGCAACGGAACTTCCAGCAGTAAATCCGGCACCAGTCCATCTGATAATAACAACTTCAGCTGAATTAGATCCATTTTCATATAATTTAAATGCCATATCAGTCGTATTTAATGCAACACCTCTTTCTCTTCCAGCAGATGATGTAAAAGTAGAAGTATATACACCAGTGAAATAACCTGTTTGTGTTATAGTAGTTCCTGCAACAGAGAAATGTTCCATATTTATAGCATCAGGTGCTCCTCCTATAGGTATTTCATGAAGTACGAATTCTGCACCATTATTTAATATAACAATATTAGCTCCAGATGCAGCACCTGTAATATTTGTAGTTGATACTTCTGTTCCAGAACCAGTAACAGTAGTTCCACTGACAGTATATACTCTTAAATATTGAGTACTTCCAGATGAACTATGATGTAAAAAATGAGTATTATCTAGTCTATATATTTTATTATCATTAGAACCTGTAGATGTATAATTAAATGTTGTTCCATATGTAGGAAAATCATCAGCTCCATTTATATCTATAACTCTAAATGATCTGGCTCCATTAGTACCATCTATACCCATTATGACTATTCTTGAATTTGATGAATCTAATAATATAGTACCTATGTCAAAGGTATTTGATAATTCAGTCCAATCCGGAATTAATGCTGTGCCTATCTTACTTATTCCCTGAACTACTGTTCCACTTGTTTCTGAACTCAAACTAACTCCTCTATCAGCAGATACAACTCTTCCTGTTTTAACAGGAATTGATATTGTCTGAGACCCAAAGTTACCACTATTACCTATTACCGGTGTTGCATTAGATATTATTCTCCATTGATTCTGTTCAGCGAAATATGCCCATATATAACCTTCCTTTGCTACAGATGGAAGAAATGTTGCTGTAGTTCCTGGAGGAAATGATTCTGTTGCATCTGATGGGTTTTCTATAGGAGTTCCTCCGGTATTTATAGTTATTCCATTGGTAACTCCATCTGTAGTTATACTCTTTACTAATATTTCTGCTCCATCTGTTGCACTTGATGGGAAAGTTAAAGTTACTGCACCACTTGAATCATCTACACCTACAGCTGATCCTTCAACTAAAGTTGCTGAAGCTGGACCAATTACATTTGCAAGTGAACTTATATTAGTATTGTATGTTACTATTTCCCAATCAGATACTGTTTGCCCATTATTTTCTTTTGCACTTATCAATACAGCCTTATCTTTTAATATAGTGTATATCGTCAATGCTGTTGTAGGTGTTTTTAAATCTAATGGATCATCTCCATTATTTTTAATTAAACAATACCATCCTACTTCAGCTATATGTTGTTGTATTGTTGCTGTATTGTTAATCGCTGGCATCGTAATATTTAATGTACCTCCAGTGTTATTTATAAAATAATATCTACTATATAATTTACTGTAATCTGTAGTTGGTGTTAGTGTAACATTTGCAGATAATGTATCATATATAGCTTGTCCTAATGATCCTTCATTTGTATGTATATCACCTCTATAATTAGCTGTCCAAAAACTCATTATATATAAGTTACACTATAAATTATATAATAATTATATAACTTATAATTTATGATACTAATATATCAGATGGGGAAAGTCGGATCAAAGAGTGTTTTTCATACACTAAAACCTCTTGTAAATGAACCTATTGTTCATTGCCATTATATTATGAATAATATCGGCAATTATAATAAAGCTACCGCTGATAATATTTTAAGCTATAATGGTAAGATTAAGATTATCACATTGATTAGAGATCCTATTACAAGGAATATATCAGCATATTACCATAATATGAAAAATATGATTAATAAGAATGATCCTTGTACTATTGATTACATATCTAATACATTTTATAAAAAATATAATCACGATTGCCCATTATTATGGCTTAATATAGAACTATATAAATTAACTGGAATTGATGTATATGATTATCCATTTGATAAAGAAAAAGGATATCAACATTATGAAAATGATAAATATCAAATATTATTAATTACATTGGAAAATCTAAATAAATGTTGGACAGAGATACTTAAATTTGCAAATATAGATACCAACAATAGGTTAATAAAACAAAATGCAGGTAATAGTAGAATACATTATGGGATACCATATAATACAGTCAAAAATCATATAATTAGTAATATGTCAAATGAATACGTCAATAAAATGAAAAATAGCAAATATTACCAACATTTCTACAAAAAAAATGAATAATTAATTTGTCCAATTTTAACTGGAATAGTTGTTAAAAAATTGATATTGCAACTACTAAAAATAATATGTATAATATAATACATACTATACATATTATCATATACATATTACCTAATCATCATGTCTAAAGTTCCAATATTCAAACCTCTTAAAGAATGTTTAATTGATGAATTAAAAAAAATAGAATATGATTCAAATTTATTAGATACTATTATCAGAAAAATACCTGATGATAGTATTTGCAACATATTTGAATATGCTGGTAAATATTTAGGTCGCATATTGTTGAAATGTACAGATGAAACTGTAAAATATATTATTGACAAACAATCAGATTTGGAGTATGTTTATGATAATGGTTGGAGACTTATACATTATGCATGTAGATTTTCTAATTTGGAGATAATAAGTTATTTAGTTGAAAAACAAGTCAATCTAGAAGCAGAAACCACAGATTTCAATTACAGACCGATTCATTTTGTATGTAAATGGCAATCATGTAAAACCATAAAATATATGATAGATCAAGATATTAGTTTGATATGTACTGGTATAACTGGTTGGCAGGGAATTCATTTTTTGTGTGCATTTTCAACCGATAGTCCATATAGTGATCTTATCAAATTTGAAACAGATGAATCATTACAAACATTACAAGGGAGGGAAAAATATTTTAATAACAATCCTATAAATAAGGATATTATAAAATATATTGTAGATAAAGGTGCTGATATAGAATCTGTTACTGGAAAAGGGAATAGACCTATCCATTTTATATGTAGGGATGACAGGAATTTATCTATAGATACATTAAAATTTATTGTTGATATAGGTATGGATATCAATGCAAAAGATGAATTTGGATTAACTCCTTTACATACCATATGTGCAAGCAATTGTGTAACTACGGAGTTAATTAACTTTTTTGCAGATATTGGAGCAGATTTTAATGTAAGCGATAGTGATGGGAATTATCCTGTTCATACGATATGTTCAAATAGATGTGTTACTCATGAAATATTGCAAATATTTATTAATGTAGGGCCAGATTTATCTGTTAAAAATAATTATGATGTAACTCCACTACATAACATATGTTATAATAAGTGCTTAGCAGTAGATATTGTTGATATGCTTGTTGATCATAATTATTCTAATTTTTCCAATATGGACAGATCTAATGTGCAACCAATATATGCTTTGTTTGTGCATTCTAAAGCAGATATAATAAAACATGCTATAACCAGAGGACTTCATAAATTAAGTGATATGAAACAAATAACTGACTGTATATACATTAATTTTAATCTTAATAATGATGAGAGAAAAGATATAATGGAAATGATTCAATAATTAATTTATTAATCTGTATATGCTACAGCTACAAGACCGTTATTAATTTTTAACACATTATGATTTATTCCAAATATATATACAAGTGTATTTTCATCGAAAATATCTATAGGAGGTAGATCATCAACAGCTGTTATATCACTAAACCATAAAGTAAGTATTATTCTTTCTATTCTTGACAGGTTTGCTGCACCTGACGGTTGATGTTCTTCTGGTTTTAAGGAAAAAGAGTACAGATTAATTCCATCTTTAGGTGTATTGGAGTGGTGTATGTATGGTTGCAAATTGCCGAAAAATTTGCCATCTCTTTTCCTAAATCTTTCCTCACTATTAAATTCAAGAAGTGCGAATTCTAGAGGGTTTTTTTCACCGGTTATCCATAATCCATAATTGGAGTATTGATTTACACATATATCATCAGAAAATAGTCTTGAATCATCTAAAAGATCAATAGGGAAACTTATGTCCCTTGCATTAATATCTGTTGAAAAATTTGTAATAATAATCCTATTATTAACAGTAACTGTAATAGTACCTGCTATTTTTGCGGTTATTCTGTAATTTCCTATAGAAAGTGAACTTAAATTTAACCATAATGATTGTGTTCTGCTACCATTCCTAACTATAATCTTATTATTGCTAGCTGTTTTAGTAGTTAGTGGAGGAATTTCTTCCCATACACCATTTTCAGGAGGGTTATCACCTTCTTTAACAATTATTCTATTTCCATATTGATCAACGACTATATTTCCATATTGATCTATAAGATATTCTGGGCCATTTAATAATATCATGCTGGCATTTAATAGGTCAAAAGATGCTCTTCTAATCTCATTATCCCAATTATCTGTATGGGTGTATGCTATAAATTTTCTATTTGATCTAAAAATACCATTTTTCATGGCCCATATTATCTCTTTAGTTGGATAATTAAAGTGCAACTGATACCTAGTTTTATGTTTGACAAGACTTTCTGCTCCTGTAAATAAGATCTGTTCTATAAGATAGTCATGATCCATATCAGTAAATCTTTTTCTCTCATTAATATCTAAATATACATAATCAGCAGCTATACTAGCTGATTGTATAGATATCTGATCAAATGCATTAAAATTGCTACTTGATACTGTTAAATTTGTTATATCATTGAAATCTGTAAGTATATATATTTCATGGTATCTTATAGCTACCATCGGTAATGCTAATCCATAAAATCTATTAAACCAAAATTGCAAAGGTATGGTAAGGGTATATTCTGGCTTTTCCATATTATTATATGCTGTCAGTTCAGGTGTATCGCCTATCATTTTAAGATACCCTCTAGATGTTCCATCTTTCCTTGCTAATTCGTACCAAATATCTAGCCACTCTCCATATTGGGTATCTATAATTTGTCCACCTATTTCTACTCTTATTCTATTGATTAGTGCATGACCTATCCTTCTTACCCAAGCAAATTTTGCATTTTCATTAGGAATTACAGGATTAAGTACAACTTGAAGATGTAATCTAGATAATAAATCACCTAACCTGTACATCTTAACTCTTGTCTGTTTATTAAATCCGGGATTGTCAAGAATATCTCTGTTAAATGTTTGTATAGAGAAATTTGTATGCCTTCTATAAACTGTTTTAAAAAATGTAACTTGTGGATTAGCAGTAAGATAAATATCTTCCGCCCCATATACATAAAGTTGTATAACACCACCTGCCATCTTATTTATATGATTGTAAAATAAAGAAAAATTGAGAAAATAATCTTCACATGCATGTATAATTTATACTTATTTATTTCACAGATGAATAATAATATTATTAAAATTAATGATGAATATTATAACCTTAGATATATTAAGAGTGTAAGCTTTTCCGAATATACCGAAACATCAATTGGTGCATCTATTTTGAACAAATTTAGTAATAGTAAAGGTTCGATTCAACATAAAATAAAATATGATAAATGCATATTAACTATAGCAAATACAGAAGCAATTGCCGGAGATATGAAGCGTTTCTGTAGAGATGTTAAAGTAGTTGTTACTTCTAGACAGAGCGATAAAGATAACAGGGTTGCTAAATTGCGAATTTTTTTCGATAATATTTGTGATACTATTGATTAAAAAATTGATTTTATAAATGAATGAAAATATAAGTAATCTGTACTTTATTTGAAAAATATAACAGAAAATTGGAACATATCAAAAATTAATCAAGATTATAAATCTGATACTATTGAATGTTTTATAAATAAAAATGGTCATTCTTTTAACCATATTCAATATGATATATATACATGGTACTTGATGTTATTCATAACTTTTGGTTTGGGATTAATAGCAATGATGTATGGAAATTTTGATAATTAGTTAATTTCAGTTTGTTTATCTGATATAATTTTGACTATTGAATCCAATTTTAGTTTTTTTGCTAAATCTAATGCTGTTAATTCGTCCCATAAATATTTACTTTTGTGATATAATTCTGCATTATTTTCTATTAATAATTTTACTGTATCTTCATCTCTTTTAATAATTGCTACATGTATAGCTTTTTCGCCTTCTCCATTAGATGCATTAATATCGATGTTTTCTTTTTTTAATAATAATTCAATTATATCTTTATGATTGCACATAATAGCACATTGTAAAATTGTGTGTCCCCATTCTATCAATGTACCATCATGGTCCTCTATAATCGGAACCGATATATTCACATCCTTATCTGGTAATAGTTTTACTAGTTTACGTAGATATTCCTCATTTATGTTACCACTATCATAACCAATTTGACAATATTCTTCAGCTATTAAATCTAAAACATTATTTTCTGATAATTTTGTGTAAAATGTATTATCAAATACTTTAGACATGATGATATTGTTTATTAACATTTTATTTATATATAAATTCTTTTAGTATTCTCTTAAAGAATATTTTAAGATAATATAATTATAAAATATTATATAATATCTTCTAAAGATGAACAAAATCGTTATTACTATATGCAAATTGGATCATGTGCTGGAAAATAATCGGATATTGTATAATACTAATAATCATGGTGATAGCCTAATAATTATTATGATATATTGAAATTATCCGATACATGCAATTGGATAGATAAATTTCATAAATTATACCATACTGTTAAAATTACTGGTTATGATATGATTTGGATTAAAGAAGCTTTTAATATAGGATCAAAAACATATAAATTTCTATCTATGTATATTGAAGAATTAAATGATTTATGTAATAAATATGAATTTCCAAAAGGTGAATGGTTTGTTAGAACAGATAAAGTGTCGCTAAAATATGGTATATACGGAATTGGACCATATAATAATCTTAAAAATATAATTGAATCTATAGTTACAACTACTTATAATCATATATGTTTTGATAATGATGAGTCAACAATGACGATATATATGTTGCCATGGAAAAAATTGTCAAAAGGTAAAAAAATCAGAATTTTTGTCAATAATAGCAGAATAACAGCAATATCAGAGCAACATTTGACAAAAATAGTAAAAATAAAGAAATAATAATATTTGGCCAATATAAACAAAATATTATATATTGTCTTGCTGATAATTCTATAAAAAATTGAAAATATAAATATAATTAAAGTATACTAAATACTATTTATATCCTAACTAATCAAAATGAAATTTTTAATATTAATTGCCATTATACTTTGTGTTGTTAATTGCAAGGATGATTCTAACAAATATACACATGGTTCCATAACTGGGAAATGTTTGAAAAAAAGTAGTAATAGAACCAAAAGAGTTTTATTTTCATTCTATTAATTATGAAAAATGCATCGCTCTAGAAACGAAAAGTGAATATTATTATAATATGGTTTTATTTGCTGATGGAGTTAAAGTTGATAATTGTGTAAATCAAACACAATGCAACTTAAAATGTAAAGTTGATTCCAGATATACACTATATCAGTATCAAATATTAAATATTTATTATGACAAAAGTATAACAGTGTATCAAGGATATAATACATATTGTGATGATAATAATAATAATATGTATATTTGGAATATTATGTTAATATCAAGCGATTTTTTGTATTAATTGTAGGAATTATAGTATGTTGTATATTTTGGGTAATAGACTTAATCAAAATAATATGTTGTTCTTAAAAAAAATAAATTATATATCCGAAAATAACACCAAAGAGCTTACAGAAAATCTTGTATAATGTATAATAAGATCAATTTATTTATTATTCATGCTATATTTATCGAACCATTACATCTGTCCTTAATAGATACTTATATCCATTACTCACAGCATTCCCCCTATGAAATTGTTGTGAATCAAAAAGTGCACCTCTTCCTGTTTTAGGTATTGCAGATAAACGTAATGTTCGCATATCATCAAATAAGAAGTCAGTCTCACCACCATTAAAGTTACTATTCAAAAATATATTCAAGGTAAATATACTCCGATTACCTTGTGAATCTTGGTTTATATTATCTTTATGTACCTCAAATCTACCACCTGGCTCATATTTAGAGAATCTAAAATGATCATTTAATCCTACTATTTGCATTCCATTATATATTTTTGGAATGTAATTGTATAATTTTCTATATAAATTATCAGCCCATTCCTTATTTATAAATATGGTTCTATAATAATTTGCATTTCCTCTATCTATATATTCTAACTTTTGTGATTCGGCCATTTTTATAACAGTATCACATTCTTCGCGTGATAATATATTATCTATAACAACCAAAAATTTTTCACTCATAGCTATAAACGATAATTATATAATTTACCCACAATATAAACATATTATTATATTAAGGTTTATTGATCATTAATTTATATTATGAATATTGTAGATATAGCAGATGTCTTAACTCTTGATAATGAAAATTACTCATCATATACATATAACGAAATATTTGATAATATAGCAGACACATTACTAAACAAATCTATACTATGTATTAACAGAACTAATTATAGGATATGTGAGATTGAATTTTATTTGTTATGCGATGATCATAATGATGTATATGTTCATGGTGATGAGCACCAAACATCTATATGTAAATGGTATTTCCACAGACATAATTCTGGAACGTATAAAAATGGAACGTTCAAAGGACTTGATTTAACATTTGGTTTTTCAAAAAGAAATAACTATTACGGTGGAATTTTAATAAGAAGCATTCAAAATTTAAAATCAAAAAAAATCACAGAAGGTCCATGTAATGTTGTTACACATGTATTGAAATTGTGCAATGTCAAGAATATATTGGAATTTATAAACAAAGAGCACAAATTACAGGAGAATACAGAAATCCCACTGTCTGCAAATAAAGATAACTCATTACTCAAAATAATTCCAAGTAATAAAAGAATGACTAACAATAATATATTTACAGCTCCTAGAGTAGGTTTAGGGTTTGACAATAGTGATGATAATAAACTAATATATATCATGAAAAATTATAGATACATCATACATCCAAATAAAATAATGAAAAATATATTTGGATTAATAGTTAAATTATATGCTGATGGTAAAGATACATCTGAAATATCAAAACAGACTCTTATCAAGAAGAAAAAGATAGATAAATATGCAGAACATTATGATAATTCACCTGAAACGGATATTAAGAAGATAACTAAAATAACTAAAAATAGGAATATGCCGATAGCCAAGCAGATAAATATTCAAAAATTATGCTATCAATTGTATAGATAGACTGGTATTAATGAAAAAATTGAATTTTATACTATATAAATTAATGTTAATATTATTAATTTATATTAGATGTCTAAACCGATCTGTTGTGGTTATAAAAGAGATAAAAAACTAAAATCAGATGTTAGATGCGCATTTCTCGCAAAGAATGGTAAATATTGCGGAAAGCATACATATTTTGCTGATTATACATGGAATGATATTACCGATCTATCATATTGTTTGAAACATAACAGATATTTTGTTGATAAATGTAATAAGTGTTTTATTCTTTATAACAGTGCTAAGCATAAAGAAAGTTATACCAAAAAAAATAAAAAGAGAAGTTTAGCAAGAAAAACATGTTTATGGTACCAGAAAGGTCCTGTAAAAGACCGTAGAGAGTTGTGCAAAAATAAAAATTGGAAAAAGTGTAACATTAAGGTTATTGATGGTACAGATTATTGCAAAAACCACCAGTATGTTGCAGAATATACAGATGAAATGAAACAAAAATATAATTTGTTTAACTGTAGCGATTGTGGAAGAGTAATGTGTATCAAAAATAATACATGTTCTGATTGCAGAAATCGTGGAGCTAAAAATAGATCTATTAGCAGAAAAAATAAAGTAATATGTAAGATAGATAAATGTACTTTTGCAGCTAGAAGTAATGGATTTTGTGGTAATCATCAAAGAGAATACAAAAAAAGGCAAATTGAAAAAGATAATACAAAAAAAGTATGTCCTAATTATGTGAGAGGTTGCAAAAATATTTTAGAATATACTTCTGAAAATTCAAGGTGTTATGATTGTAGGAAGTATGAAAGAGAGAATACTAACAAATATTTATACTATATTAAGCAAGCAAAAAAGAGGAAAATTGAATTTGATATAGATGAAGAATATATAAACACTATAACTTTGGAGCCATGTTTTTATTGTTCGGATATGGCTGATAGAAAATGGAACGGTTTGGATAGAATTGATAATAATGGTGCATATAGCAAAAAAAATGTTGTTCCATGTTGCCCAGATTGTAATAAGATGAAAAAAAATTATAATGTTAAAGACTTTTTAACCTATTGTGTTAAAATTCACAATAACTGGGGATGCGAAGACAAGTCTGATAAAGTACTAAGAAGATCATCGTATAAAATATATGCTACTGGGGCAAAAAAAAGAAATTATGAATTTTCCCTATCAAAACAAGAATTTAATAAAATATTATCAAATAAGTGCTATTATTGTGCCAATTTAATTAATATAGGTCAAATTGGTATTGATAGAATAGATTCAGATGGTCATTATACAATTGACAATTGTGTTGCATGCTGTAAGATATGTAATGTTATGAAAAGTGATTTTGATATAAACTACTTCAAAGATAAAATAGAAAAGATCAATATTCAAATCAAAGAAAAAGACATGATGAAAGGTATAAAATATAATATAAAAAAAATTGATACTGTAACTGAATAAGATATATAAGTATAGTATACAATTATTATATATATGCCCGAAAAATGCGTAGGTATTTTACCAGATATTACAAAAAAATGTAAATATCGTGTCATAGATGGTGAACAATATTGCAAATATCATATATACCAAGAGAGTATAGGTATAACTAGATCAAATATAAATGACTATAAAAAATGCCCTAGGTGTAAGAAATATCATAAAGGAACTCTAAATTCATGTATATCATGTGTTAATAGTTATAAAAAAAGAAACGAAAGTAAACAGAAAAATAAGAAAAAATGCATAGGATTAGATAGGAATGGAGATAGGTGTAGAAATAACGCTACTATATTAGATAATTTTTGTAAATATCACGAATATATGAAAGATTATACTGAATACCAGTATAAAAATATAAGATTTTGTAAGGGGTGTAAAAAATATAAATACTATGAAGGTAATTCCTGTGGTTGCCAAAAAGGAAAATATAACAACACTAGTACAATTAAAAATAATATCAGTATTCCCACTTATGAGGAAAATACAGTAGAAAAAGAACCTGTAAAGCCAAAAAAAAAAATAACCGAGAATAATATATATTGTTCGGGTTGTGGTTGTTACCATGATGAGTCAAGATTTTTTATAACAAAAAATGGAACTTTATCAAAATATTGTAAAGCTAGGAGACAAAGAGAATCTGGTCGTGTAAGAGTAAGGGATAAACAAAAGCAAAGGGAATATGAAAAAAATTATAGGGAAAAACAAAAAACAAATAACCTTAAAGAATTTAATAGTAAAAATACAGAATATATGAGAGAATATAGAAGCAGAAAAGCTACAGAGAAAGCGTTAAATAAAAAAGATGCCAATACAAAAGATGTCAAAAAAAAAGAAACACCGTATGCAAGAAAAAAGCGTACATATATAGAGAAATACGGAGAAGATGCATGGAGGAAAAAAGAAGCTGAAAGAAAAAAAGCATATAGAAAAAGAAAAAATAATAGTTAATTTATGTAGTATGCACTAGCAAAATATCTAACACATATTATGTTAATTTATTGAAAGTATTAGCAACACAAAGTAGCAATATTTATAATGTCCCATCATCATTTGTATATTACAGCATATATTGGTAGAATGTCCCACCATCATTTGTATATTACAGTATGTATTGGTAGAATGTCCCATCATCATTTGTATATATTACAGTATGTATTGGTAGAATGTCCCACCATCATTTGTATATTACAGCATATATTAGTAGAATGTCCCACATCATTTGTATATTATAATATGAACTAGCAAAATATCTAGCACATATTATGTTAATTTATTGAAAGGATTAGTAACACATAGTAACATTTAATAATGTCCCACCTTAATTTGAATAAGCAAGCCCTCCCATCCCCGACATAATTCTTAGCACGTTGTAGTTAACGCAGAATATATATAGTTTGTTATCAGCATTTAAGAAGTTTAATTTAGGTAAACCATCTCTGTATGTTTCATCAGCAAACCATAAGTTTAATTGTGTATTGTCGATACGTGACAAATTAGCTGTACCTGAAGGTTGGTGTTGTTCAGGGTAAATAGCAAATGAGTATACATTAATACCATCTGCTGGTGTATTTGTATGATGTTGTTCTGGTTGGACATAGTTAAAGTAAGCACCTTCACGAGCATCAAAACGGTCATGACCGTTTAATTGAAGTAAACCTTGATTAACAATGTTTCCTGATCCATCAATTAATAATCCAAAATGGCATTGATTTACACTAACATCATTATCACGGCATGCACGAGTATCAGTCATTTCATCAACTGGAAATGAAATATCTCTTACAGTTAAATCAGTACATACATTTGAACATTTAATGTTACAATCTGCATCAACTGTAATATCTGCATAGATTTTGTCTGTTAAACTATAATTTCCAATTTTTAATGAATCTGTATTTACCCATAAACATTTATCTGGACATTCATTTACAACATTGATTTTTCCATTTGCTGTTGTACCTTCAGATTCTGCTGAAAATGGTTCCCAGTTTCCTTCTGCTGGTGGTTCTTCTCCAGGAGATTGAACTTGTGGGTTTCCATATTGATCTAATTCACAGATTGTTCCTGGTAAAAGAACTACTGAATCTAATAATACTTTACATGCACATTCTTCTAAAATTTGACTCCAGTCATCTAAATGAGTATAACATAAAAATGATTTTCCTGTTGTATAATTTCCAGGTTTTACTGCCCAAATTAATTCTTTTGTTGGGTGATTAAAGTCTAATTTATATTTGTGTCTTTGGTCTTGAACTGTTTCTTCTCCTGTAAATTGAAGTTGTTCAATCAAATATTCATGACCTACTTGAGCAAAACGTCTACGTTCTTCTGAATCTAAGTATACATAGTCTACTAAGATTTGAGCATCTGACATTTCAACACATTTAATATCATTTTGTTTGAAATATTGATTTGCTACAATAACTTCATCTACTCTTGCGAATTCAAAATGAAGACGGACTTCATGATATTGAAGTGCAATTAATGGTAATGCTAATCCAACATTTCTGTTAAACCAAAATTTAAGTGGAATATATAAAATATATTCTGGTTTTTCTTCATGGTTATATTCTGTTAAAACTGGATCATCTCCAATCATTTTCAAAAATCCACGTTCTCCATCACCTGCGTGTCTTGCTAATTCATACCAGATGTTTAACCAGATTCCATATTGTCTGTCAATTCTAGATCCACCAATTTCTACTTCAACTTCTTTAAGTAATGCATGACCAATTCTACGAACCCATGCAAATTTTGAGTCACAACATGATGGTTGAACATGTGCTAATCTAACCCATAAATAAATTTTTGTAATTAAATCTCCATTACGAGTAATTGTAACATCTGCTCTACGACCAAAATCTGTACCTCCATTCATGGAATGTTCAATACATTCCATTGAAAAATTAGTATGTCTTCTATATACTACTTTATGATGTGTAATTTGTGGATTACCTGTAAGATATACATCTTGTGCTCCGTAAGCTACTAATTGCATTAAACCACCACCCATTGTTATTATATATTATTGCTATATAAAAAAAATTTTTTAATTCATATAATTTAATCCTTTGATTACATAAAAAATACTATATATTTTTACAAATTCTTATAGTGCGTATTTACTGTAACCTATCCTACAGTATATGCTAATCCTGCTAAACCGGCCATCACTCTTAACACATTATAATTCGTGCCGTATATATATATTCTACTATCCACATCCAATATATTCAATTCCGGTAACTCCGCTCCAGCAGTAGGATCAGTAAATCTTAATGTTAAATCAGTATTATCTATCCTAGATAAATTTGCTGTTCCTGATGGTTGATGCTCTTCCGGATGAATCGCAAATGAAAATACATTTATTCCATCTGATGGAGTATTGGAATGATACTGTTCTGGCTGAACATAATTAAAATAAGCTCCTTCTCTTCTATCAAATCTTTCATAACCATTTAATTGTAATAATGCATCTTGAACAGGATTTACACTACCATCTATCATTAACCCATAATTATTATATAGATATACTATAGGGTCACATACATTAAATCTAGTATCTGTCATCTGGTCAACTGGAAAACTGATATCCCTAATACTTAATCCTGTAACAATATTATTTATGCTTATCTCATTATCTGCATCTATAGTTATATCAGCTGTTATCTTATCTGTTATACCATAATCACCTATAGATAAACTTGTAGGATTTATCCAAACACTATTCAAACTATTATTCTTAATATTTAATGTACCTACTGTACCAAATGTATCACTTGATATTTCAAACCATTCACCACCACTTATATCAGTCGGGTCATTACCTATTGATATACTATTTATTATTATATTTTGTGATGCATCTTCTATTAGCCAATTATCACTTCCAGTATAATATACAAATGATTTTCCTGTCGTATAATTTCCATGTTTTATTGCCCATACTAACTCTTTTGTCGGATGATTAAAATCTAAACTATACCTACTAGTTAAATTTTGCACTAATTCTGTACCATTCCATTGTACTTGTTCTATTAAATATTCATGTCCAACTTGAGCAAATCTTTTTCTTTCCTCTGTATCTAGATATATATAATCCACTAATAATGTTGCATCTATCATCTCTAATTTACTCATATCAAAATTACAATCTCTAACACCTAAAATTTCTGTATCATTAAATTCTACATATACATCCATATTATGGTATTGAAGTGCAATCAAAGGTATTGATAATCCTACATATCTGTTAAACCAAAACTGTAAGGGGATATATAACACATATTCTGGCTTTATATCTGTGTTATAATCAACTAACTTTTCAATATCACCTATTAATCTATCATATCCTCTATCATGATCAGCATTTCTCGCTAATTCATACCATATATCTAACCATGTACCATATTGACTATCAATTCGTGTCCCACCAAGATGAACACTAACTTCTCTTATAATAGCATGACCTAACCTTCTTACCCATGCAAATTTAGATCCCTCTGGATCAATACTTGCTATAGTAACTCTTATATACATTTTATGAACAAGATCTGCATTACGAGTAATGCGTGCATTGACACGTCTACCAAAACCAGGATCCCCAATAAATGGAAGCTCTATCGCCTCCATTGAAAAATTAGTATACCTTCTATATGTAACCTTGAAAAAAGTAACCTGTGCATTACCAGTCAAAAATATATCTTGGGCTCCATAAGATATTAATTGCATTAAACCGCCGCCCATAATTATTATTATTTATAAAATTATCATACATTTATTATTTTCATTATTTACACAATTTACACAAATGCACTTAAACATCTTTGGTTTCTTTATAAATATACACTATCATGTCATTATTTAAAACAAGACCTTCAAAAAACAGATATGTTAGTAATTTTGATACATTAGATCAATTACACAAACATATTGAAATGGATTTTGAGAAAAAAAGAAATAATTTACCAAGGTTAGTTAATAAATTAGATAAATTAAAAAGAGAATTAGATAGAATTGAGAACTTGAATCCATCAAATTATACTGCTAATGATATTAAAAATAGATCTAGACTAAAAACAGATATAGAAAATTTAGAAGATGATATTTATGATATCGAAAATAATGTTTCAGAATTAGAATATTATAGCAAAACAGGTGATATTATTATGGAATATTATTCTCTTATTGATAAAGATGATTACCAATTGTATGAATATGATGATGATTGTGTATTAAGTAAGAAGAAAAATACTGACAATAGCACAGATAACAAACATGACAAAATTTGGCAAAAATTAAATTCTCAAGGAAAAAAACCGAAAAAAATAACAAAAAAAAGAGGAAAGAAAAGAAAATGTAATAATGCAAATAATATAATGGATCTACTCGGATGCGTTGTTGATAATTCTGACAATGGAGAAAAAGATAGATTTGAATTATTTGAAGAGTTCAGAATGTTAACTGATAATGAATATATGGCAGAAAAAAATAAAGTATTTGAATATGAAATAATATGTGATACATGCAATATTGCAAAAGTTTTTTCACAAAATGATGGAGTTTATGTATGTACCAATTGCGGAGAAGTTGAAAATATTATTAGTGAACCTGAAAGACATAATTATAAAGATATTGTTCCTGATAAACCTGCATATCCATACAAAAGAATAAATCACTATAGAGAATGGCTTTCTCAATTTCAAGCAAAAGAATCTACTGAAATACCATCAGAAGTATATAACGCCATTCTTGCTGAACTACGAAAAAATAAATTTTATGATCTCAAAAAATTAACCATCAAGAGACTTAAAAAAATTCTTAACAAATTAAAATTTAATAGTTACTATGAACATGCAACTCATATAATGTGTAAATTAAGTGGCTTACCTCCTCCATCACTTACAAGAAGCCAAGAGGAACAATTGATTAAAATGTTTAAACAGATACAAATCCCATTTGAAACACATTGCCCTAAAACAAGAGTTAATTTTTTATCATATGCCTATGTTTTACATAAATTTTGTGAACTACTTGAACTTGATGATCTAATTAAATATTTTCCTCTTCTTAAAAGTAGAGAAAAATTACGCCTTCAAGATAAAATTTGGAAAAATATATGCAAAGATTTGAGATGGGAATACATACCAAGCATCAATTAGTAAATTGTCCATATAATAATTAATTATATAGTATTATATAATTAATGGGGATTAGAGTTGTTATGTTAGGAAGTGCATATGTCGGTAAAACATCACTTACAGACAGACTTGTATTTGATAGATATAAAGAAAATAAGGATAGTACTATAGGATCAGCTTATTGTAGGCTTACATTAAATAATGTATTATATGATATATGGGATACTGCAGGACAAGAGAGATATTCTGCCATATCTGAATTTTATTATAGAGAAGCTGATATTATTATACTTGTTTTTGATATCAGTAACATATCAACAATAGCAACTATAATTAATTACTATAAAAAAGTAAAAAGTGTAAATAACAGGGAAAATAATTTTATTATTATAGGAAATAAATATGATATCACAACTCAAAATGATATAGATAATTCATATACGATGATTAATGATAATTTTATGGGTGAAAAATATATTATAATATCAACAAAAACAGGAATGAATATTGATAAAGTAAAAGATTATATTATAAGTATTACAGATAATATCAGAAAATATCATAAAATAAATAATATTAAAAAAGATACATTGGAAAATAATATTAGACAAATTGATCTGTATACATATGATAAAACAGATAAGGATAAATGCGTATGTTGATATAAAATTATATTATGTGTATTTCATATAATGGCTGATTTCGATAATGTTAAAAAGATCGATTATTTAACTGAAGATGATCCAATACCAAGACAAAATTGGGTATGTATATCTTTTATATCCCCAGAAGGATTAATGAATTGTTCAGTTAGAGGTATCAAAATAAGAGGTATATATGCCACAGAAACTGAAGCAAAAGAAAGAGCCGACTATTTACAACAAATTGATCCAGATTTTAATATATTTGTAGGTGAAGTAGGTAAATGGTTGCCATGGGATCCAGATCCAAACAGCCAAGGTGATCAAGTGTATAGAGAGGAAAAATTAAATGAAATAGTAGCAGCAAAGAAAAAAGAAGATTTGATGAAAGCAAAAATTGCAGATGAAAGAAAGAGAAATTTAATGAATAAAGTTAAATCTGGAAATAAACAAGGGAAAAATACAGGAAGAGAAAAAAATATCGAAAAAATAAAAGATAGAATGAATAAAAAATTACAAGAAAGGAAAAATAAGGAAAGTAATAGATTTAAATTACAAGAGGATAGTTTAAAAAGAGAAGAAGATGAATTAAATGAAAAAAGAAAACAGATAAATGCTAAAGAGAAAGAAGTATTATCATTAAATGACAAATTATCTAAAATGAGTGATTTGTGCAAATCTATTAATAATTGTTAATTTATATATAGTTATTTACAAGAAAAAATGAAAAATTATTCATTAATAATATAAATTACTAATGAAAAATGCGCTTATGATATTTATAATATTTATCGGAATACTTATGATAGTTATTGATATAACTAGGATAAAAGCAGGTTTAATAAAACAGGAACCTAAAATAATATACAGATACATACCAAGAACATTTGAAGAGGAACAATTAGACCCAGTATATGTTACAGATATATTTGAAACTTTATTTTCGCAACCATCACCATGGGTTGGTGCAGTAAGAACATATGATCAAAGAAAACAAGAAAAAATTAATCAATATTTTGTTAGCCAGTTATAAACTATCAATAAACCCTATAAATAAACCCTATAAACTTCTATCAATATTTATGTAGATTAACTTTATCTACATTTAAAGTAGAACCTTTTTTAGATTCTATAAATTTAGAAAAGTCAAATTTATGTTCTTTTTTCTTCCAATTTTTATCATAATTGGCATCATGGAATGCTAAATATTGTTTACAGCCGATATTATTTATTTTAACATCAAAGTTTGCCTTATACCAGAATATCTTATCAAAAAAATCAGCTCTAGCACCTCGGTTGCTTATGACCATACATCCATAATCTTCTGTTAATAAATTAAATATACGCTGGAATGATTTAAAACTTGGAAACATACCAGCATAATTTTCATATAATCTTTTTTGGTTGTTTATATAATCTTCTCCTAATAAGAAAATATAATCAAAATTTGACCTTAATTCTGGAAGTAATCCCAGAGAAAATTGCATTGTCAATATGTATGTTAATTTATAATGCCTACCATCCATAAATATTTCCCTTATGCATTTATCTTTGTCCCATTTACCTTTTGAACTTAAACAATCATCCATTACAAGGAATGCTCTTGGATCAACAAATTTTCCTTGTTTTTTCTTTTCTTTCCATTTATCAACCATAATAGATTGTCTATTTAACAAACCTTGTACTATATCACTATTATATTCATAATGAATATATGTATCTGGAACAAATTTTCCATAATAACAATTCATTTTATCAGTTGGAGCTATGATCATCCCTGTTGGAATTTTTGATTTAAAATAATTTAATAAATCTCTTACTAATATACTTTTTCCAGAACCTCTTTTTGCAATTATACAAATAGCTGGATTAGCCCCCATCATACGAAAATCAAAATTTCGAATAGGTAGCCTATCTCCATTCAATTCTACCTCTTTATTACTCATTATATATATATATATACAAAATATGTGTGTATGAATATACATACATATATATTTTTAATCAAAATTGGCTATATCAATAAATACATCATTAGATGGTAATCTGATTTTATTTTTTCCGACAAGATGGTATGATCTTGTGCTTATATCAGATCCTTTACTAATATTTGGAAGTTTAGGTGATAATATATTAACTTTTACAGTTTCACAACAGCTATCAAAATAACATGATGTTACAAACCATATTATAACAGCTACAACACATGGGGCTAAAATAGGTACCTTATTTTGTTTAATTTCTGGGTCATCTTTATGTTTCTGTGCATCATAATAAAAATATCCATATGTTATTAAACCGGCTAATGCTCCGAGTATTATAGGGTTTTTTACAAAATCCATTTATATATCTATGTTTAGATTTTATTTACTTAATATAATTCACAAAAAACTCACTTTTTTCAGATTTGCTCTTAGCAGAATTAATATCTTCTGCTCTTACAAACACATTGTTATTGTTTGTATTTGCAACTAAAGATGTTTTATCATCTTCTAATTCACTCTTTATTTTTGTTAATTTATTCTGTATTGACATAGTATATTCTGATGTAATATCATCTGTCTTATCTGTTATATCTTCCTTATCTGTTACATTGTCCAATTTATTTGTATTATCATCTTTATCATTATTAATCCCAAGTAATTGATTTGTTAAATTATCATCATTATTATTTCCAGTTTCATTTTCAGTATCATTATTTTCTCCAGTTTCGTTATCATAGTCATCATTATTCTGTTTACTATTGTCTAACATAGATTCATTTAATTCACCTCCAGTCATATTATCACTTTTTTTGTATAAATCTGCATCAACCATATTTTTCATATTTGCATATTCTGCATCACTTATATTTTTTTTAATTTCATAATTGGTGTCATCCATATAATCATTTTTGAGATAATCCATAAGTATTAATTTCATAGGTAACATTCTCCTAATAGCTTCCTTAATGGAATTTTTTATTATTTCAAAAGTTTCTCTTTGATTTCTATTAATTTCAATATTCGGATATTCATGCCAAAATAATTCTGGGTTATTATAAACGGCCCTTGCACATTCTATATAACATTTATGTATAAAATCGGTAATATCTGCCCTTTCATGATATTTTTGGTTTACAATTTCAGATTTTTTGTGTGATGCATTAAATGTTAATAGTACGATATTACTTTTTATGACTGCCCTTATAAGATCATCAAAAAACTCTCTATCTCTACAGCAATTTTTTATTCTTACTGTTTCTTTTTCTATTTGTGTTTTTGTAAGATTGGGTATATTTTTCAGATACATTTGAAATATTTTTAGAGGTCCAGCAATATTTACATTTTTTGTATTATTTCTTTGCAACTCTAAACTAGTACTTACTGCATTATTATACATAGCCTTTAATCCTTCATATAGCAATGGTGTAATTATATTACATAAGAATACTGTATATTCATTCTTAATTTCAACTATATTCTTTTCATAGAAATGAGTCATTATATACTGGTCATAAATATTATTAAATTATGTAAACAACGCAATTATGTATAAATTGTATAAATTAAGTATTAAATTTTGTTACTGTTATACATATTAAGTATATCAATAAATATTGGTTTTATATCTTCTGAAAATTTAAGGATCAAATCCTCATTACCAAATCCAGTATAAGGATTTACTTTAAATATTGCCAAATCTTTTTCATTATCTATTTCTATCATCCAATATGTATCATGAGATATGCTGATACATACATTATTTTCAGTATAGGAACATATACTATCTAATTTATGTTTTGGCCACCAATCAAAATTTTGCATGATAAATTCTATCTTATTAATATTATTATTTTTAATATACATTAGGGATATATTTATTGATGGCTTAAATCCAACCATTTTATTTATTGATATGTCGTATGAGTACATTATTTTTCGAATATGTTATGTTACTGATATATTAGACACAGGTTAATTTACTAATTATAAATCAATTTTTTGATAATCTTCTAATAATTTAACTACTTCAATATGGCCATTTTTAGATGCATACATTAACGCCGTCATTCCATAATTATCCTGTATATTAACATCAATATCTTCTTTTTCTAATAATAATTGAACTATTTCTATATGGCCCTGCCAAGATGCTTTTATTAGAGCCGTATATCCCCAATTATTTTCCATATTGACATCAATACCTTCTTTTTCTAATAATAATTTGACTATTTCTATATAACCTTCCCAAGATGCTTCAATTAACGCTGTATATCCATTTTTATTTTGTATATTAACATCAATACCTTCTTTTTCTAATAATAATTTAACTATTTCAGTATGGTTAAATCTAGATGCTAATATTAACACTGTATTTCCATATACATCTTGTATATTAACATCTTCTGGTGGTAATCTGTTAACCAAATTTAATAATTTATCCCCATCT
>Ga0070728_10001307_pt1 | contig 38583 bp, 16 predicted proteins | sample tdDd471_FD_66723 | JGI IMG/M metagenome (GOLD analysis project Ga0070728, IMG submission 66723) | Marine sediment microbial communities from the Atlantic coast under amendment with organic carbon and nitrate - tdDd47.1 | ecosystem: Environmental > Aquatic > Marine > Coastal > Sediment | place... | reverse complement strand
CAGTAGTTGCCCGAGTCGAGCCCCATCGCGTCGGCGTCGCACTCGACGCCCATGAAGAGGCTGATCGCGCTGACCGACCACGTCGTCTTATCGAGCTTGCGCACGACCTTCTTCGGGCAGTTCTCGAGACCGACGAGCTTGCCGTACGTGATGCCCGGGTCGGCGTTCGAGATGACGATCGGCGCGCGCACCTCGGTGCCGTCACCGAGCCGCACGCCCACCGCGCGTCGCTTCGAGCCGGTGCCCTCGAGCAGGATGCGCGCGACCCGCGTCTCGACCTTCAGCTCGCCGCCGTGCTTCTTGAGCGCCTTGATGAACGCCCGCGGGATCGCCCGCGCGCCGCCCATCGGGTAGTACCCGCCGTCGAAGTAGTGGGTCTGCACGGCGATGTGCTGCGCGACCGGGACCCGCGACGGCGGCACCCCGTGGTCCCCCGCCTGGATCGACAGGATCGCCCGCAGCATCGGGTCCTTCGTGAACTTGTCGAGGAACCGGTCCAGCGACATGAGCCCGTACCGAAGGGTGCGGCTCAGCTTCGCCGGCAGCTTGAGCAGGTTCAGGCCCGTCGGCGGGTGCGCCATCAGGGTCATCATCTCGTCGTGCATCGCCGATACGGTGTCGAGGTACCCGTCGATGCCCTCGTGCTCATGGGGGAACCGGGCCTTCAGCCGCTCGCGGAACACGTCGACGCCCTTCGGGATGTCGAACCGCTCGTCGCCGATGATGACGTGGTCGAACCCGTCGGGGTTCAGCTCGCAGAACACCATGTCGTTGGCGACACCCAGCCCCTCGTAGAGCCGGCGCATCATCTGCCCCTCTTCCATCGCGCCGATGTAGTGCACACCCGGCGAGAACTGGAACCCTTCGAGGGGGAAGGTGTGGCACCACCCGCCGGGCAGGTAGTGCTGCTCGTACACGATGACCTTCTTGCCCAGCCGAGCCAGCGCCACCGCCGAAGCCAGCCCGCCGGCGCCCGAGCCGATCACAATCGCGTCGTAGTCCTGCATCGCTGTCCTCGCCGGTGGACCGACCGCACGGTCGGATCGTGCACGGCCCGGATACACGGGCGCGGATTCACTGTCACGCGAATCGGCGGCATTGCGCGGCGGACCTGATCCACGGTCCAGTGCATCGTGACTGTCGTCAACCCTGCCCTCCGTCGAGACGCCATGTACCGCGCCCCCCTGTTCGGACTCGCCATCGCCCTGCTCGCCGCCGCGGGTTGCACCCGCGCGTCGGACGCGACCGAGCCCCCCACGACCCCCGACCCCGCTGCCGAAGGAGCCCCCATGAGCGACACCGTCATCGATCACGAAGTCGTCACGGTCACCGGTGAGACCGTCTCTCTGGCCGACTACCGCGGTCAGGCCCTGCTCATCGTCAACACCGCCAGCGAGTGCGGGTTCACGCCGCAGCTCGGCGGGCTCGAAGAGCTGCACCAGCGGTACAGCGACCGCGGGTTCGCGGTGCTCGGGTTCCCCTGCAACGACTTCGGCGGGCAGGAGCCGGGCACCAACGAAGAGATCGCGACGTTCTGCTCGAACGAGTACGGCGTGACCTTCCCGCTCTTCGACAAGGTCGAGATTCGCACCGACACACCGCACCCGCTCTACGCCACGCTGCAGAACGAGCTCGGTGGCGACCTGAACGGCGCGGTGCAGTGGAACTTCGAGAAGTTCCTCGTCGACGCAGACGGGCACGTCGTCGCCCGGTTCGGCTCGCGTACCGAGCCCCTCAGCGACGAGCTCATCGCGGCGGTCGAAGGCGTCCTGCCGCGCTGATCGAGGCGCCGTGTGGCGAAGCGCTGTGACCGGACGCGCTGTCACCGGACGCGCTATCACCGGACGCGCTGTCACCGGACGCGCCGGGGCGTGCGGTCCCAGCGACCGTCACACACGACGCCGCGCGGTCACCACTCGCCGGTCGACGGCATCGACGCCCACGGCTCCTGCACCGGCAGTGCGTCGCCCTTCTGCAGCAGCTCGATGCTGATCTGGTCGGGCGAGCGCACGAAGGCCATGCGTCCGTCGCGCGGCGGGCGCAGGATCGTGACGCCGCCGTCCTGCAGCTTCTGGCACGCCGCGTAGATGTCGTCGACGGCGAACGCGAGGTGCCCGAAGTTGCGACCGCCGGTGTACGGCTCGGCGTGGTCCCAGTTGTGGGTCAGCTCGATCTCGGGCTCACCGGGCGCGGTCGCGAGAAAGATGAGCGTGAACCGCCCCTGCGGCACGTCCTTGCGCCGGGTCTCGACGAGCCCGAGCAGGTCGCAGAAGAAGTGGAGCGCGGCGTCGACGTCTCGGACGCGGATCATCGTGTGCAGGAACTTCATGGCGCAGCCGGGGTGCGGGGCGCGCAGAGGCTGAGCGCGACCCGCCGCGGCGTCAACCGCTCGATGCTCGCTTGCCGCCCGAGCGCGGTGCCGTCACGATGACGAGACCGCCCGGAGCCGCCATGCCCCTGCCCCGCCGTCTCGCTGCGAACCTCGTCGCGACCGCGATCGCCGCCGCGTTCGCCGGGTGCGCCGACGAGAGCGGAGTCAGCACACCGTACCGCCCGACCGCCGACGTCGGCACCGATCCGATCGTCGACGCGCCGCCCGCCGTCGACACCGCCGTCGACGTCGTCGACCCGAACGCGTGCGCCCCCGACGGCGCCGTCGAGCAGCGCCCCCTCGACTGCCCGTGCGGCGACGACGGGCTCGAGGTCCGCGTGTGCACCGGCGGGCAGTGGGGCGACTGGTTCGAGTCCACCGGCTGCACGGCCTGCGCCTGCGAGCCCGGCGAGATCGTCGATACCCGCACCGTGCCCTGCGGCGAGGGCTGCGACGCCGGCGAGCGCACCGAGACCCGCACCTGCGACGATGCGGGCGGCGTCGGCGAGTGGGACACGTCCGGTGAATGCGCGCCCGGCACCCCGACCTGCACCGCCGGCGACGTCGACACCACCACGGTCGACGGCGTGTGCGCGCCCTTCGAGCAGACGCGCGAGTGCGACCCGGCGACCTGCGACTGGGGCCCGTGGCAGGGCGACGATCCGGCGCGGCTCTGCGAAGCCCCCGGCGGCGGCGCGCTCTGCGACGGCGAGACCTTCGTCGAGCGATGCACCGGCGCCGCGAACGACGTCACCTGGCGCTGCGACGCCGCCACCGGCGACCTCGTGCGGGTCAGTACGATCTTCGGATGCACCGTGCGGTCCGGCCCCGGCGCTGGCACCCGCGTCTGCCCCGGCGGCTCGTTCACCCGCCGCTGCGAGGCGGTCGAGGGCGGCACGGCGCAGGTGACGTACACCTGCGGCGGCAGCAGCGAGCCCGGCGACGGCGGCGGGGGCATCCTCTCGCGCGACACCGCGCAGTCGTGCGCGACCGACGCCGGGCCGGTGTGCCCGGGGACGTTCGTCGCCGGCGCGGCCTGCGACGACGGCGGCCGCCCCCTCGCCCGGTGCGCCGACGACCCCGGCGAAGGCGGCGCCCTCACCCCGCTCGCCGACGTGCCCTGCGGCGACGCGCCCGACGTGTGGGAGCCGCTGCACGACGGCGTCGAGCTGCGGCGCGCGGTCGTCGACGGGGTGCGGTGGACGACGCTGCGCGTGGACCTCTGCGCGGTCGGCGTCCGCATCCGCGCGACGACCCCCGACGACCGCGGCCAACGCACCTCGGACTGGCGCGCCGCCGAGGGGCTGCTGGCGGCGATGAGCGGCGGGCCGTTCCGCGACGGGTTCGTACCCGACGCCTGCGTGGCAATCGGCGGCGGCGAGGTCTGGGCCGACGGCGTCGACGGGGGCTCGCGGGGCACGATCGGCTTCGGCCCCGGCGTCGCAGCGATCAGCCCGCCCGAGACCTTCGACCGGGCGCCGTGGCCCGCGTTCCCCGGCGTCGAGGACGCGGTCTGTGGCGGCCCGCTGCTCGTGCAGGGCGGCGCCGTCGCGACGATCGCCGACCGCGACATCCGCGCCCGGTCGGGCGTAGGACTGGCCGACGACGGCACCCTCGTCTGGATGACCGCCCGCGGGTCCGGCGTCGGGTTCGACGACTTCGCCCGCGCCTTCGTCGACCTCGGCGTCGACACGGCGCTCGAGCTGCAGCAGGGCGACGGCGTCGCGATGGCGACCGCCCGCGACGGGCTCGTCAGCGGCGCCCCCGCCGGCGGCGAAGCGGTGGTCGCGAACCACCTCGGCGTGTACATCGAGGCGGACCCGACCGCGCACCACTGCGCCGGCGACCGCTGATCGCCACGCAACGTCGCGCCGATTGCGTCGACCCGGTCGGATGCGCACGCCCCTCGTGCGCCCTCGCCCGCCCTGCCCGCACCGCCTCGCCTGATGCCCGACACGACCCCTCTCGACGCCCTGAAGCGCTGGTTCGGATTCGACGCACTGCGCCCCGGCCAGGCCGCTGTCATCGACGACGTGCTCGCCGGACGCCCGACCCTCGCGATCATGCCGACCGGCGCCGGCAAGAGCCTGTGCTACCAGCTGCCCGCGATGATGAGCGACGGCGTCACCCTCGTCGTGTCGCCGCTCATCGCGCTGATGAAGGACCAGGTCGACGCACTGCGGGCGCGGGGCATCGACGCCGCCTTCGTGAACAGCTCGCAGTCCGCGGGCGAGCAGCGCGACACCCTGCGGCGGGTCGTCGACGGGCAGACGAAGCTGCTCTACGTCGCCCCCGAGCGGTTCGGCCACGGCGCGTTTCGCGAGGCGATGACCCACGCGACGGTGTCGATGGTCGCGATCGACGAGGCGCACTGCATCTCTCGATGGGGGCACGACTTTCGCCCGGACTACCAGCGGCTCGGCGACGCCCTGCGCTGGCTCGACCCGCCGCGCGTCCTTGCCTGTACCGCGACCGCGACCGGCGAGGTCCGCGAAGACATCGTCGCGTCGCTGGGGCTGCAGGACCCGTCGGTGCACGTCCGCGGGTTCCTGCGCGAGAACCTGCACCTCGAGGTCCGGTTCTGCGACGGCGAGCGCGATCGCGAGGCCGCGATGATCGAGGTGCTCGAGCGCGACGACGTGCGCAGCGGCGCGGCGATCCTCTACGCCTCGACCCGAAAGCGCGTCGACCGCACGGCCGCCGCCCTTTCGAAGCGCTTTCGCGGGCAGGTGGTGAAGTACCACGCCGGGCTGCCGAGCGACGCCCGCGACGAGGCCCAGCGGCGCTTCGTGTCCGGCGACGCGCGCATCGTCGTGGCGACGAACGCCTTCGGCATGGGCGTCGACCGCAGCGACGTGCGCGCGGTCCTGCACACCGCCATGCCGAGCACCGTCGAAGGCTACTATCAGGAGGTCGGTCGCGCCGGACGCGACGGCGAGCCGTCGACCTGCATGCTGCTCTACAACGCGACCGACAGCCGGGTGCACGAGTTTCTGATCGAGATGAGCTACCCGCCGCTCGCGCGGATGACCGCGACCTGGGCGGCGCTGCGGGGCATGAAGTCCGAGTGGCACCACCCGCCGGTCGACGTGGCGGAGCGCATCGGCGAGAGCCCGGCGTACATCGAGGCCGCCTTTCGCGTGCTGCACCGCGCCGGCGCCATCGACCTCGACCCCGACGGCCAGGCGAAGCCGCGCCCGGGCGCGCCGGACGACGTCATCGACATGGACATCGACTTCAAGGGCATGGCCGAGCGTCGCCGCATCGAGGACGGCAAGCTCACGTGGATGCGTCGCTTCGTGCACCACGGCGACTGCCGCCACCGCTTTCTGCTCGACTACTTCGGCGAGGCGCTCGACGTCGACTGCCCCGGCTGCGACCGGTGCCACGGGTCGACCGCACCGAGCCGCTTCGACCTGCCGGATCGCGAGGCGACGGACGACGAGATCACCGTGATCCGCAAGGCGCTCGCCGGCGTCGCGCGGGCGAAGGGGCGGTTCGGCCTGAACTCCGTGGCGGCGATGCTCGCCGGCTCGCGGTCGAAGCGCATCCTCGACTCGTGGCTGTCGAGCCTGTCGACGTACGGTCTGCTGTCCGGACTCGGCAACGCCGGCTGCCAGCGCCTGCTGCAGCTGCTGCGCGAGCAGGGGCTCTGCGCGATCGAGGGTGGCGAGTACCCGCTGCTCGTGCTGACCGAGAAGGGCGGCGCCGTGATGCGCGGCGACGAAGCGCCCGGGTTCCCCCTGCCTCGCGACCTGCGCGGTGGGTCGTCGAGCGGGTCCGGCGGCAGCGGGTCGAAGGCGGCCCCCGTCGACATCGCCGAGGCAGACCGTGGGCTCGCCGCGGCGCTGCGGGCGTGGCGCGCCGAGCAGGCCCGCGAACAGGGCGTGCCGGCGTACCGGTTGTTCACGAACCGGACGCTGGCGGCGCTCTGCGAAGCAAAGCCCACCGACGAGGCGAGCTTCCTCGCCGTGCACGGGCTCGGCCCGGGGTCGTGGTCCGCGTTCGGCGAGGCGTTGTTGGGGGTGATTCGGGACGCCGGGTGACGCTCGCGGATCGGGTGCTGGGGCCACCATGCGCCGGTCATGCCCGGCGCCTGTTCATGACGGCGTGCGCCGTGGCACACGGCGGCGGGGGGCGGGCGCGGTGCGCGGGGCGGCGCGCGGGGTTGACCATCGGGGGTGGGGGTCCGACTGTGCGCGCGCCCCGGTCCCGGTCTGACCCATGTCCGACGCCTCGACGTCGCCCGCCACCGCTCTCGGTCGGCTGATCCGCTACGCCCACGGGTACCGCAAGCGCATCATCGCTGCGGTCACGTGCTCGATCCTCAACAAGATCTTCGACCTCGCGCCGCCGGTGCTCATCGGCGCCGCGGTCGACGTCGTCGTGCAGAAGGACGAGTCGTTCATCGCGTCGTTCGGCGTCGTCGACGTCTTCGATCAGCTCGTCGTCCTCGGCATCCTCACCGTGATCGTGTGGGGCCTCGAGTCGGCGTTCGAGTACGCGTTTCAGCTGCTGTGGCGCAACCTCGCCCAGACGCTGCAGCACGACCTGCGCATCGACGCGTACGCCCACACCCAGACCCTCGACGCCGCATGGTTCCAGGACCGCTCGACCGGCGGGCTGATGGCCGTCCTGAACGACGACATCAACCAGCTGGAGCGCTTTCTCGACGGCGGGGCGAACAGCCTGCTGCAGGTCGGCACGACGGTCGTCGTCGTCGGTGCGACCTTCTTCGTCGCAGCGCCGCTGGTCGCCGTCCTCGCGGTGCTGCCAGTGCCGATCATCCTGTGGGGCTCGTTCCGCTTTCAGCGCCGCATCGCCCCCCGGTACAAGACCGTCCGCGAGCGCGTCGCGGCGCTGAACGGCCAGCTCGCGAACAACCTGTCGGGCATCGCGACGATCCGCTCGTTCGTGCGCGAGGACGACGAGGTCGAGCGCATCCGGCGGCTGAGCGAGGACTACAAGGCGGCGAACCGCGAGGCGATCAAGCTGAGCAGCGCGTTCATCCCGCTGATCCGGATGGCGATCGTCGTCGGCTTCACCGCGACGCTGATCCTCGGCGGCTGGATGACCCAGACTGGCGCCCTCGCGGTCGGCGTGTACAGCGTGCTCGTCTTCCTGACCCAGCGCCTGCTGTGGCCGCTGACGCGCCTCGGCGAGACCCTCGATCTGTACCAGCGGGCGATGGCGTCGACGACGCGCGTGCTCGACCTCATCGACGTCGAGCCGACGATCGTCGACGGGCCGTCGTCGTTCGAGGCGACGCCGAAGGGCACCCTGCACCTCGACGGCGTGCGCTTCGCCTACGTGCCCGGCCGCCCCGTGCTCGACGGCGTCGACCTGACCTTCCCCGCCGGCGAGACCACCGCGATCGTCGGCGCGACCGGGTCGGGCAAGAGCACGATTGTGAAGCTGCTGCTGCGCTTTCACGACGTCGAGTCCGGCGCCGTCCGCTTCGATGGGCTCGACGTGCGAGAGCTGGGGCTGGGCGAGCTGCGCGAGGCGATCGGGCTCGTGTCGCAGGACGTCTACCTCTTCGACGGCTCGATCGCCGAGAACATCGCCTACGGCCGGCCGGATGCGTCCCGCGACGCGATCGTCGCCGCCGCCGAGGCCGCCGAAGCCCACGAGTTCATCCAGTCGCTGCCCGATGGGTACGACACGGTGGTCGGCGAACGCGGGCAGAAGCTGTCCGGCGGCCAGCGCCAGCGCCTGAGCATCGCCCGCGCCGTGCTCAAGGATCCGCCGGTGCTCATCCTCGACGAGGCCACGAGCGCCGTCGACAACGAGACCGAGGCGGCGATCCAGCGGTCGATGGCGCGCATCGCCGAGGGACGCACGACGATCGTCATCGCGCACCGGCTGTCGACCGTCCGCGATGCCCACACGATCCACGTGCTCGACCAGGGCGCGGTCGTCGAGTCCGGCACCCACGACGCGTTGCTCGACCACGACGGACTCTACGCCCGCCTGTGGGCCGTGCAGACCGGCGAGCGCATCGCCGCTTGACGTCGGCGAGGCTGCGGGCGACACGGGCGGCATGACCGCCTCGCCCGAGCTGAACCTGCCGGATCCCGGCGCCGTGCAGAACGTCCCCGTGCGCCTCTCGCGCGCCGGCGAGGCACAGGTGCGTCGCGGGCACCCGTGGCTCTTCGACGGCCACATCGACAGCGTGCGCCGCGATGGCGCGCCCGGCGACCGCGCGATCCTCTACGACCGGCGCAACAAGGTCGTCGGCATCGGGCTGTACGACCCGGGCTCGCCGATCCGCGTCCGCGTGTTCGGCCGCGCCCCGCTGGCGATCGACGCCGACCTCGTCGCCCAGCGGGTCCGCGACGCCTGCGCCCGTCGCGCCTCGATCCTGTCCGACGCGACGACCGGCGTCCGGCTGTCGCACGGCCCGAACGACGGCCTGCCCGGCTTCGTCGTCGATCGCTACGCCGACACCGTCGTCGTGAAGCTCTACTCGGCGATCTGGCGGCCATGGCTCGGGGTCGCCCTCGCGGCGCTGGCCGAGGCGTCGCCGCACGAGCGCCTCGTGGTGCGTCTCGCCCGCGCGGTCACCGACGACTTTGCACCGTTGGGCCTGACCGACGGTTCGATCCTCGCCGGGCCGCCGCTCGACGGTCCGGTGCTCTTCGCCGAGAACGGCATCGTCTTCGAAGCCGAGCCCATCGTCGGCCAGAAGACCGGGTTCTTTCTCGATCAGCGCGACAACCGGGCGCGGGTCGAGCAGGTCAGCGGCGGCGCGCGCGTGCTCAACGTGTTCTCGTACACCGGCGGCTTCAGCGTCTACGCCGCGCGCGGTGGGGCGACCGAGGTCGTCAGCGTCGACATCAGCAAGCCGGCGATCGCCGCGACCGAGCGCAACCTCGCGCACAACGCGCACCACCCGACCGTCGCGTCCGCCCGCCACGAGGGCATCGCCCGCGACGCGTTCGAGGCGATGACGGCCCTGCGCGACGCCGGGCGGCGGTTCGACGTCGTGATCATCGACCCGCCGTCGTTCGCCAAGCGGGCGTCCGAGGTCGACGGCGCCCTGCGCGCGTACGCGCGCCTCACGCGGCTCGGGCTGCAGGTCCTGGCCGACGGCGGGCTCGCTGTCCTGGCGAGCTGTTCGAGCCGGGTCACGCCGGACGCCTTCTTCGCCAATGCCCTCGATACCGCCGATCGAGCCGGGCGCCCGCTGCGCGAGCTCGAGCGGACGGGCCACGCCGCGGACCATCCGATCGGCTTCGACGAGGCCGCGTACCTGAAGTGCCTCTTCGCCCGCGGCTGACCAAACCGTCCGGCGAGAGCAGCGCGCACCGATGACGACCGCGTCGACGAGCGTCGGGCAAACGGCGGCGCGCGCATCGAGGTCGGCACAGACCTGGCCGAGCCGCCGGCCAGGGTGCATCCTGTGGTCCCCTCGACCCGGACCCCGACCATGGCCAACCCGTTTCGCACCCTGATGCTCTCTGGCGCCGTCGCCGCCATCGTCGGCGGCGTGGTGATCGTGCAGATGGCGACGTGGGACATGGTCGGCGCGAGCGGCAGCCAGCACGCCGCGCAGGACGCCGCCGCAGCGCAGGCGATCGGCCGCCTCGACGGGGCGGTGAGCGCGCTGTCCGATCTCGCCGACGCGCCCGAGCCGCTGCGCACCGAGGCGGCGGATCGGGTCGACGCCGCGCTCGGCTTCGTCCACGAGGCGCTCGATGCGACGGACGTGCAGTCCATCGAGGCGCAGGACGCTCTCGCGACCGCTCGCGCCGAGGCAGACGCCGTCGCCGAGGTGGTCGCCGCAGCCCGCGCTGCGGCCGACGATGAGCAGCGCCTGCGGCACATCGTCGGCGCTGGCGCGCACACCTTCGAGCTGCGCCGGGCCCAGCTGCAGATCTCCAATGCGCGGCAGATCGCCGTGGACCGCCTTCGCTCGCAGGGCCGCCTCAGCACGTTCGCCCTCATCGCGGCAATCCTGCTCTGCGCCCCGCTCGCCTTCTCGAGCTTCGGCAGCAGCGCCCCGGCGAGCACTTCGGGCAACGCGGGCAACACACCCGATCGCGACGCCAGCGCCTGATCCCGCGGCACCGGGGCCCCCATCCCGCACCCTCGCACCGCCGCGGGTTGATCGCGATCGGCGACCTGCCTACTCTTCAAAAACCGGCGAGTCGGTTTTCAGCCCGTCCGCCGACCGTACCCGCCTCGCGGGACCTTCTCTGACCGACGCGCCCGCCCCCCTGCGGGCCGCCGGCCTCGCTCGACCCGCTGCGCCCGCCGCAGCGGGGCCGCCCGGAGTCGATCATGCCACGCACCACGACCGTCGCTCTGTCCATCCTCGCCGTCGTCACGTGGCTCTCGGCGATCGTCGGCGGGGCGTTGTTCGCGTTCGGATCCGGCGTGCGCGAAGGCGTCGTCGTCGTGGCCGCGTCGGCCGTTGCCGCCGCGACGATGCTCGTCGCCCAGCGCGTGCACGCCTGCCGCGACGTCTGGCGCGCGTGGCCGCGCATGCTCGGCGTCGACCTGCTGCACGCGGCGTTCTCGACCGCCGGCGTCGGCGCGCTCTTCAAGGCCGTCGCCATCGGCTGGCTGCTCGAGCTCGGCGTGTGGGCGTCGGCGACCTTCGGGGCGAGCCTGTGGCCGACCGCGTGGCCGATCGCCGCGCAGCTCGCCCTCGCCCTCGTCGTCGGCGAGCTCGGCATCTACACGTTCCACCGGGGGATGCACGAGTCGCGCTTCGGGTGGCGGGTGCACGCGCTGCACCACAGCTCCGAGACGATGTCGATGATCGCCGCGCTGCGAAACCACCCGTTCAACGCCGCCCTCACCGGGTTCGTGCACGTTGGCCCGCTGATCGTGCTCGGCGCCCCTGCGGAGGTCCTGCTCGGCGTGGCCGTGTTCACGAGCGCGGTCGGCATGCTGCAGCACAGCAACGTCGACCTGCCCCTCGGCCCGCTGAACCTCGTGCTCTCGACCCCCGAGGTGCACCGCATCCACCACTCGACGCGCCTCGCCGAGCAGAAGTCGAACTACGGCAGCAACCTGGTGATCTGGGACCTCGTGTTCGGCACGTACGTCGCGCCGCGGTCGGTCCCCTCGTTCGAGGTCGGCATCCCGGAGTTCGCCATCCCCCGCAACTGGTTCGCCCACCTCGCGACGCCCTTCGTGCTCTACCGCTGGCTCCTCGACGAGGACCCTGAAGCGCTCGACCCCGCGCCGGCCGGAGCCGACACGGGGTCGTAGTTCACACCGCGAGCCCCCGGACCCCGCGTCATGCGGTCCACCGGGCACGACACGAGACGCTTCCTCAGTTCCCGCGACGGAAGCGGAGGAATCGCATGACCCCGTTGCGACCGCCGCCGCCGTTGCGGGCGTTCTGCCGGTTGCCGTTGTTCGCGTTCTGCGCGGCGGGCGGCGCCGCGGCCGCAGCGGCGTTGTTCGCTGCGGCCTGGGCCGGCGGCGCCGGGGCAGCCAGCGGCGGGCCCTGCGTGTCCGCCGGCCCTTCGGGCTGCATGGACGCAGCCGCGTTCCCGTTGTCGCCGCTGGCGCCGTTGCTGCGGGCGAGGGCCGAGTCCTGCAGGCCCTGGATCTGATTCGCACCGGGCGCGGCGATGTCCGCGCGAGGCACCGTGGCGGCGGCGATCGGCACATCGTGGCGGTCCGTGCCTTCCTGCGCGAGCGAGATCGCCTCATTGATCTGCCGGTTCCGTTCGTCTGAGTCCGCCTGCAGGTCGTACGCGTCCGGCTGCAGCTGCGCCTGCTGCTGCGCCCCACGCGCTCTTGCGACCGCATTGCGGGCCGCGTCGGCGTCGGCGAAGTTGGCCCGAGGGCCAATGTCGTCGACATTCAGGTTGCCGAGCATCGAGTCGCTGCTCTGGCGGGACAACGATACGCTGCGGTTCGAGTCCGAGATCGAGACATCGTCGTCGTTCAGGCCGAACACCGAGTTCATCGCCATGTCACCGACGTCGCCACCCTGCTGGGCGTTGTTGTTGTCGTTCACGCCGATGGCGAGGCCGTCGTTCAGGTTCGCGCCATTGGGGTCAGTCGCCGCGACCGGCCGGTTCGCGACGTAGCTGTAGGCGCCAAACGCCTCCCACGGTCGCGTCAGCTCGTCCGCCGAGAGAGTCTCGAACAAGACGTCGGGCTTCAACCACCGGCCCATCAGCGGGTCGTAGTCGCGGAGTGGGAAGGCGATCGTCCGGCCGGCTCCGTCGACCATCTCGGTGAACCCGAGCGGGTCCCCCGACTGCGTCGACGTGAACCGCTCGTGGCCGAACGGGTAGTACAGGGTCTTCTCGACCACATCGCCGTCGATGTCCGTCACGAGCGCGAGAGAGCCGAGCCCGTCCCGGTGGTGCCAGGTGACGCGGTCGCCCTGGTCGATGAGGCCCGCGGCAGCGGCCGCCGACAGGCTTCGATCCACGTCCGCCGCGCTCGACTCGACGACGTCGATATCGATCAGCGACCGCGCGTCCGCCCACGCGAGCCAGGCATCCCCGGCGCCGATCGCGTCGTCGCCGATCGCCTCGGCGCCATCCCCGGACGCACGCGCCGGCGCGAGGTCGGCATAGAGAGACGGCGCAAAGGCGTACTCGAAGCGCGCCACCGTCGCCGAGCCGACCTCGATGAGCACGGACGCCACGCCGTCGCGAATCTCGAGCTCGTCTCCAAGGCGCAGCGTCAGGCTGCCATCAGACGCGTCTTCGACGATCCGGCGACCGAGCATGTAACTGTAGGTGTGAATCGTCTCACCGTCGTCGACCGCGCCGAGTGACCCGAATCCGTCCCATGTCGTCCGGATGTCACCGCGGGCGGTGACGCGGCCCGCTGCGTCGTACGACACGTCCTGCCCCCCGAAGCGGGTGACCCGATGCGGGTGGGCAGCGTCGATCGTGCGCGCGTCCTCGTGGATCGGGCTTTCGGCGCCCAACGACGACGTCCGCGCGGTCAGGTTGTCGATCGCGTCGTACGACCAGGTGATCGACTCGGCCCACGGGGTCCCCGCATCGAGTTCTGCAGCGACGAGCCTGTTGAATCCGTCCCAGGTGTATGTCGCGCCCCAACCCGGCTCCCGGCCGTCGCCAATGCCGTCGACGACAGCGAGGACGTTGCCCCCGGCGTCCCACTGCCAGCTCAGGTCGAAGAGCGTGGCGCCGCCGGAGCCCGTCACGGTCTGTCGCGCGATGCGGCCGAACGCGTCGCGCTCGTACGCGCTCGACGTGCCGTTCGCAGCGTCGATGCGGTCGATGTGCCCGAGCTCGTCGTAGCGGATGGCGTCGATGATCCCCGAAAGCGCGATCGGGCGGCGTGCTCCGTCGTGCGCAAACGTCGCCTCCACGTCCCCGACGAAACGAACGTCGACCGCGGTCCCGAGCTGGTCGTACGTCCAGCGTCGTTCGAGGGGGCGCACATCGCCCAGCGCCGAAGGCATCTCGAGCCGGGTCCAGATCGTGTTGCCGAGGACGTCGTAGCCGCGCCACTGGGTGACCTCGCCGACCGACGTCGGCGCACGCACGCCGACGGGGCGATTGATGCCGAACGTGCACCGGCCGTCGGGGCAGTCCGAAGCGCTGTCCCAGAGCACCGTCTGCAGTGTGGATTCGCGATCCCCGTCCACCCACGTCTCGACGAGGCGACCGGCCCCGTCGTACGCCGACCGGACGGTGCCCGTGGGGTCCGTCGCCGCGACGACGTCGCCGTTGTCGTCGTAGACCCACGTGTTCACGCCGCGGTCCGGGTCGGCCGCCTCGACAATGCGACCCAGCAGGTCGAATCGCTGCACGCGGCTGTTGCCATGGGGATCCGTGAGCCGCACAAGGTTGCTCGACGCGTCCCACGTGATGTCGAAGTGGTCGTACGTGCCACCCCGCTCGGCGACGCGCCCGATGGACGCCGGCCGACCGAGACCGTCGAACGTGCGCAGCTCGGGCGTGTCGAAATGGGGATGGTCCGGGTCGAGGTCGTTGCCGTCGTAGATCCGCACCTGCCCGGGGGCGAAGACGCTGGCGGACTCGCGCTCCTGGCCGTCGGCGCTTCGCTCGAGCGTCCGGACGAGGCGGCCCTGCCCATCGTACGTGTATTCGACCTGCGCGAGCCCGTCGGGTGCGTCGTTCACGCACTCGCCGGTCGTGCTCTCGTAGTTCGCGACCGTACGCACGGCACGTCCGGCGCGCCCGTACACAGTGGTGCCCGTCACGAGCCACCGCCCATCCTCGATCGCGACACGCTCACTGACCCGGCGACCGTACCCATCGGAGCACACGACCGACTGGAGCGTCCACGCACCGCCCGGCACGTCGCGCGACTGCACCAGCACACGCCCCCCGTCGTCGTCGAACGCGTAGGTGTACTGTACGGATGGCGTAGCAAACGTGTCGCCCCCGGGCAGCACCTGCGCGACGAGTCGACCGAAGGCGTCGTACGAGAGCCGCGAGAAGACCTGCGCGTCCGACGTGCCGGGGCGATACCACTGGCTCGCCTCTTCCATCTGGCGACGCAGCGGCTCGTAGACGTAGTCCCGACGAAGGGACGAGGTCGCGTCGAGCTCGATCTCGGTCGACGCCGGTACGAGACCATCCGAGCTGTACGCATATCGCACCCGCTGGCCGACGCCGTCGACGTCAGCCTCGGGGGCGAGGGACTCGATGATATTGCCGTGATCGTCGAACCGAAGTCGCTGCGTCGCGACCCATCGATCGTCATCGACGCGAGCCATCGATCGAGTCACGATCCCGCGGGTCAGCTGCCCTTCGTCGAGACCGACGAAGGCATCGCCATCGTAGTGATACACGGCCTCAGCGCCGAGATCCGTCAGGGCCTCGTCGCCATACTGAGCCGTGCGGGAGGCCCGGCCGAGGATCCATGCCCCACCGGTCGCGTCGCCGGGCTCGATGTACGTCGCGGTCGCGAACGTCTCGTCGCCGAGGCAGCCGGTGCCGCACGCAAGGCCGTACTCGCCCGCCTCGCGGTCGCACGGCGCACACGTCGCCGAGCCCCCGATCGCGACCGTGCCGTAGTTCGCCGCGAGCGTCACGTTGCCGTACGCGTCGTACGTCGAAGTCTCGCGCGTGGTGATCCACTCCGACGCGTCCGCGCCGTCCTGCAGCACGGACTCGGTCTCGACCGGGCACAGGAACCGAATGGGCCACAAGAGCCCGGTGTCGTCGACGTCGAGCGGACAGAAGTCGTACTCGATCGTCGTATCGTGCAGCGGCGCGCCAGTCGCGTCGACGACGGACGCCGCGACCATCGGGCCGGCCGCGTACGGGTCTTCGACGCCGAGCGCGTACTCCTCGGTGGTGGTCGAGCCCAGCTGGGTCTCGTCCCCGATCACCGTGCGCGCCACCAGGCGGTAGCCGCGAAACTGCTTCTCGACGCCGTCGTAGAACCCGTCGTGGTACGCGTACTCGGTGCGCCAACCCAGCCCGCTCGGGCCGTCTTCGGTCGACGTCGCCGTCACGACGAGGTTCGCGAAGGGCAGCGGGTTCGTCCACGCGAGGTCGGTGCCGGCGTCGCGCGCCATCTGCTCGACACTCGTGCCGTACTCGACGCGCGTGGTGACCCCGAGCCCGTTCTCGATCGTCGACAGCAGGTTCGGCCGCACGGGGAAGAGCTCGAGCGCGGTCACGTCACCGGCCGCGGTCACCCACACCACATCCGACGACCCGTTTGCGTTCACGTCGGCGAAGAGCACCGTCGTCGTCGCCGTGTTCGACGGGATGCTCGCCCCATCGACCCCATCCACGTCATCGTCGGTGATCGGGTCGAGCGCCTCGTACATCGTGCCGGCGCGGTTCACCCACACCTGCACCGTCGTGCCCTGCACGAGCACGACGTCGGCGAGCCCGTCGCCGTTGAGGTCCTCGAGCTCGGCGTCCACCGTCTGGCTCGCCTCGAGTCCGTCGCCGTCGAACTCGGCGAATGCCCAGTCCTCGGCGGGCCACCACTGCCCGTGGCCGAGGTTGAGACGGTACCGGACGCCGGTCTGGGCGACCTGCACCGCGTCGACGAGCCCGTCACCGTTGAAGTCGTTCACCTCGAGGGTGTCCGAGTCGAACCCGCGGCCAAGGGGTTCGGCGTCGCCCAGCTCGACGTAGCCCGTGCCGGTGTTGCGGTAGATCTGCGTGCTGTGGCTCGCCCCGGACCCGGACGCGCGCAGCAGGTCGATGCGCCGGTCGTTGTCGATGTCGACGAAGCGCAACGTTTCGAAGATCGAAGGATTCTCGAAATCAGGCAGCGCGACCGTGTCGACCTCGTCCATGACGATCCAGTCGCCGGTGCCCTCGTTGCGCAGCACCTCGCCGGTCGCGAGGTTGGCCGCGTCGGTGAACCCGTCGCCGTCGACGTCGAGCATCTGCACACGCGCGTTCGAGAAGTCGAACCCGTCCTGCGCGCCGACCGCGCTGTCATAGGGCGCAGCGAAGAACTGATCGCCGCCGGCCGTGACCGTGTTGACGAAGATCCGGTGCGGCGCGCCGGTGAGGGTCGAGTCCACGATGTCCGGCAGCGCGTCGCCGTTGATGTCGACGAGCTGCGGGTCGCCCGTGGCGATGTTGACGCCGATGTTGCCCAGCGACCGCACGAAGGGCCGCTCACAGCTCACCCCGTCGCAGATCTCGCCGAGCGCCGACGAGTAGCCGAGCGACGCCGCGATCGGGTACGCCTCGCCGCCGACCCCGTACCGCTGCACAGACTGCAGCCGACTGAAGCCGCCGGATGCGTCGTACGCCTCGTACGTGAGGTCCCACCGGTCCACCGACGTGCCTGATGCGAATGTCTCGACCGACGTCAGGCGATGCCCGAGGGACTCGACGAAGCCGCCGGTACCATCGAGCACCACGTCTTCACGCGGCTCGTAGGTGAACGTCGCCTCGTACGTCGGCGTGTCGCCATCGAACACCCAGTGCATCGCGCTGAGCAGGGTGGTGCCCCCGTACTCGGCCCACTCGTGGTGCAACCGATGCCCCCACACGTCGGTCATGTCGACGAGCAGGTAGCGGAACACGCCAGCGTCGCCACCGACGCGCGCCGCGCCGACCGCGTCGCCATCGAGGTCCGCGCCATACGTGCCCACGCGCCCGTCGGGGAATTCCGCCGTCCAGTGCCCGCCGTCCCCGGCGCCGGGGTCGTACCAACGGTACCGGACGAAGGCGCCTTCGAAGCGCGACCGGTACTCGCGCGGGTTGGTGCCGCCGACGTAGACCAGCTGGCCCGAGTCGGCGGTGAACTCGTCCTCGAGGTCGTAGTCCGGCACCCCGCGCACCGTCAGGCGCTCGATGCTCGGCATGGGCATCGACCAGCCCATGCCAGCGATGCCGGCGCCGCTCGCCGAGCTGTACGACAGCCCGAGCGACGGCGTGAGCCCCGCGTATCCGGGGGGTGCCGACATGGACACCCCGTAGGCCATCGCGCCCATGTTGCCGGTGACCGACGCGTCATCGCCGATCCCTTCGAGTGAACCGGGACCGTCGGGCAGCGAAACCCGATTGTCGGACACGCCGGTCTGCGCGCTCGCCGAGGCCGCACACAGCAGCAGCGCGAGTCCGGTGGTGGTGGCGAGGGGTTTCATGCTTCGCATCGAACGCTCCGTGGTCTTGAGCAGGTACGTTCTGGATCGTCGCAGACGGACTCGACGGTCGGCAGGTGCCCGGGCAGGCACCCCCTGGCGGGGCGATCGCCCGGGCCGCGCTGCCTCAGCGACCGGCCCGCCACCGCTTGTACGCGCGGACCATCGAGAGGATCGGGCCACCCCGGTGCCGCACCGACGGCACGTTCGGGACGGCCGACGCAGGTTCGGCGCCAACCCACCCGGTCGACGAGAGCGAGTCCGACCGCGTCTGCCCGAGGGCGTTGCGCACGGTCGACTGGACCGCCGCCGTGTTCTGCACGCCGCCGGACACCGCGCCGTTGTTCGACACGGCGTCCAGCAGGGACGAGTTCGCCGAACTGATCGACGCGCTCGACGACCCGGACCGGTCGCGGGTGTGCGTGCCGGACGTGACGCTCGACTCCGTCAGCTTCGACATCGACGACTGCGACATCCGGCTGAGATCGAGCACCGCCGTGCCGCTGGTCGCGCTCATGTCGGACGCCATCAGCTCGGCCATCCCGTCGAGCCCGTTCATCTCGTACCCCGAGATCGACCGCGACTCGGTCAGCTGGCGCATCAGCTCGAACGGCGCCTCGCCGATGCTGTCCTGCCGCTGCAACGGGGGGGGCAACGCAGCCAGCGGCTCGTTCGGGTCGATCGAGCTCAGCATCGTCATCGACGTCTGCGAATTGCTGGTCATCGACCCGCTGTCGACCGTGCCCGAGCGGGTGTGGGAGCTCGTGGACGAGTCGGATGTGCTCGACGAGCCGCTGCTCGACACCGCCCACGTCGAGCTGTCCGACAACGACACGTCCTCGGCCGCGAAGCTCGGCAGATCCCCGATCTCGCTGCCCGTCGCGCCGTTGGCGTCGACCGACGAGGTCGGGGCATTCATCACGTAGCTGTAGGCGCCGAACGCTTCCCACGGCCGGTGCAGCTCGCTGGCGCTCACGACGTCGAACGCGACGTCCGGCTTCAGCCACCGCCCCAGCAGCGGATCATAGTCGCGCAGCGGGAACGCCACCGTCCGCCCGGCCCCGTCAGGCATCTCGGAGAACCCGATCGGCTCGCCGATCTGCGTCGTCGTGAATCGCTCGTGACCGAACGGGTAGTACAGCGTCTCTTCGACCACCTCACCGTCCGCATCGGTCACCGCCGCCACCGAGCCGAGCCAGTCGCGGTGATGCCACGTGACCCGATCCCCGCGGTCGACGAGCAGCACGGCGGCGGCCGCGGTCAACGTGCGGCTCGACGTGATCGCGTCAAACTCCGGGCCGCCGAGGGCGATGTATCCGCGCGCGTCGGCCCAGGTCAGCCACGCGTCTGCGGCGTTGATCTGCCGATCACCGAGCGGCCGCGGTCCCGCCGCGTCGGCGCGCGCCGGTGCGAGGTCGGGATAGACGGACTCGGCGACCACGAACTCCACGCGCGCGACGGTCGCCGTCCCCACCTCGACGAGGGCCGAGCCGACACCGTCGCGGATCTCCATCTCTTCGCCGAGCCGCAGCACGACGCCGCCGTCGTCCGTGGTCTCGACGATCCGACGCCCCATGAGGTGATCATACGTCGTGACGATCGTCGGTTCTTCGACGCGATGAAGCACCCCGAAGCCGTCCCACGTCGTGGCGATGTCCCCCCGCAGCGTGACCCGGCCTGCAGCGTCGTACGCGACCGTGCCGGACGCGGTGCCGATGACCCGGTGGGGGTGGTTCGGGTCGATCTCACGCGCCGCGTCGTGCACCGGGCTCGCGATGCCGAGCGACGAGGTACGCGACACGAGGTTGTCGATCGCGTCGTACGCATACGTGATCGACTCCGCAGCCGGCGAGCCCATATCGAGGTCGGCGGCGATGAGCCGGTCGTACGCGTCGTACGTGTACCGCGCCGCCCGCGAGGGCCCCATGCCGTCCGCGAGCCCATCGCGGACCTCAGTCACGCGACCCGCCGGGTCCTGCACGATCCCGAGGTCGAGAACCGACGCATCGCCGGGCCCGGTGACGTCGATGCCGGTCAATCGATGGAACCCGTCGTACGTGTGGTCGGTGCGAACCCCGTTCGCCCCCTGCAGAGACGCGACCGCGCCGCGGTCGTCGTATGCGATGGCGTCGAGGATGCCCGGCATCGCCGTCGGTCGCCCGGCCCCGTCGCGCTCGAACGCGACCTCGACGTCGGGCGCGAACGTCGCGGCAACCAGGGCATGCGACGCATCGAACCGCCAGGTGCGCTCGAGCGGAGCCGCGCCGGGGCGCCCACCGCGCACATCGAGGTGCGACCAGATCGTGCGCCCGAGGGCGTCGTAGCCGCGCCACTCCGTGACCGGGCCCAGCGCAGTGGGGCCGCGAACGCCGACCGGCCGGTTCACGCCGAACGTGCACCGCATCCCCGGGCACGACGGGTCGCCGTCCCAGAGGATCTCCTGCAGCGTCGCGTCTCGGTCCCCATCGACCCACATCTCGATCTGCCGGTCCGCGCCGTCGTACGCCGTGCGCACCGTCCCCGTCGCATCCGTCGCGGCGACGACGTTGCCGTTGTCGTCGTACGTCCAGGTCAACACGCCGCGGTCCGGGTCATCGACCTCGACCACCCGACCGAGTCGATCCCAGCGCTGGGTCCGGGTGTTGCCGTGGGGATCCGTGAGCCGAGCGAGCTGGCCGCCGGCGTCGTACCGCATCGACCACGTATCCAGCGGGCCGCCGCGCTCGAGCTGGCGCCCGACCGACACGAGCTGGCCCAGCCCGTTGAAGCGCCGCACCTCGGGCGTGTCGAAGTCCGGGTGGTCCGGGTCGAGGTCGTTGGCGTCGTATCGGGTGAGCCGACCGGGGGCATACACGGAGGCCGACGCCAACACGTCGCCGTCCGCCGTCGCGTACTCCGAGCGGGTGACCCGTCCGACGCTGTCGTACCGCGTCCGGGTCGCGCCGAGCCCGTCGGGCACGGTGATCCCGAAATCGCAGGCTCCGCTCGCGGCGACGAAGTTGTCCCATGTGACGACCGGCGAACCGAGCCGCCCGTACCGGGTCGTGCGCGACACGATCCAGCCGGCGTCGCCATTGCGGACCCGCGCCTGAATCGGCCGACCGAAGCCATCCGAACAGGTGACCGACTCGCGATCCCACGGCCCGCCCGGCGTCGTTCTCGCCCGTGTGTGGACCCATGCCCCATGTTCGCCGAATCGATAGTCGTACTCGGCCGTCGGCGATGCGAAGGTGTCGCCCCCCGGCAGGACCTGGGCGACCACGCGCCCGAAGGCGTCGTACGCGACCCGCGTCGCGGTCGGCGCGTCGGGCGCGTCGACGCGATACCAGTGCCCGATCTCGCGAACGAGGCGCCGGGTGGGTTCGTAGTCGTAGTCCCGCCGCAGCGTCGTCTGGTCGTCGACCTCGATCTCGACCGCGGCGATGCGCAACCCGTCCGGGGCATACGCCGTCCGCACCCGATGACCGGCGGCTCCGGGGTCCCCCTCGGCGCGCAGGGACTCGACCACGTTGCCGTGAGCGTCGTGTGCATTGCGCGCGTCCGCGATCCAGCGGTCGCCGTCGACCCGGCGCATCACCCGGGTCACGAGCCCGCGAGTGAGCCGACCCTCGGGCAGGCCTTCGAACGATGCACCGTCGTAGTGGTACACGGTCTCGCGCCCGAGGTCGGTGTGCGCCGCGTCGCCGTACGTCGCCATGCGCGAGGGCATTCGCAGGATCCAGGCGCCATCGGTCGCGTCGCCCGGTGCGATGTACGTCGACACCTCGAACACCTCGTCGCCGAGGCACCCGGCCCCACACGCCGCGCCGTACCCGATGGCGTCGGCGTCGCACGGGCTGCACGTGGTCGAGCCACCGACCGCGACGACGCCGAGGTTTGCGGCCTCGATCAGGTTCCCCTGCGCGTCGAACGTCGACTCCGACCGGGTCGTCACCCACTCGTCCGGGTCGGCGCCGTCCTGCAGGACGGTCTCGATCGCGGTCGGGCATCGAAACCGGATCGGCCAGCGCAGCCCGGTGTCGTCGACGTCGACCGGGCAGTCCGCATACGTGTGTGTGGTCGTGTGGATCGGCGCGCCGGTGTCGTCGACCAGCGCGGACGCGACGACCGGGCCGGCGGCATACGGGTCGTCGACCCCCAGCGCGTACGTCTCGATCGTCGACGCGCCGGGCTGGTGCTCATCGCCGATGACCGTCGTCTCGACCACACGGTACCCGCGAAACTGCTTCTCGACGCCGTCGTAGAATCCGTCGTGGTACGCGTACTCCGTCCGCCACCCGACGCCGCTGGCGCTGTCATCGGTCGCCGTCGCCGTCACGACGAGGTTGGCGAAGGGCAGCGGGTTCGTCCATTCGAGCTCGGTCGCCGCGTCGCGCGCCATCTGCTCGACGCTCGTGCCGTACTCGACGCGCATCGTCACCCCGAGCCCGTTCTCGACCTCTGCGAGCAGGTTGGGCCGCACGGGGAAGAGCTCGAGCGCCGTAACGTCCCCGGACGCGGTGACCCACACAATGTCCGACGAACCGTTTGCGTTGACGTCGGCGAAGAGCACCGTGGTCGTCGCGGTGTTCGACGGGATGCTCGCCCCGTCGACGCCGTCCACGTCGGCGTCGGTGATCGGCGCGAGGGCCTCGTAGCGCTGGCCCGCCCGATTCACCCACACGCGCACCGCCGACCCGCGCACGAGCACGACGTCCGCGAGCCCGTCGCCGTTGAGGTCCTCGAGCTCGGCGTCGACGATCTCGCTGGCTTCGAGCCCCGCGTCGTCGAACGCAGCGTGCGCCCAGTCGTCCGCCGGCCACCAGCGCCCGTGCCCGAGGTTCAGCCGGTACCGCACCCCGGCCGTCGTGATCTCGGCCGCGTCGACGAGCCCGTCGCCGTTGAAATCGTTCACCTCGAGGGCCTCGGCGTCGAACCCACGCCCCAGCGGTTCAGCGCCGTCGAGCTCGACGTAGCCCTCGCCGGTGTTGCGGTAGATCCGGGTCGTGTGGCTGGCGCCGGTGCCGGACGCCCGCAGCAGGTCGATCCGCCGGTCGTTGTCGATGTCGACGAATCGGAGCGTGCGAAAGAGGGTCGGGTTCTCGAAATCCGGCAACGTGACGGTGTCGATGTCGCCCGTCGCGATCCAGTCGCCGGTCCCCTCGTTGCGCAGGACGGCCCCCGTCGCGAGGTTCGCCGCGTCGGTGAACCCGTCGCCGTCCACGTCGAGCAGCTGCACCCGCGCGTTCGAGAAGTCGAACCCGTCCTGGGCGCCGACCGCGCTGTCGTAGGGGCGGGCAAAGAAGTGGTCCCCATCGGCGGTGAGCGTGTTCAGAAAGATCCGGTGCGGCGCGCCGGTCAGTGTCGAGTCGACGATGTCCGGCAGCGCGTCGCCGTTGATGTCGATGAGCTGCGGGTCACCGGTGGCGATGTTCACGCCGATGTTGCCGAGCGACCGAACGAACGGGCGGTCGCAGCCCACCCCGTCGCAGATCTCTCCGAGGGCCGACGAGTACGCGAACGTCGCGGACACCGGGTACGGCTCGCCGCCCACACCGAAGCGCTGCACGGACTGCAGCCGGCTGAAGCCTCCGCTCGCCCCGTATGGCTCGTACGTGAGGTCCCACCGGTCGACCGTCGCGCCGTTGGCTCGGGTGGCGACGGAAACGAGCCGATGCTCGAGCGACTCGACGAACCCACCGGTCCCGTCGAGGATCACGTCCCGACGGGGCTCGTAGTCGAACACCGCCTCGTACGATGGCGCGCCGTCGACGAAGACCCACTGCATGGACTCCAGCAGCGTGGTGCCACCGAGCGGCGACCATTCGTGGTGCAGACGATGGCCGTGCACGTCGACGAGGTCGACGAGCAGGTACCGAAACACCCCGTCGTCGGCACCAACCCGTGCCGAGCCCTGGAGCCGCCCCTCGCGGTCGGCGCCGAACCAGCCGACGCGCCCGTCCGGGTATTCGGCCGTCCAGTATCCGCCGTCGCCCGCGCCCGGGTCGTACCACCGGTACCGGACGAACGCGCCCTCGAACCGGGACCGGTACACCCGCGGGTTCGTTCCCTCGACGTACACGAGCTGCCCGCTGTCGGCGGTGAACTCGTCGTCCGTGTCGTAGTCCGGCACCCCACGCACCGTCAGGCGCTCGATGCTCGGCATCGGCATCGACCAGCCCATGCCGGCGATCCCTGCGCCGCCGGCGGACGAGTACGAGAGGCCGAGCGAGGGCGTCAGGCCCGCGTACCCCGGGGGTGACGCCATCGACACCCCGTACGCCATGGCGCCCATGTTGCCGGTCACCGAGACGTCATCACCGACGCCCTCGAGCGACCCGGGACCGTCGGGCAGCGACACACGGTTGTCCGACACACCGGTCTGCGCGAACGCAGCGCCAGCGCATACGAGCAGGGGGACGGCACAAAGCGAAACGACACGGTGGAGGAGTCGCACGATGAACCCGTGGGTGGGGAGGTTTCTGGACGATGATCCCCACGTGCGGCGCTCCGCAGAGATGTCCCACACGACATCCCCGAGCGCCGCGCGCGGGCTTGTGGCAGTGGCGCCGACGCCGCGGGCGGACGTCACCGCCGCAGCCGAAGCGCCGCCCGCGCGAGCCGCTGCAGCGTGCGCATCAGCCGCTGCCGGCGCGTCCCGCCGGACCGGGCGGACGCGCTACCGGACGACGAATCCAGGCTGAAGCTCGGGTCGAACGCGTCGTACTCGAATCGGGGCATCGCGTTCTGTACCCGCGCCTGATGCTGCCGGTGCAGCTGGCTGTACGCCGTCGGGCGGTCCACGCGGGCGACCTCGAACTGGCCACGCTGCATCGGGTCCCACACCGGCCGGACGGGCTGCCCCGTGTTTACGTCTACGTCCATGACCCCGACGGTCGCCGGCGGCGGGGGCAGCGGCCCCTGGAACACCTCCGGCGGCGGGGGCGGCAGCGGGCCGTTGAACACCCGCATCGACGGGCGGTCCGCGTCGACGGAAGCCGCAGCGAGCGAAGCGTACGGCGACGCTGCGTCGACGCGGCGCACCGGCGCGGGCGGGTCCTGCGAGACGAAGCTGATGAAGCTGCGGGCCTGCACCGTCGACGGGTCGAACACGGTCGCCTCGGGGGCCGCGCTGCCGAAGAGGCCCACCGCGCCGCTCGGGTCGGTGTAGAGCGTCGGCGCATTCGAGACGTAGCTGTACGTGCCGCACGCCTCCCACGGGCGCTCGAGCATGGCGGGGGTGAGTGTCTCGAACGCGGTGTCCGGCGAGAGCCACCGGCCCATGTCCGGATCGTACGCCCGCATCGGGTACAGCAGCGTGCCGGACGGGCCGGTGATCGCGCCGGTGAACCCGCGCGAGGTCGCGATGTTCTGCGACGACGCGCGCACCGAGCCATACGGGTAGTAGGCCGTCTGCTCGACCACGTCGCCCGACGCGTCGGTCACCGCGCGCAGGGAGCCGAGCCGGTCGCGATGGTGCCAGAACGTGACCTCGCCGCGGTCGATCACCTCGGCGGACGCGGACGCGGTCAACGCGCGGCCCACCGCCGCCTCGTCGGCCGGGCACGCGCCGTCGTTCAGCGCGATCCACCCGCGAAGGCAGGCGGCTGCGACCCACGCGTCCGACGCACGAACCTCGCCGTCCCCGGGCGGCCCGCCGCCGTCGCTCGGCGCGATGTCGGCCGCGAGGATCGGCAGCGGCCACTGGCGTTCTGCGACGATGGTGCCGCCGAGGCGCACACGCGCGACGGCCACGCCATCTCGAATCTCGAAGTCGTCGTCGAACCACACATTCGTGCTCCCCCGCGCCGAGGTCGAGACGACCCCCTGCCCGAAAAGCGAGTCGAAACGGGTGTCGTCGCCACCCGCCTCGATCCCGGCGAGGTCCCCGAACCCGTCCCACCGCGTCGTCCGCGATCCACGCGCCTGCAGCCGGCCCGCACCGTCCCACGTGAGCTCGGCCCCCGCGACGCGACTCGGGCGCCTGGACCCCGGCGCGGCGACCGCGCGGTCCACGTCGTGGGCGGCGCTCTCGGCCCCCAGCGACGAGCGCTGCTCCAGGACGTTGTCGACCGCGTCGTAGGTCCACGCCAGCGTCTCGGGCCCCTGCGTACCCGCGTCGAAGTCGGCCCCGACCAGGCGGTCGAACGCATCGTACTCGAACCGAGCGGACGCGTTGATCCGATCGGTCGCCGAGCCGACCTCGATGACCTCGAGCGCGCGGTCGGCCTCGTCGAGGATCACGGTCTGCTCGAGCAGCGGCGGCCGATCATCCACCGCCAGCGACCAGTGGGTCCAACGGCGCATCGAGTCGCGTCCGAACCGCACGGCGGCGCCGTTCTCGCCGGTCCAGATGCCGATCTCGCCGCCGGCTTCCCACCGGGCCGCTTCGAGAAACCCGGGGATCCGCACGACCCGAGCCGCCCGATCGCGAAGGTACACCCGCTCGAGACCGCCCGGGGTGACCTCGCGCTGCAGGACGCCGGTCAGATCCCACGCTCGGGTCTGCACCAGCGGTCGCGCCCGCCCGTCGTCCGTCGGGACGTCCAGCTGCGTCCACACCTGCGAGCCCAGCGGGCCGTAGCCGGACCACCGCGTGATGGCCCCGCGCGCGGACGGCGCACGCTCCATCACCGGGCGGCCGGCTGCGAACGTGCATCGGGCCGACGGGCAGTCGTCGTGGGCATCCCACACCCGCTGCTGCAGCGTCGCGTCGCGATCGCTGTCGACCCAGCGCTCGATCTCACGATCGGCCCCGTCCCACGCGTACCGGATCGTGCCGGTCGCGTCGGACTTCGCGACCAGGTTGCCGTTGTCGTCCCAGGCCCACGACAGCGGACCGCGGTCGATGTCGAACGCCGAGACCACGCGCCCGAGGCCGTCGTACGACCACGTGCGGGTCGCGCCGACGGGGTCGGTGATGGCGGCGATGCGGCCCGCGCCGTCGTAGCCGACGACGAAGCGGTCTGCGCCGTCGCCGGCCGCGCGTTCGACGGCGACGAGGCGCCCGAGCCCGTCCACCCGACGCGTGATGGGTGTGTCGTGGTTCGGATGTTCCGGATCGAGATCCAGCGAGTCGAACTGGACCGCCTCGTGCGGTGCCCACCCGAACGCGATCGCGCGGTGCGCCACGTCGTCGACGAAGGTGGCGGCACGCACCGGTCGCCCGAGGGCGTCGTACACCCATCGCGTCTCGGGCACATCCGCCGGCACCTCCGTCCCGCACGCCGCCCCGTCGGATTCGTACGCATCCGCCTCGGCGACGGGCAGCCCGCGGCGCCCGAACCACACGTGGCCCTCGACGAGGTACGCGCCCTCATCGAGCGCCGTCCGCGTCTGCACCGGGCGCCCGTATCCATCGACACACACCACCTGCGCGGCGTGCCATGGGCCCCGCGGGTCGCGCTTCGTTTCGATGGTCACCGAGCTGACCCCGGGCGCCAGCGCGTACCGGTACCGGACCGACGGCGACGCGAACGTGTCCCCGCCGGGCAGCACCCGCGCTGCGATGCGGCCAAACGGGTCGTACGTCGCGTACGTCGCGTAACGCGCATCGGCGGTGCCCTCACGATACAGACCACCCACCTCGGTGACCCGCCCGCGCGCCGGCTCGTGATCGAAGTCCTGCCGCAGGGTCGTGTCGCCGTCGATCTCGCGACGCTCGGACTGCCGAAAGAGCCCGGACGCGTCGTACGTGTACATCGTGCGGTGCCCGGGCGTACCCGCGCGGTGCTCGGGAGCGCGGGATTCGACGATGTTGCCGTGGGCGTCTCGCTCGACCCGGGTCGTCTCGATCCACTGGTCGTCGGCGACCCACTCGCGCGTGCGCGACATCCACCCGCGCGTCGCCTCGCCTTCGTCGAGCCCCTCAAACGCCGGCCCGTCGTAGTAGAACACCGACTCCGCCACGCGGTCCGTCCGGGCGACGTCGCCGTACGACACCATCCGCGCCGGCAGGCGCAGCAGCCACGCGCCATCCGTCGCATCCCCCGGTTCGACATACGTCGTGACATCGACACGTTCATCACCGAGGCAGCCCGCCCCACACGGCGCGCCGTACGTCCCGTCCGGGCGATCGCAGGGCGCGCACGTGGTCGAGCCGCCGACCTCGATGACGCCGTCGCGGATCTGCTCGGCGACGTTGCCGTACGTGTCGAATCGATACCGCTCCCGCACCACGCGCCAGGCGCTCTCGGGGGCCCCGTCGGCGATCGTCGTGCGCACCTCGGCCGGGCACGTCGATCGGATCGGCCAGCGCGTCTCGAGGCCGGACACATCTGTCGCGCACTCCGCGAGCTCGGTCTCGACCCGAAGCAGGAGCGCGCCGGCGTCGTCGTACGTCGCGCGATCCACCGAGAAGCCGGCGAGCGCGGGGTCGTCGACGCCGAGAGTCCACACCTCGGACGTCATCGCGCTGCCCTGGGTCTCGTCGCCGATCTGTGTGGTCACGACGGTCTCGTAGCCGCGAAACTGCTTCTCGACGCCGTCGTAGAACCCGCCGTGGTACGCGTACTCGGTCCGCCAGCCCGTGCCGCTCGTGCCGTCCTCGGTGTGCGTCGCCGTCACGACCAGGTTGGCGAACGGCAGCGGGTGGACCCACTCGCGCTCGGTGCCCGCATCGCGGACCCGCTGCTCGACGCTCGTGCCGTACTCGACGTGCATCGTGATGCCGAGCCCGTTGTCGACCGTCGCGAGCAGGTTCGACCGCGTGGGGAAGAGCTCGAGCGCGGTGACATCCCCGCTCGCCGTGACCCACACGACGTCGGACGACCCGTTCGCGTTCACATCGGCGAAGAGCACCGTGGTCGTCGCGGTGTTCGACGGGATCGTGGCGCCGTCGACGTGGTCGACGTCGTCATCCGTCAGCGCGCCGTACGCCTCGAGGGTCTGTCCGCCACGGTTGAGCCACACGCGGACCGTGGCACCCTCGACGAGCACGACGTCCGCCATGCCGTCGCCGTTGAGGTCCTCGAGCTCGGCCGGCGCGGTCTGGCCCGCGCGCAGCCCGGCGTCGTCGAACGGGGCGAACGCCCACGTGCCGTCGGACGGCCACCAGCGCCCGTGCCCGGTGTTCAGGCGATAGTGCACGCCGGACCCGGTGATCTGCGCCGCGTCGACGAGCCCATCGCCGTTGAAGTCGTTCACCTCGAGGGTACCGGAGTCGAACCCCCGACCCAGCGGCTCCACGTCGCGCAGGGCGACGAACCCATCCCCGGTGTTTCGATAGATCTGTGTGGTGTGCGCCCCGCCCGATCCGGTGGCCCGCAGCAGGTCGATCCGGCGGTCGTTGTCGATGTCGACGAAGCGGGTCGTCGCCAGCAGCGCCGGGTTCGCGAGGTCGGGCAGCACCGCGGAGTCGACGGTGTCGAGGCCCACCCAGTCGCCGGTGCCCTCGTTGCGCAGGATCTGACCGGTCGCGAGGTTCGCGGCGTCAGTGAACCCGTCGCCGTCGACGTCCAGCACCTGCACCCGCGGGTTCGAGAAGTCGAACGCGTCCTGCCGACCGACGGTGCTGTCGCGGTGTTCGTCGAACGAGTGCCGCCCATCAGCGGTCATCGTGTTCAAGAAGATGCGGTGCGGCGCGCCGGTGATCGTCGAGTCGACGATGTCCGGCAGGGCGTCGCCATTGATGTCGATGAGCTGCGGATCGCCGGTCGCGAGGTTCACACCGATCGAGCCAAGCGACCGCACGAAGGGCCGCTCGCAGGTCGCGCCGTCACACACCGAGCCGAGGGCCGACGAGTACGCGAAGGTCGCGGCGACCGGGTACGGCGTACCGCCCTGCCCCGTGCGGTGCACCGAACGCAGCCGGCTGAACCCGCCGGACGCCTCGAACGGCTCGTACTCGAGAGCCCACCGGTCGACCGTCTCGTCGTCGGCGAAGGTCTCGACCGACGCGAGGCGATGCTCGATGCGTTCGACGAATCCGCCGGTGGCATCGATCACCACGTCGGCGCGCGGCTCCCACTCCAGCTCGACGGCGTAGCGCGCGGCGCCGTCGACGTCGCCCCACTCCATGGCCTCCAGCAGGGACGTCGCGCCGGTGTCGCGATACGTGTGGTGCAGCCGGTGGCCGGCGACGTCGACGAGATCAACGAGCAGGTACCGAAACACGCCGTCCGCACCGCCGACCCGCGCAGCGTCGACCGGCGCCCCGCCCTCCACGGCGCCGAAGGTACCGACGCGACCATCGGGGTACTCCGCCGTCCAGTACCCGCCGCCGCCGGATCGGGCGTCGTACCAGCGGTACCGCACGAACGACCCTTCGAACCGCGACCGGTACTCCCGCGGGTTTGTGCCGCGGACGTAGACGAGCTGGGCGCCGTCCGCGGTGAACTCGTCGTCGAGGTCGTAGTCGGGGACGCCGCGCAGGGTGAGCCGCTCGATGCTCTGCACGGGCAGCGACCAGCCGACCCCGGCCTCGCCGGGCCCGGCGGCCGAGCTGTAGATGAGGCCGAGATCCGGGGTGACGCCGGCGAACCCCGGGGGTGTCTGCATCGACACCCCGTACGTCATGGCGCCCATGTTGCCGGTCACGGTGACGTCGTCGCCGATCCCTTCGATCGAACCGGGACCGTCCGGCAGCGACACCCGGTTATCGGACGCGCCGGTCTGCGCCGCGGTCGGCGATGCGACCAGCAGAAGAAGGGCGACGATGGCCACGCGGGCAGGGACTCGGCGGCGGTGCATCCTGAATCTCGGGCAGTCGTTGGATCAGCGCGGGCGGGGGATTCGACGGTGTTGAGGATATGTGGAGGCGTACGCCGGTCAGAGATGGCCCGGCGGACACCCCGCGGCGCCCGGTCGCGCCTCTGCGGGTTGCGTCGCCCGCGTCGTGGGGGCAGGATGCCGCGACCCCCGCCCCCCCGGCCGACGATGCGATACGACTGGCGCTGCACCCGACCCGACACGATGGCCCGCCGGCTGCCGTACCACGGCGCCGATCCGCAGACCGCGACCGCCTGGCTCGGCGTCCCGACCGGGCGCAGCCTGCACGACGTCGACCCGGGCACCGGGTGGACGGTGGGGGACGTGACGCGGTGGCGCGTGGTGTCCCGGTTCGGCGAGAAGGTCGTGACGTTCACGCTCGAGCGGCGCCCCTCGGCCTGATTTCGCCCGGTCTCGCGGGCCGCAGCCGCCATCAGATTCGCACGATCGTCGTCACGTCCGCATCGCGTCGGCGTGATGGGGCACAATCGGGGGTGCGCCACAGCCTGGACGCAGTGCGTCACATCTGCGATGATCCGGGGGTCAACCCGACAGATCGCCCCCAGGCCGGCTCGACGGCCGCATCGGCAGACCTCCCATGGCGGTCCCGTTCACTCTGGGCATCGAAGAGGAGTTCCAGATCGTCGATCCGACGACGAGGGAGCTCCGCGCACACATCACCCAGCTCATCGAGGCGAACACGCCCCTCGACGAGGTGAACCTCATGGCGGAGCTCCACGAGTCCGTCGTCGAGGTCGCCACCGGGGTGTGCACCGACATCCGCGACGCGCGCCGGCAGGTGCTCGCCAACCGACGCAAGGTCGCGCGCATCGCCGAACGGGTCGGGATGTCGATCGCAGCGGCGTCGACGCACCCGTTCTCGCGGTGGCAGGACCAGCCGATCAGCGACAAACAGCGGTACCTCAAGGTGCTCGACGAGCTGCAGGACGTCGCCCGCGCGAACCTCATCTTCGGTCTGCACGTCCACGTCGGCATGCCCGATCGGCGCGAGGCGATCGCGGTGTTCAACATGGCGCGGTACTTCCTGCCGCACCTGCTGGCGCTGAGTGGATCGTCGCCCTTTCTCGAGGGGCGCGATACCGGCCTGAAGTCGGCGCGCTCGCTGGTGTTCGAGCGCCTGCCGCGCACGGGCATCCCCGAGCGGTTCGACGGGTACTCCGACTTCGTGGAGTACGTGGACACCCTCGTCGCCACCGGCTGCATCGACGACGGCTCGCGCATCTGGTGGGACCTGCGACCGCACCCCCGGCACGACACGCTGGAGTTCCGCATCTGCGACATTCCGACGAATGTCGAACACACCGTCACCATCGCCGCGCTCGTCCAGGCGATCGTCGCCCGCCTCACGATGCTGTACCGCAACAACATGTCGTGGGGCGTGCACCGCACGGCGTTCATCCGCGAGAACAAGTGGCGCGCCCTGCGGTACGGCATCGACGGTCGCCTCATCGACTTCGGCCGCCGCGCCGAGGCGCCGTTCGTCGATCTCGCCGACGAGCTGCTCGATTTCGTCGAGCCGGTGGTCGACGAGCTCGGCAGCCGCTGGGCGATCGAAGGCGTGCACGACATCCTCGCCGCCGGCACCAGCGCCGACCAGCAGCGGCGGGTGTACGAAGAGAGCGGCGGCGACTTCCACGCCGTCGTCGACTGGGTGATCGCCGAGACCCTGCGCGGCGTCCCCGACGACGCGACGATCGAACGCGACGCCGCGATGGGCCACGCCTGACCGGCACGCAGCCCCGGGTGACTCGACCGCTTCGTGCCGCTCGTGGCACCCTGTGCGCACCTCGCCACCCCGAGTGCGTTGATGTCTGCACCCACCCTGCCCGACTCCGTCCGCGCTGACCTCGCCGCCATCGCGGCGCGGGTCGACCTCGACGCGCGCCACGCGGCCGTCGAGGCACATCGCTGGGCGCCGTCCGACGATCCGGGGCCGGTGCTGCATCTCGAAGACGTATCCGAGATCCCGTTCGTGTCGGTGATCCCCGGGGTCGAGCAGTACCAGCATCGCGCGCGCGTGCGGGCGACCGACGGCGACCTGTTCGCCGCGGTCACGCCCCTGCCCGAGGGCTACGAAGCGTACTGCCGCGATCACCTCGGCCTTGGCGCGCCGGAGTTCCTGCAGACCGAGCCCGTCGATGGCCCGATGGCGGTCGCGAAGGCGTGCGCCCATGGCGCGACGTTCGGGCGCCTCGTCGCCGTCGCCCGCGACGCCGGCCGCATGACGATCCATCCCTACATGTCGATCGACCCGGTGTGGGACCTCGCCCGGGCGATCTCCGACGCCGCCGATGTGCCCGTGCAGGTGCTCGGTCCGCCGCCGGCGACGTTGTGGATCGCGAACGACAAGTCGCTCTTCTCGGACACGGTGCGCGCCGCGGTCGGCGACGGGCACATCGTCGAGACACGCATCGCGCAGGACCCCGCCGCGGTGGCCGACGCGCTCGGCGACGTGGCCAGCCGGCACGACGCGGTCGGCCTCAAGCGCACCCGGTGTGCGTCGGCGATGGGCAACCGGGTGTTCGACGCCGCCGACATCCGCGCGCTCGACGCCGCGGGACGACGCGCCGCCGTCGACCGCTTTCTCGCCGACACCGAGTGGCAGGGCGACGAAGAGATCCTCGTGGTCGAGTGGGCCCTCACCGACTGCTCGCCGTCGACCCAGCTGTGGCTGCCGACGCCGGGCGAGGGACCGCCGCTGCTCGAGGGCATCTACGAGCAGCTGCTCGTGGGTCGCGAGAAGGTGTTCCTCGGCAGCCGGCCGTCGCAGCTGCCGGCGGCGGTGAACGCCGAGCTCGCCGGCATCAGCATCGAGGTGGCTGCGGCGCTGCAGCACCTCGGCTACGTCGGCCGGTGCTCGTTCGACTTCGTGGTGACCGGCGACCTCAACGGCAGCCCCGGCGCGTTCCGCTGCATCTTCACCGAGTGCAATGGCCGCTGGGGCGGCACGAGCACGCCGATGCGCCTCGTCGACCGCCTCGTCGACGGCCCCCGCCCGCCGTACCGCGCGCAGGACGTCGAGCACCCCGACCTCGTCGGCGTCCCGTTCACCGAGATCGTCGCGCGCCTCGGCGACACCCTCTTCGACCCCCGCACCGGCACCGGCCGGTACATCCTGTACAACTGCGGCCCCCTCGCGAAGAAGGGCAAGTTCGACGTCATCGCCCTCGGCGAGACCATGGCCGACGCAGAGGCCGCCATGGGCGAAACGCTGCTGCGCCGGCTCGGCGTGGGGTGAGGGGCGCGCGGAGCTTGCTGGGGATGGTGCACCGAATTCGGGGATTCCGGGTGATGCGACCGCCCACCGCGTCTGCTCCGCAGCCGCCGGCCCCACGAGGGGGCCTCCGTAGGACAGCGCCGCTGCGAGAGGCCTTCGGGGTAGATGGTGATTCGCGTCGCTCCGGGAGATTCGACCGCCCTGAGTCTCCACCCCCTGTGCGCCCGGAGTTCAGGCGTCATACGGAGGCCCCCTCGTGGGGCCGGTCACGGCGCGAAGCGCCGGGGCGGGGGGCGATCGAACCACCCGAATCGACGACTCCGCCGCACCATCCGGACGCTCGCCACGAGCACCTCCGGCCTCCGGAGGCGCGGAGCTTGCTGGCCGTGCAGCACGTCGGCAAGGCCGACGGCGCACGGCTGTGGGGGCCGGTCACGGCGCGAAGCGCCGGGGCGGGGTGGCCCGCATCACCGGTTCGGCATTCTCAAGGCGCTGCGAGACTGCACCGCGCCGATACGAGCCCCCCCGCCGCTGCTGCGCAGCGTCCGGCCCCCCGGAGGGGCCTCCGGAGGCCGCCTGGACTGCGGGCGAGCTTTGGGGGTGGTTCAGGGCGATCGAACCAACTGAGCCGACACCCCACCCCCATCCCTGTGGTCCCCGCCCCGAACCCGCGCTACCCTCGCGGGGCTCCGACCCCGAGACCCCATGACCGTTCGCAGCCTGCTTCTCACCGTTGCCGCAGCGGCGCTCGTCGCCTGCGCGGGCGCCAGCGAAGACGCGGGGCCGACGGCGGACGCGGGGAGGTGGGGCGAGGACGTCGGGCCGGGCCGTGACGGCGGCCCGTCGCCGACGGACGCGGGGGACGACGGCACCGGCAGCGCCGACACCACCGACGGCGACACGACCCGCGACGACGGCGGGGCCGGCGCAGACACCGGCGCGGCGACGGACCTCTGGCTCGCCGAGTGCGCCAGCTGCCACGGCGCCGTCGGCGAAGGCGGCATCGGCCCGAGCCTCATCGGCTGGACGGCCCCCCGCGCCGACCTCGTCACCGCGATTGCCGAGACCATGCCGCCGGCGGACCCGACCACCTGCGTCGACGGCTGCGCCGAGACGCTCGCCGACTACATCCTCGCCTGGTCCGACGACGACTGGACCGAGCCGGACTGCTCCGAAGGCGTCACCCCGGGACCCCGGGCCATCCGCCTGCTGACCCGCCGCGAATACGACAACACGATCCGCGATCTGTTCAGCGCCACCGCGACGACCTGCGAGACGATCGCCGACTGCGACACCCGCAGCCAGCGCTGCGAGGCCGGCGTCTGCGCCGCGAACCCGTGCGGCGAGTTCACCTTCACCTTCGACCCCGGCGCCCGCGCGCCGTCCTCGGTCCACGTCGCCGGCACGTTCAACGGCTGGGCCGGCACCGTCGAGGATGGCGGCTGGCCAATGACCTGGGATGCTCGCGCCGGCCTGTGGGTCGCCCGCCGCGACATCGGCGCCGGGCGCCACGTCTACAAGTTCGTCGTCGACGGCTCCGACTGGATCCACGACGTGCGCAACCCGGCGAGCGAAGACGACGGGTTCGGCGGCCAGAACTCCGTGCTCGACCTGTCGTGCGACGACGGCTTCGACCGGGACTGGTCCGTCGACCTGCCCGCTGAATCCCGGCCCCAGCACTACGCCTTCGAGACCCACGCCGAGGCCAGCCACGGCACCCCCGCCCACGTCGAGGGCTGGCTCGAAGCCGCCGAAGACATCGCCGCCCTCGCCGTCCGCGACCTCGACGCCCTGCTGCCCTGCGACCCCGGCGCCGGCGAGGTCTGCGCGCGACAGTTCGTCCGCGCCTTCGGCCAGCGCGCCTGGCGCCGCCCCCTCACCGACGACGAGGTCACGCGATACGCCGCGTACATCACCAGCGGTGCCACCTTCGACGCCGGCGTCGAGCGCGCGCTCACGCAGCTGCTCGTGTCCCCGTGGTTCCTCTACCGCTACGAGCTTGGCGAGCCGACCGGCGACGGCACCTGGCGCCTCACCTCATGGGAGCTCGCCAGCCTGCTCTCGTACGCGATCATCGGCACGATGCCCGACGCCGAGCTTTTCGACGCCGCGGCCTCCGGCGCCCTCGACACCCCCGCAGGGCTCGAAGCCCAGGCCCGGCGCCTGCTCGCCGACCCCCGCGCCCGCGAATCCGTCGCCATCTTCGCCGAGCAGTGGCTGGGCATCGAGCCGGTGACGACCACCGCCCGCGCCGCCGAGTGGGACGCCGTGTTCACCCCCGCCGTGCGCGCCGCGATGCGCGAAGAGACCCGCCGCCTCGTCACCCACGTCACCTTCGACGCGTCCGGGCGCTTCGACGAGCTCTTCGCCGCCGACTACACCTTCGCCAACGAAGCCCTCGCCGACGTCTACGCCCTCGACGGCGTGACCGGCGACGCCCTGCAGTGGGTCGCCCTCGACGACCGCCGGTCCGGGCTGCTCGGCCACGGCGCGATCCTCGCGACCACGGCACACAGCGACCAGACCTCGCCCATCCGCCGCGGGCTCTTCGTCCGCCAGCGCATCCTCTGCCAGGACTTCCCGACCCCGCCCGGCGACGCCGGCGGCGTGCCCGACGTCGACCCGGACGCGACGACCCGCGAGCGCTTCGCCCAGCACAGCTCGGATCCGAGCTGCAACAGCTGCCACCAGTACATCGACCCGGTCGGCTTCGGCTTCGAGCACTTCGACCCGATCGGCGCGTGGCGCGCGATGGACGGCGCGCACCCGATCGACGCCCACGGCGACCTCAACGACGTCGAAGGGTTCGGCACCGGCACCTCGGCGCCGTTCACGACCCTGCCCGAGCTGGCCGAGATCCTCACGGCGTCGGACGCCGCGCGGCGCTGCTTCTCGCGCCAGTACCGGCGCTTCGTCCGTGGCGCCATCGAGACCCGCGACGACCGCTGCGCCCTCGCCGCCATCGATGAGGCCTTCGTCGACGCCGACCTCGACATCCTCGAGATGATGGTCGCCGTGACCCTCGACCCGTCGTTTGCCCTTCGCCGCTGACCCCCACCGAGCCCGACGATGCCCCGCCGCCCCCGGTTCACCCTGACCCGCCGCCAGCTGCTCCGATCCGTCGCCGGATCCGCGCTGGCGCTGCCGTTCTGGGACACCCTCTGCGGCCGCTCGGCGTTCGCCATGGACGGCACGGCGCGCCGGTTCATCGTGTTCTACTTCCCCGATGGCGTGCCCGGCGCGAGCTCGAACGGCGAGCCGAGCGCATGGCATGCCACCGGCTCGGAGTTCGGGTTCGACCTGCCCGAGGTGCTCGCCCCCCTCGACCCGTGGCGCGACCACTGCGTCTTCATGAACGGCCTCAGCATGGGCGGCACCGACGCCGGCAGCCACCCCGGCGGCGCGAAGAAGCTGCTGACCGCCGTCGACGGCGGCATGGGCACGTCCGTCGATCAGGTGCTCGCCAGCACGGTCGGCGCGTCGATGCCGCACCGCCACGTGTACCTGGGGGTGCAGGCCAACGCGAACGGCGCCTCCGGCGACAAGCACGTCTCGTACGTCGCGCCGGGCACGTCCACGCCCCCCGAGGACAACCCGCGCCGCGCCTTCGAGCGACTGTTTACCGGCGCCTCCGGCTCGACCGGCGGCGGCGGCCCCGACCCGGCGCTCACCCGCCGCGCCAGCATCCTCGACGACGCCCTCGGCGAGCTCGGCGAGCTGCGCGGGATGCTCGACGCCAGCCAGCGCACCCGGCTCGACCTGCACCTCGACGCCGTCCGCGAGGTCGAGCGCCGGGTGCAATCGTCGATCGACGCGCCGCCGCCCGAAGCCTCGTGCGCCGAACCCGGGCACGACGTCACGATCGGCGACGCCGCCGACCGGCTCTACGAGCCCGAGCGGTTCCCCGACACCCTGCGCGCCCAGATCGACAACCTCGTGACGGCGATGGCCTGCGATCTGACGCGGGTCGGCGTGATCCAGAACTCGGTGCACACGAGCGAGCTCATCATGAGCCGCTTCGCCGGGTCCGAGATGCACGACCCCGGCTTCGACATGCGCAGCCACCAGGCGTCGCACTACGGCCCGGCGCACGACGCGGCGCGGCGTGAGTACCGCGACTTCGTGCTGCAGCGACGGTGGTTCGTCGAACAGTACGCCTACCTGCTCGACCAGCTCGCGGCGCGCCCCGAGGGCGAAGGCACGATGCTCGATCACTCGATCGTGCTGCTCTGTACCGAAGTGTCCGACGGCAACACACACCTGCACGACAACATGCCCTTCGTCGTCGCGGGCGGCGCCGGCGGCGCGTGGTCCACCGGGCGCCTCGTCGACCGCGGATACCGCCGCCACGGCAACCTCTTCGTCTCGATCTGCCGCGCGATGGGCCACTCCATCGACCGCTTCGGCGACGCCTCGTCCGGCCCCCTCGACGGACTCGGCTGACCGGGGGCGTCGCAACGCTCGGTCGGCACGGTGCGGCGCGAGAGCCGACGCGGCGCGTCGTCCACGCGGCTGGGCGGATCGCGTCCTGTCGGGTACCATCCGAAGAGCAGATCGAGACAACCGTCGATGAAGGCTTCGTGGGGTGCGTGCACTGGCAGCAGGCGCGCGCGCTCCGGTGGGCACGACAGGATCATCGCATGAAGAACAAGACCCTCTGGCAGCGCCTCAACTCCGACATCAACGTGCCGAACGTCCAGAAATGGTTCGAACGGGACGGGGACTCCGGGGGCGGCG
>Ga0070728_10001306_pt1 | contig 38640 bp, 16 predicted proteins | sample tdDd471_FD_66723 | JGI IMG/M metagenome (GOLD analysis project Ga0070728, IMG submission 66723) | Marine sediment microbial communities from the Atlantic coast under amendment with organic carbon and nitrate - tdDd47.1 | ecosystem: Environmental > Aquatic > Marine > Coastal > Sediment | place... | reverse complement strand
GCTCCGGTGATTACCGCGGTAGAGGACAAAGAAGTGCTCAAGGACGGCGATCATGTCACCGTAAGCGGAACCGCCTTTGATCCCGTGGGAGCCGCAGAACTCACGGTGGTCAGCACCCGGCTGATCTATGACGATGAAAACGCCACAGAGCAGGTGCTTGCGGAAGGCACGGTCACCGTTACCGAAACCAATGCCCTGCACAGCGACGGCATCCAGCTTGAAGTGCCCGACGGCGCGCGCTTTGTACAGGTTGAAGTTGTGGTCAGCAATGGCCAGAACAACAGCTATGCCCAGGCTTCCCGCAGCAGCCTTTTGGAAGTTGATACCGAAGCCCCCTCCAATCTTTTCTTTTCCGTTGCCGCAGGCCAGCAGTTTGTGGCCAGCGCCACGGTAGAAGTCGAAGTCGGAGCCACCGGTGCCAGTCAGATGCGTTTTGGCGGCGATGTGGCCGAGGCCGGACAGTGGATGGCTTTTTCCACCCGCACCGCCGTGCTGCTTTCCGATGGCGACGGAGCCAAAACCGTCACTGTAGAAGTGCGGGATAACGCCGACCTGCGGGCCGGTCCCGAATCCGCCACCGTAACTCTTGATACCGAAGCGCCCCTGACGCCGGTCTGCGGATTTGATCCCGACAGGCGGGTAGGGGACACCAGCGTCACTCTGACGCTGCAAAACGTGGGTGAAGCCCACATGTTAAAAATAAGTGGCGCCGGTGTGGCGGCGCTGGACAGCGGCGAGGTTGATCAGTGGCAAACACCCCCGGCGGGCAGCGCCATTGTTCTCACTCTGACCGAGGGCGAAGACGGCCCCCGTCCCGTGTCCGTGGTTTACCGCGACGAGGCGGGCAACCAGTCCCCCTCCTTTGACGATTTTGTCACCATCGACACCACTGCCCCCTGGTCCGCACCGCAACTGCTGCTTCCCCAAACCCGGCAGGCAGTCAAAAGCGGCGACGCCCTTGGCGTTGGCGGCACCATTGAGGCCGGGGCGGATGTTCATTCGGCACAACTGATTTCCGGCACCGGCGAAACCGAACTTGGCACAACCGACGTGACCTCCTTTATATCGGCAAACGCCTCCGGTGCGCTGGAAGGCGTGGTCACCATTCCGGAGTTGCCCCAGGGAACCGCCTGGCTGCTTCTGGAGATCATTGCCACCGACGGCCTGAACCAAAGCGACGCAACCGCCAGCCGCTCCGAAGCCCTTACCGTTGACGAGCAGGGGCTGACCAGCCCGTCTCTGGTGGTACGCAACGGCCGCGTCATCGGCACCACCCGCTGGGTCAAGAGCCCCTCGGTTGAGGTGGAGCTTGGCATTGTGGACCCCCAGGACGGTGATACCGCCGACGTGGAAGTCAAACTGTCCGGCGACGGCATTGACGCCGGGGACGAGCACAAAAACCGCTGGACCGCCTATGCCGAGGTTTTGTCCGTGATTCTTTCTGCCGACGATGGCGAAAAAAGCCTCACCGCGGTGTTCCGCGACGGCGCGGGCCACGAAACCGAGGCAGTGGGCGTCACCATTCAGCTGGACACCCAGGCACCGGCTGCGGCATCCATGGTAATCCGCGAAGGCAGCCAGATTCATGTGCCCAATGTGCATCTGTATTACGGCACCGCCCCCACCGACGCTTACGAAGTCCGCATCGGCGGCGACGATGTGCTGGTCATAACCGGCCTCACCCACGAATGGGTTCCGGTAGATACCTTCCCTGTGGGCACGGACATTGACGGCCCCCAGGTGGGCATCAGCGGCATCATGGGAGCCAAAAGCGTACAGGTGAGCTACCGCGACCGGGCCACCAACGAAAGCGAAACACAGATTCTGTTGACGGAACTTTTAGAGGGACGCCCCTACAGCGCCGCCCGACTCAGTGCGCCAAACCCGGCCCAGACTGCGGTTAAAAGCGGTGATGTCATGACCATCAGCGGCACTGCCAGCGGCGGCAGCACCCTGGTGAGCGCCACGCTCTACGCCCTTGACGCCGAAGGTCTTGTCCTGAGCGGCAGCGATGTCACCAGCAGTGTGGAAGGCACCTGGGGCAGCGATCCCGAAGTAACCTTGAGCGGCACCGTAACGGTTCCCGCGGCGGGCACCATCCCGGCAGCCACAGCGTCATTGCAACTTGAGGTAATTATTCACAAAGGCGAGGAAGACAGCCTTCCCGAGGATTCCCGGGGCCAGCCCATTGCGGTTGACAATATTCCCCTGGCCGATGCGGCGGTAAGCGTGGTTGAGGGCCAGTACAGCAACCACCGGATTATCACGCTTGAAATGTCGGTGACCAACACCGGCCGTGACACTTACAATGATGTCTTTATTATGCTGTCCGGCGACGGTATCGACCCCAGCAGCGGCGGCGAAGGGCGGCCGGTCAGCGAACTTGCCCCGGATACCTGGCTGCAGTTCCCCGGCGAAGGCACTTTGCGGCTCACGGAAACCGACGGACTCAAATCTTTTACCCTTCAGATGCGGGACGGAGCCCACCACAGCACCGAAGCGCTTTCCGTGGCGGTGACCCTTGATACCGTTGCACCGACCCTTGGCGGGCTTTCGATTCGGGAAGGCGCGAAGGTCGGGCAGTACGACGTAACGGCGCAGCTTTCCGCCAACGGCGCCAGCGAATATTTTCTTAACGGCGATGTGGCGGATACGGAAACCGACACCGGTGCGTGGCTGGCGTATCCCGCCGACGGACTGGTGCCGGTGACCCTCAGCGACGGCGAAGGCATCAAGAGCCTGTGGGTTCAGTACCGGGATGAAGCCGGGAACGTTGGCGACACCATCAGCGAACAGGTTGAGGTGGACTCCATCGCCCCCTTCTGTCATCCGGTGGCAACGCTCCCCGCCGGTCAGACCGCAGCGGGCAACGGCACCATCATCGTTGTTGGCGGCAACGCCGAAAGCAGTGCAACCCTTGAAACCTCAGCGCTGATATTCTTTGATGAATTCGGCAGCGAAGCCGGACGGCGATCCGTCACCGGCATCAGCATGACCCAGGGGCAGCTTTCCGGCAGCGTAACGGTGAGTCAGGTTCCCGTGGGCAGCGCAGCCTGTCGTTTGGAGATTATCGTCAACGACGGCCTGTGGAGCAGCGATGCGGAAACCTCCCGCACGGAATTGATCCCCATCGATGTGCTGGCCCCGGTGAACGCCACCATTAATTTTGCAGACAACGCCCAGTACACCAACGCCCGGCAGGTGCTGGTGGGTATTACCGTGGAAAACGTGGGCAAAGCCGATACCAGTGATTTGCAGATGCAGATCAGCGGCAGCGGCCTGTGGCAGGAAGATCCTCTTAAGGATCGCTGGGTGGCCTTTGCCCCGGAAGCCTCATTGACGCTGGCTGAAGGCCAGGGACAGCGGCAGGTAACGGTGCAGGTTCGTGACGGCGCGTTTAACCCCAGCAACACCGCCGCCGCAACCATTACCCTGGATACCCAGGCTCCCACCAGTCCCGGGGTCGAGATTCAGGGCCCGGACGAAACCAGTCAGACCCATCTGACCCTTTCGCTTTCCTGCGTGGGCGCTGACGAAGTAAAAATCAGCGGTTCTTCGGTTTTGGAAGCCATCAACACCCATGAGTGGGTCGCCTTTGCCAACAGCGAAGAAGAGATCGACATTGTGGGGCAAAACGGCTCTCACACCGTTACGGTGCAGTTCAGGGATGCGGCGGGCAATCTTTCGGATACCGTGTTTGACACCATCGTGTTCAACAGCACCCGCCCGGTGTCTTCCCCGCGCGTTACCATGCCCGAGGGCCAGACCGCAGTGAAAAACAGCGACACCATCGCCATCGGCGGTGCGGCCACCAGCGGCACGGAAATCGTTACTGCCCAGTTGCAGTTTGGCGACGGCAGCGGCGGAACCGTGGCTGCGGCCCGTGATCTGGCGGTGAACAGCGAAATCGTGCTTAACGCCACTGACGGCAAATTCAGCGGAACCATTGCGTTGGGAACCCTTCCCGCCGGGACTGCCTCCATATGGCTGGCGGTTGTGGTGAAACGGGTTGGCAGCAGTGCCCCGGACGATCAAAGCGACCCGGCGCTTTCCGTAAGCCCTGCAACCGTTGTGGACAATACACCGTTGACCGACGGTTCTCTTGTTATCGAAGACGGCGCCGCCACCAACGGCAACCGGGTGCGGCTGCTGTTTGGCGTCAGCAATCCCGGTCAGGAAGATTTGTCCGATGTCATGATGAACGTTTCCGGTGATGGCCTTGCGCCCACGACCCAGTATCTTGGGGAGTGGACCGCCTTTGCCGATGCCCGGGACGTGGTGCTTTCCGAAGGCGCGGGCACCAAAACCATTCAGGTAAGCTATCGCGACGGGGCCAACCACGAGTTGGGGCCCTTTACCGCATCCATTGTCTACGATGTTACCCCGCCGGATAACCTTGGGGTGACCATCAACAACGGCGACGCCAAAACCGGTGCCGTGTTGGTAGATCTGGCCATGGCGGCCACCGATTCCCTGCCCATGGAAATGTCCATCAGCGGTGATATCGAAACCCCCACCGACTGGGTTCCCTATGTTCCCACCCAGCAGTTGTCCCTTACCGCAGAGGACGGTATCAAGGTGGTGGCGGTAACCTTCAGGGATCAGGCGGGCAATCAGGCCGGTCCTGTGACTGACAGCATTATTCTTGACAGCCAGCCGCCAACCTCCAGCCCGGTGCTTTCTGCACCCGCCGGTCAACTGGCGGTTAAAAACAACGATATCGTAACCGTGGCAGGGCAGGCAGAGGCTGGCACCTCCATTGCTCAGGCGCTGCTTATCAGCGATGCCGACGCCACGTTGATTGACGTAACCTCACAGATTGCCGTAGATGCCTCCGGTGCGCTTTCCGGCAGTTTCAATGTTGGCGATCTCACCGGGGTTGCTTCTATTGTGGTGCAGGTTGTGGTCAGCGACGGCGTAAACAGTTCTGCTGCGGCCCAAAGCCGTTCGACAGCACTGACGATTGATAATCAGCTGCCGGTAATTTCCGCCGATTTTGACCACAGCGTGGTGAATCAGCTTGGGACGCTGCTTAACATGACCGGCACCGATGCCCTTGAATACCGGCTGTCCGGTGATTTGCAGGATGGTTCCTATTCCTCCTGGTCGCCTTTTGTGACGGCTCAGAATATTGTCCTTACCGATGTTGAAGGGGAACACAGTGTAACAGTGCAGGTGCGAGACGGTGCATTTAATACCGCCAGCACCGGTGCGACCATTAGCGTTGACCGGGTGGTGCCCACCAGCGATCCTGCCATTGTACCGCCTGCGGGCCAGATCACCCTTAAAAGCGGTGATGTGATTTCCTTTGGTGGCAGCGTTGAAGCGGGGTGTTCTCTGGTGAGCGCCAGCTTGCTGGATGCAGCCACAGAAGCGGTGCTGGCGGACGTTACCGCCCGCATCGGCATTGATGCCGCGGGCGCGGTATCCGGTTCTTATACAATGGGAGATCCCCTGACCGCTGCTGCGGTTATGGTTGAAGTGGTTGTCAGTGACGGGGCCAACGAATCCATTCCCGAGGCCTCCCGGTCTGCGGCAATCGATGTGGATACCTCTGCTCCCATCAACGGCAGCATTGTGATTGCCGGGGGCGAATCCGTTACCGGCACCCGTGACGTTACATTGACCCTGGCGGCGGAAGGCGCGCTTGAAATGTTTGTGGCAGGCAACGTGGTTTCCGAAACCGGCGTTACCTTCTCCTGGATTTCTTACAGCTCGTCGCTGCCGGTGACTCTCACCGAAGGAGACGGCGACAAAACCGTTTCCGTGCGCTATCGCGATGGCGCTTTCAACGAACTCGGTCCTCTCACCGACACCATCAATCTTAACACCGGCCCGGTTATCTCTTCTCCGGTGCTGACGCCCCCGGGTGGTCAGCAGGCCATCAAGCTGGATGATGAACTGACGGTTTCCGGTTCCATTGAAGCCGGAGGAACAATTGTCAGCGCCCGGCTTATGGACGTGAACGCCGCCACGGTGCTGAGTGTAACCGATCTGGTGGTTGCCTCTGAAGCCGGAGTGTTGTCCGGTTCCATTACCTTGCCGGATACCGGCACAGCCACGACCATCAGGCTGGAAGTCATTGCCCGGGCCCGCGGGGCCCAGTCGGTTGCAGGCAGCAGCCGTTCGCTTCCGTTGACGGTTGATAACGACGATCCGGTCATTACCAGCGCAACGGTTGATCCCTCGGTAAGCAACAGCGCCACCGTGAGTTTGACCACCGTTGCCTCTGATGCCACAACGGCCCTTGAAATGTTCCTTGACGGCGACATAACCGGCAGTGGTATTCGTCAGTGGGTGACCTTCAGCGGTTCCGTCAGTCTTACCCTGGATACTGCTGAAGAAGGAACGAAGATTGTTTCCGTGCGGGTACGGGACGCGGCGCATCACGAAGCACAGAAACAGAAATCCGTGGTCTACGATATCACCGCTCCCTTCAGTAACCCGACCCTGGCGGCTCCTGCGGGACAAACCGCCATCAAGAGCAACGATATTGTCAGCTTTGGCGGTAACGCCGAACCCGGCACCACCATGAGTTCTGCGTTGCTGGTGGATGAGAATGGCGCAACCTTTATGGACGTTGCCAGCAGCATTACCTTTGATCCCGACACCGGTGCCTTTGGCGGTAGCGTCAATGTATCCGATGTTTCCGCCGTGGCAACCCTTGCCTTGCGGGTACTGGTGAACGACGGAGCCAATACCTCGGAAACCGCCCAAAGCGTTTCAGCGGCATTACCGGTTGATGTTGGCGTTCCCACCGTTGCGGTGGATGCCGGAGGCAATTACAGCAACAGCCCGCAGATTACCCTGAGCATTGCAACCGCCGGGGATGCGTACCAGATGCGTATCAGCGGTGATGTTGAGCCCGGTGCCTACAGCGACTGGGCCGCTTTTGCCGATACCGTTGCCGTAACCCTGGCGGGCAGCGACGGTGCAAAGAGCGTTACCGTTGCGGTGCGGGACGGCGCGTTCAACACCGGCAGCGATACGGTGAATGTCACCCTTGACAGCGTTGCGCCCTCAAGCGCTCCGCAACTGGTTTTGCCCAATGGTCAGACCCGCATTAAAAACGGAGACACCCTGAGTGTTGCCGGGTCTGCCAGTGGCGCGGCATCCATCGTCCATGCCTGGCTTGTCAATGACAGCGGCACTATGATAAGCGACGTGACCTCTTCGGTGTCCATGAATCCCCTGGGTGACTTCAGCGGTTCCTTTGCGGTGGACAGCCTGACCGATGGTGCCTTGCTGGGTATCGAAGTTGTGGTCAGCGACAATATCAACGAATCCCTGCCATCGCTTTCCCGCAGCCAGTTTTATCTGGCGGACAACACCGCGCCCACAGACGGCAGCATTGAGATTGCCGGGGGAAGCGCTGTGGTTGGCGGCGAAAACACCACGGTTACCCTCAGCGCCACCGGGGCCACCGAAGCCTATATCAGCGGCGATGTGGTGACCACGGAATACACCAACACCTGGGTTGCTTATGCTGCCAGCGTGGCGGTGATTCTTGAAGCTGGTGACACCACCAAAACCGTTACGGTTCTGTACCGGGACGAGGCCCATAACCAGTTCGGTCCTGCCAGCGATACGGTGCAGCTTAACACCGGCGCGGTTACGTCGTCTCCGGTGCTGAATCCCCCGGCAGGCCAGATTGCGGTCAAGAGCAACGATCAGGTCAGCGTAGGCGGTAACAGTGAAGCCGGGGCCACGGTGGTATCCGCAAGCCTGCTTGACAGCAGCAATGCGCTGATTGCCGATGTGACCGCCGATGTGTCAATTGATCCCGATGGATTTTTCCACGGCACCATTACCCTGGGTGATACCAGTGCATACAGCGGCGTCAAGCTGGAAATCATTGTGGAAGCCCGCAGCATGCAAAGCGTGGCGGGTAACTCCCGCAGCTCCGAAGTCACGGTGGATAACGATGATCCCACCGGGGTCAGCGTGTCTGCGGCGGAGAAAACCAACTCTCCCAACGTGACGTTGACCATTACCGGTTCTGATGCCACCACTGCCATTGAGATGTATCTGGATGGCAACATCAGCGGCACTTCGGTACGGAACTGGGTTGCCTTTAGTAACAGCGCCTCGGTAACCCTGGATCCGGGTGAAGGCACCAAGGCCGTTACCCTGCGGGTTCGGGACGGCGCGTATCACGAAGTGCAGACTCAGGCCACGGTGATCTACGATGTTACCGCGCCTTTGAGCACGCCGGTTATTACCGCGCCCAACGGTCAGAGCGCGGTGAAGAGCAACGATACTCTGACGATTTCCGGCAACGCCGAAGTGGGCTCGACCCTGCAAAGCGCATGGCTGATGGATCAGAACAACAGCCGCTATCGCAATGTGACCTCTGCGGTTACCGTTGGGGCCAACGGTGTAATATCCGGCAGCGTCAACCTTGGCAGCATTCTTGCCTCGGTTACAGCCATATCTTTGGAAGTTGTCGTCAGCGACGGCGTGAACGATTCCGAAGCTGACCAGAGCCGTTCCAATGCTTATGACGTGGACAACAGCCTTCCCACGGTTACCGCCGCCTTTGGCGCTACCCACACCAACACCCGCAGCGTACCGCTTACCCTGACGGTTTCTTCCGATGCGGCGCAGATGCGGATTCTTGGTGACGTGGATACCGGCAGCTACAGCGACTGGATCAGCGTTGCTTCGTCGGTGATGGTCAGCCTGACCACTACCGATGCGGAAAAAACCATCACCGTGCAGGTGCGGGACGCTGCTCACAACAGCGGCAGCGACAGCGCGTCCATTACCCTGGACACCATTGCACCGGACAGCGCTCCGGTTGTGGTGCTTCCCGGCGGCCAGTCAAGGCTGAAGGATAACGACACCATTACCGTTGCCGGAGCCGCCACCGGGGCCCAGAGCATTGTCTATGCCCATGTGATCGACGACGCCGGAAGCCTGCTCATTGATGCAACCGCCGATGTCACCATGGACGGGAGCGGCGCTTTCAGCGGCACCATTGATATTGGCAGCCAAAGCGATGGAAGCCTTATCGGTCTGGAACTGGTGGTGCAGGATTATGTCAACGAATCCGTTGCCGCACTTTCCCGCAGCGCATTCTACCTTGTGGACAACAGCGCCCCCACAGACGGCGCAATCGAAATCGCCGGTGGTGCGGCGGTGGTAGGCAGCGCCACCACGGTGCTGGGTATTGCAGCAATCGGCGCTACTGAAATCTACATTGACGGTGACGTAATCGACACGCCTTCAACAAAGCAGTGGATCGATTACACCACAAGCGTAGAAGTAATTCTCACCACGGATATGGCGGACAACACCGTTACCGTCACCTTCCGGGATGAAGCCCACAACAGCTTTGGTCCCGCAAGCGACACCGTGGCTCTTGATACCAGCGCGGTGTCTTCCAGTCCGTCACTGCTGGCCCCGGGCAGCCAGACGGCGGTCAAGAGCAACGATTCCGTCAGCGTTAAAGGTAACAGCGAAGCCGGTGCCGCCATTGTGCAGGCCCGCCTGCTGGATGACGGTGATGTGGAACTGGCGGATGTAACCTCTGACGTATCCATTGATCCCGACGGCTATTTCCAGGGATCATTTAATGTCGGCGATCTCAGCGGCGTCACCAGCGTTAAGCTGGAAATCGTTGTCACGGCCCGGGGTATTCAAAGCCTGGGCAGCGGCTCGCAGTCAACCCTGGTGCTGGTGGACAACGACAGCCCCACCGGTGTCAGCGTTTCTGCGGTGAGCAAAACCAACTCCACCAACCTGACCCTTACCATTACCGGCTCCGACGCCACCACGGCCATGGAAATGTACCTTGACGGCGACATTACCGGCAGCGGTGTGCGCGCATGGCGGACCTTTGCCAACAACGTGTCTGTGGTCATGACCGGCGGGGAAGGGCAGAAGGCGGTTTCCCTGCGTGTCCGGGATGGCGCATACAACGAAGTCCAGACCCAGACCACTGTGGATTACGATACCACGGCTCCGGTGAGCCAGCCGGTTGTCAGTCCTCCGGCGGGTCAGACCATGGTGAAGAACAACGATGTCGTCACCATTTCCGGGTATGCGGAAAGCGGCACAACCCTGGTCAGCGCCTGGACCGTGGACCAGAACAACGTGCATCTGGATAACATTACTTCCAGCGTCACGCTGTCCTCCGGCGGCGTGTTTGGCGGCACCGTGAACCTTGGCTCCATAGCTTTGCCCATCACGGATATCGGCGTGGAGATTATCGTCAGCGACGGTGTTAACAGCAGCATTGCCGCCCAAAGCCGCTCGGATAAACTCACGAAGGACAATGTGGTGCCGGTGGTTGCCGCAGCCTTTGACGAGGGCTACACCAACCAGCGCAGCGCCCTGCTGAACATCAGCGGTCCTGCGGACAGCCTGCATATGCGGATTACCGGCAACGTGGATGCCGGGCCCTACAGCAACTGGATTGAATACGGCACGGATATTTCCGTAAGCCTTACCACCGGCGATGCGGTGAAAACCGCCACGGTGCAGGTGCGGGACGCCGCCTTTAACGTGGGCAGCACAACTGCGTCCATTACGCTGGATACCGTGGCTCCCGACAGCGCTCCGGTGCTGGTGCTTCCGGGCACCCAGAATCGTATCAAGGATGGCGATATTCTGACGGTGGACGGTCTTGCCACCGGCGGAGCCATTGAGATTATTTCCGCACGGTTTATCACCGATACCGGCACATTGTTGCAGGATATTTTCGCCGATGTCAGTATGGATGGCGGCGGGAATTTCTCCGGCAGCTTTAACGTGGGAACCCTCACCCACGGCGATCTGGTGGGTATCGAAGTTGTGGTGAAGGATCAGGTCAACCGCTCCGAACCTTCACAATCCCGCAGCGCCTTTTATCTGGTGGACAACAACGCGCCCAGCGACGGTTCCATTGAAATCGCCGGGGGCGCATCGGTGATTGGTATTACCAACACCAACGTGAGCATAAACGCCTTTGGTGCAACCCATATGTACATCAGCGGCAGCGTGGAAAACACCGCAAACACCAACGCCTGGATTTCCTACAGCACCAGTGAATCAATCATTCTTACCTCCACCGTTGGCAGCAAGGTTGTGTCTGTGCTGTTCCGGGATGAGGCGCATAACACCTTTGGTCCTGCAAGCGACAGCATCACCCTGGATACCTCTGCGGTAACGGCGTCGCCCATGATCACTCCGCCCAACGGTCAAAGCGCGGTGAAATCCAACGATGTTATCGCCATTGGCGGCAGCACCGAAAGCGGCGCAGAGATTGTTTCTGCTTCCCTGCTGAACCAAAGCAACGTGGCGCTCAAGGATATCACCGGCGATGTTTCGGTGGATGCCGACGGTAATTTCTATGGTAACACCAACGTAGGAGACCTTAGCGGCGTCAGCGGTATCAAGGTGCAGATCATCGTTACCGCCCGCATGCTTACCAGTGCGGCGGCTGCGTCCCGGTCGTCTGTGGTGGATGTGGATAACGACACGCCGGTTATCAGCGCCTTTACGCCTTCGGAAACCATTACCAATGCCAGCAATATCACGCTGTCCATCAGCGCTTCCGATGCCACTACTTCGTTGCAGATGTTTATCGACGGCGATATCAGCGGTGTCTCGGTGCGGCGCTGGATTGCGTACAGCGGCAGTACCAGTGTGACCCTGAACACCTCAGCCCAGGGAACCAAGGCCATAACGCTGCGTGTACGGGACGAAGCCTTTAACGAGGCACAGGCCCAGACATCGGTGACTTACGATTCCATTGCTCCTGCCAGCAGCCCGGATATCACCGCCCCCACAAGCGGCGGGTACACCCAGCTTGAAATCAAGCATAACGATGACCTCACCGTTGGTGGTCGTATTGAACCCGGTGCCAGCATTTACCGGGCGCGGCTGCTGAATCAAAGCGGGTCTGCCCTTATGATTGTGACCGGCAGCCTGTCGGTTAACAGCTACGGTATCCTCAGCGGCACGGTAAATGTGGGAATCCTTCCCACCACCACTACATCGGTGCGTCTGGAGGTAATTGCCCAGGACAGCGCGGGTAACTATTCCAACGGTGCAAGTTCCCTGAGCGATGCTCTTGTCAAGGATATTACCGCTCCCTCCGGTCCGGTGGTAAGTATAGAAGCCGGTGCCACTCATACAACCTACAATGGTGTTACGGTGTCATTTACCAGCGTTGACCCTGATATTGAGTGGTTCAAGATTGACGACGCTTCCAGCGATGTGTTCTCTGGCAATTACACATCCCTGATGCCCATCGATGCATCTGTGTATGTATTCTTGGATCATGCCACTGCGGACGACGGCGAAACCAAAACCGTAACCGCAGTCTTTTACGATGGCGCCATGAACCCGGTAGCCCGGGCGGATTCCATTATTCTTGATGAAGTGGAGCCCTGGAGTGAGCCTCTGATTGCCGCGCCGGGAACCCAAACCGCAGTGAAGGGCAGCGATGTGCTTACGGTTACGGGTTCAGCGGCGCAACACAGTTCCATACTGGCTGTCAGGCTTCTGAATCAGAATGGCAGCACCCTTAGCGGTGGAACCAGTAACGTTGCCCTCAGCCACAGTACCGGAGCCTTCAGCGGCACCTATACTCTGCCCAATACTCTGAGTGGGGTGACCCAGATACTGTTGCTGATCCGGGTTGAGGATGATGCGGGTAACCAGTCATTCCTCAGCAGTTCCGTCAGTAACTGGCTGGATGTGGATACCGTGGCTCCTGATACATGCACGTTGTACATCAAGGAAAACGGCGAATACACCAACAAGGAAGAAATCGTCACCAGCGTGGAAAGCAACAATGATGTGCATGAGATTTATTTCTCCGGAAACCTGGATGACAACGAGAGTTCCTTTGAATGGATCAATCTGGTTGCCTATCCCTCGGTTACCCTTAATACTTCCAGCGATGGCCTGAAAACCGTAACCGTGCGATGTCGTGATGGGGCTCATAACCTTTCCTCGACATCGAGTGATACCATCTATTACGATGGCACCGCTCCCACGGTGACTTCCGTAACCATTGCGGGCAAGGCGACCCTGGGGTCTCAGGAATTCATTGAGGTAAACGACGGCGTCAACAGCAGCATATCCGTTGTTGCCTCGGATGCTCAAAGCGGTGTTGCTCAGTACTATGTTGGCGGCTCTTTGGCGGCCGGTGCCGGTTGGGCAGCATGGACTGCCAGCGGAAGTACGCAGACCAAGTTGGTTCGTTTCAGCAACGGTGAAGGTCTGAAAACAGTGTACGCATATGTAGAGGATGAGGCGGGCAATATCAGTCTTGCCAGTGTTTCGGATAGCGCCATCAAGGATTACACCACTCCCTCAACTCCGGCATTTTCCGGTGCGTCTTTCTTCTACACCAACGATACCGATGTAGTGTTGTCCCTTTCCACCGCCAGCGTGGATCAGGATTTTGAGAGCTATCAGAAATGTGTGGCCGCATCGTCGGCATGTTCCTGTACCTGGGCGGATACCACGGAAACCTCGGCCTTCAGCTATACCCTGAATTCCGATGGCACCTATTATCTGTGTGTCCGGGGACGTGATGTGTTCAACAACTATTCAACAAGGGATTTTGTACAGGTTATCCGGGATGCCACGCCTCCCTCTACGCCGCAATGGGCTATTGAAAACGATTCCCGTCGCTGCGCCCAGTATGATGCCCTGCTGGAGACCCCCACCACCGAAGCAAATTTCAGCCATTATGAACTTCGGGGAGCAGGCTATAGCGACTGGTTCCAAAGCCCCATGGCTCAGTACGACACTGTGGTGCACTTTGATGCCATTCCGCAGAACCAGACATCGCTGTTGTCCATCCGCGCGGTTGACCTGGCGGGTAATGTGTCCGAGGCTGATATCCTGACACTGAAGGAGCAGTCCATTATTCCCATCATGCAGGCCGAGATTGAGCCGGACAATTATGCGATTTCTTCCGATGGCAAATACATGGCCTACAGCTATAATGACGGTGATCAGGATATTATGGCGGTGTATTTCTTCCAGGAGCAAAACAAGCTGAAGCTGGGTGAGGTTACCTCATTTTCCCTTAATAACAATTCCCTGGTCCATCCATCAATGGACGAGCATATTCTGGTGTTCAGTTGCAATGCTTCATCCGCCACCTGTGATGATTTTACGGGTCAGGTAACCCATGAAGGGCTGGTGGCTTGCGATGTTTCACAGTGGTATTACAACGGATGGGGACTTGATTATAAATGCGTCAGTGTTCTGCCAGACACTGATGACAGCATTGATTATCTGTATCCAACCCTGGTCAACGGACGACTCAACTACGTCAAGAAAGACGGTAACACCTATTCCGTGCATACCTGCCTGATGGATACGGATAAAGCTTCCGGTGAATACCTGACCTGTCCGGATACCATCAGTCAGCAGACCTCCACAACCGCAGAAATCACCAAACTGGTCAGCGCTCAATACTACACCGCATGGATTCAGGATGGTGACATCAAGTATGCGCACTGCACTGATAACACTTGTTATACCACGGTGTATTCCCTTGATACGGGATCGGGCTTCCCGGTGCGGGATATGCAGGCCAGCAACGAGTTTAATTACCTCATATGGGCAGATCCCTCCTCTTCGGGTTCTGCATATGGTAATTATGAAATCAAGCGGGCCTGGAAGCGTATGGGGGCGGCGTTCTCCAACATTGAAACCTACAGCTATCCCGGCAGTGAGAACAATTATGATCATCATCCGGTGGTACGCTGGAGAACCCATGCATGGCAGATCGGCGGTGTGGAAATCAACGGCAACTACTATTCATCAAAGATATACTATAAAATGGGAGTTGATTATCAGGAACCCTATGACCAGGTTATGGATATGGGGATGAACGTATCCTTTAAGGGACTTGCCGGGCCGCGTATCATTGTTGCCGACCAGTATGACAACTGGTATTTCTGGGATGTTGCAGAGGAAAGCGGTACTGTGGTGACCTACGAAGATACGGAAAATCCCACCGGCCCGGTTTCCCTGAATGGCACCTATGCCTATTATGTGGATTCCTTTGACACCATCCGCTATATCAACATGAATGATTACAGTGACCGCGGTGATTTCTTCAGCTACTCCGGCAATGATCTGCCCGCCATCTCCGCCCGCAGCAACGAGGGCGTGCTTTACTCGTATCATTACAACGGAGCTGTCGCCCCAAGAATTCGTATGGCCCGCGGACAGCCTGGTGGAACGGTGCAGAACCAGTCAATTCACACAACCGGCTATAATTATTTCCCCTATCTGCGTGATAACCACGTTATGTACCAGTACGACGGGAGCGCTACCTATTACTGTCGGCTGGAAGCGACAGGTACATCTACTACCGGATGCGAATCCGGAACGTCGTTCTCCTGGGGCGTGGATACGCCGGTATATGGCACCAATGGTACGCAGATCTACTATCTTGATGGCGGCAGTGTTAAAAAATGCACCATTGGCAGTCAATGTACGGATCCAAGTGATGCGGTGGCTGGGTCGTTATACTACAGTGTTGAAGGGTTCGATATCTGGAGTGATTTGCTGTTCCATAACTACTACCAAAAGACCATGATTTGGGCCGGGTTCCCCATGTATATTCCCTGGTATTCCCACATGGCGGTAACCGAAACCGATCGACCCTATGGTCCCGAGCGTTTTGAGACCGCTAAGGCGGATGTGCTGGCTGGCTTCTCACCAAAAAGTTCACGTCCCAAGGCGGATGACAACAAGGCCATCTGGGCCGATGAATTCTATGGTGGCTGGGATACCAAGTACTTTGAATACAACAAGGGGTTCCATCAGGTGCTGAATGCTTCCTGCCTTAACGATGAAGTGTATTATGACATCTATGCAGACAGAGCATTGTGTTCCACCGGTGACGGCAAAGTTATTGTGTTTGACCTCGGCACAGAGGCAAAACAGTATTATAATGCCGGGCCGGTGATTGTTGCGCCGGGGGCCGACGGAGAACTGGTTCAAACCATCAGTGGTGTGGAGCCGACACCCAACCGCATTCGTTTTATGGGCGTATCCTTCAAGGCATACACCAATGCAGGCGTTGGGGATGACGGTATTGAGTTTGAAGTGCAAATCGAAGGTCGTGGCGGGTATCCAGACTTGAATATGGGAACCTTCACCGCAGATCAGGGATACAGCACAACCGGTGACGGCGGACAGTGGTACGATCTTAACCTGGCCAACACACCGGCGCTGAGTGACTTCTACCTTGCGGATGTGGAAGGTAACTACAAGATTCGATTCATCAACAACAGCGGTTCGTACAGTCTGTATATCCGTCGGATTACCTGGCGCTTTACCACAGATTACCAGTATTGATCCGATTGTTGCATTCAGATCATTTCCACGCAACGCCTCTCCATTTTGGGGAGGCGTTGTTTGTTGTGCCATTTTGTCCAAGCCACAGGCGGAAAATCGTTGTTTGTGACAATTTTGCACTGGACGGCATGGAATACCTGCGCATGGCAGATGGTTTAATACATGGAACATACTGTTTCCATTGATTAACGTTGCGTTGATGCCCCACCTGTGCTATGTGCTGGCATAGAACTTGCTTATAAGAAAGTTCGCCTCACAGAAGGCACTTTACATAGAGCTTCTTGCGTTTGGAGGACAGCAATGGTCGTGACACGAAATCTCTCCTCGATGGTGGTAATGATTGCACTGATGATCGCCATGCCGGTAACGGCTCTGGCGGCGACAATTACCCTTGAGGACCCGGAAGACGGCGCGGAATTGTATTATCGTTCCGATGCCAAAACGTCGTTCAGCTTTGATTTCGATGCCTCCGGTTTTTACAGCCTTTCGGATCAGTTGACCAAGTGCGATGTGGAAATCACAAAAGGCACCCGCACGGTCACCCTGAAGTGCGACACCGCCATGAAGGACAACCAACGCTATACCATTACCGTGGCCGACCTGCTTTCGGAAATGGAAACCCAAAACGATCCCGAAGGCACCTATGTGTTTGAGTTCGAGATGCAGTGGGTTGAAGAAGAAGAAACCGATGGCGATCTCGATACCGTGGACGATGAGGAAGAAGACGATACCACCAGCACTACCGCCGGTCAGTCCACCCAGGAAGTCACCATTGTTCTGGATGACACCAACCCGGATAAAGTCGACACCCTGGACGAACCCATTGTGGGTGAGGAATCCCTGACCGTTATCTGGCCTGTGGTCACCAAAGACGAAAACGGCGATGACGAGCCGGGCTCTGTGCTGTATGATGTCTGCGCCAGCGAAACCGCCGGGGTTACTTCTCTGTCCGATTGCGGTTCCTCTGCCGAAAACATTGCCGGTACCGAAGACGGCGACAAGCGCACCTTCAAAATCGAAGGTCTGACCAACGGCACCATTTATTATGTCAAGGTTCGCGCCCATGATAAAGCCGGTAATGTCGGTATTTTCAGCGACGAAATGAGCGGCATTCCCCAGCCGGTCGCGGATTTTTGGGAATATTACAAGCAAAACGGTGGCAAGGAAGAGGGCGGTTTCTGCTTTATCGCCACCGAGGTGTTTGGCGATTACGATCATCCCACGGTCCGGGTGCTGCGGGACTTCCGGGACAAGATTTTGATGAACGTGCCCTTTGGCACCGACTTTATCGCCTGGTACTATAGCAACGGCCCCAAAATGGCATCCTTTATCCGTAACCATGAATCCCTGCGCCCGGTGGTGAAGCTTGGTCTGCTGCCTTTGGCCGGTGGTACACTGCTTATGCTTTCCCCCATTGCCTCCTGGCAGGGTATCCTGTGTATGGGTCTGCTTATTGCCGCGTTTATGTTCTTCCGCCGCCGCCGCGCTTCCAGGATGGTGGGTATGATGGCGGTATCATTGCTGGCGGCTTCCATGCTGCTGACAGGCTTTGCCAATACCGCCCGTGCCGAAGAGGACGGCGTTTCTTCTGAAGAAGTTGAGGCTGAAAGCACCCGCATTGGTTCGTTTTCTGTTTCCGGTGGTATGATGGGGCTGGACAGCATTGACAACGGTGTTGCCGGTAATCCTGCCAACAAAATATTTGGCGGCGACGGTGAATTCATCTTCCAGCTTTCCTACGATCAGATGCTGTACCACAGCAAACCCGCCGGTGCGGTGATGCTTGGCGCTTCCTTCCATTACTGGAAAAAATCCGGTAGTGGCGTATTTGTCGGTGGCGCTCTGGACGGCACCACCAGCGAAACCGATGGCACATCCATGCAGATGATCCCCTTGCGTCTCTATGCCCTGTACCGGGTTGAGCAACTGGATAAATATTTCAACGTGCCTTTGGTCCCGTATGCCAAGATTGGCCTGAACTACTACATCTGGTGGATCAAGGACAACCACGATTCCGTGGCGGAATACACCGATCCCAACACCGGCGATTCCTACGACGGCTATGGCGGCACCTTTGGCTGGGACGTATCTGTAGGTGTTTTGCTCAGCCTGAATTTCCTTGATTCCGGCATGGCCACCACCTTTGACATGGAATACGGTATCAACAACACCTATCTGTATTTCGAGTACATCTTTGCCTTTGTGGACGATTTCGGTTCAGACAGCAGCTTCGATCTTTCGAACCAGTACTGGCTGACGGGCATCGCCTTCGATTTCTAATCTGTTATGCATCCCTATCTTCGATTCATTGTTGAATACAATGGTCAGGACTTTATCGGCTGGCAGCGCAATCCCCATGGACTGTCCATTCAGGAGGCCATGGAGACGGCGCTTTCGGTCTATCTGGGCTGTGACACGATTCCCATAATTGCAGCGGGAAGAACCGACAGCGGTGTACACGCGGTGTATCAGGTAACATCCTGCCGTCTTCCTGATACCTATGCCAAGGATTTTGATCCCCACAATCCCGCGCATCTGCGGTCGTTGTACCGTGGCATGAACGGTCTGATGCCCCGCAGTATTGTGGTGCGGCAGGCGGCGCTGGTGGCAGAGGGCTTCGATCCCCGTCGTCAGGCGGATATCAAAACCTACCGTTACCATGTGCTCAATGCGCCCATGCCCTCGCCGTTATTCAAACACATGAGCTGGCATGTCATAAAACCCCTTGATGTTGACGCCATGCACCGGGCTGCCCAAAGTTGTGTGGGAACCCACGATTTTACCTCTTTCAGAGGCAGACTCAGCAATGCAAAAACATCGGTAAGAACCATTACGGATTTTCAGGTGGAGCGCAGTGGCGCCATGATTACCCTGACGGTCCAGGGGAAGGGTTTTTTGAAGCATATGGTGCGCAACCTTGTTGGTTCTCTGGTTGAAATCGGTGGCGGCAGCCTGCCGGTGGAAGCCATGCAGGAGATTCTTGCAGCCAAAAACCGCAGCGCCGCAGGACAAAATGCACCTCCCCAGGGTTTGGTGCTGATGCACATGACTTTCAAGGAACCCTGGGACAAGGCGATTCTTGCGGTTCCTGAAACGGTTGTGCCCCATGGATATCTTGACTTTGCTTGATTTTAATTAAGGGGCTGTGGTACATTTGGCAGACAAATTTCAGCCCTGCGCCAAACGGCGCAACAGGAGACAGACAGCATGCAGACAGATGTTCTTATAATCGGCGCCGGACTGGCCGGTATGTCCACATCGTATCATCTGGGACAAAAGGGCATTGATCACCTGCTGGTTGAAGCCTCTGACAAAGCCGGTGGTTTGGCCATCACCGAAGTGCAGGATCGTTTCCACTTTGATATCACCGGGCACTGGCTGCATCTGCGTGACGAGGGCATCAAGGCCATGGTGGACGCCGTCGCGGGTTTGAAGAATTTCAAAACCGTGGAGCGTAAAACCCATATCTTCAGCCATGGCGGCTATACCCTGTACCCCTTCCAGAGCAATCTGTACGGACTGCCCCCGGAAGTGCAAAAGGACTGCCTCAAGGGTTTTGTGGAAGCCTTATGTAAAAAGGAAGCGGGTAAGGCAAACAAGAACCCCAAAAATTTCGAGCAGTGGGTTATTACCCATATGGGCCAGGGTATCGCAAAACACTTTATGATTCCCTATAACCATAAGCTGTGGACCGTGCATCCCCGGAACATGACGCCCCTGTGGTGCCAGATTTATGTTCCCACTCCGGGGCTGGATGAAGTGGTTGACGGACTGGTGGAAGCACCGGATCGCAAGATTGGCTACAACGCCACCTTTATCTACCCCAAACGGGGAGGTATCGGGTATCTCAGCAAAAAGCTGGCCGCAGCCCTGCCACAAAAGCCCCTGTACAACACCGCGGTAAAGCGGGTGAACCTCAAAAAGAAGCAGGCCACCCTGTCCGACGGCACCGTGGTAACTTACAAGCGGCTGGTCAGCACCGCGCCTTTGCGTGAGCTGGTGAAGTATATAGAGAATGCTCCCAAAACCGCCAAAGAGCAGGTGCGGAAGCTGAAACATCAGTCGGTGTGCTACTACAACGTAGCCCTGGACAAGCCCGCCAATGTCCCCGGCAGCCACTGGATTTATGTGCCGGAAAAAGAATATTGCTTCTATCGCATCGGCTTTTTCTCCAACGCCATGTCCTATATGGCTCCCAAGGGCAAATGCAGCATGTATGTGGAGCTGAGCCATCGCGGCGGATTGCCTAAAGAAGACACCTGGAAGCAGGTGGAAGCTGATTTGCTCAAATCCGGTTTGGTTGACCGCAAAAAGGATATTCTGTTTCATCAGGAACGCAATGCACCTTATGCCTATGTAATTTTCGATCATAATTATCAGGCAGTGGTGCCCAAACTGCGTTCATGGCTGACTCGCAATAACGTGTACAGTATCGGCCGCTATGGCCGGTGGACCTATAATTCAATGGAAACCGCGCTTATCGATGGACGTGAAGTCGCCGATGAGATCGCCAAAGACCTGACCTGATAGTGTTTGGGATAGAAGGGTAGAGAATTATGACTGAAGCAACCGCAGCAACATCGCGGAAAAAGAATCGTACCACCAAGAATGGAAAACCCCGTCTCACCCGGCGTATGGTTATGCCCGATGATCCGTTGGTTACCATCGTGATTCCGGTGTACAACGAGGAAAAAATTCTGAGGACCGCCATCAACAGCCTGATGATGGAAGTCTCGGACCGTTTTGACTGGGACTTTGAAGTCATTATTACCGAGAACGGCTCCACCGACAACACGGTTCCCATTGCCAAGGAACTTGGTCAGCGCTACGAGAATCTTAAGGTGCTGCATTGCCCGGAACCCAACTATGGTAAAGCTCTGCGCCAGGGTATTCTGGCCGCCAAGGGCACCTACGTCCTGTGCGACGAAATCGATTTGTGCGACACAAATTTCTATGCGGAAGCCTTGCGTATTCTGATGAATGACGATGCCGACTTTGTGGTTGGCTCCAAACTTTTGGCAGAAGCCGAGGACGAGCGTCCGGTTATGCGTCGCACCGCCAGTTGGGTGCTCAATCAGATGCTGCGGTACGGTGCAGGTTTTAAAGGCACCGACACCCATGGCCTGAAATCCTTCCAGCGGGAAAAACTGCTGAACGTGGTTAATGCCTGCAAAGTGGACAAGGATATTTTTGCATCGGAATTCGTTATCCGCGCGGAACGCGCCTATGTGCGTATTCTGGAAATCCCCATCAGCCTCAAGGAAATCCGTCCTCCTTCCATTCACCTGTTCAAACGGGTGCCCAGTGCCCTGAAAAATATTGCACGGCTTTCCTACCTTATGCGCATTAAAGGATAAGGCGGATACTATTGCAGATAAAAAAACGCCGTGGCGATTGCCACGGCGTTTTTGGTTTTAAAAGGGGATGTTTCAGGTTATGGCCAGACGCGCCATTGTACGGATGGTGAAGTATTCTTCGCTAACCGCATAGCAGAGCATATTTTTGATCTGCCCCAGTTCGCTGTGGAAAGAAAGTGCTTCCTGCGCATTGACCGGCCGGTGATAATCAATGCCATTGACCAGATGCCATGCCTGAACCGCCGCTGCAACATCGGTACACATCATAAGGCCAACCCGGTAGTCGGTGTTGTATTTGGCTCGCAGCCAGATATCTGCGTCCATTTTTCCCTGTTGCTCCGCATAGGAGCGGGCCAGCGGTTCAAGTTGTTTTTTATTTGGGCGGGAAAGACTCTTTACCAGCTGTTTACCCATGGCGGAGACTTCACGCATGTTATCGCTGGAGATGGGCATATCCGGTACATATTGATGTACTGCCGCTTCAACCATGGCCTGCACCTGAGCCGCGGTATGGCTGATATGCAGCATGTGACTTCTGCGCATTCTGCTTATGGCTACGCCAAGGAAAAAACGCTTGCTGCTTTCGGGACCATAGGCGATTGAGCCGTCAAGGATGATGGTGGGCGGCCGGGTGGGTTCAACGGCAAAGACGCCGGAATGCTCGCGGTCCACATACATGGTGCAGCGCTCGACACCCATCTGATAGCTCATGCTTTCGGTAAGCTGATACAGGGAATGGGAAGGGCCGATGCGTTCCGCATTATCCAGTCCATAGGCCGCAAGATTAGGCGGGTTGGTTTTGTAATATGCCACGGAAATAAGCTGAACAATATCTGATAGCAGTGTCTGCTCGTGGGGATGCCGCACATACCGGTCAAAGTCTTCGGTTTTGATAGGCGCGGTTTCAGCCGCACGGCTGTCACTGAAGCGCCGGTACAGGGCAGTTTGCTCTTCAGAGGATTCGGACAGGTAGTTCAGCACATTTGTGACGCAGAATGCGGCATCGCGTTTTTGCTGCTGAATAAAGATGTCGTACAACCGGTGGTAGGGTTCCGGGTTAAAGGGATTCAGGGCAATAACCTTGCGAAGAGCCTCGGCCGCATCATCCAGCCGGTGCCCCTGGCCCGCAAGCAGATTTGCCAGCTGAACCTGAATGTCCTCGCTTTGCGGGGTTTCGACCAAAGCCTGTCGCAGCATTTCCTCCGCAGCGCTGAGATCGTTCATATTGTTCTGGTATACCTTGGCAAACCCCTGCAACACCTTTGCACGCAGTTCGTGGGCATCCTCCGGCAAACGCTCCAGTTGCTCCCGGTACAGGTCGATCAACTGGCTCCATTCGCCGGTACGGCCAAAGAGATCCGTCAGGGTGGACAGAATCGCTTCACTGCTGGGATCAAGCTCTAATGCCTGTCTCAGATACTTGATTGCCCGGTCATTTCTGTTGAGGCGTTCGGCATAGAGATTGCTGACCGCAAGGTTGTATTCGATCTTTTTTTCATCGATGAGGTTGGTATTTTTCAACAGAATACGCAGGCATGCGATGGCTTCCTCCACCCGGTCGGTGGTGGCGTACAGGGCCGAGAGCTTTTCCCTTACAGCAGGGTCTTCCTCGCCCACATTGACCAGTTCCTCCAGTGCCGCAACGGCGCGGGGAATATCCTTTATCTGATCTTCGTACAACATCGCCTGACTGCGGTACAGGGCGATAAGCTCGTCCCGGTCAGCGACCACCGCCGCAAGACGGCTCAACATTTCTTCTGCGTCATTCCAGCGCTGTCCGTCAAGATAGAGCTGAGCCAGACGCCACATAATTTCCTTGTTGTCCGGGCTGTTTTCCAGAGCTTTCCGGTAATGGGTCATGGCTCCGGCTTTGTCGCCGGTTTGCTCTTCCGCCAGAATACCGAGGTCGAAATGAGCCCTGCCGATCTCCACCGGGTTGCTCAGTGCGGGCAGGCGGTGGGAGCAGATGTCAAACAGCTCCTGCCAGCGTCCGGCGGCTTCAAGCAGTCCTTTAAGACGGAAGTAGGCCTCGGGATGACTGCGGCGCAGTTCCAGGGTCTTGCTGTAATAGACCATGGCCTGTGCGTCGTCATTCAGTTTGGTTTCGTACAGGAACCCCAGCTGGTAGAAGGTGGCGATCAACTGGCGCTCGCCGCTGATGGATGCCACTTCCTTTTCAAGAATATCCCGCATGCCACTCCAGTTTTCCGAATGGGCATAGCAGCGTTTAAGGGCGGAAATTGCCGGAATATATCCTTCCCGGATTGCCAGAACCCGGTGATATTTTTCCTCTGCGGCCCCGTAATCACCCAATTGCATCTCGAATACCTGACCCTGCTGCATGGTGAAAAATACCTTTTCATCCTCTGAAACAGCATGGTCAACAGCATTTCCGTACAACTCAAGCACCCGACTCCAGTTGCCTTCACTGATACTGCGGCTGATAAGCCAGTCAAGGCTGCGGTGGTCCGATGGCGCAAGTTTCTGGACTTCAATGAAGTCGTTCAGCAGATCTTCCTGTGGAAAATACAGTTCCTTGAGATTGATCAGCAGCCAGTAATAGGTCCGCCGGGTTTCCGGGTTATGACTCAGCTCAATACGCTGTTCGTATACGGGACGCAGCTTTGTTTTGTGCCCGGTTTTTTCGTACAGGCGTTCCAGTTCCCGCAGGGAGTGCAGGTGATTGGGGTCAAGACTCAAAATGTCTTCAAAGGCTTTGATAGTGTCGGCATCGCGGCCTTTTTGTTTTTGGAAGAGTTCCGCCATGGCGGCGAGCAGAAGAATTTTTTCTGCATCACTGGTGCTGTACTCCAGTTCCTGAGAAATAATTTCAAGGCTTTCGGGGACGCGGTCAAGGGTAGCATAAATGCGTCTAAGGGCCTTGCATGCGGGATGATATCCGGGGCTGAGTTCCAGCATGCTGCGGTAGGTTTGTTCTGCCAGGGCGTGCAGCTCCAGGGATTCATAGACTTCCGCCACCTTAAAGAGGTAGTAGAGTTTCATCTCCATGTTCTGCACGCTGGTGGCCTGCCTGGTATAGATCTCCACCAGTTTTTCCGCATTATTGCGCATGCGGTGCACCCGCTCCAGTGCATGCATGGCGGCAAGGGAATCCGGGGAGTCTTCCAGAATGGCCTCGTAGTGCTCCTGGGCACGTTCCAGGTCCTTGAGTTCTTCTTCACAGATGGAACCGATGCGGTACAGTATCTGCTCCCGCTGCATGGGCTCCCGGGTGATCCGCAACTCCTGCCGGTACATTTTCAGCAGGTCTTCCCATCTGCCTTCATTGAGGTACAGGTTGCCCAGTGCCCGCAATGCAGGGAGATAGTCCGGGGACAGCGACAGTACCTGCTTGTAGTACTTTGCCGCCCGTTCGGTGTCATTGAGTTCCTTTTCGCAGATTTCACCATTGCGGTACAGCAGGGTGATCATCCGGCGGGGATCGCTGACCAGTTCCGATTCCAGGGTATTGACTTTGACCAACTCTTCCCACTTGTTTTCCCGGGCATAGAGTTTGCCAAGCAACTGGACCGTGGACAGGTGCTCTCCGTCAATCTTCATTGCCCGGCTAAGGCATTCGATGGCCATTTCCGGACGCTTGAGATAATCGTGGTAAATGGAGGCATTCAGGTGCAGCAGATACATTAAATGATCACGGTTTTCCGTGATGGCGATTTCCCGCTCGTTGACTTCCACCAGTTCCTGCCAGCGATTGAGGCGGCACAAAAGGGCGGCCAGTGATTTAATGGCAGGGGTGCTGTCCGGCACTTCATCAAGAACCCGACGGTAATAGGTTATTGCCTGTTCGGGGTCGTTGAGATTGTGTTCGTAGATTTCGGCCACCCGGTAATAGCGGCTGGCTTTGGTTTTGGGATCGTGGAGATTTTCGCATTCCCGAAGGGTAAGGTTGACCAGACGGTCCCATTGCGCCGTGTGGGAATACAGGCGGGCGATACGGGCAACAACAGGCACATAATTGGGGGTAATGTCAATGATTGCCTGATAATGCTCCAGAGCCTCATCGTGGGCGTCCAGCTTGTCTTCGCAGAGGCTGGCGAGCTTCAGGTGAATATCCAGCAATTGCTCATTGGAATCCACCACCTTCAGCATGTGGTCGTAGGCTTCTTTAAGTTCCGCCCAGTTTTCCTTGAACTCCAGTGTTTCCACAACATCGTTGAGCAGCACCAGATGTTCCGGGTCTTTCTCCAGTCCCTGGCGGAAGTAGCGCAGTCCCTGATCTGTCTGCTTGAGTTCGTCGCGGTAAATATGCCCCAAACGATAGCAAAGGTTGGGGACTTCTTCCGAAGGAGCACCGGCAAGCTCCTGCTCCAGAATACGCACGAGTTCTTCCCAGAGGCCGAAACGGGTGTACAGGCGGTTTAGTGCTGCAAGAGACACGGAGTTATCCGGTTCCACGGTCAGCACCGCTTCAAAGAGGCGGATGGCTTCCTGCTGATCGGTATCCACATGCTCTTTCATCAGGGCCAGATGCAGCATGGCATCAACCTTGAGCCCGCCGAGTCCTTTTTGGGACATGGTAGTGTAAAAGGAGAATAGTTCTTCTGCCGAACCCTTGCGCAAATACACCTGCTCCAGCAGTTTTTGCAGCACTTCGTTGCCCGGGTCCATGCCCAGCGCCTCGGTGAGTACGGCTTCCGCTTCTTCTGTACGTCCCAGGCTAAAGAGCAATATCCGTGAGCGCTCGATTTTGCTGCTGACGTTCTCTTCCACCGATGTGGTTGCCTGCTCCAGCATAGTGTGAAGCATCAGCACCACATCCCAGTTATCTATGTTCGAAAACAGTCTGATGGCGGATTTGATTGGGGGGATATAGCTTTGATCCGTTTCAAAGGCCTGCTGGTACAACGCCAGGGCCTCCTCGGGATTGTTGAGCTGGAATTCAATGATTTCGCCCATGGTGTACAGAAGATTGGCGCGATCCCGGGGCGCAGTGAGGTTTTCCAGATCCCGTTCGTACAGCACCAGCAGCTTGCGCCATTCTTCCTGGGCGTCGGCGGTGCGGGGTTTAGGCTCGGTGTCCCGGGCAGAAGACGGCGATGCTTCCTGCGGTTTTTCCTGCACGGATGCAACCTTGCCTTCGGTATCGGAATGACTCATGCTTGCCCTCCACAATATTTCAACCAGACACAGCTTATATTTAATGATAAGTGCCGGGTTTTGTTGTCGCTATCCTGTATCCACGTTATATACCATGGCAAAGTACCATTGCAAGCATTTTCCGTCTGTAATACCGCTGTAATACTGCGTGGAAAACGCATGAATACGGTATTTTGGCTTGTAATCCACGACAATCCGGCTATAACGGTGACACTATGGAACGAATTGATATTATCGGCGGATCGCCCTTAAAGGGTGAGGTGGAAATCAGCGGCGCTAAAAATGCGGCTTTGCCCATTCTGTTTGCTTCGCTGCTATGTCCCGGAGCCAGCACCATTTCACGGGTGCCGGATTTATGGGACGTGCGGACAACCCTTACCATTATGGAGGGATTTGGCGCAGGCATAACGCGCAACGGGCACACCGTTGAAATCAATGCCGCAAACCTGGATTCCTTCAAAGCTCCTTATGAGCTGGTAAAGACCATGCGGGCGTCAGTGCTGGCCCTTGGGCCCCTGCTGGCCCGTTTCGGTCAGGCCAAGGTATCGCTGCCCGGCGGCTGCGCCATCGGCGCCCGTCCCGTGGACCAGCATATCAAGGCTCTGGAACGGCTTGGCGCCCAGCTTGATATTCACCATGGGTACATCAGTGCAAAAGTGCCCCGCGGTCATCTGACCGGCGGACGCATCACCTTTGATATTTCTACTGTGGGTGGCACAGAGCAGGCCCTGATGGCGGCGGTTTTGGCTAAGGGTAAAACTGTTTTGGAAAACTGCGCCCTGGAGCCGGAAGTGGTGGATCTCGCCAATTTCCTCCAGGCCATGGGAGCAAAAATCGAAGGGGCAGGGGAGTCGGTCATCGAGATCGAAGGTGTGGACGAACTCAAACCCTGCAAATTCCAGGTTATCCCGGATCGTATTGAAGCCGGAACCTATATTGCCGCAGCGGCCATGACCGGTGGCGATGTCACGATTTCCAATCTCAACAGAAATCATATGCTGCCGGTTATCGAGAAATTCCGTGATGCCGGTGTGGCCATAGACTTCATTACCCACGATACCGCCAGGGTGCAGTGCCCCGGTGAATTACGCGCAGTGGATATTGTCACAAAACCCTATCCCGGATTTCCCACGGATATGCAGGCCCAGATGATGGCGTTGCTGACAACGGCCCGGGGAAGCTCGGTGATTCGTGAGAATATCTTTGAGAATCGCTTCATGCATGTGCTGGAGCTGGTGCGCATGGGAGCGGACATCAAGCTGGATGGTTCGGTGGCGGTGGTTACCGGTGTTGAGCGGTTACAGGGTGCCGATGTCATGGCAACGGATCTGCGGGCCAGCGCCTCGTTAGTGATAGCCGGGCTTATTGCCGATGGCGAAACCCGTATCCATCGGGTGTACCATCTGTTCCGCGGGTACGAAAATATGGTGGAAAAGCTCTCCCTTTTGGGGGCCAATATCCGCCGGGGCAAAGACGAGTAACCCGCCGAAATATGTAAGCACTTCATATACATAAAAAACCCTCTCCACAAGGAAGAGGGCCTTATCGATAGCTTCAAGAAGACGGGAGAGGACCAATGGCTTAGTCTGCTTGAAGCCACCACACAATACTCAACTGAAACCTAGTGTAAGGGGAGTTTCCCGCAAAGGGCAAGTGTCCTGCCGTAAAAAATGCTGAACATATGATCAGTAATGGGAAAACGCCTGTATAATTCCATGTTTTGTTTGCAAAGAAAAATCCCCTTCCGAAAACCGGAAGGGGATTTTGTGTCAGATAGAGTTGTAAGTGTTTTAATTCATTGATGGTTATTCGATGGCTGTCAGTTAGACTTGCGCATCACGAACATGTCACCAACGTTTACCTCCATGAAGGAATTACGGATGACTGCAACCGATGTCCTGCTTCCTGCGGACAACACCAGCAAGGTGCCGATCTTTTCAGCGGGAAGGTCTTCATCGTCAAAGTCGCTGTCCACAAAAGCAAGACCTTCTTTACGACGAATGACGGTAAGTTCGTTGCCTTCTTCAATGCCGTCTTTGACACCCTTGTCCAGATATACGGTGTTCCATTCACCCAGGAATTCCGGGGTGCCCAGACGCTCAACAATGTAGCCTTTAAGGTTGGTTTTGTTGGGCTTGCGCATAACTTTGCGGTAGGGGTTTTTCCAGGGGCGGATAAGGTCGCCGCGTTCGACTTCGGCATAGGCATCGATGATACGGGCGGTGACCAGAGGTTTGCCAAGGCGGATGATCTGGGCGCGACCCAGAAGGTGAATTTTATATCCGATGTCATCGCCGTTGACCGGATGTTCAACTTCTTTGATGATGCGATAGATTTGGTAGGTTTCGCCAATGGCGGTCTGGCGTCCCTTCATGTCCACATAAACTTTGTCCTGTTCGGTCAGGAAATGTTTTTCATGGGGGGAGTTGGTAATCTCACCGGAGGCTTTCATCTGGCCAGTGCTGACAAATCCGTCACGGCGCATGGCTTCCAGTTGTTTCTGGCGCTTCATCAGCATGGCGTACTGCTGACGACGGGTGGGGCCACCGATTTCGTATACTTCACCGGAGTCTTCTTCTACATCGTCAGTGGTGATGGCGTCCACAACCTTATCGTGATGGCTGGCTTCGGTATCTTCCATGTCGATGGTGGTGGTTCCGCCGCTTTTGATGTAATCGCCATGGCGCATGGTTGCTGCAGTGGCGTCGGTATCCACCTGTGATGCAACGCGCTGCTCACCTTCGGGCTTCATTTTGATGACGTTGCCCGGGTAAATCCAGTGCGGATTGGGGATATGCTTGTTGAAGCCCCATACTTTGGGCCAGAACCAGGAGTTCCCCAGATACTTTTCGCACAGGTCCCACAGCGTATCACCGGTCTCAACGGTGATCTGCGCCGGGGCGTTGGGGGGCACGGTATTCCACTGGGGATCGTACTTGGGATCTCCGGCGGGAACTTCCGGCAGCTCAACGTCTTCCTGAACGTTAGCATCGGAAACTTCTTCCGCTGCTTCGATTTCTTCGGCCTCTTCGACTTTAGCGGGTGGGGCCGGTTCTATCTCCTCAACCTCTTCGATGTCGGCCTCGTCGATGATTTCTTCCTCATCCAATTGAATGGCCCATACCGGTTGACTGCTGAAGATAAAAAATCCAAAGGCGGCTGCCAATGTCAGCAATGGGAAAAGAACCTTTTTCATGTTCGTCCTCCTGGAACTCGCTATTTCCGCCCGGCCATATTGGCCAAGTAGTGTTGTGCCTGTTTTGCTGCCTCGGTATTCGGGAATTTGTTTTTCACCGAAGTAAATGTTCGAATTGAACTCTGTGTATCACCAATTCCCTTATAACACAAGCCAATACCAATCATGGCATCGGCAATTCGATTTGAATTAGGCCATTCCATGGCCCGGCGGAACTCATCCATGGCTAACCGGTATTCGTTTTCTGCCAGATAGGCCATGCCGGTATAATACACGGCATCATCACTGTACTTGTTGTCCGGATGCCGCTTTAAGAACCGTGTGAATTCCCGTACCGCCTCAGTATAGCGTTTCTGTTTAAAAATGGAAACAGCTGTTTTAAAATCTTCTGTGGTTTTGCTTTTGCTGGGCGGTTTGTGCTGAGGATTGTTTATGCGATGCACCGGCGGCAGTTTTTCTTTGCCCCGAACCGGCTTTTTCTCTTTTTCAAATACCTCGGGAGAAAGACGGTTTACGTTTTCCTCGTCCTGGGGTTCCGGATTGGTGGGTGTCAGTTTAACAACCCGCAGCCGGGAAACATCGTTACGAACTTTGGCTCCCTGTTGTTTTCGGGAGACCTGGAGTTTTTCCTCCAGCAAAAGTACCTGGGTATTCAGAGTTTCCATTTTGACATTAACATCGTTTAACTTACGGTTGTATTCAGCAATCTGACCGCGCAACGCCCCGATTTCGGCACGAACCGCACTGTCATCGTAACTGCATCCAAAGGCTGCAAAGGATAGCAGTATGCTGACTAACAATGGTAACGCGCAAAATTTAATGGCAAACTCCTTTCAATTTAGTTTAATTTTACAAAATTAATATGTGCTGTCAAGAATTCTCCTATCACATTATACAATACTGAATCAACTATATCACCTTAATGGGCTGGGGCAAGTTTCATACGATCTTTTCGTGTATTTTAATCCAGATGGGCATCAAACACTTGACAGGACAAGCATGGCTTCGTAAATTTAGGTTAACCTAATGTTGTGAGGAACCTTGATGGCATTACGACAGGAAAAAGACATTACACCTATTGAGCGCCTGAGCGATCTCAACGAAGGGGAGTGCGCACGGATCACCGGCATAGATGCCACCGGTCCATTGCGTCGTCGTCTTATGGAGATGGGATTCCTTCCCGGCACCACGGTATATCTGGAGCGGGTTGGTCCATTGCGTGACCCTGCATCGTTTTTAATACGCGGCTATCATATTTCCCTGCGACGCCACGAAGCAGAGGCAATCCGGGCGGAACGCTGTACCTGTGAACGCTGCAGCAAACCCCGCTGGGGTCGTCACCGTTTCCGCGGAGGCGACTGACATCCTAACACTTCCTGCGGTGTATGCGTAACTGCATATAACCGCATAGTTATGATATGGGAGCACGGCATTGACAACTCAGAAAAGCATTTCCTTAGCCCTCGCCGGAAATCCCAATACCGGAAAAACAACACTTTTTAACCTCCTTACCGGGGCGCGGCAGCGTGTTGGCAACTGGTCCGGTGTGACCGTGGAGCGCAAAGACGGACAATTCACCCACGATGGTATCGATTTTTCCGTGGTGGACCTTCCCGGCACCTACAGCCTTTCTCCCTATACTCCCGAGGAACGTGTTGCCCGGGATTTTATCGCCCGGGGTGAAGGTGATGTGGTGGTACAGGTTATCGATTCCGGTAATCTGGAGCGCAATCTGTATCTTTCCACGCTGTTGATCGAAGCCGGTGCCAAGATTGTCTATGCCCTGAATATGGCGGATGAAGCCGAGGAAAAGGGGCTTGATGTTGATCTGAAGGTATTTTCCCAGCTTATGGGCGGTCCGGCGGTTTGGACTTCCGGCGCAAAAAAGCGGGGCATGCAGGATCTGATTCACGCCGCCATTTATGTTGCAAAAACACCGGACATTGCGACCCGGCATCTGCATATCAACTATGGTACCGACGGCGAAGATGCCGTGGAACAACTCTGCAAAAAACTGCACGAACTCACACCGCATCTTATGGAACGTTTCCACGACCGCTGGCTGGCGGTGCGTCTGCTGGAGCGGGATGAAGATGCCCGCAAGCTGGTGACCTTGGCGGAAGACAAGCACCGTGATGTGCTGATCGCCGAGGCAGACCGTTTGTCGGAATGGCTGGAAGATCGTCTGAACCAGCCGGTGGCGGATTTTTTCACTGAGCGGCGTTATGCCTTTGTGCATGGTATTCTGGCGGAAAGCGCTACCCTGAAGGAACAGGACGACCGTCCGGACCTGACCACGACGCTGGATAACATTTTTCTGAATAAATTTATCGGATTTCCTCTGTTTGCCCTTATCTTTTTCCTGGTGTTTCAGGCCACCTTTGGCCTGGGGGCTGTCCCCATGGAGTGGATCGACACCGGGGTTGCCTGGTTTGGTCAATGGATGGCCTCCACCATACCCGAGGGCTGGTTCAACAGTTTTCTTGTGGATGGTATTATCGGGGGTGTGGGCTTTGTGCTGGTCTTTGTGCCTTCCATCATGATTCTGTTTTTCTTTATCGCGCTTTTGGAAGACAGCGGGTATATGTCACGGGTGGCGTTTATTGTCGATCCGGTGATGCATCTGTTGAAACTGCACGGCAAAAGCGTCATTCCTCTTATTATGGGCTTTGGCTGCAATGTGCCGGGGATTATGGCCACAAGGACGCTGGAAAGCCGTCGTGACCGTATTGTCACCGCCCTGATTATCCCCTATATGAGTTGTGCCGCCCGGCTGCCGATTTACATTGTTTTTGGCGGGGCGTTTTTTGCGGGAACCATTTGGGGCGTGTCGGTTTCCGGACTGGTGACATTTTCACTGTATCTTTTGGGTGTGCTGGTTGCACTGGTAATGGGCCGGATAATTTCTTTCTTGTTTTTCAGATCCGACAGCGACCCCTTTGTTATGGAGTTGCCGCCCTATCGTATTCCGGCGCTGAAAACCCTGATGTACCATATGTGGGATCGCTCCTTTGTGTTTATTCGCCGCATGGGAACCGTCATTCTTTTCGGGTCTATCGCCATCTGGGTGCTGAGTAATTTCCCCGGAGCCACTGACACGGAAAAACAGACCGCCGACGGCATGGTGAAGCAGGCGTTTAATACCTATGCAAAAACCGTGGTCGAGCCTTTCAAGACTTACAAAATTGATCTTGAAGATCCCTTCAAAACCGAACGTTTCGCCTTTATGCATGGCCGTTTGAATACCATTGAAGACGCCTATGAGGCGGATATGGCTGCGGCTGAGGATGCTGAAAGCCGCGAGCGTATCGACAGCCTGAAGAAGGGCGAAGTGTTGAAACTGCGGGGTATTGACGAATACGCCTACCGCATGGTGAAGCTCTACAACAAGGCCGTTGAGCAGCGGCAAAAGGATATCAACGCCGCCGAAGCCTATGTCAACGAGAAACAGCTTGAGCATTCCGTGATGGGGCATATTGGCCGTTTTCTGGCTCCAACGCTGTCACCCATGGGATTCACCTGGAAAGAAACCATTGCGCTGCTTTCCGGGCTGGTGGCAAAGGAGATTGTGGTCTCCACCTACGGTATCATGTATCAGATCGGCAGCGGCGTGGGCGAGGATGATCCCAGCCTGATCGCGGCCATTCAGAGTTCCGGCATGGACCGGGCCACCGCCCTTGGATTTATGGTGTTTGTGTTGTTGTATGTGCCCTGTATCGGCACCATAGTAGCATTGCGCCGTGAAACCAACTCCTTGCGGTGGCCACTGTTCTCAGTGCTTTCAAGTTCCATCGTCGCGTATGTGATGTCATTTCTGGTGGTGCATGTGGCACGGATGTTTTAGCGTACCGGAACCCTTATTTTTTCCTGAAATACAGCAGTTTATCCACCGAGGCATGGACAACGCCCCGGGCGTCAACAAGGTCCACGGTGTAGCTGCGTTCAATTGAACTCTCCGATTCCAGTTCCCTGCGGATTTCTTCGGTTTGTTCATCGCTGACAGTGAAATTACCCCACAGGGTGCTGCGCCCCGGTTTGATAAACCGGATGGTGGCGGCTTTATCCCATACAATGTATTCCTTGCCCAGGCGTTGCATGAACATGGCCATATATATGGGGTCTGTGGCGGTATAGAGACTGCCGCCGAATATGGTGCCCACAATGTTTCGGTTTTTTATAGTCAGGTCGATCCGCACCCGGACGCTACTGAAATCTTCGGCAATGCGCTCAACTTTTGCACCGGCGCAACGGTAGGGAGGATAGAGATTCAGTCCGGTTTTTATCAGCGAAGATGCTTTTAGGAGGGAGGGGGATCCGCTGTACAGACTGCCGCGTAAAAGTATGTCTGTTCGAAACAGTTTGCTTAGCTTCATAAGTTTTTCATCCCGGCTTCAATCATTTCGGGCAGGGCCAAAGGCGACAGGCGTTCGTCGGGCGCCATACCGGTCTGCTGGATAAAGGCTTCATTGATCCGGTGCAGCAGGGTGCTGATAAGCTGCTGGTTGATGGTGTCTTCCCGGTTGAAGGTGGAAGTCTCCTTGTTGGTATAATTCAGTTGGCAGCTGCGCTTGATTTCAAGGCCATTGGCTTCTGTTGCGATGTTCAGCAAAAGGCCGTGGGTGCGGCACAGCACCGGACGGGCTTCGTATGCCATGCACAGGCCGTCATCGCCAAGCAGAGGGCAGGGGGCATCCTGTTTTCGGGCGGCGAAATCCTTCAGGTGATCGATGATGGCTTTCCTGCGCTGCGGTTTCATGTGTGCAATGGCCCGGGCCATGTGTCCGATTTCGACCGGATAAAAGGTCATCAGATGTCCGCAGCAGTGGTCGCAGCCTTTTTCGCAGGTGAGATACTGCGCGTGTTTGGCATTCAGCTGATCAGTGGTTTCGTTTACCTTTTCCAGTAATTGACGATAGAGCGTAAAAATGGCGGCCTCCATGGTTTATATCAGGCTAATCGTTTTCAATGTAGGTGATGTCCGCTTCATTGACGATGGTAATGTCGCCGGTGGCGGGATCGCATTCAACCAGGTGATACACCGGATTGTCCCGGCGTCCAAGGGTATCGGTTTCGTAAAACGGAATACCTTCAAAATAGCTGCGGACAAAATCGTGACCGTGCCCCGTAAAGGTGGCTTTGATGGTGTCCGCATGGGCGGCGATAATGGGCAGCAGCGGATTTTGCGGAGCATCGCTGTCCTGCGGCGGCTTTATATAGTGATGCCAGAACAGTATTGATGGCAGGCCTTTGTCCAGTTCATCCGCAAGCCATCCAAGCTGATGATCCCCAAAGGTCGGCTGGTCGTTTGATTCGTGATCAAATGCCAGGTCTGTTGCGTTCAAAATAATAAACAGAAAGCCCTTGTGTTCAAAGGAGTAGTAGGTAGATGGCAGCCAGGGAGTGCCGCCAAAGACATAGGCCCACTGGGAACGCGGGGTTTCCTGATCCACAAAAATATCGAAATACCGGGTGTCGTGATTGCCCAGGACATGATACATGGGCATGGCGTAGTGGGTGTCAGCCAGGTCGCGGTACACCGTAAGGATTTCCAGAGGGTCTTCGCAGGTGACTTCCGGAATGCAAAAGAGATCCTGCACCAGATCGCCGGTGTTAACCACAAATTCCGGCACCGGCTGCATGGCGCTGAAGAGTTCTCCGGCGGCAATAAAGCGCAGATTGGGATCGTTGTCGTTGCGCAGCTCCAGATGGGTGTCGCTTACCACCACAAAATGAAAGGGGTCTGCTGCCGGCTCACTGCCGCTGTTGCTGTCGGAGCAAGCGGCAAAAAGCAGGGCAGTCAGTATCAGCATCGCCGGAAAGAATACAGTTTTACGCATGATAAACATAGTCCTTAGTGTATATGGCCCGCGCCTGTTAACTCTTTCATTCTATTTCAATAACGCAGCTTGTCAAACGCCGGTAATACATCGTCAATTTTCCAAAATCAACTCGTATTGTCAGATTTTCATGGGGCTGTTGATGTCTTGACACTTGACATCCTGCGTGCATGGGGTAATACATTGAAACGTTGCGCCCCCGTAGCTCAGCTGGATAGAGCAACGGCCTTCTAAGCCGTGGGTTGCAGGTTCGAGTCCTGCCGGGGGTGCCATTTTTTTGCCCGCTGAAACACTGGATGTATCCCCGGTGTTTTTTTATGCCCGGCTCAAAACTGCATTTCTCTACAGGTTATTGTGCGGTAACGGTTGACACCACGGCTATGTGTGCAAATACTTTGTATGCTCATGGCCGCCCTGCGGCCACATACCCTAATACTGAGGAATACATATATTATGATAAATGCGTCCATTCATCTTGAGGGACTTTCCGAAGAACTGAAAACCCGGATCGAACCCTTTGTTCATGATCTGCAACACGCCGGTATCGCCGGACTGCGGGCTGTCTATCTTACCGGCCCTGCTGTCCGGGGAGAGTTCAGCGAAGCAAACCCGGAGTTGCAACTGCTGGTGGTGGCGGATGTGTTCGAGACGCCGGTGCTGGATGCCATTGCGGCATTGGGGAACCAATACGGTAAAAAGGGTATCCGTGCGCCGCTTATGCTGACGCCGGAGTATCTTGGCAATGCCCGGGATGCCTTTCCCATGGAGTTGTTTGATCTGAAGCACAATCACCATCATCTGCTGGGAGATGATCCCCTGGCGGACATTGCTATTGATAGTGGGCATCTCCGTTTGCAGTGCGAGCGGGAACTGCGGCTGGTGGGTCTCCAACTGCGGCAGGCCTATCTGCGTAGCGCCGGTGACGATGCATGGTTCACCGGATGGCTCTACGATGTGGTGCCTGATGTGTTTCCTGCCCTGCGGGCGACGCTGCATCTTTTAGGTGGCGATACCCGGGCGGGAAATACGGAGATACTGTCCTTGCTCAACAGCGTCACCGGTATTGACATGCAACCGGTGACCATGGTGTGGGAAAGCCATAAAAACGGCAAACCGCCAAAGGGGAATCTGGCGGCGGAACTGTACGAACAATGGCGCAGCGCCTTTGCGGCTCTGGTGGAGCGTGTCGATGCGCTGTAAAGCCGGTATCTGCGGATTCATCGCTGTTGTAGTAGTAATGCTGTCGGCGCAGATTGCGGCGGCGGCTGGCCCGGTGGATAGCTGGCCTGCCAAACCCGCGTATTATGTTACCGACAAGGCAAACATGATCGATGCGGGTATGGAGCGGGCGCTGAACGGCTATCTGCAGGAACTTGAGCAAAAAACGGGCACCCAGTTTATGGTGGTGACGGTGCCGGAACTGAAGGGTGTTACCAAAGAGGAATTTGCCCTGGCCATTGCGGAACACTGGCGCATTGGTCGAAAGGGAAAAGATGACGGCCTGGTGTTTTTGCTGGCCCAAAAAGAACGGAAGTATCGTTTTGAAGTGGGCTACGGCCTTGAAGGGTTTATCACCGACAGCTGGGTGGGCAGCGTTGGTCGCGATCTGCTGGTGCCCCGATTAAAGAAGGGTGACAGCTCCGGCGGTATCGGGGCGTCCACCATTGCCATTACCAAAGCCATTGCGGATAACGCCGGGGTTGCCATCACCGGTATGCCCAAACTGCGCTATAGCAAACGCCGGGGCAGAGGCGGCAGCACCGCAGGGCTGATATTCCAGTTGTTGTTTTTCGGCATGTTCTTTGTTGTGCCGGTAATCGGCGGATTCCGACGACGTTCCGCCTATGCCCGCAGCCGCTGGCGTGGCAGCGCCATTCCCTGGTGGGTATTCCTGCTGTTGGGCGGTGGCGGTGGTGGTCGCTATGGTGGAGGCTCCGGTCGCGGTGGTTTTGGTGGCGGCGGAGGAGGATTCGGCAGCTTTGGCGGCGGTGGCGGCGGCAGTTTTGGCGGCGGTGGCGCCGGTGGAAGCTGGTAACGATACTGATATTATAACATTGATGTAATTGAGGAAACATACCATGAAAGCCCGTACCCTGATATTGATTCTGATGTCCCTGGTTATGCTCAGCTCTTTAAGCGGCTGCGGCTACAACAAAACCATTGCCCTGGAAGAGGATGTCTCTGCCCAGTGGTCTCAGATTGAAGTGCAGCTCAAGCGCCGCTACGACCTGATTCCCAATCTGGTGGAGACGGTCAAGGGCTATGCGGAGCACGAAAAGACCCTGCTGACGGATATCGCCAATGCGCGGAAGGCCTATTTCAGCGCCCAGGGCCGCAACGCCAAAGTGGCGGCTTCCAATAAACTGGAAGGCCTGCTTTCCCGCCTTTTGGTGCTGAAAGAGACCTATCCGAACCTTAAAGCAAATCAGTCGTTTTTGAAGTTGCAGGATTCCATTGAAGGCACGGAAAACCGGATCGCTGTGGCCCGTAAACGCTACAACGATGCGGTGAAAGCCCTTAATACTTATATTCGCGGTATTCCGGGCCAGTGGTGGGCCTCTATGACCGGAGTGGAAAAAGCCGTGTATTTTGAGGTTCCTAAAGAGGAAACCGCTACGCCAAAGGTGGAATTTTAAAAGAATTTTAATGTTTCAGGCATTTGATAATCATCCGGGGCGTGCTATGGTCCCCAAAACGATGAATATCAACATCCCTGTCCGAAAGGAAGTACCATGAAACGCGCTGGAATCCTTATGCTGGTTATCATTTTGACCGCCGTATTTGGCTGCACCAACCAGGACGCCGAGCG
>Ga0070728_10001305_pt1 | contig 38684 bp, 25 predicted proteins | sample tdDd471_FD_66723 | JGI IMG/M metagenome (GOLD analysis project Ga0070728, IMG submission 66723) | Marine sediment microbial communities from the Atlantic coast under amendment with organic carbon and nitrate - tdDd47.1 | ecosystem: Environmental > Aquatic > Marine > Coastal > Sediment | place... | reverse complement strand
TCAAACAACAGTGGCGAACTAAGCTCGAAGGTCAACCTCTGGATATCGTCCATTACTTTTTCAAGATCCGCATTGGTTTGCTTAACCAGCTTTTTTGCTTCATCATCCAAACTGCTGTTATTGTTCAACAGACCAAGTTTCATTCTTGAAACAGCCAGACGCTGACTGACAGTATCGTGCAGATCCATGGCCACTTTTTTGCGCTCCATCTCTTCTGTCAGAGATAATTTCAGGGCCAAACCTCTTAAGCGCTGTTTGTTTTCTTCTATCACGGACATTGCCTGATGTTGCTTGGAGATATCCAGACCAAGTGTTAAAGAGCCGATCACCTGCCCCTGTTTATCTTTAAGATTGTTTGAATGCCAGGAAATCATCCTCAGGGTACCATCAACACTTACAACAGGTATGACAAGCCCACTGACTACAATATTACTTTCCACAACCTCACGAGAAAGGTCTACCATCTGGCGCAGATGCTTTTCATCTTTGAACAGGCGTTTCCAGATTTGCCCTTTTTGTTCGCGCTCCAGGGTCAGAACTTCTTCCTGCACAATTCCTGTAAGACTCTCGGCGGTATTATTCCAGAAAACCACCTGTCCTTCGAGATTTGAAATATGCATCCATACGGCTACATTATCTCCCAGACCATTACTATATCTAAGCAATTCGCTGTTTTTAAAATCCACTTCGAGATTTTCCCTTATCATTATTTCAGTAATTCAACAGGCCGTGCTTCATTCTTTTACGAGCAATAAACAAGACGAAAAGTATAGCCCAGACAAACATCACGGCTGAAGCATCTCCAGTTCCTCTACAGCTTGAAGCGGTATCATCAACAGGTGAATCCTGATCCAGATCTCCATCCGGCCACCAAGAGGGATAGTCGCTATCGGTGTCGTCACCATCCGCTTCTACAGCATTTTCGGTATCTTTATCCTGAAGATCGTCTTCTTTGCGTTCCGGATCGGTATCGCTATTCTCTGTCTCCGCGTTATCAGAATCTGCGGTGTCACTGTTTTCAGTATCAGCATCAGCTATCTCGGTGTCCAAATCGTCGTCCAGATCTCCATCTGCAGTTTCGCTGTCAACATCGTCAAGATCGTCGTCCAGGTCTCCATCGACTACAACCGTTTCAAGACTGATAATAAAGTCATTACCCTCGGCAAAAGGTAAATCGCCCTTACTCATAACCTGAATAATATGTTCGCCATCAAGATTTTCCAGAAGCAGTTGTTCCTCTGCTGATGCTCCATGATCGTCCATCAGTTGCACACAATCATTGGTTTGCAGGCAATCCTGATAAACGATAACCATCAAATCAAGACCGTCAACCGGTGAGACCAGCAATCTATAGGCTTTGTCAGGATCGAACAGATGGCTATAAAAAGCATCCGTGCCACTTAAGACAATGCCGTAACATGGAGGCCTGAGGGTAAGATACTCGTGTGAATTATCAAAACTGTCTTCTACAATTGTATCAATACTCAGAGATTGTGCCATGGAACATGTATCGTTGTCGGAGAGCATTTCACAGTTGCCATCAAAACACATATAGCTTTCTTCAGCTTTTGAAGACTGATCTTCCGGCTGACAGATTCTCCAGTCCGGGGCACTGAAGTTGAGACAACCTTCCGTACTGTTGCAATCGTCTGTGGTGCAGGAGTCGTGATCATCACATAACTCATGTCGGGCTTCGTTTAAACATGTACCATCCACCGGATTACAACTGTCCTCGGTACAATCTATCCCATCCGAGCAGTCTTTTTCAAAACCAGTACAGATGCCGGTTCTACATCTGTCACCGATAGTACAACTATTGTCATCGCTGCAAATTTCGCCTTCGTGTACGGAATAGCTATACAAACATTTTTGCTGTAAATCGCAAATTTCGGTGGTGCAGTCGTTGTCATCATCACAAATGCCACATTCGCCACCACATCCATCCGAACCACATTCCTTGTCGGTACAATCCGGCTGACAGTCTTCAAGATCGCCATCTACAGCATCATCGCTATCGCCGTCTACCTCATCGCCATCGGTGATATCGTCCGTGTCACCATCTATTACATCGCCGTCTGCGATATCATCGGCATCGCCATCGACTTCATCGCCGTCTGCGATATCATCGGCATCGCCATCGACTTCATCGCCGTCTGCGATATCATCGCTGTCGCCATCTACCTCATCGCCATCTGCAATATCATCGCTGTCGCCATCTACCTCATCGCCATCGACTGCATCACCGTCAATATCACCATCTATTTCACAACTATCCTGGCTGTAAATATAGTCACAACTGATATTATCCAGATTTACAGTCAAGACCAAATCCTCGGCTACTCTGTCAGAACTTAAAAGAACCATGCCCTGATACTGTGGAATCTCCAGATAACTGAAACCGCAAGTATCCGTCACCACTCTTGGTTCGAGATCGGTGTTTTCGTGGAAACTGACCACTACTTCGCAAGCACCGTTTTCCCATATACTGGCGAAAAGCGACTCCGAATTCAGAGAACCGGCAATATCGGCGCAAACCGAAGCGCCAGAGTATTCGACGTAGCAATACTGTCCCTCAAACCCTTCACAATTGGTGCAGAAAACATCTTCAATATCATCGTCGACTTCTTCGTCGCCATCGACTTCATCGCCGTCCACGATATCATCGGTATCAGTTTCAACATCATCGCCATCTACGATATCATCGGTATCAGCTTCAACATCATCACCATCAACGATATCATCGGTATCGCCATCAACATCATCGCCATCTACGATATCATCGGCATCAGCTTCAACATCATCACCATCAACGATATCATCGGTATCGCCATCAACATCATCACCGTCTACTATATCATCGCTATCACCATCGACATCATCACCGTCAACAATATCATCGGTGTCGCCATCGACATCATCGCCATCTACGATATCATCGGCGTCGGCTTCAACATCATCGCCATCTACGATATCATCGGTATCGGCTTCAACATCATCGCCGTCAACAATTTCATCAGTATCGCCATCAACATCATCACCATCTACGATATCATCAGCATCGCCATCGACATCATCGCCATCTACGATGTCATCGGTATCAGTTTCAACATCATCGCCGTCTACGATATCATCGGTGTCGCCATCAACATCATCGCCGTCTACGATATCGTCGGTATCGCCATCGACATCATCGCCGTCAACGATGTCATCGGTATCAGTTTCAACATCATCACCATCTACGATATCATCAGCATCGCCATCGACTTCATCACCGTCTACGATATCATCTGCGTCGCCATCGACTTCATCACCGTCTACGATATCATCGGTGTCGCCATCAACATCATCACCATCTACGATATCGTCGGTGTCGCCATCAACATCATCACCATCTACGATATCATCGGTGTCGCCATCAACATCATCACCATCTACGATATCATCGGTATCGGCTTCAACATCATCGCCGTCTACGATATCATCGGCGTCGCCATCAACTTCATCGCCGTCAACGATATCATCAGCATCGCCATCGACATCATCGCCGTCTACGATGTCATCGGTATCAGTTTCAACATCATCGCCGTCAACTACATCATCGGCGTCGCCATCTACGATATCATCTGCGTCGGCTTCAACATCATCGCCGTCTACGATATCATCGGCGTCGCCATCTACGATATCATCTGCGTCGGTTTCAACATCATCGCCGTCTACTATATCATCGGCGTCGCCATCGACTGCAATGCATTCGACTGCTTCACTGTCACAAATTTCACCCTCTAAACAATCTTTATTTTTCTTCAGCATGTTGCAGGAGTTGACATCCCAGACATCATTATCAATGCAAAGATGATCATCAACTATCGGATAGCAGACACTTACTCCCTCATTGCCACTTATACACTCAGATCCTTCCGGACAGGCTTCACCATTGGTACAATCCTGTGCACAGAATTTTATTTCAGTTGCGTCTGAGCCATATCCCACACAGTAAAAACTGTCCGGACAACCACTTCCCTCTTGTCCCTCAATGTCGCAAACTCTGCACTGTGCATCTTCGTCATCCTGATCAATCAGGTCAACATCACCATCAACCAGGGCATCACCGTCCGGGAAGATATCACCATCAACAACGACATCTCCATCAACCACATCCCCGTCCTCTAAGGGATCACAGCTTAGACTCTCGGCATTGCATATCTCGGTCTCGTCACAATATTGACCTACAAAACTCATATCGCAGCTGTCCATGCCCCAGATTGCATTGTCTATACACAAGACATCTACCAAATCCGGTGTACAGTAACTATCCGAGCAACTCGAACCGCTTGGACAATCCGCCTGTTCCTGACATTCTTTGACACAGAAAAACCTTGCATATGGATCTGTTATATATCTGACGCATTCATATCCATTGGGGCAGATTCCTTCTTCGCAGGTGTCACATTGATAACCGGGATCAACATCCGTGTCGATATCACCATCGACAACTTCATCACCATCGACGATATCATCACCGTCGACAACCTGATCCTCGTCAACATCTATCTCATCATCGCCATCAACCGGCGAGTCACAGGTTCCGGTAAGATGATTACAGGTTTCACTTTCCGCACACTCTTCATACATGAAAAACAAACCGCAGCTGTCAGTCATCCATAATTCATTTTCAATACACTGATAACTATCAGCCTGGGGATAGCAAACAAGACCTACTTCCATAAAGTCGTCACAGATAGCACCATAAGGGCAAGCCCCACCTGCACTGCAATCCTTGACACAGAAGGTTGTCTGATCCTGATCTTCATTGTGGGCTATGCAATGATAGCCATCTCCACAGGTATCTGTCTCACCATTTATTTCGCAAGAGGCACATTGGCCGTCATCCGGTCTGCAATTCAAGCTTTGATCATCACAATAGTAGCCGTTAACATTGCAATCAGCTTTTAGATAATTCAAGCCACAACGATCTGTTATATACACTTTGTTTTGATTACACTCGCCTGATTCTTCATAGGGGATGCAGGCGGATTTGCCATCATCCATCGGTGTGCAGCCATAGTTGTTATCGCAATATGAATCCAGGCTGCAATCCCTCGTACAAAAGTAATTGTCATCAAGATCATCATCATGTTTGACACATAAGAAACTACCGGGACAGGTGTGCGTGTTTGCATCCAGCCATTCACAGCTGTCACATTGAGCATTCACTTCTTCAACATCTTCTTCAGTCTCAGCGTCTTCTTCAATTTCCTCTTCCAGATCACTGTCACCATCGACTGCGACGCATTCTATTTCATTACCAGAAGCATCATGACAACGCGAACAGATATCTTTATAACAACCGGCTGTGGAACAGCCATGACCCATACAATCCCAGTCATCCATACCGCAACCACAGTCGCAAACACGGTCATCGTAAATATCAGCACTGCATTTCCATTCAGGCGGAAGGTCACAAGTTGCAGTGACATCGTTACAGATTTCCACTCCTTCACAAGTCTCAATAACAGCGATATTGTTACAGGCATTTACAGCCTTGATATTTCCTTCTTCATCACAGGAAAGCACCTTGTCCGGCTCGCAAACAGATTTTTCCGTGTTGCAATATGAATTAGCCGGACAATCGGTATCGAGGTTGCAAGAAGATTTCATGCAGATGTCATAACCATACCAATAACTGCAAACAAATCCCTCGGTCCAGTTGCAGGGATGATCATCATCGCAGGCATCGCAGAAAAGACCGGCGTTATAGCCACAGGCAGCTTCGAAAGAACAATCGAAATCATGACAATCGGTTTGACCATCTGTATCGTCATCTACATTGTTAAGACATTCCGTCTCGCCACCACCGATTTTCACACAGTCAAACATCATCGAGTCACAGACTTCATTTCCATCAACACACATCTTTTCTACATAATCGAAACCACACATATCTACAGCCATTAAATCGTTATTAATACAACTGTAATAGTCGATATCAGGCATACATTTGTATGATCCCTCGGACATGGTACAGCTTGAACCCAAGGGACAGTATGTTCCATCGCCTGTACAGCTGGCCACACAGAACGTGGTGTTTCCGTCGTAACTTATGCAGTAGTGATCATCTTCGCAGAGATTTTCTTCATCACAACCAGTTTCACAATGTCCAATAGTTCCCCCATCTTCAATTTCGTATTCAATTTCTTCTTCAAGATCACCATCGCCTTCTTCATCCTGACAGTTCAGGGTAATCGTAAAATCGGAATCAATTGCAGATTTTGAATCTACGATAATCATTGCAATGGTTCCCTCAGGTACAATAAAATCTTCGATTCTCTCTTCTGCTGTTCCCGCAGTGGAGGAATACATCCAGCATCCGCGTTCTTCACATTCATCCACTTCAACCAGATCAATAAAGAGATCAAGATCCTCGTTCATCCCGCTGATGGTGACGGTTGCCGGAATTCCCATACCGTAAAACCTGTAAATACGTTCTTTACCTGTATATCCTGTCATACCACCGTTACAACTGTATTGATCGGCAACAGAGTAACCGGTGGCCGTAATTTCGGGAAATTCAGAACCACAAACAATATCCTTGTGGAAGCAGGGTATCTCATTTTCCGTATCGCCATCGCTAATTGAGTCACAACTCCAATTATCGGAATTGCACACCTCGGTGGCATCATCACAGCTCTGTACCAGCAGATCAAAACCACAGCCATCCCGCTGATAAAGATCGTTATCGACACAAACTGCACCGGTAATTATGGGCCAGCAATGATCCGCCGGATGCTCACACTGTGCGCCTGAAGGGCAAACATCATCCGGGCACAGTTGTATGCAAAATGGTTCCAGCCCGCCATAGGTCACACAGCTATAACCTTCATCACAGGGATTATTATCGTTGCAACCAACGGAGCATTGGGTCATGCCGGATTTTGTGGAACTGCTTAGCTTGCTTACAAGCGATTTTTCAAACCGGACAATCTGCTTTTCATTTTCACTGCTGTCAACTTGCGTATTGCTATCCTCTGTACAAGATGAAAACAGCAGAGAAAAAACAAACACAACTGTAACCATAAATAATACAGCCAATAGACGTTTCATTATCCATACCTTACTCTTCCAGTATTCCGGAAGACCAGTTTCCAGTTTATCGAATTTTTCTTTATGCAGAAATCTTGCAGTATTATACCGCAAAATCCTCACCATTATAAGGAATAATAGTACAACTATAATATCCAGAAAGAAATGACGGTCAATTCTTTTTTGATCAATCAACAATTATAGGAAAATTTTTGGTTCACCTCAAAAAAATATGATATTAGTACCGTTCTGATTAAAGCTACCGCGAGGAGTAAAAATGCGCCTTTTACATAGTTCCGACTGGCATTTAGGTCGCCTTTTCCATGGCATTCACCTGACAGACGACCAGGCAATCATACTTGATCAATTTATTGATATTGCAAAGGAATTTTCACCAGATGCAATAATCATTGCAGGAGACATCTACGATAGATCGGTTCCACCACCAGAGGCCATAAACCTGCTTGATGAAGTATTATCAAAACTGCTGCTTGATGTAAAAATCCCCATTTTTATCATTGCCGGAAACCATGACGGCCCCGACAGACTCGGTTTTGCCTCTCGTCTGCTGCAAAAACAGGGACTGTATATCTTCAGTTATCCTGAATTACACCTGAAACCAGTCACTCTGCAAGACAAATTCGGCCCTGTAGACATCTTTCCCATACCATTTGCCAGACCGGAAAGAGTGCGCTCACTGATTGATGAGCCGGAAATAAAAAACCATCAGCAGGCCATGTCTGCATTAATGGACAGAGTCGATTTTTCAGAGAATAAACGTCGTGTTGCAATTTCCCATTCGTTTGTAACAGGTGGCAGTACCACAGAATCCGAGACTCCACTTTCCGTTGGTGGCTCTGAAATGATAAGTGTCGACAATTTTGATAATTTCTCATACGTGGCCCTTGGTCACCTGCACAAGGTGCAAAGTTTCAGAGACGACAAAATTCACTACTCCGGCTCGCTGATGAAGTATTCTTTCTCTGAGGTCAATCATCAAAAAAGTGTTTCACTGGTAGAGCTTGATGAACATGGCAACACAAAAATCGAGCGCATCCCACTTGTCCCAAAGCGTGACCTGCGTTGCCTGAAAGGAACGCTTGACGAGATTGTGCAGCACTCCGGTGATGATGCTGCCAAAGATGACTATCTGATGGTAACACTTACCGACAGCGAACCGATTTTCGATGCAATGGGAAAACTTCGACAGGTCTACCCCAATGTAATGCACATCGAGCGCCCCATTTACAGCGTTAACCCCAGAGAAATTGGTCTTAGCCAGAAACAAAGGAAAATGAACGACAGCGATTTGTTTGAAAGTTTTTACAAACAAATTATGCCAAGTGATATAAGCCCAGCACAAAAAGAATTTTTTGCCAAAATTGCCGATTCGCTGATGCAAGAACAAAGGGAGGCATGAGATGAAACCACTGCGCCTTTCGATGAAAGCCTTCGGCCCCTACGCAGATGAAGAGATTGTCGATTTCAGCAAACTGGAAGATAATTCCTTATTTCTGATTCACGGACAAACCGGTTCCGGCAAATCTTCCTTACTCGATGCTATCTGCTTTGCCCTCTATGGCGAGTCCACCGCCACTGACAAATTGCAGCCACAGCTTAGAAGCCATTACGCGACAGACAAACAAAAGACATCCGTGACACTGGATTTCTCACTGGCCGGTAAATCATACCGCATAAGCAGACAACCAAGACAAAGTTTACCCGGCAGAAAAAGTGAAGTACCCCATGAGGCCACCCTCTGGGACAGAAGCGATGCCACCGACAACGATCAGGAAGGGACTGTTATAGCCAGCAAGGCCAAGGCTGTTGACGCAAAAATTGAATCACTCCTTGGATTCAAGGCTGCTCAGTTCAAACAAGTGGTTGTTTTACCACAAGGCGAATTCAGAAAACTGCTTGTTTCAAACTCCGCCGAGCGTGAATTAATTCTGGCCAAGCTCTTTCGTACCGAACACTACAAGCATCTTGAAACAAAGCTGAAGGATGCAGAAAAGAAAGTACGCAAAGAGTTGTATGAACTTACCGACGAAAAACAATTTCACTTGAATCAGGAAGATGTTGAAAGTGCCAGCGAATTAAGAGAAAAGCTGGAAATAATATTACTGGAAACAAAGCAAATCGAAAAAGAAATCCAGCTTCTTAAAAATAGGGAAAAACAGGCAAGCAAGGATCTGGAAGTCACCAGAGAATCCAATCGACGCTTTGATGAGTTTAGCGAGGCAGGGAAAAAGCTGTCGAAAATTGAAGAGCAGCAAACCAGAATTGAAGAGATTCAAAATCAACTTAAACAGGCCAACTCAGCTAAAAACATGCAGGATGTATACTCTCTGCTTCAGGAGAGAATGAATAAAAAACAACAACTGCAAACAACTCTGGATAAAACTGTGTTCCATCACCAGCAAGCTATACAAGAGCTTGAAGCAGCAAATATGCAATTCGAAAAGGCACAGGCAAACGCCAGCAATGTAGACCAGCTTAAAATTCTCCTTAGCAAGTTGCAAGGTTTCGAACAACAGGTAAAGGAATTGGATCAAGCCAACAAAGTGCTGGCTGATCTTGCAAAAGAAAAGCAGTCCGGAAATAAAGAGCTTCAGAAATTACAGGGCCACATCGAGCAGCTAAAACAAGCAGATGAAGGGAACTCACTGAAACTTGCAGCCGTAAAAGAGTTGTCTTTGAAGAAAGATACACTTGAACTACTTTACAGGGAGGCTGCCAAAAAGACGGCTTTAAAGACAGAGCATATTAAGTCCACCAGAGAACAAACCAACATATCCTCTGAAATACTTGATCTGGAAAAGAAGTTACAAACCGCAGACAACTATCTGCAAAAACAGAAACAACAGCTAAAAACACAGGAAGAGATTTGGGTCAACGGTCAGGCTGCAATTCTTGCAGACAAATTAGAGAAGAACTTAGCCTGCCCGGTATGCGGATCACTTGACCACCCTCACCCTGCCAGATCGGATGAAAAATTACCATCCAAAGCTGAAATAAAACAGATGAAAGATACAGTTGAACAAGCGGAACAAAATCTTGTAAACCTGAATAGAGTTCTCGACAATAAAAGCAAGAAAACTGCTGTCTTGCTTTCTACCATTGAAAATATGGAAAAAGATTTTACAGATATTGCAAAATCTGACTTCAATGTGCTTAAGGCCACTGAAAGCGATTTGAAGAACAAACAAAACGATGCCATGCAAGCCACCAAACAGGCAGCAATACTTGAAGAAACAATCCAGCAGCAGAAGGTACAACTGAAAAAACTGGAACAGCAAAACGAAATTTCCGAAAAAGAATATACCAGGATCTGCAACAAACATAATCTACAAACTGGGCTGGTAAACGAAAAACACTCCGCCATTCCTGAAGAATACCAGCATGCTCAAACGCTTGTAATTCAAATTAACAAAACCAAAGAAAAGCTCAAAAATCTGGAGCATGCTTTACAACGGGACAAGTCTGCATTTGAAGAGGCCACCAAAACTGAAAGTGAATTAAAATACAAACTACAAACTCTAAAAACACAACTGGAACAGAGTGAAAAGGCTTTAGCTAAAACAAACAAAACTTTTGAAGAACGCCTTTCAAGCCAGGGTTTTGCAGACATCACAGAATTTAATACGGCCCTACAATTGGTAACCCGTATTGAGAGCTTACAAGATGAAGTCGATAATTTCCTAAAAGACAAGGCAGCTGCAAACGAAAGATATCATCGTGCAGAAAAAGAACTGCAACAAAAGATACATATTGATTCGGCAGAGCTTGAAGGTAAGCTTGAAAGTTTGAAAAACGAACTACTAGAAAGCAATAAAAATCAGGCAAAAAAAACGCTGAGAATCAAACAGCTAAAAAGCACTACAGAACAACTTGATAAGCTCGTGCTGAAAATAGAGGCTAAGGAAAAAGAGTATGCCCTGATTAAGAGCGTTTCAGATGCTGCCTCTGGGAACAATCCTTCCAAGCTGCCATTTCACCGCTTTGTACTGGGATCATTTCTGGATGAGGTGCTAATTCATGCCTCCCAGCGTTTGAGATTGATGAGTCGAGGGCGTTATGATCTGGACAGATCCTTTGAAAAAGAATCACATGGGAAAACCGGCGGACTGGGATTGATGGTAAGTGACACCTACACCGGAACCCAGCGTGCGGTCAATACGCTTTCCGGCGGTGAAACTTTTCTGGCATCTTTGGCACTGGCTCTGGGACTGGCAGATGTGGTGCAAAGCTATTCAGGTGGTATTCAGCTTGATACCATGTTTATTGATGAAGGTTTCGGCACCCTTGACCCGGAATCGCTTGATCTGGCTTTTAAAACTCTGATGGAGTTGAAAAATGGTCGTTTGGTCGGAATTATTTCCCATGTACCGGAATTAAAAGAACGCATCGATGTAAGGCTGGAAGTTCTTAGCGGAAAACATGGCAGTAGAGCAGTGTTTCATGTTTAAATAAAAAACATGCTATAAACACGGTACTGAAACCATAGTGTGCTCAATTTATATCCATAGCTTGCAATATAAAAACAATCAATATTTCAAGATAATTACCGCCAGGATAAGAAAGCTCCCTGTAAAAATAGCACGATCTTTTAATCGCCTGATTAATAATTAGCAAGATTTTTTAAAAAAAATCTTGCCTTTATCTAAAAAGCTGAATAGTATCCCTTGCTACGCCGTTATGGTATTGCCGGAGTGGCGGAATTGGTAGACGCGCTAGATTCAAAATCTGGTATAGCTTGCCTATGTGAGGGTTCGAGTCCCTCCTCCGGTACCATCTTTTCTATTTAAAATCAACTACTTGTAAATTGGGGCTACCATGAGTGTCCCTATAGTGTCTCAAACGGTTCAACACCTGAACCTCATTTTTTGCAAAACCTGGACTCAAATGAGAATATCGTAGAGTCATATCCAAAGTGGCGTGTCCGAGGAGTTCCTGCACCGCTATGATAGGCACATTCCCCATAACCAGATGACTGGCGAAAGTATGCCTAAGCATATGCCATGTAACTTTTTGTATGCCTGCCCTCGTATATGCTCTTATCAGGGGCCACTTACACTGTCCATCAGTCAGTGGCATTCCATAATCATTAGAAAAGACCCACGAGCCTTTTCTATGTTTTAGCTCGTTCAAAGCTACTATGGCATGATCACAAAGTGACACAGACCTGAATTTATTATTTTTAGGAGTACCAATCGTACCTCTATGGACAGTACGCCTGACTACTAGCAAACCATTTTCAAAATCTATATCATCCCATTTTAGACCGAGTAATTCTCCCTGCCTCAAACCAGTCATCAAGCCCAGAGCTATCATATTTCTCCATATTCCATCTGCACCATCTACCAGTGCATCTGCTTCTTCAAAAGTAAGAAAATGAAAGTCTGGAGGAGCACAGGGAAGTTTTTTAATCTTCGGTGCGAAAGTAATTATTTGCATTTCTACAGCCTCTGATAAAATACGTCCCATAACTCCCGTATGGTTATTTATTGTTTTGGCACACAAACGATGTTTACCGTTTTTCGTCTTTTCCTTGAGCTTCGTATTCTGATAACGTTTTAGTTCCTGAACTCGAATCTTATCCAGACGATACTTGCCAAAAAAAGGTATCAGATGATTTTTTAAAGTTCGTTCCTTGGCTACAATTTCCAATGGCTTGTTATGAGCTCTTGCGTACTGATCCATAAACTCAGCCTGATATTCTAGAAATGTAGGGATTTTTTCTTTTTTACTTTTGTCCCAGTATTCATCGGTTTTAGCCAGTCTTTTCAGTTTTTCCTCATATTCTTTAGCATCTTTACTTTTATTTATGGGAGAATATTTTCTAATACGTTTCCTTGATCCATCAGGAAAATAATGCCAGAAATCCACTCTAAATCTACCATTTACTTTTTTAACACTCATATCATTACTCGCTTTCTATCCAACTCGCAGGATTAAATTTTCTTTTCGCCATAACTTTCTAAAAATATTTTCTTTTCCAGACGAATATTTCTTTTGCCGATATATCTGACGCCTGAAACCTTCTTGGAGATTATTTGATCGTAAAGAGTTTTACGATTCATTCGCAGAAATTCTACAGCTTCATCCACAGTCATCCAGTCTGGCAAATCTTCTTCTCTTAATATTGGCTTTGCATTTTGTTTTGGAGCTTCTTTGGTTTCACATCGTTTGTCAGTGATAAAACCACGAACATTAGTTTCCAGATGAGGAATAGCATCCAAAACACTTCTTAACCCCCAACCTCTAGGACTGAAAACTACATCTTGATCTTCTTTTGTAATTGCCATTTTATAAACTCTTTCTCTGGAATGAACCAGAATGAATATTTGATAATTGATTAAAACGCTCTGAGCTTCTGTGTTCGGTTTTTTTGATTAAAAGACCAAAGTATATTCAAAAGAACTTCAAAACGCTTTAAACGGTAGATATGGAATTCAGATGCTATGTTTTTAATAGGATCAACATCTGTCATTGTCTGTTTTTGTAATTCAGAAGCCATAAACCAGTTTCCAATGTAAAAATTGAGAAGTTTCAGAAACAAAACTGTTTTGCATTGATAATTATACATGCTCATGTAGTTGTCCAGTTTTGATTTCTGTGGATGAGGAATGTCAAAACCAGAAAACTTAATTAAAAAAAAAATTCTTTTGATGAAGGAAAACACGATTTGGGATCGGGTTATGTACGAGTGCCAGATAAACAAGGCTCATGCAGCATGTGAAATTGAGTAATCGCTGGACTGCACCGTATGAGAAGTTTATGCCTCGACGAAAGGTATTATGAGAAATGGAATGAGGTTGTGGTTTTTGTATAGGTTCGGGATGTGTTTTGTTAATGACATTTCTATGCTCATCCCCGTTTATCAAAAATGTGGATTTTCTCAGTTCACTGACGCGGCAACAGTTTGAGAAATTTCTAGTTTGCCGAGGTTTGTAGCTTTTGTATTTTACAGTAATTAGGAATGTAGAATGAGAACCTCCAGAAGGCTGCCCATTGTTCACATGTGTATGCCTCTTTAACCTTCTATCAATCATTATTAAAAAAACAATAGAAAAAGGATAATAGAAACCTTCGATTTTGGAGATATTGTTTGAAAACAAATATCCATACTGGGCTTTATTCAACCTGTTTTTTGAATCATTTTCCAAGTTCATCATTTTAAATCTGGTAAAATCAGGTTTTAAGTTCATAATTTCACCCCCACTCGTTTAGAAAGATGAACTAAGGAATATCTCTTTTTGAGTATAATATTTACCCTGTGAGGTTTACTACTGGTAGAACCTGTTGAAGATGTCAGCACTCCCATTCGTTCTAAAATCAGAATAGTGTTTGATAGTTGTGATGAACTTATCTTTACATTTTTTTCTTTTAAAACATTTGTTAATTCTTCCCGTTTGATCTTTCCACCAGATCGAACAATAGCCAGATAAATTTCCTTTTGAATTTGTCCTGTCAGATAAGGATATTTTAAAGCGATAGTGTAACGCCATAATCCCCTGTTTCTTTCTCTCGAAATTCTTCTTCTGGTTGGAACATTGGAAGGTTTGGCTTTAGCCTCGTAAAGAGCTTCAACCATATCGGCTATCATATTCTGGATAAGGTTTATTTCACTTGTAGCCATTAGAAATCTGTTTCGACTGGCTGGTCTATCAACTGAACTTCTCATTTCATAACGAACAGGAGAATTTTCATTGAGCCGATAAGTCTTCTCAACAATTTCAATATTTTTTTGACCTCCTACCGAAATCTTACGACTACCAATAGCCAGAATCTGTTTTTTACCATCAGGGTCTTCCTTTCTTCTTTCCATTTCATAATTGCTGGTTCGATCATTTACTATTTTCGATACACTGTCTTTGGCTTCACTATTAAGGACACAAAACAACTCGACCCTTTCTGTTCCGATAAACTTTACTCTTCGGGGACGACACACTTGAGCCTTTTTTAAAAGATCGGCCACAAGGTGATAATCCAGATGTTTACCGATTTTCATACCAACATCATTTTTTCCAGCTTTTGGGATTGAAGCAGTACAGGAAATGATTAACTTTCCAGAACGATTAGACGAAAATTCAATTCGTTTAGCATCGTAACCACCTTTTTGAAGTAGAGCACCCTGAATTATGTATCGGTTTGGATTGTTCCCTTCTGGTTTAGGCTCTCCATATAAATCCAGATGCTTCCATATTTTCTCCACAACATTCTGAATAGTCGTATTTACAGGAAGTCTTATTTCATAACGACGACCAATTATATGGAGATAAATATTGAAGCCTAAAATATATCCACTTTCTTCCAGTTCTGGAATATATCTTCGACGACTTGTTTGTCTGGTTAAACAATCCAGCTTTTTAGAAAACTCAGATAATGTTTTTTTACCAGCCTCTATTTTTATTTCTCTCAATTTCTTTTTTGGTCTATTTCTCAAAGCTGAGTCACTAAACCGACCGTAGTTTGTTCTTATATTCATACTCATAATATCCTTCATTCAATGAAATTATATTTCAATTCTTCGTTGTCTAATTTAAAATCAGTTCATTTTTCACTAACACCTATTCAATTATTTTCTTCGTTTTTCATATTCACTTTAGTTTTCCAAAATTTCTAGAAAACATAAGAAGTAAAATATACTCATATGAGATTGGCAATTCGAAACTGCTTAATAATAATTAAATTGTCAAGTACAGATCTTGATCCAAGCGTCTCGATTCTTGTTTTATTTTTCGATTTTATGCAAAATAATGTGGATAAGAATTTTAAATTGAGATGGAAAAAAAATGGAAAAATTATTTTTTTACATCAGGATGGTGTGAAATTTTGCTCAAAAAATGAAGGAATTTTTCATAAAATGACTTCAACTAGCCAAAAAAGTCAATGTTGTCCCACCTAATTTATCCATATTTGGACAACAAACTCATTCCTGGAGAGAGATCAATGTAAAATTTACAAGGTCTTTGTTACTATTACTTTAGCTGTTTATGGTTTTCACTAAATTGAGGATAAATAACTGATAATAATTGATACAGAAATTTGTTATCAATAAACCCTTTCTAATTTACATCCACAACAACAGTCCCTACCGAAGCCTTGGCTCCTCTACCAAGGGTATGTGATGCCGATCAGATAATTTATGCTGATATAGACAAGAAAAATGGAAACAGAGTTACATATGAATCTGGAGCTATAGAAAACAAATCAATTAACAAACATATAGTTGATGTTTTGGAAGGCACAAGACCAGCCTTTGACAATAGAGATTCTAAATATAAAATTATCTCTTAAAAATCTAAGTTAATAATTTTAGCTTAAACTTTTCAAAAACTCGTCACGATCATATGTACGCCTGCCCCCCCTATCTAAACTGTTTCTGTTTCATGGAATTTTAGACCCTGGGGGGTCTCTAAGGGGGGATCTAACAAAAGGTTATTTTTCAGAATGTCCATATAGTGTCCAGAATGTGTTCCACTTAACTACTTTCACCCAGACTGAGGGGAACCAAGTGGAATAAGAAATACATTAATGAAATCAACTCTGTTGCTCTAAATACACGGAATTATTAAGCTTATCAAAATCATAAAGGAACTTTTCGAGTCCCTCCTCCGGTACCATCTTTTCACAATGATTTCAATTTCTTACAAATCCATACAAATTGTTGGACTCTATACGGACTGTGTCATTTCTCTGTCTCCACAGATTTATGCTTCACTTCCGGGTTCAAATGTGCATATCTCATGGTCACTCTGATGTGCTCAGCTTGAACGTTGAATTACCATAAATTTGGATTTACTTACAATAATTACTTTTTGGGAAAGTTCAAATCGAAATTATTGGCCTCTGCCAGTTGCCAGAGTTTCTTTTTAAGTTTGGCAATTGACTGATCCTTCGGTACCAGTGCCAACAAATTAAGCTGAAAAAGAGCCTCGCCACTAAAAGGCGCATTGACAACTTTGGTGTCCAGTGTTTCAACATTGGCCAATGAGTCATGCAACACATTGACAACCTTGTGAACAATACCGGATTGATCCATCGCCTGCACGTCAATATAAAGAGGTAATTTACCGCTTGTTTTTGTATTTTCCGGCCACTCTGCCTCATGAAATGAGCAAGACAGTCCGTTTTGTTCCAGTTGGCCAACATCCTGCTCCAGCGTATTTTGTTTATCATCATCACAACAATACAAGATGGTTAAGGTAAATTGCCCACCCATGGCGGCCATTCTGCTGTCTTCTATGTTTGCTCCGCGTTCAAGTAAAAATGCGGTAACATTTTCCACGATTCCCGGCCTGTCTTTCCCGATTGAAAAGAGTATGTGTCTTGTCTTCATCTTTTTCCCCTGAAAATTGTTATTTACTACGACATCACCATTCAATATCAAAAGAACAAGATTGTCAACCATGAAGTTCAAGTGCTTGAAAGCACAGTTCAAATACATTGCACCAAATGGCAAATTCATGAGTCAGGTAAAGAGGCTCAATACCCAAATGACCAAAATCAGCCAGCAATTCTTTTCTTGCCAACTGCGACAACTTTTTGTAGTATTGCCCACTGATTTTTATTGCATTTAGGAGCTTGAAGACAAGCATGAAAGTTTTTATACAAATACCCTGCTACAACGAAGAAGCCACACTGGAAGAAACCATAAACGACTTGCCAAGAGAATTGCCCGGTGTCGAACAAGTATGCATTCTTATTGCAGATGACGGCAGCACCGATAACACAGTTGAATTGGCTAAAAAGCTTGGTGTTGATTATATTGTAACTCACAGACACAACGTGGGGCTGGCCAGAAACTTTCAGGATGCGCTGGATGCATGCTTGTACCTCGGAGCAGATATCATTGTAAACACCGATGGCGACAATCAATACCGTGGCGATCATATCCACAGAATAGTGGAACCAATCGTAAACGGCGAGCAGGATTATGTTGTCGGTTGTCGCGACATCAAAGGACATGTGGAATTTTCACCCATGAAGAAACAGTTGCAACTTCTGGGTAGCTTTGTCTTGAGACAAATTTCCAACACCAGTATTCCAGATGCCACCAGCGGTTTCAGGGCAATGCATAAAGACACCGCAATTAAACTGAACGTCCTGAATAAGTTTTCCTATACTTTGGAAACGCTTATTCAAACAGGAAACTCCGACACTAAAATAGGCCATGTTCCAATAGGCGTAAACAGCAAAACAAGAAAATCCCGTCTGTTCAAATCAATACCTCAATTTGTTAGCAGACAGGTCACAACCATGCTTCGCATGTTTGCCTTTTATGCTCCGGTAAAGTTTTTCGGTGGTTTGAGTCTGATGTTTTTTCTGATGGCACTTTTATCAGGACTTTGGGGCTCATTCGGAGAATGCCCCATTGCTAACACAAGCATCGGCTGTGGAACACTTTCTTCAATGATAACAATCGTCTTTTTCGCAATGGGATTTTTCAGTATCATTTCAGGAATACTGGCTGCCAATCTGGCCAATGTGCGACAGATGTTAAACGCCCAAAGCACAAGGCTTAAATATGACAGGCTGGCAAATAAAATCCATCCACCCATCAATATTATCGATTGCAAACAACAGGCAGAGATTCAGTAAAACTCTATTTCATATTGGGATCCAAAAGCAGTGACTCGATAAAGGCAAAAGGTCTTTCAATTCCCCAGTTACCTGTGGAAACTTTGAGAGATTTCTCTTTGCTGCGCTTTTTCTTGTTGTCTTTCACAACAAGTTCCAGTTTGGTATTGGTTTTAGTCTTCGCACTGAGCTGAATTTTCCTGTTGTCTGGGTTGTATGGTATATCCAACTCTACCCAGAACATCTGGAATGGTTCCTGCTTTTCAGTTTTTTTATACATCTTTATCGTTTTATTAAACTTTTTGGTTTTCTTTTTCTTTTTGATATCCTTGACGAAACCCTGCCCCCAGAACTCAAAACTCCATCCCATAGGATGAGGATTAAGATTCATCATTAAAACAGATGTTTGATAATGATCTTTTTTCTTGCCCGGTTTGGCAAAGCATCCAAACACATTAAACTTGCCATCCATGTCTTTTTGCTTAAAGGCTTTCCCAAGCTGAACGTCCCGCGCTCTCTGCATAAGAGATTTATCAGATAAGGGGTCGGCATTGATCTGATCCACCAGAGTTCTGATGGCCTCTTCACTCATTTCATTATCCATATCTTTACTGGTAACTTTGTTCCACAGCCTGCATCGAATCTCAAATTTATCATGTTTTAAATCAGGATTAAAGGCAACTACGGGATCTTTATACTTGAATCTTATTTTAATATCATAGGGCCCACCACTATCCAGATTCAACGGAGTTCTCATGGTGTAAATCAGTCCCGGTTTCCACATTGACATCGGTATGATTGTCGAACCCGGGTCTTCTGTATTGCCAATTGCCTTACGTAATTTTTTGTCTTTCTGTCTGGCAATTCCATCAACGAAAAACTTGTAGTTCTGCTGTAGATATTCTGCGGTTCTAAAAGCAACCAGAAGTTCTGAGCGACCATCCAACCTTCTGTATACCCTGCTGCCAAGAAACTCCACCTCACCAAAAGAGGTCGGTTTTTCAGGCTTGTCAACCCACTTGTAAATGGACTTCAAATCAGCTTTTTCATCTAAATCAATCTGGTTGTTGTACAAAGCTGCAGCAGATTCAAGATCATGGGCTTTTGCCTTGAACTTACCGGAAAACATCCTGCGATAATATTTTATAGATTCATGCTTGTTCAGTTTGATAGCATAATCCAGCGCCATCAAAGGATGATCTACTATTTCGAATTTTCCATGTGTTAAAGAAATAAAATATCTCTCAAAATCACTGGCATCTATAAAATGCTGGGATCGAACCCCGATATTATCAAACCTTTCATCTCTGAGATTGAAAACAAAGAGGGATTTGTAGGAAATGAAATTATACTTTTCCAGTAAATATTGTCTGAAATTGGAAGATATTCTTGTAACATTAACAGCATAGAAAGTGTATTTTTTATTCTTGGCTTTTTTGATAAACTCTTTTGCGCCATGGGTAACCTTATGCTGCCTGTCCATATTGGTTAAAAATTCGTTTCTGGCAACCGGCAGGCCATTGTCGATCAGAATAAAATCGTCTGGCTCGCTTATTTCCCTGACGATATGCGACAGCACCTGCTTATCAACATCATAATCAAATTTGAGATAGCTGTCTGTTCGGGTAATACTCTTGGTAAAGGAGTAAATTGGATTGGCGCGTTTCATGTGTATTATCGGCAAGGCCCAGAGCAATGCAAAAATTATAATGCCCACGCCGAGCAAATGCACCCTCCGAAATCCCTTCGAAGTAAGAAACATCAGAAAACGGTACAAGCCATAGCCACCAGACAAACCAATAAAAAGACTGAAATACCAGATAAAGAAAGAATGAACCCAGGTGCCGTCTTTTACTCCTATGGCATAGGTAAGCCCGGTTAACCCTATTGCAACCAGATAACCATCACCACGGCTAAGGTTATGTTTTCTAACACGCCTGATCAGATCCAGGATATAGTATCCGCTGAAAATATATGCCACAGGGCCAAAGAAACCATAGTAAAAGCCCCATTTTTTGATAGTCCTGAATACCGTATCAAAAACACTGTAATGGGCTTGATAACGATGGCTATACAAACCAGAAAAATTCCCTGCCTTCCAAAGTGAAATCTGCGCCCCAACCAGCACCACAATAGAAATAACAGCCAGCACATAATAAAAGAGGAATTTCTTCAGGCTGCGATCAATAAAGTAACATCTGATAACGCCAAGCAGCCAAAGATAAAACATCCAGACAAACATTGGGTAATCTGCATATGCACCCAGAAACATCACGAAGAACAATAAAAGGGCATCTCTGATTCTTCTGTTTTTCAGATAATTATCAAACAGATAAATGCTTATAACAAGCCACATCGTCACCATCAATTCGAAATTGATAAAGTTGTTGTAGCTTGCAACAAAAGGCATCAGATTCAAGACTGCCAAAGCATAAAATGTGGGAGTGTCTCCCCAATGATTTCTAAAGCTGAGCCAGAGGAAAATAAAGATAATCATATAAAAAGCGGCACTCATCAAGCGTCCGTTGGCCTCACTTTCGCCAAACAAACCATAAACAGCCGAAAGAGTAGCACTTACCAGTGGAGGATGATGCCAATAGAATTTATCGAACTTGGGTTTTCCATTTTCCTTGACATGGTAACCTCTGGTATCCAATGGCCCCATTTGCAGGTTTAGATGACCATAACGGAGAAAGTTTCTGGCAGCCAGGGTGCGTCTTGCTCCACACCAGCCATCATGCTGAATAATAAAATATTGGGCGGTATTGGCAAGGCTCAATAAAATAGCAATTATAAAAACAACCCAGGTGGCCCAGCGAAATCCTTTATGCTTTTCTGACAATCCATCATTAATCAAAGGATATGCATTCTGCTGTTTGAGAATTTCATCCTCGCCCTTTGGATTATAATTAATGGAAAAGCCACCTAAAACATCTTCGTTATCATCGTTTAGGATTGGCAGATCAGAATTAACATCCGGGTCGATCTCATTTGCCATGGCAGATGGGGTGTCAATGTCAACAAGTATTTCTTTCTCAGATTTAAAACCTGAACGTGCAAGTTTTTGTTCAATTGGAGTTCTTTCGAGCTTCTTTATTCTCTGCGCACGGGAAGTTTTGCCTGCTTCAGATGCAGTAACCCCTTCCTTCTGGTTATTGTCTCTCGAATTGTTGTTACTATCAGTCAAACAAACACCTTCCACGCAGAATTAAGAATAACTTGGAACCCCGAAAATTATCATATTTCAGTTTAGAGTCAAGACTTTTATGATAGTATCGACACAAGCGACAGCTATTTGATATGGAAAATCACATAAGGCGTCACAAACAATCAACACGCTGAAATCATTAAGTTATTCAGACAAAACTGATTTTGAACAGCAAGAAGAATATCCTTTGGCTATATTACAAGTCTTTTTCAGCACTATTACGCAGCATTTCTCTATGCTTACCCATGATATAACGACTCCAGACAGTTTTTACTTCCTCTGGCAATTCGACAATCGTCACACCACAACCTTTATCTGAACAGATCATTTTGCTGGCACTTGTGCTAATCATGTGTGTGGCTCGACTGTCTATCAGCAAGTGATTTCGACCCAAATTCAGCTCAAAGCGTAAAAAGGTATTCGGCGGTATGGGGATATCAGTAGATATAAACATTCCAGAATTTGAGACGTTCGATATTTCCAGATTGTCTATCAGAATAGGATGTAGCATCCTCCCGGAAAGTCTGGCGACATAACGTTCTTCGCGCCTCCTTTTTGAGAGAATTCCACAATACTCGCGGATAACACCCCTGTCAAAGTCAGATAACATTTCCCATCTGAGCTGCAAATCGTATTTTACAGGATCAGATCCGGCAATATGTGTTATCTTGGTTATGGTTGCAGCAGATGCAACCACCTTTCCCTCGAGTGGTTCACACTCTACAACCACCGACACATCAATACCAAACAACTTATCTGTCGACAAACTCACAGAATCCTCGCTAATGCGATTTACGCAAGAATCATAGACTCGCCCCTCATAAATTATCTGTGCTGTAATTGTGTCCTGATTGTTAAAATTGGCCATCGGTCCCATGTCGTCACCCAGCTGTCATATGCTCAAAGTCTCACCTTCCACCCCCCGACCTATTCCCAAAAGGCAAACCCGAACTTTAGACCTTTTTAACAGTTTGCAATAGTTTATAACAATAGGACAATAAACACTATAGGTATAATTCCTTATTTTTTCATAAATTTATACCTATAAAAAACCATGGAGTCCTATAACGATGTTAATCCGTTTCTAATTGCATACTTTGTCAATTCGGCGATACTATGGATGTCCAATTTCTGACTTATCTGGCTACGATGATTTTCTACAGTCTTAATGCTGATGCTCAAGGTAATAGCAATCTGTTTTGAAGTATTTCCTTCCGCCAATAACTGCAAAACCTCTTTTTCTCTGGTGGTTAGTTCAGTAACGCTGGATTTTGAATCCGAATTCCTCTTTCTCACATAATCCTCAATAACAACATTGGCAATCTCGGGGCTTAAAAAGCCTTTGCCTTTTATTACTGAGCGAATAGCATTAACCAGATCCTCAAAAATTGAATCTTTAACCAGATAACCGGAAGCTCCTGCTTCCAGCATTTTAGAGACAAATTGACCATCACCATGCATTGACAAGGCAATAACCTTGCATCTATTGTTTTTGCCAACAATCCTCTTTGTAGCCTCTATACCGTTAAGATCCGGCATACCGATATCCATCAGGATGACATCCGGTTTCTCAGCTTCAGCCAATTCGACTACTTCTCTGCCATTTTTGGCCTCTCCAACCACTTCAAAATCTTCATATTTCTCAAGCATGCTTTTCAGACTCTGCCTAAACAGTGCATGATCATCAGCCAACACCATACGAATACCCATTTTGTAATGCTCCTTATTGTTCATTACCTGGTTTGATATCGATCGGTACAGTAATCAATATTCGAGTTCCATGTCCCGGATTTGATTTTATCACCATGCTTCCTTTAAAACGCCGCAAACGCTCTTTAATACTGAACAAGCCATATCCTGCAAAACCATTATTATGGCCAGTCAACTTTTTGGGATCAAAACCAATACCATCATCCTTGATTTTTATTCTGATCAGATCCTTTTTATTCTGTACCTCAAGCTGGATAGTCTTTGCTCTGGCATATTTGGATATGTTCACCAAAAGCTCTCTAACTACATGATAAAGCAAAACTTTTATATTATCATCCAACTCAGGGGAAGTTCCTTGTTTATAAAAACTTCCATATATACCCAAATTACCACAATATTTCTCCAACAACCAACGCAAAGCCTCCTCAAAACCAAGTTCATATAAAATCGGAGGACTCAAGTCAAATGTAAGACTTCTGGTGGCAGTAATAGTATCTGAAATTATACCGGTTATTTCCTCCAGGGTTTCTGCTTTTTTCTCGTCTTCAATTTGCTCCTGAAGCATTTTGAGACGGATATTTATCAGCGCCAGATTCTGACCGATATCATCATGCAACAGCTGTGCAATGTGTCGTCGCTCACGTTCTTCGGCAATTGTTAACTCTGTAGCCAGACTTTGCAATTGCTTTTGGTACTCCAGAGAAGTCTGCTCAACCTTCTTTCGTGAAGTGATATCTTTAATAAAGGAGACAACACAATCTTCTTCATCGTCATATCCTTTCAACAAAGATACATTAGCCTCATGCCATAGCATACCGTTTGGAGTCGGATACTCATATTCAAAGGAAACTGATTCTCCGGTGTTTATTATCTTGGCAATCATAGCCATCAGCTCGACTGTTTTTTCAGGGGGAAAGTAAAAGGATATATTTTGTCCAATTACATCTTTACCTTTAATTCCAGTATCCTTCTCAAACTCCTCATCGGCCCAGGCCTCCAAATAATCCCCTTTTGCGTTTATTACATTAATCGCACTACCGTGAAGGGAAGTAACAATGCTCTGCAATCTGCCCTGACTTTTTTGAAAATCCTTTTCTTTTTTTTGTCTTTCGATAACTTCCTGCTGGAGTTGTTTATTAGCCTCCACCAATTCGGCGGTTCGCTGATCAACCAGTTTTTCCAGATTGTTCTTGCATTCATTTATTTCATTCTGCATTTCCACCTGATCCGAAATATCTCTGCCAACTCCGATTATCGATGTCACATTATTCTCAGCGTCTAAAAAGGCATCATCTACCCATTGCAGCCAACGCCACCCATTTGAAGTCATTACCCTTTGAGTTATTGTGCATTTATGTGGCGGAACAAATAACTTTTGCATTTCGTCCAGAGTATTTTGTCTGTCATCCTCATGTACAAGAGGAAGAAATGTTTGTCCTAAAAGTTCTTTTTCGGATTTGTCAAAAAAACTGCAATATGACGGGCTGACAAATAAAAAACGGTTTTCAGTATCAACAGCAACAACAAGATCGGCCTGTTTTTCAATTACCAGCCGACAGAATTGTTCTTTACTGACAATATTGTCGAAACCGTTTCTTAAAGTCTCATCCAGAATTTTCCAGAGATAATGTGGTTCATCGTCTTGATCTATGGCAAATTTTGTGACCTGAAGCTTAAAACATCTGTTTTTCTTTTCTGTCTCCAGATATACGCAGCCATTCCAACCGGATTGTTCTCTGGCTTGCTCCAGCACTTCAAGGGCTCCACTATTTTTTTCCTCGAGACTAATAGGTGACGATAAAACTTTCCCTTCGATTTCGCCGGAAAACACCGGGCATTGTCTGGCTGCAATATTGACAAACCTGACAACCCCCTTTTCTGAAGTGCAAATTATCGGATCATCCAGACTATTCAAAACACTCAATGAACGATCTTGTTCCAGATTTTGCCCTAAATTCATGTTCTGAACCTCAGTATCCCAACTCCCACCTTCACTATAATTAATTTATCAACCGGAATTGTAAAAATAAAGCCAACTTTAAATGAATTGTTGCCCAAGCACCCCTATAGCTTACTTTTTCTGCGGAAAATGTCCATTTATTTATTTAAATCACTATTTAAAAAGCAATTTATGTCTATGTTGGGCTCAATTTTAAGCAAAAAATTCAACTTAAAATAGTCGTCAGTTTCAATTTACTTCCATGCAAATACTTATTCTTTGTTAACTAAGATTTCATTTCATAAACGGTTGGACCCTCCCAAAACGGGGAGGGTTGCTATGAAAAGGGTCGCGGGGGAGGGGGAGGAGAGGGTTTGAATAGTGTAGTGTTGCCATTCAATTATCTACAACCCATATCAAGCCTTGCTTATTCCCGTATTGTTTTTTTTGGCAAAATCTTAAAAATATCAGCAAAAAGCACAAACCTGCTTGACTACATTGCCATATTGCCATATAGTCATCTTGCAAAGTTGTTGCATTGAAAATTTACCCTGGAGTATCGCTCATGAAATCTACTGAAAAATATAAATATCAAGCACGCATTTTAAAGGCTCTGGCAAACGAGGCCAGACTATTGATTATAGACAATCTTAAAGATCGTGAACACACAGTGGGTGAACTAACTGCAATTGCAGAGTTGGATCAATCCACGGTTTCAAAGCATTTATCTGTTTTGTTAACAGCAGGAATCGTTGACAACCGAAAAGAAGGAAATTCTAGCTATTACAGCCTGCTTACCCCCTGCGTTCTGGATATGTTCACCTGTACCAGCAAAGTTATCGACCTCAACCGACTTGCCCGATAGAGCAGAAAAGAGATGTACAAATGACTTCCGACAAAAAAATATTTCTGGCTTTCGCATCAATTTTTCTAGTTTTCTGGTTTCTGCCTGTTGACAACCTGCGTTTGCAGGGCGCAATTTTAGAAGCCTTTGCCCTGACTCACTGGTACGCCAGAGAGCATGTAATACTATGTCTGATACCGGCGTTTTTCATTGCAGGTGCAATTGCTTCCTTTGTCTCTCAAGCTTCTGTAATGAAGTATCTGGGGGCAAAGGCCAACCGCATACTGGCCTATTCTGTAGCCTCTGTTTCAGGCTCCGTGTTGGCTGTCTGCTCATGTACGGTCTTGCCACTGTTTGCGGGTATTTACGCCAGAGGTGCAGGACTAGGCCCTGCTACGGCCTTTTTATATTCCGGCCCCGCTGTAAATGTGCTGGCAATAATCCTTACAGCCAGAATTTTAGGTGCCGAACTTGGAATTGCCCGTGCTGTCGGAGCCATTTTATTTTCTGTAGTCATCGGTATTGCGATGCAATTCATTTTCCGTAACGAGGAAAAAGCAGATCTTGCCATGGCTCAAATGCCTGAAGAAGAAATGCCCAGAAAACTATGGCAAGACGCAATCTACTTTGCCCTGATGATAGGCATTCTGGTTTTTGCCAACTGGAGCAAACCACTGGAGACATCAGGAATCTGGTTCTTTATCTTCTCTATCAAATGGTACGTAACAGGTATCCTCTCGCTGGCTCTTATGGCTGTGATTTGGCTCTGGTTTAAAAAGCATGAGCTGAAGGAATGGACTGCTTCATCCTGGGATTATGCAAAAATGATCATGCCACTTCTGTTTGCCGGTGTGATGGTGGCAGGTTTTCTGCTTGGCAGACCGGATCAGGAGGGAATTATTCCTTCAGCCTGGGTCTCTGGCCTTGTAGGTGGCAACTCATTTATGGCAAATTTCTTTGCCTCGGTGGTTGGTGCATTCATGTATTTCGCAACTTTAACAGAAGTACCTATTCTGGAGGGTTTGATTGGTGCCGGTATGGGTAAAGGCCCGGCCTTGGCCTTATTATTGGCCGGCCCGGCATTATCACTGCCAAACATGCTGGTTATCCGTGGTGTTCTGGGTACTAAAAAAACAGTGGTCTACGTTTTATTGGTAATCATAATGGCTACAATTTCAGGGCTGGTATTCGGCTCGTTATTTTAAAGGAGAAGTAAGATGAAGAAACTCGAAATTTTAGGAACAGGCTGTGCTAAATGTAACAAACTCTACCAGTTGGTAGAACAGGCAGCCACAGAGCTTGGTATTGAATACAAGCTGACCAAGATTGACCAGATTCAGGAGATTGTTGCCCGTGGCGTAATGATGGTTCCTGCTCTGGTGGTAGACGGTGAAATTAAAACAGTAGGCAAAGTATTACCTCTTGCAGAACTCAAAAACATTATAGGCTAATCATCATGAATCCCAAATCCATCATCAAGTATCTACTGCTATTACTGGTTGTAGGCTCTGTCGCATATCTGGCGTTGGCGAAAGATCCTGCACCTTCCAAATCTGCTACTGCCAAGCAAAACACTGCTCCAAATCAGGTTCAGCAGGAAGCTGAGAAGGAAATCATCGAAAATGGTGTTGTGGTCTATTATTTCTACACCACCAACCGCTGCCCCACATGTGTCAAACTGGAAGCTCTGGCAGACGAGACCATCAAGGAGTATTTCAGTCAGGAATTGTTTGGTGGCAGGCTGGACTGGCGGGTAATAAATACGGATCTGAAAGAGAGCCAGCATTATCTGAAGGACTACAAGCTCTACACCAAATCCATTATTTTAAGCCTGATTAGAGACGGCAAGCAGGTCGAATGGAAAAACCTTCCGGAAATCTGGGAGCTGGTTCACGACCCGGAGGCTTATGGTGCCTACGTTGAAAAAGAAATAAGAACATATTTGGAAAAAATTTGATGGACGCATTAATAATTGCCAGTATAACAGCTTTGTGGCTTGGAATCCTTACTTCCATAAGCCCCTGCCCCTTGGCGACAAACATTGCAGCCATAGCATATATCGGTAAAAGCAGCCAAGACAGCAAACTGGTGTTACTTTCAGGTCTGCTATACACCCTTGGCAGAATGCTGAGCTATTTTGTAGTGGCAATGTTAATCATCGAATCACTGGAGATGGTTCCTGCCGTATCCAACTTCCTGCAAAACAACATGAACCGCATCTTGGGGCCGATCCTGATAATCGTGGGAATGATACTTGTGGGGCTTCTCTCACTACCCTCCAGCAACGGCGGAATATCGGAGGGTGTGCAGAAGCTGGTATCCAAATCAGGAATTTTGGGAGCTTTTTTACTGGGAGTTATCTTCTCTCTCAGTTTTTGCCCGGTTTCTGCTGCTCTCTACTTCGGCAGCCTTATACCACTGGCTACCGCTCAACAATCGGCAATTCTCTTACCTTCCATCTACGGAGTAGGTACAGCCGTGCCTGTTATTGTCTTCGCCTTCGTAATTGCCTTTTCAGCAAACCTGCTTGGAAAATATTTTAATACCATCAGTAAAATAGAACAGCACGCCAGAATGATTACAGGCGTGCTGTTTATAGTTGTAGGAATCTATTACATCCTGCGTTTTGTTTTCAATCTTATTTGATCAATCGCAATTACATTGTACATTGATGTCGTAAGGTTTGGTGGCACCACCATAGCCGTCAATCACAATATAATAGGTGTTACCGCTAACCATATCGCTTTCGGCATATTCTGTACCTTGTCCGGTTGCAGCAAGACAGTTGTCACCATTGCATACACCATCCAGAAATAAAAAAAAACCGACCTCATATTGAGATCGGTTGATTTTGTATGGTGCCCAGGGACAGAATTGAACTGCCGACACGAGGATTTTCAGTCCCCTGCTCTACCGACTGAGCTACCTGGGCATGTCGATACTTAGCAGTGAAAACCAAGTCCAGAACAATTACGCCACTTGCAGAATAAAGTCAAGATTTTTTGAGTAAAAACTGTACTTATTTGAAAAAATCATAAATTTCAGGCAAAAGTTGATTGTATTACGTATTTGAGATAGATTATTTTGCAATAACTCTGAAAGATTTAACACTTTACAAGCGGGTTGATATGCATTTTTTTAAAACAACTGTCGTTTCGATGCTTATGATTTTTTTCATTTCAGCAATTTGCTCATCATGCAGCAAATGTCAGGGGGATCTTCCGCAAAATGCGATGAAATCCACAACAAAACATGAAAACTCTGATCTGCTATTGGTAGCGGACAACAGCATTCTGCGCTATCTTGCCCCCATATTGGAAGATCTCAGAAAAAGCAGTCCACAGAACAAAATCATGCTAAAAGCAGCCAATCTTGAACAACTTACAAGCAAGGGCAAAGAGGCCGATCTGCTTATAGTTCCGGGTCACGACAAACTGACCGAACTTCGTAAATCGCTGGATTTACAAGATGAAAGCATCAAATATGTATACCGGACTCTTCAACTGGTAGTACGCAAAGACTGCAAGATTAAACTGGACAGACCGGCTCATCTTTTACAACCGGCACTTTCGAAGATTGCTATCACCGGAAAAAACACTGCACTTGGCCATTTAAGCTGGTCGTTTTTAAAACAATGGAAACTGGACAGCAGAATAAGCCATAAGTTGCTGGAAACCAAAGACCAGCCAACTGCATTGAAATATCTAAAGAAAAAGGCTGTTGAGGCGGCATTTGTATTTGAGAACAAAGAGGTAGACTACAATCTGAACAAGTCAATTCTGGACAACTCCATGACCAGCAAGAAACATCTGCAATTCTTCTTTGCAGTCAACAAAAACAGCAAAAATCTGCCTCAAATAAAAGAGTTAGTAAAATATCTGCAAAAAAAGGAAGTCTTGACATATCTCGAAAAATTCGGTTTCCACAAGCCGGAACAGCTTATTCACATTAAGCAAGATATTAGTGAAAACCAGAACCTTGAAGCAGACAGCTCAAACAAAGTAGAAAAAGTCAAAAGCAATAAAACTTTTGCGGTGGAAAACAAATAACAGATGAAGAAACAATTCATCCCCACAACCATTATTGCAATAGTGTTTATTATTGTAGTTGCCTATTTTTACAATAGCTCCATTGAAACCAACAGATACATCATCCCGTTTGGGCAGGAAGAAATAATTCAATCCAGCTTGAAACCTGTGAACAATGTTTTTCAAAAAGCTGTATCTCTGGACTCGATGAATATCAGCGGTGGAACCATCGCTTTGGAGTTTACCGACAACGACTCCAAACTTTCGGCAACGGTCACCCTAAAGCAGATTGATTCAAATTTTCACAACTGCACCACTTTAGATACACTTCGAATCTGCTACAACAAAGCAAATCTACCTCTATGGACAAACAAATATCATGCATGGTTATTGAGCGATAACAAGATTGTCAATCTTTCTGGCATCTGGAAAAAAGTGGAGTCTGTGGAAAATTCCGACTACAGCACAAGCCTGATCTGGCTGGCTACATTTTCCTTGCTACTGATTTTTTCAGTTCTGTTTTTGTTCTTCAATCAAAAACTGAAAATCTTTCAGATAAGCCCGCTTACACTTTTGCTACTGTATCTGACACAAATTACCCTGTTTATTTTATCCTATGAATATCTGGTAAAGTTTCACGTTATATTCATTCTCATTCTTCTGGGACTCTGGTTCGCATCAATCATCTACTTTCAAAACAGCAGCAAACAAACACTGGTATGCAGGATTGTACATGCAAGTCTGGTACTACAAACACTCTACGGAACATTCAGTCAGGCATACAACCCACTGCTTGAAAAATATTCCTTCAAATACTGGGCAATAGTGGTCTCAATTCTAATAATTTTCTCCAATACCAGAAAATTTTCCATCACGAACTACATTTCCAAAATCGCTTTTCTGGCCATCTCAATTCTGGCTGTTGCAAGATGGTTCAATTATCTGGATAACAAGCAAGTGTTTCTGGTAATTATCGTCTGGTCAATATTCTTTTCGTTCTATAGCATCTGGCAATTTTTCAAACAATACAACCTGCAAGCAGGCAGATGGCTAAAGGGTTTTCTGCATTCAGGCTTAATCGAATTTCTGCTGATATCCTTTCTGGCAGTGGCAATGCTGGTCTCTGACCAAAGTGGTACACTCAAACAATATATTTCGTCACTAGCCAGCTCAAAATCATCCGGTTTCAATCTTATTAACAGTCTGCACTGGTCTCTATTGCTGGTAACTGTTGCCGTTGCCACCATATCCTGCATCAAAAACAACTCCAGCATTAAATCGCTTCTACCTGCCTTTGTTCTTACTGCGATTATTCTTTCACTGCATGGTTTAAGCGTCTGGACAACACCCGAGCTGTTCAACCCCATCTTTGTCTGGAGCGAACTGGATCAGACCGTTGAATTTGTTGCCGGAATAACGCCGAAAAATGTTCACTACATGAACGGTTCCGGTTTTTTATCCTCGCTCTTTATAAAGGTCACAGGTTTTTCTACACTAAGCTTGCATCTGTTATTTTTAGCCTGTCTTGTCTTCTGGGGCTGGTCGGTGATACTCTTGAGCTACCATATAAGCAGGAGCAAAGCCTCGGCCTATACCGCAGGTATGCTTGTTGCAGTACTTCCGGCAACACGCTTCTGGTTTTACGAAGATTGGTGGTTTTTGCTGGCCAGCGGAATGACAGTCTGCGCTTTGACTTTTTTATTATTGGCCTGTAAAAAGAAATCTCTTAGCTATCTTTTATTGTTTGTACTTCTTGCGCAGTGGGGTTTTGAGACCAGACTGGAAGCGGTGGTGCTGTGGCCTCTGTTTTTCATTGTCAATGCAGCCTACAACTTTCCTTTCAAGAAAATCAACCGCCTTATCGTGCTGGTTTTCATTGTTAATATCTTAAGAATAATGAACATGGGTTCAGGTGATGTCTCTTATTTCGGCATAGAAAAATTGCAACAGAACATTGCAACATACTCCAGCCTGATGTCCAATATGCTTCCGATAATGCTCTTTAGTCTACCTGCTATCTGGTTTGCCATTAAAAGACAAACCAGCGATATTTTTATCATTCTTATCTGGATGACCGGAAGTTTCATGCTTTATTGCCTAAGCTACACAAGTCCCAGTACCAAAGAGATAGTCTTGATAGCCACTCCCTTCATCATCCTCTCTGCCATATCGGTCAAGCATGCTTTTGAAAACATCAACGGTTTTGAAAACATTATCAGAGCCCTGACCATCCTCGCTGCATTAATAATCTATGCGCAAAGTTCAACCGTAGAATGGCAAAGCTACGAAGATGAGATGTCAAAATTTTCAGCAGATATAAATACCGTAATCAAAGAACTGCCAAAAGGCGTTCCATTGGTGGTCAATCCTGTTCTACAACAGTTTGCGTTCAACAAACATAAGGCATTAAGCCATCCCGATGTATTTCGCGTCACCGATAAAAGTTTACGAACAGTGGCCAAAATGAACAGAAAGGTGGCATGTTTAAGTGCAATCAAAGGCTATAACCTTTGCTGCTTTGGAGGTATGGACAAATGGACGATAGATCACCCAAACGCCTTTGACTACAACTGCTGGGATGCAGAAAGCCTTGGATTTGATATTAAGGAACTGGCAAGTAGCGGAGATATCAGACTGCTTCTTTTAACAAACCCTCAACGGTAGCTTATCTTTTAGCAAGCGACAAAAAAAGCCCCTCAAGAATCTTATGGGGAGAGCGTATCAATGACGGATATGCCTGACAGGGCGAGAAACACTGTCTGCAATTGGAAAAGCTTTTTATTCTGGCAACATTATCAACATCCTGCAAGATGCTTTTCAGGCTGTAATCAAAATCTGCCAGATTTCCAAGCGACTCCTTAATATAATCACAGATTCTGACATTTCCCCTGGAATCAATCAGAACCATATCTTTTCCGGCAACACAGGAAACCGGACTCTTATCTGTCTTTAAAAATCCCAGCGACTGTCCCAGATAAGCTTTAGGTAGAATGTCCAGCAGACTTTTAACCCCAGCACTGCGGGCTAGTTTATTCAAGGCCTCAAATTCCGTGCCAGAGGCTTTTATTTCAGGCCCCACTTCACGGGCAACCGCATAACCATCGGTTGCAACAGTTACAATGTGTGCATGGTCGGGATACCTCAGCTTTAAGAATCGCTTTATCTGCTCCACATTGTCACAATTATAGCGACTAAGAGTGGTTTGAAAGGATAGCGAAAAAGCCGGGTATTTACGCTCCAGAGGAATAAGCCTGTCAGCCGTCTCAATCAGGCGATCAAAACCACCTTTAATGCCTCGAACCTTGTCATGCACCTCTCTGGTACCATCCATGCTAAGGGCAAACATAATAAACGGTATCTTCAATTTGGCAATGCGTCTGGCATGGCGTTCGATACGTTCCGGCAAAAGTCCATTACTGCCGACATTCATCAAGACAAGTTTGGGACAGGCAGCAGCAACATCGCTGGCAATATCAGCCAAATCGTCCCTTAAGCCCGGCTCACCACCTGAAAGACCAACCCATTTGAGCGAGTCCGAGATGCTGGCCACCGCTCTGGTTACCGCTAACCTGCTCAATTCACCATCACCGCTCTGGTCTCTTTTCCAGCAGGTACAGGTAAGACATTTGCTGTTGCAGCGTTCGGTGAGCAAAAACTCGGCCTTGTATGGCAAATGATTTTCAGACAAGGTAGTACGGGCAATGTGACCCGCCAAAGTCATGATCCCCTTTACCTGTTTTGCATTTATCATTTTTGAACAACCTGTAATCTGCACCCAGCACAGAAATATACCAGAAATTCCATGTCCAGATTAATATCAATATGTAACAATTGGGATTCTACATTAAAAGATTCAATCCATAAACAGAAAAAAGCCGGAAACCATAAATGATTTCCGGCTTTATACTCAAAAATTAAATGTTTATTTGGCTTTGAGGATTCTGTACTGAGCGGAGACTTCACCTTTTTCACTTACTTTAACGGTGACGATTCCGGCCATACCTCTGGAGATTGTGCCATCGTTCATTTTCCAGGGGTCTGAATCTGCCGGGCCGGGATGAATGTAGAGATTGCTGTAATCTTTATTCTGTTCCAAGGCTTTGTTGTATTCGCCACCGGAAACAGCTTTTCCACCGGCTTCGTGGATGTTACCGAAGAAGCCCAGATTGATTCCGGTTTCTTTGATAAGCTGTGTCAGGCGAGGATCACCAACGTTTCCGGCTTCAATTGCGTTGTCAATAGCGTTTTTGCCAACACCTCTTGGGGGGCCGTGTGAAATCAGAGCAACCGGATCTTTGGACTGCAAAACCAGTTTTTTGGTTGCGTCGACGTGTGTTGCGGTGTAGGCGCAGCCCGGGCCATTATGAATGTAGTTCGCGTCATAGTAGCCAGGCATGGATACAAAGGTCATGGCACCAAGGTCAACCGAGCGGATTGTGTTCAGGTTGATCAGGTTGGGATATTTTTTGGCTGCTTCGCTAATGGCCATGGCATAATCGTTTTTGGCTTCGCGGTTACCAATGATAACCATGGTCAAAAGACCTTTTTTACCGAAGAACTCGAACAGAGGTTTCAGCATGGCATATTTTTCGGCGGTATCACCGGAAACTACAACGGCATTTACGCCAGCTTTTTTGAATTCCGCGTAAAAACCTTCCAGATTTTTCATATTGGAGGCAATGTTGTTTTTGATGTCAGTCAGAACGCCGATTACCAGAGGTTTGGTAAGATCGGGTTTAGCAGCTTCAAGGCGGTAATTGTTAATCAGGTTGAATTTTTGTCCGTCAATGTCAATGGCTTTGATAGAGGCTTTGGGATCGTCTTTACCCCAGCAGCTTACATCGTCGGCAGCAGTATTGGTGGTTTTGGCTTCAGCTTTGGCGACTTTTGCAGCCTCTGCCTTCTTGGCAGTTTCCTCGGCCGCTTTTTTCTCGTCCTTCTGTACCTTTTCAGCAGCTTTGACTGCTTCAGGCTTTTTGGCTTTGTAAGAGGATTCACAACCCATAGCCATCGAGGCTACAAAGCACAACAATCCCACAAAAAGAAATCCGTATTTAATTTGTTTCATGATCACTCCTTGGATTCAGTAATAATTTTTAATCTAATACAGTAAATTATTTCAAGAATAGTATTTTAGTCCACAGATTCTTCAAGCATTGCAGCTTAAGAGTAAAGTTTCCTCACTATACGGCAACACCCCGGAATAAGTTTAGCTATTTATTAACAATTCGTAATTTTTATTCAGCATCCTGACATCCGACTGTGCTGGCGGTGTAAATACCACCTTCCTGGAAGCCTTCACAAACATCATCATGCAGGGCTTTGTAGGAATAGTTTTCCACAGTGTCATCAGGACATATTACCTGTACCAGATCATTATTAAGATCGTAGGTGAATTTTCCCAGCAGATTTCCACCTTTGTCGGTGTATTCGAAAAATCCCAGTTTGAGGGACATTCTGTAATAGCAACCGTCCGAGCCTTTGGCTACGTGGTAAGAGAAGGGATTGCCATAGCTGCTCCAGCGTGAACCATCTTCGAAGGTAAAGACAAAACCGGGCAGATCGTTATCATCTGTTGTTTTTACACAGGATGAATAACTCTGGCCCGCAGGAACGATCTTGTCAAAGCAGTTAAAGGTATCGTACATGCAACCCTGCTTAAACTCGGAACAACCCATCTTGTTATGAATAACATCACCGTCAACCTGAGTTTCTTCCTTGCAGGTTCCGCTGGTACATTGGGGATAGTCCGCAGGACAATCGACGTCACTAAAGCATTCCTTGCATTTAAAAATGTTCGTATCACAAACCTTAGTGGCACAATCACTGCTTTCAATGCATTCTTTCTCGGCACAAACCTTGGCATCACAAAATAATGCTTCGTCGCCTTCATATCTTATGCAATCGGCAGAAGTTTCGCATCCCATATCACGGCAAACAAACTCCTGACAGAACTTGGCGTCGCTGCAATCAGAATTTTCGGTACACAAGAGCTGTTTACAGCAATTTGTATCGGTATTACAGGTATCATTTGCACCGGGGCAATCGGATCTTGCTTCGCAGTAAGTACATTTTTCACAGGTGTTGGTTACATCGCACATGTATTCAACGTCGCCACAATCCTGATCAAGGGTACAGGCCGTTCCAACAATATTGATATCTCCTTCTTCAGAACCACAGGAGAGCAACAGTGAAAACAGAAGCAGCACAGACAAACACGCCAGAAGAATATAATGTAATGACTTCATCTCAAACCTCTTATTAATAGAAATAAACAACATAGAATCTATAGCCGAAACAGGCAAAACAGTCAAGTTTTCAAGCAGTTTGATGGACTTTCTGACCATTTTAGGCCATTTTATCCGTTATTCTTCCTACTTTTCAGCTTTCCAAGGATAGTTTGCTTCATCTGCGAAATCAGCGTCGTTTCGTCCACCGTGGAGAGGATATCCTTCACCACAGCTTTAGGCCCATTAGGCCCCCAGGAGTACCCCTGTCTGAAATAAACCAGAGCAGCTCTACCGATAATCATGCTGTTGTAGCCTGCAATCAGTCCCTGGGGCAATGCAGTTATAATAGTTGCCAGACCAAAAGTCGCACCCTTTAAAAGATCCGCCGCGATATGAGTCAGAACTTCGGTACCAGCCAGCAATAACATCTGTTTACCAATGGTAGAGGCCAGATCTTCAGCAGCTCGCCATGTCAGAGGCATACCGTGCAATTTGGCCAAAGCAATTATCATCCCGGCATCCGCGGCCATTCCACCTAAAACATCGGCCACAGGAATCGGATTAAGTGCCACCACCAGAGCCTTGGTGGTAGAATAAACCGCCAACACGTTTTCAGAAAGATTTTCCCTGATTCTGGTAACCTGTAGAGAAATATCATCACTTATATTGGAGGCAAACAAGGCAGAGTTGACAGCCAGTAAATCAAGCCCTTCCTTTTCAAGTATTTGCAGAATTCTGATTTTTAATTGTTCCACATCAGCCGGACGCTTCCGCTCCACCTCTTCGGTTTGCCCGTTTTGCAGCCTGCGCTCCACAATAACAGGGCGCGGATCGGCGCTGGCAGTAATGATATTCTCAGTATTTACAGTGTCTTTCAGCCAGCGATTAGAGATCGAATCAAGAATCTGTTCCAACTCTTCAGCGGAAAAGCGATCTACCTTATTCAGAATCACCACTATGGGTTTCTGGTATTGTGCCAACTCTTTAACCAGATCAACCTCAGAGGCGGTAAGATCAGAATCGCAGACAAACAGAATTATATCGGCCTTTTCCGCAGCCATCCGGGAGAGCTTCTCATGCTCCAGCCCGACCTGACCTGCTTCACTGAATCCCGGTGTATCAATCAGCACCAGATTGCTATCAAGTATCGCGCCGGTCATCTCGGAGCCGTTGTCAGACCACAAAAGAGAGTCACATTCTGTGGTAACGCCAAACAAAACGCCTACTTCAAAAATATTTCGTCCAACCAGTGCATTTAAAATAGCAGACTTGCCAACACCAACCTTGCCCAAAGCGGTGATATGCAGTTCTCTGTTTTCCAGCTTCTCCAGCATACCTTCAAGCTGGTCAAACTCGTGGGATAATTCTTCACGGATTTTGTCGGGTATTTCTTCTTTGTCGAGAATATATCTGTAGCTCTTTTTTACTTTCTCAAGTGCGCCGAGGCTGTTATCTTCTTCACCCATTGTCTACTTTTTATCCTTATCGCTAAAGGCACGAATAACCGCAACCAGATCGTAAATTTCTTCCTTTGAGGGCATTCCCTTCACCACATAACGATCCAGTTTCTTTTTAAACACGTCCTCACTAAGTTCTTCACGCTGTTCAAGCAATTCCAGAAGCGCAAAACCGATACCACGAACTATCAGACCGTAGGCCAGAGCATGCATTACACCTCCTGCCACGGTTCCTATGCCGGGGAAAGATTTTAACACATTACCACCAATAACCAGCGATAGTTTGCTAATTTCCGAAAATTGTCTGGCTGCTGCTTTCAGCAACACATCTATGGTACTTCCACTTGCCGGAGAACCAAACAAGCCATTAATTTCAGTAACCATTTTATACCCTACGCCAGACAAAATAATTACTTCGATGCCTGGCACAACCGCAGCCATGGCAGTAACCACAGAGGCCCTGGAGTAGCTGCCGATGATTCGCTCTGCCTCAGCTCGCCGAACCTCTTCAACCTGCTGTTTTACTTTCTCGTGTAAATATCCCACCAGAACAGTATCGGCTAAAGCAACCATGGCCGAACCATCAGTTTTCAAAATCTGAA